>Ga0208612_1000438_pt1 | contig 18253 bp, 22 predicted proteins | sample AntDryMetagUQ889_FD_188089 | JGI IMG/M metagenome (GOLD analysis project Ga0208612, IMG submission 188089) | Polar desert microbial communities from Antarctic Dry Valleys - UQ889 (SPAdes) | ecosystem: Environmental > Terrestrial > Soil > Desert | place: Antarctic Dry Valleys | collected 2008-12-31 | reverse complement strand
GGCGGGGACGGGCGTGGGGCAGCAGGTGGCGGAGATCCTGGAGAACGTCCGCCGCGGCGGCGACGAGGCCGTACGCGCCTACACGAAGCGGTTCGACCACGCCGAGGTGGCCCCCGACCATCTGCGGGTCGACGATCGTGATCTCGAGTCCTCGGTCGGTGTGCTGGAGCCGGGCGTGCTCGCCGGGCTCCGAACGGCGATGGCCAACGTCCGCACGGTCGTCCAGGCCCAACTGCGCGACACCGTGGTGGTGGACCTGCCGCAGGGCCAGCACGTGGAGGTGGCGGAGATCCCGGTTGGCCGGGTGGGGGTGTACGCGCCCGCGGGCCGGGCCGCGTACCCCTCCACCGTGGTGATGTGCGCGGCCACGGCCCGCGCCGCGGGCGTGAACCAGATCGTCGTGTGCGCGCCGCCCGGCCCGCGGGGCCAGGCCCACCCGGTCGTCCTGGCCGCCTGCGTGCTCTGCGGGGTGACCGAGGTGTACCGGATCGGCGGAGCCCAGGCGATCGGCGCGCTGGCCTACGGCACCGAGTCGATCCAGCCCGTCGACGTGATCACCGGTCCGGGGAACCGCTACGTGCAGGAGGCCAAGCGCCAGGTCTACGGGACGGTCGGCATCGACGGCATCGCGGGTCCCAGCGAGCTGATCGTCGTGGCCTCGAAGGGCGCCGATCCGGAGCTGGTGGCGCTGGACCTGCTGGCCCAAGCCGAGCACGGTCCCGAAAGCTTCATAGCGGTGGTGTCAGCAGACGCGGAGCTCTTGGACGCAGTCGAGGAGGCCGTGAAGCGGCTCACGCCCGACCGCCCGAGCGTCACCGACGCCGAGCTGCAGGTCACCAAGGTGGTTGAGACCCGGCTGGGCGTACGGGCCGCCGAGCGGATGGCTCCCGAGCATCTGGAGCTGGTGGGTGAGGAGGCGGAGGCTCTGGCGGGCGACGTGCGAAACGCCGGCGCGGTCTACATCGGCGCGGCCGGCGCCACAGCCTTCGGCGACTACGTGGCCGGCTCCAACCACGTCCTGCCCACCGGCGGCGCCGCGCGGTTCCAATCGGCTCTGTCGGCGGCCACCTTCCGGCGCCGGATGGCGCGTGTGGCCTTCCCCGGCGACTCCGCGGCCCGGCTGGCGCCCGCGGGCGCGGCGATCGCCCGCGCCGAGGGCTTTCCCGTGCACGCCGAGTCGATGGAGAGGCGCGCGTGAGCCGCGGGGCCCGAATAACGCGGACGACGGGGGAGACCCACATCGAGCTGTCGCTGGAGCTGGAGGGCTCGGGCGAGGGTGTGCGCTCCACGGGCGTCGGCTTCTTCGACCACATGCTCGACGCCGTGGCCCGCCACGGCGGGCTGGACCTGGAGGTCAACGCCGAGGGCGACCACCAGACCGGTGCCCACCACACGGTGGAGGACACGGGCATCGTGCTGGGCCGAGCGCTCGACGAAGCGCTTGGGGACCGCGCCGGCATCCGCCGCTACGGCAGCGCCGTGGTGCCGATGGACGAGGCGCGGGCCATGTGCGCGCTGGACGTGTCCGGGCGCGCGTTCGTGGCCTTCGACGGCGATCTGCCCGCTGAAGCGGTCGCCGACTTCGACTCCGACCTGCTGGAGGAGTTCCTGCGCGCGGTGGCCAACTCGGCCAAGCTCACGGTGCACGTCACGATCGAACGGGGAACGAACACCCACCACATGGTCGAGGCCGCCTTCAAGGCCTTCGCTCGCGCGCTACGCGACGCCGTGTCGATCGACCCCGGGGAGTCCGGCGTGCCGTCCACCAAGGGGCTCCTGTGATGGACAAGCGGCAGGACTCCGAGCCACCCGGCACGGTTGCCATCCTCGACTACGGCATGGGCAACCTGCGCTCGGTCGAGAAGGCCTTCGAGCACGTCGGGGCACGGGCGGTCCGCACCCGCGACCACGACGAGGTCCGCCGCGCCGGCGGCGTGGTGCTCCCCGGCGTGGGGGCCATGCCCAAGGCGATGGAGCTCGTGCGCTCGCTGGGCTTCGACGACCTCCTGCACGAGCGCCGCGAGGCCGGCGTGCCGATCATCGGCATCTGCATGGGCATGCAGCTTCTGTTTCAGAGCACGACCGAGCTCGGCGGCGCGGAGGGGGTGGGCCTGCTGGCCGGAGCGGTCGAGCGCCTGGATGCGCCCGGGCTCAAGGTGCCCCATATCGGCTGGACCCCGGTCTCCTGGCGCCGCCGGGCCGGCCTGATCGAGGGACTGGACGACCCGACGGCCTTCTACCACGTGCACTCCTTCGCGCCCCGGCCCGCGAACCGGGAAGACCTGCTCGGCACCGCCGAGTACGGCGCCACCTTCGCCTCGGTGGTCGCGCGCGACAACGTCTACGGCGCGCAGTTCCACCCGGAGAAGTCGGGGCCCGACGGCCTGGCCCTGCTTCGCAACTTCGCCGGCCTGGGCGCGCGGGCCGCCGCGGCATGATCCTGCTCCCGGCGGTGGACATTCGCGACGGCAGGGCCGTTCGCCTCCGCCAGGGGCGCTTCGACGACGAGACGGTCTATGCGGACGACCCGCTGGAGGCCGCGCGATCCTTCGTGCAGGCGGGTGCGCGTTACCTGCACGTGGTGGACCTGGACGGCGCACGCGAGGGGGAGCCGGCCAACCTGCATCACCTCCAGCGGATCGCCAAGGAGCTCGGGACGCCGGTCCAGTACGGCGGCGGCCTGCGCTCGCTCCCAGCGATCCGCTCCGCGCTGGCGGCGGGGGCCGAGCGCGTGGTGGTGGGCACCGCCGCCTACACCGACGCGAGCTTCTTGGAGGAGGCACTCACCACATGGACGCACCGCGTGGTGGTGGGGGTGGATGTTCGCGGCGGCCGGGTCGCGGTCTCGGGCTGGACGCGCGAGACCCAGATGCTTCCCGAGCAGCTGATCGACCGGCTGCAGGATCAGGGCGCCTCTCGCTTCGTGTACACCAATGCCGACCGCGACGGGATGCTCGGGGGCGTCGACGTTGACGAGGTAAAGAAGATCTCCGAGGCCGTGCGGGGGCGGTTGATCTGGTCGGGCGGTGTCGCCTCGATCGATGACATGCGCGCGCTGCGCGACCTGCGCCTGGTCAACCTGACCGGCGTGATCTCGGGCAAGGCGCTGTACGAGGGCCGCTTCACCGTGGCCGACGCCCAAGCCGAGCTGGACGCCCGGCCCTCCTGACGTGGCCCTAAAGCGGGTCATTCCCTGCCTGGACGTGGACAAGGGCCGGGTGGTCAAGGGCACCAACTTCGTGAGCATCCGCGACGCGGGCGACCCGGTTGAGCTGGCCGCCCGCTACCAGGACGAAGGCGCGGACGAGATCGTCTTCCTGGACATCACCGCGTCGAGCGAGCGGCGCGAGACGGCGGCCCACCTGGCCCGCCGCGTGGCCGACGAGGTGTTCATCCCCTTCACGATCGGCGGCGGCATCCGGTCGCCCGCGGACGCGCAGACGGTGCTCGACGCGGGCTGCGACAAGGTGTCGGTCAACTCTGCCGCCGTCCGTGACCCGGAGTTGATCGGCGCGATGGCGGCGGTCTTCGGCTCCCAGTGCGTAGTGCTGGCGGTGGACGCCCGGCGCCTTGCCGGCGGGGATGGGTACGAGGTGGTGGTCGACGGCGGGCGCACCGAAACCGGCCGCGAGGCCGTCGAGTGGGTACGCGAGGCCGTGGAGCGCGGGGCGGGGGAGATCCTGCTGACCAGCATGGACCGCGACGGAACCGAGGACGGCTACGAGCTCGAGCTGACGCGCCGCGTGGCCGACGCGGTGGACGTGCCGGTGATCGCGTCCGGTGGGGCGGGGCGGCTTGAGCACCTGGTCGAGGCCGTGCGGGAGGGACACGCCGACGCGGTGCTGTGTGCATCGATCTTCCACTACGGCCAGTACACGGTGGGCCAGGCCAAGGAGGCGATGCGCGCGGGGGGCGTGCCGGTGCGCGTGTAGCACACTGTTCCCGTGCCGCCGCCCACCCCGAGCGAGCTCCGTGAGCGCGTCCGCGCCCTGCCCGGCGCCGAGCGTCTCCTGCCGGCCCTGGAGGGGCTTCCCCCGGCCTACCTGGTGGGTGGCGTCCCGCGGGACCTGATCCGCGGCGCCCCTGCGCTGGACCTGGACGTGGCCATCGAGGGCGACGGGGTGGCGGCCGCCCAGGAGCTGGCCGGCCGCCTGGGTGGCCGGATGGTGCGCCACGAGCGCTTTGGCACCGCGACCGTCGAGGCCGACCGGCTGGCGGTGGACGTGGCGTCCACCCGCACCGAGTCCTACGACCGGCCCGGCGCGCTTCCGCGGGTGAGATGGGCGTCGCTGCGAGCCGATCTCGCACGGCGCGACTTCGCGGTCAACGCGATGGCCGTGAGCCTGGGCGGTGACGAGCTCGGCCGCCTGCACGATCCCTGCGGTGGTCTGGCGGACCTTCGCCTGGGCGTGATCCGCGTTCTGCACGAGCGCAGCTTCATCGACGACCCGACCCGGCTCCTGCGGGCGGTCCGGTACTCGGCGAGGCTGGAGTTCGCGCTGGAGCTCGAGACCGAGCGGCTGGCCCTGGACGCGATCGAGGGCGACGCCCTGCTCACGGTCTCCGGCGCGCGCCTGCGCGAGGAGCTGCTGCTGCTCCTGGCCGAGGCGAACGTCGCGCGGGGAGTGCGGCGCCTGCACGCGCTGGGCCTTGACCGGGCGCTTCACCCGGAGCTGGTGGCCGACGCCGAGTTGGTGGCGGGCGCCGAGCTGGGGGCGCTGGAGACCGGCGCCGACCGCGTGCTTTCGGGTCTGGCCGCGCTGATCAGCCCCGATTCGCTGTCGCTCGCCGTGTGGCTGGATCGGCTCCAGATGCCCAGGCCCCCGCGCGATGTGGTGATTCGGGCGGCCCGCACCGCTCCCGGGATCGCCACCGCCCTGCGCCTGCGTGACGAGCGCAAGCCCTCCCATCTCGCCCGCCTGCTGGCCGGCGAGCCGCCCGAAGCGCTGGCGCTGGCGCTGGGCCTGGGCGCGCCGCCGGCGCCGATACTGGATTGGGCGCGCCGCCTGCGCCACGTGCGACTGGAGATCACCGGCGACGACCTGCGCGCGGCCGGCGTCCCCCCGTCACCCGCCCTCGGAAGGGCGCTGGAGGCCGCCCTGGCGCAAAAGCTCGACGGCGAGGTGGCCGGTCGCGAGGAGGAGCTCCGGGCCGCGCTCGAGGCCGCCGGAGCGACGCCGTGAGCGCGTTCAGGAGCCCGAGCTCGATCGACGTCGGCCTCCCCGGTGCCCGGGTCGCGTTCTCCACCCGCCTGGGCGGTGTGAGCACGTCCCCCTACGACTCCCTGAACCTCGGCATCCTCACCGCCGACGACCCGAGCCGCGTGCGCGAGAACCGCGAGCGCCTGGCCGCGACGCTCGGCCTGGGCGACTCGGCGATCGCGATGGGCCGGCAGGTCCACGGCGCCGAGCTGGCCACCTGGGCCGAGCCACCGACTCCGGACGAGGCGGGCTACCGGCAGCCGGGGGAGATGATCGAGGTCGACGGACACGTGACCGAGCTCGAAGGCCTGGCCCTGCTCGTGCTGACCGCGGACTGCCTTCCGGTGGCGCTGGCCTCGCCGGGGCAGGTGGCCATGCTCCACGCCGGCTGGCGGGGCGTGGCCGACGGGATCCTCGCCCGAGGGGTCGAGGCCTTCGGACAGGCGCCCGCGGCGGTGATCGGCCCCGGGATCGGTCCGTGCTGCTTCGAGGTCGGCCCCGAGGTGCTCGCCGCGTTCGCGGACGTGCCCGAGGCGGCCGACGGGCGCATGCTCGACTTGCGGCGCGTGGCCGAGACCCGGCTGCTCGCGGCCGGTGCGCGCGGCGTGGAGCACGTGGACCTGTGCACGAGCTGCCGGGCGGACCTGTTCTTCTCGCACCGGCGCGAGGGGGGCGCCACCGGCCGGCAGGGCGGCCTCGTATGGCGGACCCTCCACGGGGGAGGACGGGCGGGATGAGGATGGCCTTCACGGACCTTCAGGCCGCGAAGGTGCGTGACAACCTCGAGCGCGTGCGTGAGCGGATCGTCCGAAGCGGCCGCGCCCCCACCGAGGTCGACGTGCTGGCTGCCATCAAGTACGTGCCGGTGGCCGAGCTGCCTGTCCTGGCCGAGGCCGGCATAGAGCTGGTGGGCGAGAACAGGGGTCAGGACCTGGTGGCCAAGCACGAGGCGCACGGCGACTTGTTCGTCTGGGACTTCATCGGGCAGCTGCAGAGCCGCAAGGTCAAGGACGTGGCGCCGCGGGTGCGGCTGATCCACTCGGTGGCCTCGGACTCGGTGCTCTCGAAGCTGGAGGCGAACCCGGTGCCCGAGGTCCTGATCCAGGTCAACGTGGCGGAAGAGGAGGCCAAGGAGGGGATTCAGCCCTCCGATCTTCGCGAGGTCGTCGAGCGCTGTCCCGTTCCCGTCACCGGCCTGTCGACCATGCCGCCGTTCGCGCACGCCGCCGAGGACAACCGGCGCCACTTTGCGCGCCTGGCCGAGCTGGCCGGCGAGCACGGCCTGCAGCGGCTCTCGATGGGAACGACCCGTGACTACTGGATCGCGGTGCAGGAGGGGGCGACGATCGTCCGCGTGGGCACCGCGCTCTATGAGTGAATGTACCCCGGGGGGCTCACGCCCCCCGGACCCCCCGCGTTGCCATGGCCGGTCGTAGCAGGGGCTCGCGCCCCCGGGCCCCCCGCGTTGCCATGGCCGGTTGTCCCCGGGGGGCTCACGCCCGGTGATCGTCCAGAAAGGCCGCGATGGCCCGCGACAGGCGGGCTCCCTGCCAGGCCAGCGGCGGATCGCCCTCCTCCTCGGTGACCAGCCGAGCGTCGGGCAGGCGCCTTGCGTACTCCCCGGCCACGGCAAAGGGGTGCTCGGGGTCGGCCTCGTCGCCGCTGGCCACGACCAGCACCGGCACCGCGATCTCCGACAGGCGACCGAGGCCGTCAAAGGCGGCCGAGCGCGGCACCTGGCGAACTGCCTCGGCCACCGCGGACGGGTCGCGGTGGCGCTCGATGCGCTGGCGCACCGCCAGGCGCGCCGGGGCGCGGAACCGCTCGGGCAGCGAGTCGACACCGGTGAGCGCCACGAAGGAGTCCACGTCGCCGCCCTCGAGCGCCTCGGCGCGCGCGTCCCACACCTCGAGGGCCCCGGCTGTGGTTCGCGCCTGACCGTCGTAGGCCGGCGTGATCGCAACCAGCGCCTCCACGCGATCCGGATGCTCGAGGCAAAAGGCGATCGCCGTGGCCGCCCCCATCGAGCTCCCGGCGATCACGGCCCTCTCGATCGCCCGCTCGTCCAGGATCGCCTCGAGGTCCGCGACCAGCGCCGGGTAGCCGTAGAGGCCGTCGGGCGGCCGGGACGAATCCCCATGCCCGCGGGCGTCATAGCCCACCACCCGCAGGCCACCGGAGCGGGCCAGCACGCGTGAGCCCTGGATCACGTAGCGCCGAGTGGCCGTCAGGCCGTGGACCAGGACCAGCGTCCGACCGCACCCCTCCTCCTCACCGTGCAGATCGAGCCCCGGCTGGGGAGAGACGGTGAAGCGCTCGGGTGGTGGAGTCGGGCTGGGCATTTGCTTTTCGCCGGCGGGACACCGGATAATCTGTCAACACGAAGGGATTCGCGCCCGACGCACGAACACCCATCCCGATGGCGATCAGCGACACATGGCACAAAGCGCTCGTCTACTTCGGGCTGGCCGAGGAGGAAGAGCCGCGCTATGAAGCCGTTCCCGACCGTGAGCGTGAGCGTGAGCGTGAACGCGAGCGGACGCCCGACCGCGAGCCGGAGGCCGAGCTCGAGGACCGCTACCGCGAGCGCCCCAACGTCCGTCGCCTGCAGCGCAAGCGCCGGGACGAGTTCGACGACATCTTCGCCGATGACAACCCCCCCGAGGCGGGGCGCGAGACTCGCGTGCTGCGCTCGGTGGGCGGTAACGGCGGCTCGGGCATGGACACCGGCGGCTCGGGCATGGACACCGTCCACCTGGTGGTCCCCAAGGCCTTCAACGACGCCCAAGAGATAGCCAACCAGTTCAAGGCCACGGTTCCCGTGATCCTCAACCTGCAGGGAATCGACTCCGATCTGTCCAAGCGCCTGATCGACTTCTCCTCCGGGCTGACCTATGCGCTGGACGGCGGCATGCAGCGGATCGCCGACAAGGTGTTCCTGCTTACGCCACGCAACGTCGAGGTCTCGGCCGAGGAGCGCGCCCGCTTGATCGAAAAAGGCTTCTTCAACCAGAGCTGACCATCGACAAAATCGGCATCCATGCCGATTTTGTAAACGGCACTCTTTCCCGGCAGCCACCGGCCATCTCGGCGGTGTTTCGGCGGCTCACCCCGTCAGCCATCTCGGCGGTGGTTGCGGTGGCTCAGCCTGCCAGCTCGGCCGTGGCCGGGCGGGGACTCGGTCTGGCGAATCGACGGTGATCGAACCGGCTGCGTAGTCTCCTCGCCGATGCAGATCGGGTTCATCGGAGCGGGCAGCATGGCCACCGCCCTTGCCCGTGGCATATCGGAGCCGGCGCTCGTCTTCGCTCCGAACACCGAGCGCGCGCAGGCGCTGGCCGACGCCATCGGCGGCGAGGTGGCGTCCTCCAACGCCGAGCTGGCTGAGCGCTGCGACGTCGTGGTGCTGGCCCACAAGCCCGCGCAGGTCGAAGAGGTGGCCGACCAGATGGACGGTGCCGCCGACGCCCTGGCCTCGATCGTCGCGGCCACGCCGCTGGATCGCCTGGAGACCGCCTATCCCGGCGTGCCGGTCTACCGCCTGATTCCCAACATCCCCGTCGAGGTCGGGCGCGGGGTGTTCGGCTACGCGCCCGGCAGCCACGCCGCCGACGGACCGCAGGAGGAGCTGCTGCGCCTGCTCGGGCGCTGCGGCGTGGTGGTGCAGCTGGACGAGCCGCTGCTCGAGCCCGCCATGGCCCTGATGAGCTGCGGCCCCGCCTTCCTGGCCGTGGTGGTGGAGGCGCTCGCCCAGGCCGGAGCGGCCCACGGCCTCGACCCGCGCCAGGCCACCCGCCTGGTGGTGGAGACCATGGCCGGCTCCGCCGCCTATCTGGACGCCAACGACCTCGACGCAGGCGAGCTTCGCCGGCGCGTGGCCACGCCGGGGGGGCTGACCGAACGAGGCCTGGGAGTGCTGGAGGAGAAGGGCCTGCCCGAGGCGTTGCACGCGGCCGTGAACCTCGTAGTGGAGTCCTCGCGATGACGCCGTTGCTCGTCCTGACCCGCGGCGACGTGGCCGACTACGTGGGAACCCTGTTCCTCGTCTACACGATCCTCGTGATCCTGTGGGTGGTGCTGAGCTACATCCGGCGCATGCCCTACAACCGGTTCCTGTCGGCGGCGGTGGGGTTCGTCAACGACGTGGTAGAGCCCTACCTCCGGATCTTCCGCCGCTTCCTCCCGCCGCTCAAGATCGGCCCGGGCGCGCTGGACCTGAGTCCCATCGTGGGGATCTTCGTGCTCCAGATCGTGGGCAGCATCCTGGTCGGCCTCATCCGGGGCTGACATGAGCCGCTCCGGGGGCTGGGCCCGAGCGGTCGCGACCGTGCTGGTCGTGCTGGCACTCGACCAGGCGACCAAGCTGGCTGTCGACTCGTCATTCGTGCGCGGGGAGAGCGTGAACGTCTTCTTCGGCCTCGACATCACCAACACCCGCAACCGAGGCGTCGCGTTCGGGGCGTTGGAGGGCCGGGGTGAGATCGTCGGGGTGCTGATAGCGGTGGCCCTGGTCCTGCTGGTCGCCTGGTTCGCCGTCAACGCCTCGCGCGCGAGGTTGTGGCTGCCGGTGGGCATGCTTCTGGGCGGGGCACTGGGCAACTTGATCGACCGCGCCCGTGAGGGTGCGGTGATCGACTTCATCGACCCGACGTTCTGGCCGGCGTTCAACCTTGCCGACTCCTCGATCGTGATCGGGGTGCTCGCGCTGCTCTATGTGATGGAGGGGCCGGCGGCCCGGAAGTGACAGCGCTCGCCGACGATCGCGATGCCGGGCTGCGCCTCGACGCCTTTTTGGTGGGGCGGGGGCTGGCGGCGACCCGGGGGGAGGCCCAGCGGGCGATCGCCGACGGGCGGGTGCGCGTGGACGGCGCTGCGCGGGCCAAGTCACACCGCGTCCGCGCGGGTGAGCGCGTGGCGGTGGCCGACCCGCCCCCCGAGCCCGAGACCAGCCCGGATGACGTGCCCTTCGGAGTGGTGGTGGAGGACGAGCACCTGATGGTCGTGGACAAGCCGGCCGGAGTCGTGGTGCACCCCGGGGCCGGCAACCGCCAAGGGACGCTGGCCCAGGCCCTGGCCGACCGGGCACGGGGAGGGACCGATCCCGACCGCCGGGGAATCGTGCACCGGCTGGACCGCGACACCTCGGGGCTGCTGGTGGTGGCCAAGTCCGCTCGCGCGCACGCCGAGCTGCAGAGCATGATCAGGCGCCGTGAGATGGATCGACGCTACCTGGCGCTGGTGGAGGGTCGCCCCGATGCCCGCTCGGGGACGATCGAGGCCCCCCTGGGTCGCGATCGCCTCCGGCGGACCACGGTCTCCACCAACACCGGCCGGGCCCGCCACGCGGTCACCCACTTCGAGACGCTGGAGGCGCTTGGGCGCACGACGCTGCTCGAGGCCAGGCTGGAGACGGGCCGCACCCACCAGATCCGTGCGCACATGGCGGCGATCGGCAATCCCGTCTGCGGCGACCCGCGTTATGGGGGCGCGGCGTCGGGTCGTCGTCTTGGCCTTTCACGCCAGTTCCTGCACGCGCACGTGCTGATGTTTTGCCATCCGATCACGGGGGAAGAGATCCTGTGCGAGTCCAAACCACCCGCCGATCTGCGTCGTTCACTCGATGCGGCCCGGCGGGAGCCAGTTCCCGGAGGGCCAGACGGGGACTGATATCGAGGCGGGGCGGCTTCTTCGGAAGCCGCCCCGTTTTCGTTTCGGCACAGACGACCGGCCATCTGGCAGCCAACGCCGTTCGCCGAATCGGCACGATGCCGATTCGGTGGCACGCCATCGGGATTCGCGAGAGGTATCCTCTCGCGACATCCCATCTACCCCGACGGGCCGACCGTGGGCCTGCCCGGACGAACGCGTCCGGGTCCGCGTCACCGCCGCCGGAATCCGCACCCACAATCAAAGGAAACGATTCAGTTGGCTCACGTATCACTGAGAGAGCTGCTGGAGGCCGGCGTGCACTTCGGCCACCAGACGCGCCGCTGGAACCCCAAGATGCGCCGCTTCATCTTCGGTGAGCGCAGCGGCATCCACATCATCGACCTGCAGCGCACCGAGGTGCTGCTCGAGCGCGCGCAGGAGTTCGTCGCCAACGTGGCCGGACGTGGAGGCACCGTCCTCTTCGTGGGCACCAAGAAGCAGGCCCGCGACACCATCGCCGAGGCCGCTACAGCCTGCGGGATGCCCTACGTCCACCAGCGCTGGCTGGGGGGTCTGCTCACCAACTTCCAGACGGTGAACCTGCGGATCAAGCGCCTGCACGAGCTGACCGAGTGGACCGAGAACGGCACGATGGAGCTGCTGCCCACGCGCGAGCGCATCACGGCGATCAAGGAGCGCGACAAGCTCGAGTTCAACCTGGGTGGAGTGCGCAACATGCAGCGGGCGCCCGACGCGATGTTCGTCGTCGATCTGAAGACCGAGGTCATCGCCCTGCGCGAGGCCGCGCGGCTGCGCATCCCGGTGATCGGGCTGGTGGACACCAACTGCGATCCCGACCCTGTGGAGTACGTGATCCCGGGCAACGACGACGCGATCCGCTCCTGCAAGGTCATCGTGGAGGCCATCTCCAACGTGGTCGGTGAGGAGAACAGCCGCTTTCGCGCCGAGGAGGAGGCTTCCCGCCGCGAGGCCGAGCAGGCCGCCCGGCGAGACGCCGAGGAGCAGGCCCGCCGCGAGGCCGAGGAGGCCGCCCGGCGAGACGCCGAGGAGCAGGCTCGTCGCGAGGCCGAGGAGTCGAGCGAGGCCACGGCCGGGACGCGCGTGCCGGAGGCTGCCCCCGCGGAGGTCGCGGTTCCCGCCGAGCAACGGATCTTCGATCCCAACGAGGAGTCCTGAGCATGGCTGAAGCGACTATCTCCGCAAAGACGGTGAAGGAGCTCCGGGACCGCACGGGCGCGGGGATGATGGACTCCAAGAACGCCCTGGTGGAGTCCGACGGCGACATGGACAGGGCCATCGAGGTCCTGCGCGTCAAGGGGCAGGCCAAGGCGGCCAAGCGCGGCGAGCGGGCAGCCAGCGAAGGCGTGGTGGTCTCCTACGTGCACCATAACAACAGGGTGGGCGCGCTGGTGGAGGTTGACTGCGAGACCGACTTCGTGGCCCGCAACGACGAGTTCACCGAGTTCGCGCGCGATGTGGCCTCCCACGTGGCCGCCTCGAGCGTTCAGTACGTGAGCGAAGAGGATGTGCCCGAGGATGCCCGCGAGGCCGAGATGAGGGTCCTGAAGGAGCAGGCGGCCGGTGAGGGCAAGGCAGAGGAGGTGCAGGAGAAGATCGCCGAGGGGCGCATGCGCAAGTGGCTCGAGCAGATCGTGCTGCTCAATCAACGCCACATCAACGAGGACAAGCACGAGGGCCGCACGCTCGAGGAGATGCGTGCGGCGCTGTCGGCCAGCACCGGCGAGAACGTGGTGGTGCGCCGCTTTGCCCGGTTCAAGGTCGGCGACTAGCCGGGTGGCTTTCCAAGAACGGTCCAGCGGGGGCGGGGCGGCGTTCAAGCGGGTGCTGCTCAAGCTCTCGGGCGAGGCCCTCATGGGCGGCCTCGAGTACGGGGCCGACCCCGAGCGCATAGCGGCCATCGCGACCCAGGTCAAGCGGGTGGCCGACATGGGCGTGGAGACCTCCGTGGTGGTGGGCGGCGGCAACATCTACCGCGGCCTGTCCGGAGCGGCCGCCGGCATGGACCGGGCCACCGGCGACTACATGGGCATGCTGGCCACGGTGCTCAACGCGCTCGCCTTCCAGGACGCATTGGAGAAGCAGGGCGCCAACACCCGCGTCATGTCGGCCATGCAGATCTCCGAGGTGGCCGAGCCCTACATCCGCCGCCGGGCCATGCGCCACCTCGAGAAGGGACGCGTGGTGATCTTTGCCGCCGGCACCGGCAACCCGTTCTTCACCACCGACACCGCCGCGGCCCTGAGGGCCCTGGAGATCCACGCGGAGGTCATCCTGATGGCCAAGAACGGCGTGGAGGGCGTATATACCGCGGACCCGCGCAAGGTGGCCGACGCGACATTCATCGAGCGCATCTCCCACCGTCAGGCGATGGAGCAACAGCTTCAGGTGATGGACTCCACGGCGCTGTCGCTGTGCATGGACAACGACCTGCCCATATACGTCTTCAACATGGACGACGAGCGCAACATAGAGCGGATAGTGTCCGGCGAGAGGGTGGGAACGGTGGTGGCCACAGGTGGATAGCGAGCTCGTCCGGGAGTTCATGGACGAGGCCGCCGAGCGGATGGCCAAGTCCGTGGACGCCACCCGCACGGAGTTCGCCACGGTGCGCACCGGGAGGGCGTCCCCGCAGCTGCTCGACCGCGTGGAGGTGGACTACTACGGCTCCACCACGCCGCTCAAGCAGCTCTCCAACGTTTCGGCCTCGGAGGCGCGGCTGCTCACCATCACCCCGTACGACAAGTCCTCGATCAGGGCGATCGAGAAGGCGATCCTGGAGTCCGACGTGGGCCTCACGCCCTCCAACGACGGCAACCTGATCCGGCTGACCATTCCCGAGCTGACCGAGGAGCGCCGGCGCAACCTCGTCAGGGTGGTGCACGGGATCGCAGAGCAGGGGCGGGTCTCCATCCGCAACGTGCGCCGCGACACCATGCAGGACCTGCGGGAGCTCAAGAAGGAGGGCGAGGTCGGCTCCGACGACGAGCATCGCGCGGAGACCGAGCTGCAGAAGCTGACCGACCTGCGCGTGGCCGACATCGACTCCCTGCTCGCGGGCAAGGAGGAGGAGATCATGGGGGAGACCCAGTAGCACGGGATGCCTCAGCTGGATCGGGCATCGTGCCCGATCCAGAGGATGCCGCAGCTGGATCGGGCATCGTGCCCGATCCAGAGGCCTCGGTCCCGCGGTACGTCGCCATCATCACCGACGGCAACGGGCGGTGGGCACAGAACCGGGGGCTGCCTCCTCTGGCCGGCCACCAGGCGGGGGCCGACGTCGTCAAGGCCCGCCTGCGCGACGCCGCGCGCCTGGGCGTCGCGGAGCTCACCGTGTACTCGTTCTCCACCGAGAACTGGACGCGCCCGGCCGAAGAGGTCAGCGGCCTGATGGCGATGTTCGGCGAGCGGATCGACCGCGAGACGCCGGAGCTGCACGCCGAGGACGTGCGCATGCGCTTCATCGGCCGCCGCGAAGGCGTGTCCGAGAAGCTGTGCGAGCGGATGGAGTGGGCCGAGCGCACGACTGCCCGGAACACCCGAATCACGCTGTTCGTGGCCTTCAACTATGGCGGCAGGGCGGAGATCGTCGATGCGGCGCGAAGGTTCACCTCGGGCGGCGAAGACGACTTTCGCCGCCTGCTCTACGCCCCCGACATGCACGATCCGGACCTCCTCATCCGAACCAGCGGCGAGCAGCGCATCTCCAACTACCTGCTCTGGCAGTGCGCCTACTCGGAGCTCGTCTTCCGCGACGAGCTGTGGCCCGACTTCGACACCGCCGCCTTCGAGGCCGCCCTGGACGAGTACGCGCAGCGCCGGCGACGGTTCGGGGCCCGGTAGCCGTGTCGGCGCGCGGCACCCGCGGCTCAGCCCCGCGGCGGCGGGAGCGTGAGGCGCCGACGCGGCGCGAGCGCCGTGCGCGGTCGGATCTGGCCTCGCGGATCCTGGTCGCCGTCCCGGCGGGCGTCTTCGCGGTCTTCATCGTCACCAGCGGCGGCCTGATCCTCGCCCTGGGCCTGATCGCGCTCGGCGTCCTGGCCCTGAGCGAGCTGTACGGCCTGATGCGGCGCGCGCGCCCCGTAGACCTGGCGGGCTTCCTCGCCATGGCCGCAATGGTGATGCTGGCCACCTACGAGGACCGCTCGGCGGTGGTGATCGGGCTCGTGGCCGCCTTTCCCGCCGTGTTCCTCCTGGCGCTGGTGCGCGAGAAGCTCGACAACCTGGCGTGGGGGGTGTCGGCCACCATCTTCGGCGTCGCGTGGGTAGGACTGCCGCTCGCCCACGCCGTCCTGTTGCGCCAGGTCCCCCACGGCGACGGGCTCCTGATCGATGTTCTGGTGGGCACGTTCATCGGCGATACCGCGGCCTATCTGGGGGGCCGGTACTTCGGGCGCACGCCGCTGGCGCCAGACATCTCGCCCAACAAGACGATCGAGGGACTGGTCGCGGGGCTGCTGGGCGGCACGCTGGCGTTCTGGGCGGCCGGGCTCTACCAGGACTGGCTCTCGGGGCTCGACGCCGTGGCCATCGGCTTCCTGGTGGCGTTGACCGCCCCTATCGGAGATCTGTTCGAATCGGCCATCAAGCGCGACCTCGAGGTCAAGGACACCGGTAAGCTGTTCGGTCCGCACGGGGGCGTGCTCGATCGCCTCGACGCGGTCTTCTTCACCGTGGTCGTCGGCTACTACGCCGCGCTCGCCTTCGGCTACGGCTGAAGGCCTGAAGCTCGAGGACCCCCTGCCCCGGTTCGTATCCAGGGTCGTGTCCGGCCCTCCTACACTGCAGCGGATGCGCAGGATCCTGATCGTCGGCTCCACCGGCTCGATCGGCACGCAGGCCCTCGACGTGGTCTCGCGAAGCGATTCGCTGGAGGTCGTGGGCCTGGCCGCCCGGGCCAACTCCGACCTCGTGCTCGAGCAGGCCGAAGCCTTCGGCGTCGGCCGCGTGGCGCTGTCCGATCCCGATGCGGCCGGCCGGGCGTCGGCGTGGACGGGCGGGGAGGTGCTGGGCGGGGCCGAAGGGCTGGTGGAGCTGATCGTCGAATCGGATTGCGACCTGGTGCTGAACGCCCTCGTGGGATCGGCCGGCCTGGGACCGACCGTCGCCGCGCTCGGGGAGGGAATCGACCTGGCGCTGGCCAACAAGGAGAGCCTCGTGATCGGGGGCGACCTGGTCATGGCCCTGGCCGAGGCGACCGACTCGCGCATCCTGCCGGTGGACTCAGAGCACTCGGCGCTGTTCCAGCTGCTCGCCGGAGAGGCGCCCGGCGCGGTCGACTCCCTGCAGCTGACGGCGTCCGGCGGCCCCTTTCGCGGCCGGACCGACCTGGAGGACATCACCCCGCGCGACGCCCTGGCGCATCCCACCTGGGACATGGGCGGCAAGGTCACGATCGACTCGGCCACCCTGATGAACAAGGGCCTGGAGGTGATCGAGGCCCACCACCTGTTCGGGCTCTCCTACGACCGGATCGACGTGGTGGTGCATCCGCAGTCGATCGTCCATTCCCTGATCCATCTGGCCGACGGCGCCTCGCTGGCCCACCTCGGCTATCCCGACATGCGAGTGCCGATCTCCTACGCGCTGCACTACCCCGATCGGGAGGACGTGCCGGTGAAGCGGCTCGACCTGGCCGCGCTGGGGCAGCTTACGTTCGAGGCCCCCGACCCCGACACCTTCGTCTGCCTGCGCCTCGCCCGCGAGGCGGGAGAGGCGGGGGGCACCGCGCCGTGCGTGCTCAACGCCGCCAACGAGGTGGCCGTGCAGGCCTTCTTGGACGAGCGACTGTCGTTTAAGGGCATAGCCCGGGTGATCGAGAGGGTCCTGGAGTCGGTGCCGGTGGCGCCCGTAGGCCATTTCTCGGACCTCTACACGGTGGACGACCACGCGCGTGAGGTCGCCGGGGAGGCCCTCGCCGGGCTGAGCACCACGGCGGGAGCGCGGCCGTCGTGACCTGGCTGCTGGTGATCTTCGGCTTCATGCTGCTGGTGATCCTGCACGAGCTGGGCCACTTCTCCGTGGCCAAGCTGGTGGGCATGCGCGTGGAGAAGTTCTCGCTGTTCTTCCCACCCACGCTGGTGTCCAAGAAGATCGGCGAGACCGAGTACGCCATCGGGGCGATCCCCGCGGGGGGCTACGTGAAGATCAGCGGGATGAACCCGGACGAGGAGCTTCCGGAGGAGGTGCGCGACAGGGCCTACCACGCCCAGCCGGTGTGGAAGCGGATAGCGGTGATCGCCGCGGGACCGCTGGTCAACCTCGTCCTCGCGCTGGTCCTGCTGTTCGTCTTCTTCGCCGCGATCGGCCAGACGACCGCGACGACCAAGGTGGGGGAGATCGAGAAGCGCTATCCGGCGGCATCGGTCCTGAAGACCGGCGACAAGGTGGTCTCGGTCGACGGTGTCCGCGGCGGGGCCGGGCGGATCTCGCGCCGGATCGCGAGCCACAAGTGCGCCGCGCGGCCGCCGACCAAGGGATGCAAGTCTGCGCGCCCCGCCCGGTTGTTGGTCGAGCGCGACGGGCAGACGGTGAAGGTCAGCGCCCGGCCCATCTACGACCCGGCCGCCAAGCGAACCCGGCTCGGCTTCGCCTACGCTCCCGGACCACGCGAGGCGCTCTCCCCCGGCAAGGCCTTCACCTCGTCGGTCAACGCGTTCTGGTTCATCACCAAGCAGACAGCTGCCCTGCCGGCCCGGATCTTCAACGCCGAGCAGCGCAAGGAGATCTCCGGGGTGGTGGGCGTGAGCAAGGTGGCCAGCGACACGATCAAGTCCGACGTGGCCGACGCGGTCTCCCTGCTGGCGATCGTCTCCCTGTCCCTGGCCATCGTGAACCTGTTCCCTTTCCTGCCCCTCGACGGCGGCCACATCTTCTGGGCCATCGTCGAGAAGATCCGGCGCCGCCCGGTGCCGCTCGCGGTCATGGAGCGGGCCGGAGTGGTGGGCTTCATCCTCGTGATCGGCCTGTTCATCCTGGGCCTGACCAACGACATCGGGCGCCTGACCGGCGAGGGCTTCCAGGTCAGGTAGGGTCGGCCGGCGAGGAGACCGAAGAGCTGTACGCGAAGTAGGCATCGGCCATGTGCGGGGTAGGGTCCCTAACCGACAAGAGCGACGAAAGCGAAGGAGAGCAGATGGCTGACAGCGTCTACCGGGTCACCGAGATCATCGGGATCAGCAGCGAATCATGGGAGCAGGCCGCGCGCAACGCGGTCGAGACCGCCGCAACGAGAGTGCGCGACCTGCGGGTCGCCGAGGTGGTCAGGCAGGATCTGGCGATCGAGAACGGCGGTGTGAAAAACTACCGCGTGCGGCTGGCGATCTCGTTCAAGTACGAGTCGAGCGAGTAGGGAGCCGGGGCGG
>Ga0208612_1000437_pt1 | contig 18269 bp, 19 predicted proteins | sample AntDryMetagUQ889_FD_188089 | JGI IMG/M metagenome (GOLD analysis project Ga0208612, IMG submission 188089) | Polar desert microbial communities from Antarctic Dry Valleys - UQ889 (SPAdes) | ecosystem: Environmental > Terrestrial > Soil > Desert | place: Antarctic Dry Valleys | collected 2008-12-31 | reverse complement strand
GACCCGCCACAACCTCTCGCCGATCTTCTCGCTGCACCCCGGCGACGCCTGGCGCCACCTCGAGGGGTTCACCCGCGGCGAGCCCTGGGCCGAGGTCACCGACGACGAGGACACGGTTCACCGGGTCTGGCGGATCGACGACCCCGAGACCCACCGCGCGGTCGCCGCCGAGCTGATCGAGGCGGAACTGCTGATCGCCGACGGCCATCACCGCTACGAAACCGCCCGCGCCTACGCCGACGCGATCGGAGGCGATGGCGCCCACCGCTACACGCTGATGGCACTGGTCTCGCTCGAGGACCCAGGCTTGACCGTATTCGGCTACCACCGCCTGCTCACCGATCTCGGCCGCAGCGACGCCCAAGAGGCGCTGCGCGACGCGATCCTCGCCGATTTCGAGGTCGAGGAGGTACCGCTCGAGCAGCTCGATCCCGCCGGCGAGGTGGGGATCGGCGTCTTCGGCTACGTCGACGCCCACCATCGCAAGGGCTTTCGGCTGCGGCTCAAGGACCCGGCAGTGCTCGAGCGGGCGATCCCGGGCGTCTCCGACGCTTATCGCAGCCTCGACGCGGCGATCCTCGAGGCATTGCTGCTGCGCGATGCGCTGGGGATGAGCGAGCAGGACATCGAGGCAAAGCGTGGGATCGCCTACACCGCCGATGCCGAGCGCGCGCTCGCCTCGCTGGACGGCGCGAGTGACGCCGTCTTCCTGATGCGTCCGACCCCGGTCGAGCAGGTGCGTGCGGTGGCCTCTGCCGGCGAGACGATGCCCCCGAAGTCGACCTACTTCTATCCCAAGCTGCTCACCGGAATCGTGTTCAATCCCCTCTCCTAGTGACTCGCATCTACACCAAGAAGGGCGACGACGGCACCACCTCGCTGTGGTATGGGGGGCGGGTCGCGAAGTCGGACGTGCGCACCGAGGCCTACGGGGCGCTCGACGAGGCCGCCTCGGCACTCGGCGTGGCGCGCTCGCTCTGCGGAGCCGACCAGGCCGAGCTCGCAGCCGATCTGCTTCGCCTCCAGGACGATCTGTTCATCGCCGGGGCGGAGCTGGCGACGGCGCCCGAGGCGGCCGAGCGCCTGGTCGACGGGGTCAGCCGGGTGACCGCGGCAATGGCCGCCGAGCTCGAGTCGGTGATCGACCGCTACATGGCGCAGGTCGAGCTGCCGCCGAAGTTCGTGATCCCCGGCGGCACCCAGCTCTCCGCCCAGCTCGACGTCGCCCGCACCGTGATCCGGCGAGCGGAGCGGCGCACCGTGGTGATCGCCCAGGAGGGCGGCCTCGCCTCGCCGGAGCTGCTGCGCTTTCTCAACCGCGCCTCCGACGCCGCCTACGCGATGGCCCGCTTCGCCGACAGCGATGATCCCGAGCTGTTCGCCGGGCGCGAACGCGAGCAGCCGCGCGGATGAAGGCGGTGGCGCGGCGCCGCGACGGCTACACCCACGATGTCGAGATCGAGGGCGGCCACTCGATCGTGATCGACGAGCCGGGCTCGGCGGGCGGCAACGATGAGGGCCCCAGCCCGACCCGGACGGTTGCCGCGGCGCTCGCCGCCTGCACCGCGATCACCTGCGAGATGTACGCCGCCCGCAAGGGCTGGGAGCTCGGGGACGTCGAGGTCGAGGTCGACGCGCAGTCCGGGGAGAACGGCACGATCGCCGGCTGCACCGTCACCGTGTCCGTGCCCGAGCCGCTCGACCCCGAGCAGCAGCGGCGGCTGCTGGTGATCGCCGGCAAGTGCCCGGTCCACAGGGCGCTCGCCGGCACCACCCCGATCGAGATCAGCGACCGGATCGAGTGCCCAACCCCGGAGGGCTGATGGACCTGGGGCTGGCGGGCAGGGCCTGCGTCGTCACCGGCGCCAGCCGCGGGATCGGCCGCGCCACCGCGCTGATGCTCTGCGCCGAAGGGGCCTCCGTGCTGCTGGTCGCCCGCGGCGCCGACGACCTCGCGGAGGCGGTCGAGCAATGCCGCCGGGCCGCCGGGCCGGCCGGGGGCGGGGCCGAGTCGCTGGCGCTCGACGTCACCGCCCCGGACTCGGGCGAGCGCCTCGCCGCCGCCTGCCGGGAGCGCTTCGACCGCCTCGACGTGCTCGTCAACAACGCCGGCGCCGCCCGCTGGCGCGACCTCGAGGACGTGCCGGACGCCGACTGGTACGCCGCCTGGGAGCTCAACGTGATGGCGCCCTTGCGGGCGATGCGTGCGGTGATCCCGGCGATGGCCGATGCCGGCTGGGGGCGAGTGGTCAACGTCGCCTCCTCCGCGGCCAAACGCCCCTCCCCGCAGATGCCCGAGTACTCGGTCGCCAAGGCCGGCCAGCTCTCGCTCTCGCGGGTGTTCGCCGACCGCTACGCCGGCCGCGGCGTGCTCGTCAACGCGATCTGCCCCGGGCCGACGAAATCGGAGATGTGGATGGAGGCCGGCGGACTGCTCGACCAGTCGGTCGAGTCAAGTGGCGCCGCCGGCCGCGAGCAGGCACTCGAGTCGGCCGGCGCGAAGCGACCGGTCGGACGCCTCGCCGAGGTCGACGAGGTCGCGGTGGCGATTGTCTTCCTCTGCTCCGAGCGTGCCTCCTATGTCGCCGGCGCCGCCTGGTCGGTCGACGGCGGCAGCGTCCAGGTGATCATCTGAGGCGGAGCAAAGCGAAGCCGAAGCGCGCCGCCGTTGAGGCGCCTGATCTGAGCGTCGAGCGGCTTCGCTCGGTCCTGCTGAGCCCGGCGGAGGCCGAGGCGATGGACGCCCACGGGCAGACCGAGGCGGCGGTGCTGGTGGCCCTCTACGGCTACCCGCAGCGCCCGGGCCTCGTGTTCACCGAGCGCCGCCATGACCTCCGCCGCCACGCCGGCGAGGTCTCATTTCCCGGCGGGCGCCAGGACCACCCCGACGAGCCGCTGCTGGAGACGGCGCTGCGCGAGGCCGAGGAGGAGATCGGTCTCGACCCCGCCGGGGTCGAGGTGGTCGGGGCGCTGCCGCCGATCGGCACCTTCGTCACCAGCTACAAGGTGCACCCGTTCGTCGGCCTGATCGCCGAGGGCCTGGAGTTCGAGCTGCAGCCGACCGAGGTGGAAACGGTGCTGCCGTTCTCGCTCGAGAAGTTGCGTCAGGGCTTTGCGATGCGCCGCCTGGTCCGCCGCGGGGTGCCGATCCGCACCCCCACCTACCTCGCCGACGACCACCTGATCTGGGGCGCCACCGCGCGCATCCTCGGCGAGCTGCTGGCGCGACTCGACCGCTGAGCTAACCGTCGAAGCGCCCGTAGCCTCGCAAGAGCCGACGGGCGACTCCCTCGATCGTCTTCTCCCCGTAGTTCTTCGAGGGCTGATCGCGGGTGAGGATCGCGATCGCGAAGCGCTGCTGCTGCTTGCGCAGCAGCATCACCTGGTTGACCCGCCAGTTCGGCCGCCCCGACCAGCCACCCTTGAAGTGCAGCGTCCAGCCGTTCGGGGCCGCCGGGGGAATCCCCCAGCGCTGGGAGGGGACGATCTTGGTCAGCAGCTTGAGCGCGTAGGCGCGGTGGCGTTTGGGCACGTAGCGCTCGAGCCGCAGGAAGAAGCTCGCCTGCTCGCGTGGCGTGATCTCCGATAGCCCCCAGACCGGTTGGGTGGTGAAGCGGTCCATGCCGGCGTCGTCGGCGAGCTCGTAGAGCGCCCCCACCCCCACCCGGTTGTAGATCGCGGTCGCGCTGGCGTTGTCGGAGCGCTTGATCATCGGCCCGATCAGCCCTCGCTCGGAGGAGCTGAGGGCGTCGTCGCGGACCTCGGGCTGGCGCAGCAGCGCCACCATGAACATCACCTTGACCACGCTGGCCGAGTTGTGGACGCGGTCGACGTGGTCGCCCCGCAGCTCCCCGCCCTCGTCGATCACCGCGAACGAGACCGTCCCGGCGCGCTCGTCGGCAAAGCGCTCGGCGGCGTCAATCCGCTGCGGCCAGGGCTGGCTGTTCGCCTTCGGCGCGGCCTCCAGCGGAGGTGCCGCGAACGCGGTTGCGGCGAGCGCGAGCGCGGCCGCCGCGAGGGCGCGGAACGAACACGCGCGTCGGTCGAGCGTCAGCTCGAGGACTCCGCTTTCGCCTGGGGAACGATACGCAGCCACGGGCGCGGTGCCTCCCAGCCTTCCGGGTAGCGCTCCTTGGCCTGCTCGTCGGAAACCGACCCGGCGATGATCACGTCGTCACCCGGCTGCCACTGCGCGGGTGTGGCGACGGCGTGCTGGGCGGTCAGCTGCAGAGAGTCGATGACTCGCAGGACCTCGTCGAAGTTGCGTCCGGTGGTCATCGGATACACCAGGACCAGCTTGATCTTCTTGTCCGGCCCGATCACGAACACATTGCGGACCGTGGCGTTGTCGGCGGGCGTGCGCTCGGTCGGATCGCCCTCGACTTCGGCCGGGAGCATTCCGTAGAGCTTGGCGACGGCGAAGTCCGAGTCGGCGATGATCGGGTAGTTCGGCGCCGTGCCCTGGGTCTCCGCGATGTCCTTGGCCCAGGCGTCGTGGTTTTCGATCGGATCGACCGAGAGGCCGATGATCTTCACGCCGCGGCTCTGGAAGTCGGGCTGGATGCTCGCCATGTAGCCGAGCTCGGTGGTGCAGACCGGGGTGAAGTTGCGCGGATGCGAGAAGAGCACGCCCCACGAGTCGCCGAGCCAGTCGTGGAAGCTGATCCTGCCCTCGGTGGTCTCGGCCTCGAAGTCGGGTGCGGTCTCGTTGATCGTCAAAGCCATCGCTTCCTCCTGGTTGCCATTAATCCTGATCGGACTTTACCCCTTTCGGTGCGACGACCTGACGCGGACGGCGCAGTTGGGGGTGGAAAGGCGCGCTCCGGTGCCCTAGGGTTTCGAGCGATGGCCGTCGAGGACGAGAAGGACAGCGACAGCGGCAGCAAGGACCCGGGGCCCGAGGCGGAGTCCGGGGAGTCCGAAGGCGGCGAGCAGGTCGACATCAGCAAGACGACCGCCCCCTCGATCGGCCCCAACACGGTGATCGAGAAGCACGATCCCAAGGAGCGCCTCGCTCGCCACGACCAGTCCAGCAAGGACGCAATGGGCCTCGACAAGCGCCGCTCGGTGATCGGCGGAAAACACGGCGCCAGCTTTGGCCGCCAGGCAGCTATCTACGGGATCGTGATCGCGGTGGTCGCGGCGCTCGTGATCGGCACCCTGGCGCTGGTCGACTCGGTCGACCAGGCGCCGGCGTCGAACCGCGATGCCGCCCCCTGGGCCGACAACAAGATCGAGTCGACGCCGCTGCAGTAACTCAGCGCGCTGCGGTCAGCTCCGCGGCCGCGGCCAGCATCCCTTCGCGCCAGAGCTCGAACCGGGCGGGGTCCGCGTCGACGACCTCGAACGGGATCCGCCAGCTCTCCCCCGCCCTGCGCAGGGTCTCGAGGGCGACAACGACCGCCTCCGGCGGCAGCTCACCCGTGAGCTCGTAGACGAACCCGCGCACCGGCGTGTCGACGATCTCCTCGAGCAGCCGCTCGAGCCGCGCGCCGTGGAGCGCGGCAACCGACCCCGCCTCGCCGCTGGCCGAGCCGAGCAACCAGAAGATCAGCGTCACCCCCTCGATCACATCGAGCACGGTGCCGATGCGATCCGGGTCGGCGACCGCCGCCTCGATCCCCGCGGCCTCGATCGCGGCAGCCGACCGCGGGTCGCGGGTCGTGCCTCGAACCAGCCACCCGGCCGCCTGCAGCGCCGTGCCCAGCTCCCTGCCGCGACAGCCGCAGCCGACGATCAGCGCCCTGGCCACCTCGGCCTCACCGGGGTCTAGACGCCGTACTCGTCCTCGAGCTCGCCGAGGCGCCCGTCGATGTCGCGGCGCGAACGCTCGCGGATGCGCTCGTCCTCGCGGGCCATGCCCTCGGCGTCCTCGGTGGTCAGATCGGCCTCGCCGCGACGGCGCCGATACTCGTTCTGGGCGTCGATCATCTGCTGGACGTCGTCGACCTCGAGCTGCGCCTCGACCTCGTGCGAGCGGGTCGGCTTCCAGTCGACCAGGTCGGCACCGCTGCCCGGGTAGGCCCGCGCCAGGAGCACGAGGCAGAGGACGATCAGGCCGACCATCCCCAGAGAGATCGCGACGAACTCCACGCCTTCACCTTAGACCTCCGGCCGCCCCGGGCGCGCACCCCGAAGGCCGCCTCGGTTAGCGTGAAGGCGATGAGCGCCCAGATGATCGCCTCCGTGGACGGCCGCATCGCGCCCACGGCCGAGACCACGATCCCGCTCGGCGACGACGGCCTCTACCGCGGCGACGGCGTCTTCGAGGTGATCCGCCTCTACGGCGGGCGCCCGTTCGAGCTCGCCGCCCACCTCGATCGGCTCGAGCGCTCGGCGGCGGCGATCGAGCTGCCGGTCGAGCGAGCGCCGCTGGAGCAGGAGATCGCCGCGCTGCTCGAGCGAAACGGCGACGCCGACGCCCAGCTTCGCCTTCTGGTGACCCGCGGCGGGCGGCGCATCTGCCTGATCGAGCCACTCACCGACTGGAGCGGGCCTGCGACGCTCGCCTCGGTGACCTACTCGCCGAGCGTCATCCTCAACGGCGTCAAGTCGCTCTCCTACGGCGCCAACATGCAGGCCACGCGAATCGCCAAGCGCCGCGGCGCCGACGAAGCGCTGCTCGTGCGCCCTGACGGAATCGTGCTCGAGCCGCCGACCTCGACGATCTTCTGGGTTTCCGGAGACGAGCTCCGCACCCCGGCGCTCGACGCCGGGATCCTCGACTCGATCACGCGGCGAATTCTGCTCGAGAGGGTCGGAGCCGCGGAGGGCGAGTACCCGCTCGACGACGCCCTGGGCGCCTCGGAGGCCTTCCTCGCATCGACCACCCGCGAGGTCCAGACGATCTCGGCGATCGACGATCGCCGCCTCGAGGCCGGTCCGCGGACCGCGGAAGCGGCGGCGGCGTTCGCGGCGGCCGTCGAGGAGGCCTTGGACACGCCGCAGCCGCCGCCAGGATGATCGAGCTCAGCGACGAGCAGCGGCTGATCCAGGAGACGGCCCGTGACTTCGTCGACAACGAGGTGGTTCCCCGGGCGCGCGAGTCCGACCGCGCCCAGAAGTTCGACTCAGAGCTCGCCCGCCGGCTCGGCGACATGGGCTACCTGGGCGCGCCGGTGGCCGAGCGCTACGGCGGCCGCGGGCTCGACTACACCGGCTACGGCCTGATCGTTGAGGAGGTCGGCCGCGGCGACTCCGCGATGCGGACCGTGGTCAGCGTCCAGACCTCGCTCGTCTGCGGTTCGATCGAGCGCTGGGGCTCGGAGGAGCAAAAGCAGCGCTGGCTGCCGAAGCTGACCGCCGGCGAGTCCTTCGGCTGCTTCGGGCTGACCGAGCCCGACACCGGCTCCGACGCCGCCAACCTGCGCACGCGCGCCGAGAAGATCGACGGCGGCTGGCGGATCTCCGGCCAGAAGATGTGGATCTCGCTCGGCAACGTCTGCGAGGTCGCGCTGATCTTCGCCCAGACCGACCCGGAGAAGAAGCACAAGGGGCTCGCCTGCTTTCTCGTCCCCTCGGACAGCGACGGCTTCACGACCCAGGAGATCCACGGCAAGCTCGGCCTGCGGGCCTCCGACACCGCCGAGATCTCGCTCGACGCGGTCGAGGTCGGCGACGAGACCCTGATGGGCGAGGTCGGCGACGGCTTCAAGGTGGCGATGTCGGCGCTCGACTCGGGCCGCTACTCGGTGGCCGCGGGCTGCGTCGGGATCATCGAGGGCTGCGTCGAGGCCTCGGTCGCCTACGCCAAGGAGCGCAAGCAGTTCGGGGTCCCGCTGGCGAGCTTCCAGCTGGTCCAGGAGATGATCGCCGACATGATCGTGCGCCGCGACGCCGCGCGGATGCTGGTCCGCCGAGCCGGGGCGCTAAAGGACGCCGGCCTGCCCTCGACGATCGAGACCTCGGTGGCGAAGCTCTATGCGACCGAGTCGGCGGTCGAGGCGGCGAACCTGGCGATCCAGGTCCACGGCGGCTCCGGCTACGTCGACGACTACCCGGTCGAGCGCTACCTGCGCGACGCCCGCGTGACCACGCTCTACGAGGGCACCTCGCAGATCCAGAAGCTGATCATCGGCCGCGACGCGACCGGGATCAACGCGATGGTCCCCCCCGGCTGACCGTGACAGCCACCGCGGCCTCGATCGGGGTCGCCGGAGCGGGGACGATGGGGGCCGGGATCGCCCAGCTCGCCTGCCTTGCCGGCTTCCCGACGCTGCTTCACGACCCCGACGCCGAGGCGCTGGAGCGCGGCCGGCACGGCATCCGCGAGAACCTCGACCGCGGCGCCGGGCGCGGCCGCTGGAGCGCCGCGGACGCCGACAAGACGGCCGCTCGCCTACAGGCCGCAGCCGGGCTCGAGGGCCTCGCCGGCTGCGCGCTGGTTATCGAGGCGGCACCCGAGCGGCTCGAGCTCAAGCGCGATCTGGTCGCCGGCCTCGAGGCGATCTGCGGCCCCGAGACGGTGCTGGCGACCAACACCTCCTCGCTGCCGGTCGGCGAGGTCGCCGCCGAGGCCGATCACCCGCAGCGGATCTGCGGCATGCACTTCTTCAACCCGCCGGTGCTGATGAAGCTGGTCGAGGTGGTCGCCGGGGAGCGCTCCAGCGCGGCGGCGCTGACCCTGGTCACCAGCGTTGCCGAGCGCATGGGGCGCACCCCGGTGCGCTGCTCCGACTCGCCCGGCTTCGTCGTCAACCGATGCAACCGCCCGTTCACGCTCGAGGCCCTGCGGATCCTCGACCAGGGCGTCGCCGAGGCTCCCGAGATCGACCGGATCATGCGCGAGGCCGGCGGCTACCGGATGGGGCCGTTCGAGCTGATCGACCTGATCGGGGTCGACGTCAACCTCGCCGTCGCCCGCTCGCTTTATCGCCAGCGACCGCTGGCGCGCTGGCGCCCGCACCCGATCCAGGAGCGCCTCGCCGAGAGCGGCCGGCTGGGGCGAAAGTCCGGTCGGGGCTTCTACGAGTACGACGGCGCCGGCCAGCGCCAGCCAGGCGACGGGCCCTATCCGGGCCCGGACCTGACCCGGCTGGTGCTCGAGCGAATCGTCGCCCAGCTGGTCAACGAGGCCTGCTTTGCCGCCGGCGAGCGGGTCGCCGCCGCGGCCGACATCGACGCCGCGATGAGGCTCGGGCTCAACCACCCGCGTGGGCCCTTCGAGTGGGGCCGAGAGCTCGGGCCCGAGCGTGTCCTAGCGATCCTCGACGGCCTCGCCGACCGCCTCGGGGACGATGCCTACGGCGCCGCCCCCCTGCTGCGAAGCTGGGTCACCGGAGAGGTCCCGGCGCCCGCGGCGCAGGCGTAGCCGCCCCTCGGCCGCCAGCCAGGAGCCGGCGAGCACAAGGGTGAGGCCGGTGATCGTCGCCACCGAGATCTCCTCGTCGAGCAGGGTCGCCCCGTAAACGACCGCGAACGCCGGCGCCAGATAGGTGACGATGAACGCCCGGGCCGGGCCGACGGTCGCGATCAGCTCGTAGAAGATCGCGAAGGCGATTCCGGTGCCGACCACCCCGAGCGCGACCACCGCAGCCACCGGGCCCAGCCCCGGCGCCGATTCCGGGAAGCCGATCGCCGCTGCCGGTGCGATCAGCACCGTGCTCACCACCATCACCCACGCGGCGACCCCGATCGGGGCGACCGTCGCCAGGCGACGCTTGACGATGAACCCGCCGATCGCATATCCGAGACCGGCGAGGACCACCGCGAGGCCGCCGAGCAGCTCGTCGCCGGAGCCGCCGAGGTCGACCCCGAGCAGCACGCCGACCCCGGCAACGCCGAGCAGGACGCCGATCAGCCGGGTTCCCTGGGAGCGCTCCTCCTGGTCGACCCAGATCGCCAGCAAGGCGGTGAAAAGCGGCGCCGAGGTCACCAGGATGCCGGCCAGCGACGACGAGATCTCCTGCTCGCCGGCCGCGATCAGCAGGAAGGGGCCGGCGACCTGGACGGCCCCCAGGACGACCAGCGCACCGAGCTTGCCGCCGAACCCCCCGAGCGCGCCGCGGGCGGCGGCGAGGCCGACGAGCACGATCGCGGCGAGCGCGATCCTCGACCAGGCGACCATCCCCGGGCTCAGGTCGCGGACCCCGATCTTGATGAACAGATAGCTGGCCCCCCAGATCGCCCCGAGCGTGACCAGCAGAGTCCAGGCACGGCGGTTCACCGCAGCGAGGTTAGGGGCTGTCTGTACCGCCGCCGCTCGAACGGCGGATGCGGGCCGGTCGAGCGTTACCCTGCGACTGGATGGCCACCGCCGCGAGCAGCCGGGTTCGTCTGGCGGCGATCGTCGCGATCGTCTCGGCGCTCGGCTTGGTCCTGATCGTGTCGACCTCGCCGAGCGGCGCCAGCGCCGGGTCGGCGTCGCTGGAGCCCGACCTGGTGACCCTGCCCCTGGGCGAGCAGGACCTGGCGATGCAGCTCGACGGCTCGAGCACCCTGCTGCGGTTCTCGAACGAGATCGGCAACCTGGGCGCGGGCCCGCTCGAGATCTCCCCCAGCGCGGCCTCCAACGACTGCGACGGGGACGCCGATCCCGCCAACGACCGCGACGCGAGCCAGCGTGTCTACGAAGACGCCGATGGCAGCGGTGGCTACGAAGCAGACTCAGACCCGGTGGCCAGCGAGCACCGCTTCGGCTGCATGCGCTACCACCTCGCCCACGACCACTGGCACGTCCTCGACATCGCTCGCTACGCGCTTCGCCACGAGCCCAGCGGCAAGCTCGCGGCGCGGACTCGCAAGGTCGGCTTCTGCCTCGCCGACTTCCGCCGCGCCTTCCCGGGACCGAGCTCCCCGCTGGAGCCCGTCTATCCGATCGAGCCCGCGGACGGGACCGCCCAACGCGGCTGCCAGGCCTCCGACACCCAGGGGCTCTCTTCGGGCTGGGCCGACATCTACTTGCTCGACGTCCCCGGGCAGCAACTCGACGTCAGCGGCCTCGAGCGCGGCCGCTACTGCCTGATCTCGACCACCGACCCGCGCGATCTGATCTCCGAGCGCGACGAGACCAACAACTCGACGCGGCTGCGAATCGCCCTGCGGCCGAAGCAGCCGGCCGTCCGCGCTCTCGCGCGTCCCTGCAGCGCTTAGCGTCGCCTCAGCCGGCGGTCGACTCGAGCGCCTCGCCGGCGGCTCCGGCCCAGTGAGCCTCGGGCGAGGGCGGCGTGTCGCGCAGATACCACTCGGCGTCGAGGGCGCCCATGCAGCCGGTGCCGGCCGCGGTGATCGCCTGGCGGTAGGTGTGGTCGACGAGGTCGCCGACGGCGAAGACGCCACCGAGCTGGGTCCGGGTCGAGCCGTCCTCGGTGAGCACGTAGCCGTTGTCGTCGGTGCCGATCTGGTCCTTGACCAGCTCCGAGCGGGGGATGTGCCCGATCGCGACGAAGGCGCCGCCGACCTCGAGCTCCTCGACCTCACCGGTCTCGGCGTTGCGCATGCGCACCGCGCGCAGCTTGCCGTCGTCGCCGGCGACGAACTCCTCCGGCACGTACGGGGTCTTGAACTCGATGTTGGCCTGCTGATGGGCGCGGTCGAGCATGATCTTGGAGGCGCGGAACTCGTCGCGCCGATGCACGATCGAGAGATCCGTTGCGAACTTGGAGACGAAGATCGAGTCCTCCATCGCGGAGTCGCCGCCGCCGACCACCGCGACCTTCTCGCCCTTGAAGAAGGCGCCGTCACAGACGCCGCAGGTGGAGACGCCGCGGCCGGAGAGCTCGGTCTCCCCGGGGATGCCGAGCCGTCGCGGCTCGGCCCCCATCGCCAGGATCAGGGTCTTGGCCACATGCTCCTGGTCACCTAGGAAGACGCGCTGCACGCCGCCGTCGGAGAGCTCTACCCGGTCGGCGTCGTCGGTGATGAAGCGGGTTCCGAAGCGTTCGGCCTGGGCCCGGAACTGGTTCATCATCTCCGGGCCCATGATCCCCTCGGGGTAGCCGGGGTAGTTCTCGACGTCGGTGGTGTTCTGGAGCTGGCCTCCCCACTGAAAGCCCTCGATCATCAGCGGTTCGAGGTTGGCCCGGGCGGCGTAGAGCGCCGCCGTGTAGCCGGCGGGCCCGCCCCCGAGGATGATCAGGTTCTCTTCGTGCTTGTCGTTCATCGGCTCCGCTCTCTGGTCGCCCGCCGTCGCGGGCCCTGCGATCTTCTACACGAGATCATACTTTACTTTCTGAAGTACTGGTCTCGGTCAGCCGGGTGCGCTCGGCCACCGCCAACCGTGCCGGCGAATCGGCCGACCAGCGGACTACCGTCCGCCGCAGCTGGGCGAAGGCGATCACCCCCGGCAGCATCGGCAGCCAGAAGGCGACGAGGCGATAGAGCAGGACCGCCGGGATCACGGTGGCGCCCACCCCGGAGACGCCGAAGAGGACAAAGGTGCCGATCAACCCGGCATCGACCGCCCCGACGCCACCGGGTGTCGGCAGCATGTTCGCCGCCATCCCGACGAAGAACGCCTGGACGACGACGGCCAGCGGCACGTGGGCGTCGAAGGCCTTGAATGACGCCCAGAGGATCGCGATCTGGGTCGCCCAGAAGCCGATCGCGCCGATCAGCGCGAGGCCGCCGCGTGAGGGGTCGCGCACGAAGACCATCGCCTCGCGGGTGCCGACCGCGAGGGTCGAGGGCACCGTCGCCAGCCGCCTCGCCCAGCGGCCCCAGAAGTGGTGCTGGGAGGCCGTCGAAAAGCGGCGCTCGAGGTTGCCCGGGATCAAGGCGATGAACAGGAAGATCGCGATCATGCCGCCGGCGATCGCCGCCGGCACGATCGTCAGCCCGGCCGGGGCGGGACCGTTGAAGACGCCGGTGCGCAGCAGGATCCCGTTGATCACCAGGGTCAGCATGTAGACCGCGTAGAGGAGGACGTTGAAGGCGACCATCCGCGAGGCCGACTCCTTGCGCGGCATCCCGGCCTTGCGCAGTGCCCAGTAGGTGAGCACGATCCCGCCGGCGCCCCCGGCGGAGAACAGCCGGCTCGCCGCCAGGCCCGCCATCGTGATCTGGTAGCTCTCGCGCCAGCGCAGCTGCAGGCTGCGCCCGACGACGCCGCGGAAGAGGGCGACGTAGGCGAAGAACATCAGCGCTCCGAAGACGAGCGCCAGCGCGATCCAAACCGGCTTACCGTCGTCGACCCGCTCGATCCCCTTGTCGACCCCGGCCAGCCGCGGGATCAGCAGGTAGATCCCGGCGATCACCAGCGCCGCAACCAGCGCGGTCTGGGCTATCCGCTTCGGGTCCTCGAAGAAGCGAGGCTCCTCGGCGTCGTGGAAATCGGCGTCTTGGGCCGGCTGCGCCGCTGGCGGGACCGCCGAGGGCTGATCGGCCTCTGGCGCTGCGCCGCCGCTCTTCCCCCACTCATTCAGATCGGACCGAGGCATCCCGATCGTCTATGCAATCAGACCTTCAGCTGCGCGTCGATGCCGAGGCCCGGCCGCGGGCGGACCTAGGCGGCGGCAGCCACCCGCTCGAGCCGCTGGAGGCGGCGGTTGACCGCGGTCACCGCGGGCTCGACCACGGGCTCACCGAAGCGGACCGCGGCGACCACCGCGGCGCCGGCGAGCAGATCGGTGACGTAGTGCTCGCCCAGATAGACGAGGGCGAAGCCCAGAGTGGCGGCGTAGCCGGCGCCGAGGGCGCCGGCTATTGCGCCGGTCTCCGCCAGCAGCAGCGCCGCCATCACCGAGGTCGCGAAATGCAGCGAGGGCATCGCCGCCCAGGGGTTGCCGCCCAGCGACTCGTAGAGCCGATCCCAGGCCGGGCCGCCCCAGACCTCCTCGCCGACGTCGATCATCAAGCGCTTGACCGTGGCGAGCGGCTCGGTCTGCTCGCCGACCGCGACGACGACGCGGTCCACCGGGGGCTCCAGGTAGCCGTTCTCCGCAGCCCACCACGGTGGCGCGGTCGGGAGCGCGTGGTAGAGCAGGCAGCCGATGTCGTAGGTGGCGGCCATCTGGCGGGCGGCGCGGGCGAAGTGGTCGAGGTGACGGGTCTGGACGAAGAGCAGGGTGAGATGGGGCTCGAAGAACCAGGCCCAGTGGACGAAGGAGAGGGCTCGGTCGAGCCCGGTCACACGCCCCGGGCGGCTGAGCGCCCGCTGCAGGCGCAGGGTCGGCAGCTCGCCGAGGCCAAGCGCGCGGTCGGCGGCGATCGGATAGCGAATTCGCAGACGGTTGCGAAGTGCCTCCGGGTCGTCATAGGGAAGCTCGTGGGCGATCGTGAAGGCCCACATCTGGAAGGTGTAGAGGACGACGTCGCGGGCGCGGCTGCGGGGGGCGAGAACGGCGACTGCGAGCGGCGCCGCGGCGACCGCCGCGGTGGTGGCGAGCACCGGGATCCGCAACCGCTTGCGAGCAAGCGGCACCGCGACCGCCGCGGCTATCACCGCCACGGCGCCCAGCCGGACGAGTCCCGGCTGGCGGGAACCGGGACGATGCGGAAGGCGGACCGGCGGCAAGGAGGGCGCGAGTATAAGTCGCGGATCGCCCTGCTCGGAGGCGGCGGCCCGCTCTCGCGCCTGCCAACGCGTTTAGAATCCCGCCCGCCTTGAGCCGTCGGAAGATCCTTTTCGTCTCGGCCGTTGCGCTGCTCGCCCTCGCCGTCGGGGCCTCGCCGGCCCACGCGATCGAGCTGGCGCCGCCCGAACCTCACTCCCCCAACGCCGAGGGGATCCGCTCCGCCTACTGGGTGGCGATGGTGACCGCCGTGATCCTGGTGTTCGCGATCCATGCGGCGCTGATCGCCGCCGTCGTGCGCTATCGCGAGCGCCGCGGCCGCGAGCCCCGCCGGGTGGCAGCCGGGCGCGGCGCCTTGCGCCCGGTGGTCGGCGCGCTCAGCGCGCTGGCCCTGGTGCTGTTCGTCTACGGGGTGTTCCAGACCGCCGAGGTGCGCGAGGTCGAGGCCGCCGGCCCCGACGGGCTCGGTTCCACCCAGAGCGCGCAGGTCGGGGTCAGAGGGTCGATCGCAGCGGCGGCCGGGGGCCTCGATTCGGCAACCGGCGAGACGCCGCTCGACGATTCCGAGGCCACCCAGACGAGCCCGCTGCTGATCGACGCGATCGCCCAGCAGTGGGTCTGGCGCTTCGAGTATCCCGGCGGCCGGCCCGGGCAGCGAACCTTCACCTACGGCGAGCTCGTGGTTCCGGTGGACACGCCCGTGATCCTCGACGTCACCTCCACCGACGTCCTTCACACCTGGTGGGTGCCGGCGCTCGGCGGCCAGGTGCAGGCCGCCCCCGGCGACGTCAGCCAGACCTGGTTCAAGGCCGACGAGGTCGGGCGCTACGAGGGTCGCTCGACGATCTTCTCGGGGACCGGAACCCCGGTGATGCGCTCCTGGGTCAAGGTCGTCTCGGTGCCCGAGTACCAGGACTACATAGAGCAGCTCAACCTAGACCTCGAGGAGGCCCAGGGGGCCGTCGCCGAGAACCAGGAGGAACAGCAGACGTCCGGGGCGGCGGCTGCAGCGGAGGGGGGATCGTGAGCCGCGAGAACCTGATCGCGCGGCCCGAGGTGGTCAGCCGCCAGGGTGTCCCTGCGCCCCGGCCCGCGTGGATCGAGCGCACCACCAGCGGCGACCACAAGCAGGTCAGCCTTCTCTACATCGGCACCGCACTGAGCTTCCTGGCACTCGCGGCGGTCGAGTTCATGCTCATCCGCCTGCAGTTGATCGTCCCCGAGAACACGATGATCAACCCGGAGATCTTCGACCAGCTGGTCAGCGTCGCGCCGGTCTCGCTGGTCGTGCTCGGGCTGATCCCGCTGGCGCTGGGGCTGATCGGCTTCATCGTGCCCCTGCAGATCGGCAGCCGCGGGGTGGCGCTGCCGCGGCTCAACCAGTTCTCCTACTGGCTCTATCTGGCCGGCGCGGTGACCCTCTACGCGAGCTTCCTCTACCAGGCGCCTGACACCGGCACGACGGCTCTGCCGCCGCTCTCCGACACGGTCTTCTCGCCGACCAACGGTGCCGATGCCTGGATCGTCGGCACCGCGCTCGCGATCTCGGGCTTCGTCTGCTTCGCGATCAACCTGGTCGCGACGCTCACCCGGATGCGGGCCCCGGGCGTCGCCTGGCGGCGCCTGCCCCTGTTCTCGTGGGCGGCGACGGTGATCGGTTACCTGCTGCTGGTGCTCGGGCCGGTGATGATCGCGGCGCTGGTGATGCTCGAGATCGACCGCCGCTTCGACGGCGTCTTCTTCGACCCCGGCGACGGCGGTGCGCCGCTGCTGTACGAGCACTTCTCGAACCTCTTCTTCACCGGCACCTACCTGATCGTCTTGCTCGCCGCCGCCGGGGCGATCTCGGAGATCCTCCCGACCTTCGCCCGCAAGCCGATCTTCAGCCATCGGGCGGTCGCCGGGTCGTTCGTGGCGATCGGCCTGATCGGGCCACTCGCCTGGATGCAGAGCATGTACGAGGCGCCGCTGGCCGAGGGCCTGACGATCATCGCGATGGGCTTCGCCCTGGCGCTCGCGGTGCCGATCGGCGTCCTCGTCTTCACCTGGATCGCGACGATCTGGGAAGGGGCCCTGGAGCTGCGGGCGCCCTCCCTGTACGCCCTGGTCGCGATCTCGACCATGGTCTTCGGCCTCGCCGGCGAGCTCGCCTACTCGGTGATCCCCGTGGGCTGGGCGCTCGACAACACCACCGCGAGCCAGGCCGACACTCTCTACGTGCTCGTCGGCGCCGGTGTGATCGGCGGCTTCGCCGCGCTCCACTACTGGTTTCCGAAGCTCTGCGGCCGGCTGCTCGGCGAGGGGATCGGCAAGGCCGCGCTGGGCCTGATGCTCGTCGGCATCCACCTCTACGCGATCCCGATGATCTTCGCCGGCCTCGACGGCCAGGCGGTCAACGTGTTCGAGTACTTCGACGACTCCGGCCTCGACGGCTACAACCTGGTCGCCTCGTTCGGCGCCTTCATCCTCGCCCTGGGGATCCTGCTCGAGCTCGGCAACACGGCCTACAGCTGGAACAACGGCCTCTCGGCCCGCGGCCACGACCCGTGGGGCGGCTCGACGCTCGAGTGGTACGCGCTCTCGCCGCCGCCGCCGCACAACTTCGACGCCGTGCCCGATGTCCGCAGCAGCGAGCCGCTGCGCGACATCAGGGAGGCGGTGGTGCGAAACGCGGAGGCCTTCGTCGCCCCCACGGGGCTCGAGCGGATCGAGGCCCCGGCCGCCGATCCGGAGCCCGTCGCGGCCTCGGATGCCGGCGATCGAGCGCCCGGCTCGGACCCGGACGACCCCGGTAACGCCCCTGTAGCCTGACCGCAATGACCGACGTCGCCGAGCGTGGCGATGCGAGCGACCTCGCTCGCTTTCGCCGACTAGTCACCTGGACGATCGCCGCGACCTCGGTGCTGATCCTGATCGGGGGAATCGTCCGGGTCAGCGACTCCGGGCTCGGCTGCGGAGCCGCCGGCAGCGGCACCCAGGGCTGGCCGCTGTGCGAGGGCGGAGTGGTCCCGGCGGCGACCTCTGAGTCGATCATCGAGTTCAGCCACCGGATCGCCGCCGGGATCGTCGCGCTGCTGATCGTGGCGATGGTCTGGCAGGCGGCGCGCAAGCTGCGCTCGCACCGGGCGCTGCTGCGAGGCTCGGTCGGCGCCGGCGTCCTCGTCTTCGTCCAGGCGGGACTCGGCGGGCTGACCGTGGAGAGAGGGCTCGAGGAGGAGCTGGTCGCCGCCCACCTCGGCCTTGCGATGCTGCTGATCGGGCTGCTGTTGCTGTTGCGCCGCGGCGCCTCCCCCGCTCCCCGCGCTGCGCCGCCCGAGCGCACCGGCACCCTGCGCGTCGTGACCACCGTCGCCGCGACCCTCGCCCTGGCGACGATCGTCGCCGGCGGCTACGTCGCCGGCACCGAGAAGCACGGAACCCCCAACGCCCCCGCCGGCGGCCAGGCCCACGTCGCCTGCGGGACCGGCTTCTCCAGCGCCAGCTTCCCCGGCTGCAACGGCCAGTTCCCGGGCTTCGGGCAGACCGAGCTCGCCGACGTCCAGCTCACCCACCGGGCCTTGATGTACCTGACCGCGATCGCGGTGTTCGCGATGGTGGCTCTGGCGCTGTCGCAGCGGGTCAGCCCGCGCGCCTTCGGGCTCGCCGGCCTGCTGCTCGTCGGCCAGATCGTCCTCGGAGCCGTCAACGTCTGGGCCGGCAAGCACGCCGGACTGATCGTCGGGCACCTGGCGCTCGGCACCATGCTCTGGAGCACGATCGTCTACGCGGGCGCGACTCTGCTGCCCGCCTCCGCCCACTCGCTCGAGCGGCTCGGCGGCC
>Ga0208612_1000436_pt1 | contig 18301 bp, 17 predicted proteins | sample AntDryMetagUQ889_FD_188089 | JGI IMG/M metagenome (GOLD analysis project Ga0208612, IMG submission 188089) | Polar desert microbial communities from Antarctic Dry Valleys - UQ889 (SPAdes) | ecosystem: Environmental > Terrestrial > Soil > Desert | place: Antarctic Dry Valleys | collected 2008-12-31 | reverse complement strand
CGAGCATGGCCAGCGCCCTCTCGGTCACGAAGACCGCGCCCAGGCCCGTAGCCGACGCTCGGCCCTCGCAGCCGCCGAGGACGGTGGGCTTGCCCGTCAGGCCATCTCGCGCTCGCCGGTGGCGAGGTCGGGTGCCAGGATGTCGCGGTCGGGGCCGATCATCGAGAGGATCTCCGCGGCGTAGCAGCGGGTGACCCGCTCCTTCTCGCCCGCCGAGAGGCGGTTGGGGTCGCAGCGCACGCCTCCCTTGGCGCCCCCGAACGGGAGGCCCAGCAGCGCGCACTTGAACGTCATCCACATCGCCAGCGCCGCACATTCGCCAAGCGCTAGCTGTAGAACATCTGTCGAGACCAGCAGCCCACCCTCAAGCGCAGCGGCCGGTGTCCGTCAGTCAGGAGAGGCGATACGGGCGAGGGCCTGATCGATCTCGTCGTCGGAGACGGTCAGCGGAGGAAGCAGGCGGATCGTGTCGGGCCCCGTGGCGTTCACCAGCAGATGCTCTTCGAGGAGCAGGCGCCGTGCGACCTCCGGGGCGTGCTCGGCCGCAAAGGCCAGCATCAGCCCACGTCCCCGGACCTCCAGGCCCAGGTCGCGCAGGCCCGCCGCCAGCCGCTCGCCCTTGCGGGCCACCTCATCCATGAATCCCGGCTCGGTGACCACGTCGAGCACGACGTTGGCGGCCGCCGCCGCCACGGGTCCGCCGGCGAAGGTCGACCCGTGGTCGCCGGGCTGCAAGACGTCGGCGTGGACCGCCCCGGTCAGGCAGGCGCCGATCGCCAGACCGCCGCCAAGGCCCTTGGCCACAGTCATCACGTCGGGCCGCACACCCGCGGCCTGCCAGGCCCACAGGTCGCCCGTACGCCCCATCCCGCACTGGATCTCATCGAAGATGAGCAACGCGCCGTGGCGGTCGCAGGCTTCGCGCGCTGCCTGCAGGACCTCGTCGGCCACCGGGAGGATCCCCGACTCGCCCTGGATCGGCTCGATCAGCACCGCGGCCGTCTGGTCATCCACGGGCAGCTCGGCGCTTTCCCGGGCCGCCACGCGAAAGCCGGGGACCAGCGGAGCAAAGGGCGCCTGCTTGGCCTCCTGCGGGGTGGCGGACAGCGCTCCGAAGGTACGGCCGTGAAAGCCCTTCTCCAGCACCACCACGTCGCCTTGGGGCTTGTGCTTGCGCGCAAGCTTCAACGCGCACTCCACCGCCTCCGCCCCCGAGTTGGTGAAGAAGGCCTTCCCGCCCAAGCCGAGCTCCGACAGCCGCGCGGCCAGCCTCATCCCTGGTTCGGAGTAGTAGAGGTTGCTCACGTGCATGAGCCGTTCGGCCTGCTCGCAGACCGCGCTGACCAGCGCCGGGTGGCAGTGCCCGAGGGCCACCACCGAGACACCTGCCAGGAAGTCGAGGTACTCGGTGCCCTCGGCATCCCACAACAGCGTGCCCTTGCCGCGCACGAACTCCACCGGGTTGCGCAGGTAGGTCGGCATGACCGCTTCACGCTCCAGCTCCTGAAGGTCGGCGAGTGTCACGGCTCTAGCGCTCGCTCGGTTCGCTCACGGACACAGCTTCGTCCCGATCCCCTTGTCGGTGAACAGCTCGAGCAGCAGCGAGTGCTCCTCGCGGCCGTCGACTATGTGGGCGGCCGACACCCCCGCGGTCAACGCGGCGATGCAGGCCTCCAGCTTGGGCCGCATGCCGCCGGTGACCTGGTCGAGGCGCTCGCGCACCTCGCTGACCGTGGTCTCCGAGATCAAGGAGTCGGGGTCGTCGGCCACCGCGCGCCAGCCCTCCACGTCGGTGAGGAAGAGGATCTTCTGCGCCCCCAGCGCTCCGGCGACCGCCGCCGCAGCGGCATCAGCGTTCACGTTGTAGGAGGTGCCCTGGGCGTCGGCCCCCACCGAGGCGATCACCGGGATGTAGTCCTCGGCTATGTGGTTGATCACGTCCACGTTGACCTGCTCGATCTCGCCCACGAAGCCGATGTCGGTCTCGCCGGCCAGCTGCTTGCGCACGCGGAACAGCAGCCCGTCGTCGCCGCTGAGGCCCACCGCCGGCTGGCCGTGGCGCCCCAGCCTGAGCACGATGTCCTTGTTCTGCTTGCCGAGCACCATCTTCGCCACCTCCACGGTGGCCTCGTCGGATACCCGCAGGCCCTGCTCGAAGCGCACGTCCATGCCCAGGCGCTGCATGTAGTGGGTGATGTCGGGGCCGCCGCCGTGCACCACCACGGGGTTCATGCCCACGTACTTGAGGAGCACTACGTCACGAGCGAACTCCTCCTTGAGGTGAGCGTCGGTCATGGCCGCGCCGCCGTACTTGATCACCACGGTCTTACCGTGGAACTCGCGGATGTAGGGCAGGGCCTCGAGGAGGGTGGCGACGTCTCTCACGAGGTGTACTCCGCGTTGAAGCTGACGTACTCCTCTGAGAGATCGCTGAAGAACACCTCGGTCTCGCCTCCCTCTCCGGGCATGGTCAGCTCGTACTCGACCTCGGGGCCGCTGACCGCCCGCTCGAGCTCGGCGAGCTCCTCCGCCTCGAGGCCCACTGCGTCGCCGGCGGACACGAGCCGGCGGCCCTCGATGGTCAGGTCGGCTACGAACGGCTCGCCCTCCGGCCAGGCGGCGCCCGCCGCCTGCAGGATGCGCCCGAAGTTGGGGTCGGCCCCGTGGAGGGCGGTCTTGACCAGTGGAGAGTTGGCCACCGCGCGCGCCACGGGCTCCACGGCATCGGGCGGCCCGTTGACCACCACGCGACCCACCCGCTCGGCGCCCTCGCCGTCTCCCACGATGTCGAGCGCGAGTTGGCGCATCACGGCGTCGAGCACTTCGCCCAGCGCCAGCTCGTCATTGCTCTCCGGCCTCACGGATACGCCCGACTCGCCGCTTGCCAACGAGTAGACCGTGTCACTCGTCGACAACTGGCCGTCCACGGAGATCCGGTCGAAGGACCGCCTTACGCACACCCCGGTGAGCAGGTCCAGCGTGTCCGCGGGGACGGCGGCGTCGGTCTGCACGAAGCAGAACATCGTGGCGAACCGGGGCTGGATCATCGCCGCCCCCTTGGCCTGCGCGGCCAGCCGCACTGTTCCCGAGGGCAGCTCGACCTCGAGGCACACCTGCTTGGGCCCGCTGTCGCTGGTGAGGATCGCCTGCGAGAAGGCGCCGGCCTCGCGGCCGAGCCGCCCGCAGGCCTCGCGCGCGCCAGCAACGACACGGTCGCGCCACAGCTCGACGCCAATCACGCCCGTCGAGGCAAGGCCGACCTGCGCCGGCTCGAGCGAGAGCTCGTCGGCCGCGGCGGCCTGCACGGCGAGCGCCGTCTCGTAGCCACGCTGTCCGTCTCCGGTATTGGACCCTCCCGAGTTCGCCACGACCCCGCGCAGGCGGTTCAGATACGCGCCGCGCGAGACGATGACGGGCGCGCCCACCCGGGCGTTGGTGGTAAAGCGAGCCGCGGAGGTGGTGTCCGCGGCGTCGGAGACCAGCACGCCGACGTCGAGCCCGGAGGGCTTGAGGCCCGCGCACACGCCCGCGGCCCGGAAGCCCTCGGGCAGCGCGGTGGGCTCGAGCTCGCGCGCGTGCGCCGGCGCCTGCACCCACCGGGAGCGGAAGAAGCTCACTCGAGCCCCTCCTGCTCGGGGAGTCCGAGCATCAGGTTGAGGTCCTGCACCGCCTGCCCCGCCGCGCCCTTCCAGAGGTTGTCGATGGCCGCGAAGGCCAGCACCCGGCCCCCCTCATCCACCGTCGCGTGCACGCGTGCGCGATTGGTGCCTCGCACGTCGCCCGTGCGCGGCGGGTCGGCGATCACGTCCACGAAGTGCTCGTCGCGGTAGGCGTCCTCGAACAGAGCCTGCACGTCTTCCCGGCTGGGTTCGCCGTCGGCGGTCACATAGCAGCTGGCCATCAGGCCCTGGTCGATGGGCAGCAGGTGCGGCACGAATGAGAGGCGGATGCCGTCGGGCAGCTCCTGCTGAAGCTCGGCAACGTGGCGATGGCCCTCGGTCTTGTAGGGGTTGACGTTGTCGGCCACGCTCACGAAGTGGGTATCCGAGGTGGCCTCGCGCCCGGCGCCCGAGACACCCGTCTTGATGTCCACCACGGCGTCGCGCGCGATGTCGCGCAGCGGCCACAGGGCCAGCAGGGCGGCGGTGGAGTTGCAGCCCGGCCCGGCTACCAGCTCGGCGCCGCGGATCTCCTCGCGGTGGCCCAGCTCCGGGAGCCCGTAGACGGCCTCGCCCAGCAGCTCGGGCGCCTCGTGGGGCTGATACCAGCGCTCGTAGGCCTTCTGACTCAGGCGGAAGTCTGCCGAGAGGTCCACCACCTTCAGCCCGCGCTCGCGCAGGTCGCGCACCGCCTGAGCGGCGGCGCGGTGCGGATAGGCCACCAGCGCGGCGTCGGCACGCTCGGCGATCCGGTCGGCGTCGGGCTCCTCCAGCGTGAGCGGAACCCCGTAGCGCGGGTAGACCTCGTCGTGTCGGCGCCCCGCATCGGAGCGCGCGGTCACCGCGGTGAGCTCCAGCGAGGGATGGCCGTGGACTATGCCGGCGCACAGCGCCCCGCCGAAGCCACCCGCTCCTAGGACCGCGACACTAAGCACGAAGCTTGCCCCCGATCTGCACGAGCGCGGCCTCGATGGCGGAGCGGTGTCCGGCGACCTCGTCGTCGGTGAGCGTGCGGTCGGGCGCGCGGAACTCGAGCCGCAGGGCCAGCGACTTGTGACCCTCTCCCAACTGCTCGCCGTGGAAGAGGTCGAACACCCCGGCGGCGCGCAGCAGCTCGCCGCCGCCCTGGAAGACGACCTCCTGCACGCGGCTGGCCGGCACGCCATCGGGAACCACCACCGCTATGTCCTGAAGGACGGCGGGGAAGCTGGTCAAGTCGCGGAAGCCGGCCTCGGCCTCCTCGGCCAGGACGGCCAGGACGTCCACGTCGAGCTCGAAGGCCGCGGCGGGGCGCTCCCCGAGCTCCCAGTCACGTGCCACCAGCGGATGCAGCTCGCCGAGCCAGCCGATCTCGCGGTCGCTCGCCAGGATCGCGGCCGTGCGGCCGGGGTGCAGGTAGGGACGAAGCGCCGGCTCGGCTCGCCACTCCACGCCTGCGGCGGCCAGCACCGACTCGAGCACTGCGCGCACGGCGAAGAAGTCGGCCCGGACGGGCAGCGAGCGCCAGCCGCCCTCGATGGTGCCCACCATCAGCGCCCCGAGGTGGTGATGTTCGTCGGAGGGTCGGGTGCCCCGCGGAGAAGTCTGGGGGCCGGCGCCCGACATGGGAGGCGGCACCGCCGAGGGGCGGTACACGTGGGCAGACTCGAACAGCGCCAGATCGGCGCGATCGTGTGCTGCGTTGTGGCGCGCCGCGTCGAGCAGGCCGGGCAGCAGCAGCGGACGCATCACGCTCTGGTCGGTGCTCAGCGGGTTGGCAATCGCGAGTGCAGGGTCGCTGTCGCCCAGGCGCAGCCGATCGAGCGCCGTCGGCGCGATGAAGCTGTAGGAGACGGCCTCCGACAGCCCGCGGTCGCGCAGGGCGTCCTCCAGGCGCCGGCGCAGGCCGGCGTGCCCGGTCAGGCCGCCTATGGCCTCTCGGCGCGCGGGCAACGTGGTGGGCAGTCGATCGAGGCCATGCACGCGCGCCACCTCCTCGATCAGGTCTGCCTCGCGCTGGACGTCAGAGTCGCGCCAGGCCGGTACCTCGCAGGTCCATTCCTGGAGCGCCACATCGTGATGGCGACCCGTCGGCAGATTGTCCGCGGAGGCCTCCGACTCGACCTCGAAGCCGAGCCGGTCGAGGATCCCTGCTGTCTCATCGTCGGGGATCTCCTCGCCGAGCAGGACGGCCATGCGAACCGGGCGCAGCGTCACGTGGCGGGCCTCGGATGGCCGCGGGTACTCATCGATCGTTCCCCCCGTCATCCGCGCGCCGCACAGCTCCACCATCAGCCGGGCCGCCAGCCTCTGAGCGCCGATCGCCTGCTCGGGGTGCAGCTGCTTCTCGAAGCGCCCCGAAGCCTCGGTGCGAAGCGGCAGCCGCTTCGAGGTGCGCAGGATGTTCGAGCCCACCCAGGTGGCCGCCTCCATCAGCACGCGCGTCGTGCCCTCTGAGACCTCGGAGACCTGCCCGCCCATGATTCCGGCGATCCCGCTTGGTCCCTCGGCGTCGCACACCAGGGCCATCTCGGGGTCGAAAGCGCGCTCGGCGTCGTCGAGCGTGACCATCGTCTCCCCCGGCTTTGCCCGGCGGACGACGATGCGACCGCCGCGCACCTTGTCGAGGTCGAAGGCGTGCAACGGCTGGGCGGTGGCGAGCATCACGTAGTTGGTGATGTCGACGACGTTGGAGATCGGCCGCTGGCCCGCGGCCATCAGGCGCTGCTTGAGCCAGGGCGGCGACTCACCCATCTGGGCGCCTTCGAACACCCGCGCCGTGAAGCGCAGACAGATCTCCGGGTCGACGATCTCGACGCTGACGTCCTCGATGGCTCCACCCTCGGGCTCGATGTCGCCCGCCGTGGGATCCTCGGCCAGCGGGGCGCCGGTCAGAGCATGCACATCGCGGGCAACCCCGTAGACACCCAGGGCATCCGGCCGGTTGGGGTTGACCTCGAGCTCGAGCACCTCGTCGACGATCGGCAGGTGCTCGCCCAGCGGCGTCCCGGGGGCCAGCTCGCCGGGCAGGACCATGATCCCGGCGTGATTTTCGCCGATCCCCAGCTCGTCCTCGGCGAGGATCATGCCGCTGGAGCGCACACCCCTGAGCTCGGCCTCGCCCAGCTTGGTGCCGTCGGGCATCACCGCCCCCGGCCGCGCCACCGCGACCGTCTGGCCGGCGGCCACATTGGGCGCGCCGCAAACGATCGTGCGGGGCTCGGCTGAGCCGTCGTCCACGCGGCAGACGCTGAGGCGATCGGCGTCGGGGTGCTTGCCGGCGTCCAGCACCCGCCCGACCACGAAGCCCGCGGGATCCCCCACGCCCACGCGGTCGATGCGCGCGACCTCCAGACCGGCCCCGGTGATCAGTTCGGCCAGCTCGCCGGTCGACAGGCCCGGGTCGCAGTAGGAGCGCAGCCAGCTCAGCGGAACCCTCATGACCCGAACTGCTCCAGGAAGCGAATGTCGTTCTCGAACATCAGGCGCAGGTCGGGCACGCCGTGCTTGAGCATCGCGATGCGGTCGATCCCCATGCCGAAGGCGAAGCCCTGCACGCGCTCGGGGTCGTAGCCGTTGTCGGTCACGAAGCCCAACACGTTGGGGTCCACCATGCCCGCGCCCAGGATCTCGATCCAGGCCGTGCCCTTGCACAGCCCACAGCGCGACCCGTCCGCCAGGTGGCCCTTCGCCTCGCAGGCAAAGCAGGACACGTCGACCTCCACGCTGGGCTCGGTGAAGGGGAAGTAGCCCGAGCGCAGGCGCACCTCGCGCTCGGGGCCGAACATCGCCCGTGCGAAGGAGAGCAGCACGCCCCGCAGGTCGGCCAGCGTGATGTCCTCGTCGATGGCGAGACCCTCGAGCTGGTGGAACATCGGCGTGTGAGTGGCGTCGGAGTCGCGCCGGTACACACGTCCGGGCACGACGATGTAGATCGGCGGCTCCTGGGCCTCCATCGAGCGCACCTGCATGGGCGAGGTGTGCGTGCGCAGCAGCACCTCCTCAGAGAGATAGAAGGTGTCCTGCAGCATCCGCGCCGGGTGGTCGGGCGGGTGGTTGAGCGCGGTGAAGTTGTAGTAGTCGAACTCCACCTCGGGGCCCTCGACCACCTTGAATCCCAGCCCCACGAAGATGTCCTCCATCTCCCGCCGGGTCTGGGTGACCAGGTGCAGGTGGCCGGCGGGGCGAGGCGGGTCGCCGGGGAGCGTCACGTCCACCGTGTCCTCGGCCAGCCCGCGCTCGAGCTCGTAGCCCTCCAGCGCCTCGGCGCGTTTGGCCAGCTTCGCCTCGAGCGCCTGCTTGACCACGTTGGCGGCCTTGCCCACGGGGCCGCGCTGGTCGGGCGCCAGCTCGCCGATCGAGCGCAGCGTCTGGGTCAGCTCGGCGCGGCGCCCGGTGTAGAGCACCCGCAAGTCCTCCAGCTCCGCGGCCGTGCCCGCATTGGCGATCGCCGCCTCGGCCTCGGCGCGGATCCCCTCGAGGCGAGCTGGCACGTCAGCCACGGTCGGCCATCCTACGGAGGGGCGCAGCCCCAGCGTTGGTCGGGCGAGCAGCGCACGTCCGAAGCTCGTACAGGCCGATGGCCGCGGCGGCGGCCACGTTCAGCGACTCCGGGCCGCCCTCGCGAAGGGGGATTCGCGCGGTGACGTCCGCCTTCGCGAGCACGTCATCGGGCAGGCCTTCGCGCTCGCCTCCCAGGCACAGCACCGCGGGCCGAGGCACGTCGCCACAAGGATGCGAGGCGCGCGAGTCCAGCGCCACCCGCGTACCGCCCAGCTCCCCGAAGCCCGCCTGGGCGGGCGGGCGGGCGAAGATCGAGCCCATGCTCGCCCGGACCGCCTTGGGCGAGAACGGATCGGCGCAGTCGGGGCCGAGCGTCACCGGGCCGTCGCAGAGGGCGTGCGCGGTGCGGATGACGGTGCCCACGTTGCCTGGGTCATGGACCCCTTGCAGGTAGAGCGAGACCTCGCCCCCGAGCCCCGAGAAGCGCCGACGGTAGATGCCCAGCACGCGGGTGCCCGAGCCGAGCGAGCTGACCTCGTCGAGCAGCGGCGGGTCCACGTCCTCGCCAGACACGAGGAGGACCTCGGGCTCCCAGCCCGCCCGCTCGGCGGCCTCCACCAGGTCCTCTCCCTCGGCCGTGAACAGGTCGAGCTTCTCGCGCCAGCGGCGGTCGGCCAGCTTGCGGATGGTTTTGAGGTGTTGGTTGTCGGGAGACGAGATCATGGGGCCTCAGAACGAAAAAAAGCGCCTCGCTGGGCGCCCCGGTCGGTCCTGCGGTGGCCTGTTCGTTCAGGCAGCCGCAGCCTCCCGGGCGCGCTCGGCAAAACGTCGGAAGGTCTCGGGGTCGCGGACGGCGATGTCGGCCAGCACTTTGCGGTCGAGCTCGACCCCGGCAGTCTTGAGCCCGTGCATGAACGTCCCGTAGGTCATGCCCTCCTGGCGCGCGGCCGCATTTATCCGCTGGATCCACAGGCGGCGAAAGTCGCGCTTGCGATTGCGGCGATCGCGATAGGCATAGCCGTCGGCCTTGAGCAGGGCCTCCTTGGCACGCTTGTAGGAAGAGTGCGACTGGCCGCGGTAGCCCTTGGCCCGCGCGAGCGTGGCCCGGCGCTTCTTGCGCGCGCTTACGGAGCGCTTGACGCGGCTCATTTGCCGATCAGCCTCTTGACCCGCTGAGCGTCACTGCCCTCGACCTCCAGCGACCGCCCCAGCCGGCGCTTGCGCTTGGGGCGCTTGGTCTGGAGGTTGTGGCTCGTGAAGGCGTGCCGCCCGCGGATCTTGCCGCGGCCGGTCTGCTTGAAGCGCTTCTTCGCCCCCGAGTGGGACTTCATCTTGGGCATGGACCGGGGAAGGTTAGCGGCGGGCCTACGCAGCGCCGTCGGCGGGGTCGCCGTCGGGCGATTCATCTGCCGTCTGCTTCTTGGTCGGCGAGAGCAGCATCGTCATGTTGCGTCCGTCCTGCTGCGGGCGCTGCTCGATCGTCCCGATCTCGGCCACGTCCTCCGCCAGGCGCATCAGCAGGCGCTCGCCGCGCTCGGGGTGAGTCTGCTCACGACCGCGAAACATGATCGTGACCTTCACCCGATCGTCGCCGTTGAGGAAGCGGACCACGTGGTTGCGCTTGGTCTCGTAGTCGTTGTCCGCGATCTTGGGTCGCAGCTTGATCTCGCGGACGTTGACCTGCTTCTGATGGCGGCGAGCCTGCTTGGCCTTCTGCTCCTGCTCGTACTTGTACTTCGAGTAGTCGAGCACCCGGCACACGGGCGGTCGCGCCTCGGCCGCCACCTCGACCAGGTCCAGGTCTCGCTCCTGCGCGTAGCTCAGCGCCTGCTCGGTGGGGACCACCCCGACCTGGTTGCCGTCCTCGCCGATCAGGCGAACCTGAGGCACGCGGATGCGGTCGTTGATGCGGGTCTCATCGCGCTCCGGCGGCCGCCGGTCGAACCTGCGCGGAATCGGCACTAAACGAGGATCCGGCTAGGAGGCAAAAGCGGTGAAGACGGGAGAAACGGTAGAGGGCACGGGCGCGTCAGGAGCGGCGCAAGATGTGGGAGCCCTTCATCAGTCGCCGAGTATAGCGCCGGTCCGCAGGCCTACCACCGGCTTCCCGCTCAACTGCGCGCCTCGATCTCCTCACGCGCGCGGGCGGCGAAATCCTCGATGGCCACCGCTCCGGCGTCGCCTGCGCGGTGGCGCCGCACGGCCACACTCCCGGCGCTCTGCTCCTCGTCGCCTACCACGAGCATATAGGGCACCTTGCGCAGCTCGGCCTCGCGGATCTTCTTCCCCACCGACTCGGTGCGCTCGTCGACCTGCACGCGCAGAACCTCGAGCTGACCGGCGACCTCGCGCGCGTACGCGAGGTGGCGATCGGCGATCGGCAGGACGACAGCCTGGACCGGCGCCAGCCACAGCGGGAACTCACCCGCGTAGTGCTCGATGAGGATTCCGATGAAGCGCTCGAAGGAGCCCATGAGCGCCCGGTGGATCATCACCGGGCGGTGCTCGGCGTTGTCGGCGCCCGTGTAGGCGAGCTCGAAGCGCTCGGGCATGTAGTAGTCGAGCTGCACCGTCCCCAGTTGCCACGAGCGTCCGATCGAGTCGGTCATGTGAAGGTCGATCTTCGGGCCGTAGAACGCGCCGTCACCCTCGTTGAGGTCGTAGTCGAGGCCGCGGTTGCCCAGCGCGGCCTCCAGCACCGCCTCGGCGCGGTCCCACATGTCGTCGGTGCCCACCCGCTTCTCGGGCCGGGTGGAGAGCTCGAGCCGGGGCTGGAAGCCAAAGAGGTCGTACATGAAGAAGCCGAAGTCCAGGCAGCGGATGATCTCCTGCTCCAGCTGGCCCTCCGTGCAGAACACGTGGGCGTCGTCCTGGGTGATGTGGCGCACGCGCAGCAGGCCGTGCAACGTGCCGCTGGGCTCGTGGCGGTGGACGAGCCCCTGCTCGGCCATGCGGATCGGCAGGTCACGGTAGGAGCGCACCGTGGACTTGTAGAGCTGCACGTGGGCCGGGCAGTTCATGGGCTTGAGGCCCATGGGTCGCTCCTCCACGTCGGTGAAGTACATGTTGTCGCGGTAGACGTGCCAGTGGCCCGACTGCTTCCACAGCTCGGCGTCGTAGAGGATCGGGGTGCGCACCTCGGTGTAGCCGCGCCGCGCGTTCTCGCTGCGCCACAGGTCGGTGAGCTCGTTCCACAGGTGCGCGCCCGCGGGCTGCCAGAAGGGCGAGCCGGGCGAGAGCTCGGAGAACATGAACAGCCCCAGCTCGCGTCCGAGCTTGCGGTGGTCGCGGGCGCGGGCCTCCTCGAGTCGCTCCAGGTGGCGCTCGAGATCCTCCTTGGACCCGAATGCCGTGCCGTACACGCGGGTGAGCATGGGCCTGGTCGAGTCCCCGCGCCAGTAGGCGCCGGCCACCCCGGTGAGCTTGAATGCCTTGATCCGCTTGGTGGAGGGTGCGTGGGGCCCGCGGCAGAGGTCGAGGAAGGGGCCGTTTCGGTACAGGGAGACCTCGTGCACCCCCTGGTCTGTGATCAGGTCCTCGATCAGCTCGACCTTGTAGTCCTCGCCCGCGCGCGTGAAGTGGTCGAGCGCGTCGCCGGTGGAGAGCTCGCTGCGCTCGAAGGGCTCGTCGGCCTTGATGTGCTCGCGCATCCTGTCCTCGATGCGCGGCAGGTCGTCCTCGGAGAGCCGAGTGCCCTCGGGGAAGTCGAAGTCGTAGTAGAAGCCGTCCTCGATGGGCGGGCCGATCGAGACCTTGGTCCCCGGCCACAGCTCGGTGACGGCCGTGGCCATCACGTGGGCGGCGTCGTGGCGCAGGAGCCAGAGCCCGTCGCCATCGCGGGCGGTGGCGATCTCGATGCGGTCGCCATCGGCCAGCGGGGCCGCGAGGTCGCGCAGCTCGCCGTTGACCTTGACTCCCAGAGCGGCGCGGGCCAGGCCGGCCCCGACCGCGCTCGCCGCATCCGCGCCACTGGCGCCGTCGGGGAGCTCGAGGGGAGTGCCGTCGGGAAGGTGGACTGTCACCCGCTCAAGGTAGGGGACATCCGGTCCCGGCGCCCCATGGCATGCTCCGCCAATCGACGCCGCCGCCCTGCGCTCCGAGTTCCCCGTCCTCGACGAGCTCGCCTACCTCAACGCGGGCACCAATGGCCCGGTCCCCCTGCGCGCCCGGAACGCCGCCGAGGAGGCGCTGCTGGTGCAGACCGAGCAAGGTCGCGGCGGCTCGGCCTTCTTCGAGGAGATGCTCATCCCCGCCGCGCGCACCCTTCGCGATCGCATCGCAGGCCTGCTCGGCTGCGGCGCCTCGGAGGTGGCGCTCACAGGGTCGACCACGGACGGCGTGAACAGCGTGCTCTCCGGCCTCGACCTCGGCCCGCGCGACGAGGTGCTCACCAGCGACGAGGAGCACCCCGGCCTACTCGTGCCCCTCGCGCTGGGAGCACGGCGCCGCGGGTTCACCGTGCGCGAGGCGCCCTTCGCCGAGCTGGCCGCCGCGGTCGGCCCCGACACCACCCTGGTGGCGTGCTCGCACGTCTCCTGGGTCACCGGCCGGCTGGTCGACGCCGAGGCGCTGGCGGCGGCGGGGGCTCCCGTGCTGCTCGACGGCGCCCAGGGCTTGGGCGCGGTGCACACGGACGTCGCCGGGCTGGGCTGCGACTTCTACGCCGCCTCAGGGCAGAAGTGGCTCTGCGGGCCCAACGGCACCGGCTACCTCTACGTGCGCCCGGAGCGGTTGGCCGACCTCCACCCCGCCTGGCCCGGATACCTCACCCTTGCCGCCCCCGAGCGCCCGCTGGACCTCGATCTCCGCGAGCAGACCGACCGCCTCGACCTCGGCCTGCTGCCCTACGAGCACAGCGCCTGGGCAGCCGCCTCCCTCGACGTGCTGGAGGCGGCGGGCTTCGACGACGTCCTGACGGCCGCCGTCGACCGCGCCGAGGATCTGGCCGTGCGGCTGGCCGAGGCGGGCCGCACGGTGGCCCCGCGGGGGCGCTCCACGCTGGTCTCCTGGGAGGAGGCCGATCCCGAGGCCACCTCCCGGCGCCTGGTCGAGGCCGGCGTGGTGGTCCGCCACCTCCCCGGTCGGCCCTACGTGCGCGCGTCGGTGGGGGCGTGGACTGTCGAGGAGGACCTCGAGCGCCTCCTCAGAGCCCTTTGACCACGACCCCTTCGAGGATGTGCGTAGCACGCTCGCAGGCGTCGATCGCATCTTCGAGGCGATCGAAGATGTCCTTCCAGCGGATGATCTGAACCGGGTCGATCCCACCATCGAACAGCGAGGCCAGCGCCTCGCGGCTGACCCTGTCGCCCTCGTTCTCCAGGCGGTTGACCTCCACGATGGAGGGCGTCAGGTCGCCGCGGTCGCGCAGCTTCTCCAGGGCCACCGCCATGTGTGAGCAGGCGTCCTTGAGGATGTCGGTGAGCTGCAGCGCCTGCTCCATCGGCGCCTCGATGCGGTAGAGGACCATGAAGTCGGCCCCCTCCTCGATCAGGTCGACCACGTCGTCGAGCGATCCGGCCAGCGAGAACATGTCCTCGCGATCCAGCGGCGGAGCGGAGGTCGTGTTGAGTCGGTGGATGACGTCGTGGGTGATCCGGTCGCCCTCCTGCTCGCACAGGAGGATCTCCCGCGCGAGCTCCTTCGAGTCCGGCCAGCCGCGCATCAGCTCGTCCAGCAGATCAGCCGAGCGCAGGATGTTGGCCCCAGCCTCTACGAACAGGTTGAAGAACTCCCGGTCCTGTGAGCGAAGGGGGCCGCGCGGCACGAACCGGCGAAGCTACCAGTCCGCCGGGCAAAGATCGCTATCCGCCCGGCGAGCAGGTTGTATCCTCGGCCCGCCCGGGGCCGTTAGCTCAGTCGGGAGAGCGCCAGCTCGACAAGCTGGAGGTCGCTGGTTCGAGCCCAGCACGGCCCATCTCCCGGCCTGCGACCTGCGCATACCGGGGTCATCGGCCTTCGCTGTGCGGGTGCACAGCTTCAGGCCTGCTTTCCCCGGCCTGCTTGGTCGCAGACCGGGAGCCCGTGTGGGTTTCTTCGGCCGGACTCGCGACTTACCGGCGGCGTGCCCTGAAGGTCACGCGCAGGCCGCCGCGATGGACGCAGCGCACGCGCACCACGCGCCTGCCCCGGGCCCGGCAGCGCCAACGGCCGAAGCGGGCTCGTCGCGAGCGGGCCCTCAGGAAGTTCCGGGTCACCCGGCGGGCGCGGCGGCAGGTTGTTCGCCTGCGGCTGATGGCCACCGCCCGGCGAAAGCCGCGGCGGCCCCGGGGGCCACCGCGGACCTTTACCGTGCCGGCGCAGCGACGAGCGGCGGCGCCTCGCTCCGGGACCGTCCCGGAGTCGGTGTTGGGCCAGGTGTCTGCCCGGGCACCCGTGCAGTCGGGCTTCAGCAAGCGGTTGGCGGGCCCACGACGGCCCAGGGCGCTAAGCATGTGCTGGAGCGCCACGCCGTCGAAGATGATCCCGACGTGCTCGGCGGTGTTGGTCAGGCAGGCGTCCTGGAGGGTCACGTTCACCACCCGCCGGTCGGGCGTCCTCGGCAGAAAGGCGGAGGTGTAGGGGGTCACGACCTCGTCGTAGCGCGTCGAGATCTGGGTGAAGGACACCGGCGCCGGTGCTTGGACCCCGCGGTTGAGGTTGGTGATGAACGCCGAGCCTGCCGCCTGCTGAGCACAGGCGGGACAGAAGCCCCCGACCACCGGCGCCAGCGGCGTGGTCGTGCCGTGGTTGGAGGGCACCAAGCCGACCACGTCGTCGACCTTGCCGGCCCCCTTCAGGAACTTGACGATGTAGCGGCCGAGCATCCCGCCCTGCGAGTGGCCGACCAGGGACACGCGCCGGGCCTCGGTGGCGGCCAGCACCCTGTCGATGAACGCCGCCACCTGCTTGCCGGAGGTGGGGATGTCTCCCAGCGCCCGCCCGCCGTAGTCGAGGGAGAAGACGCAGTAGCCGAGGCGCAGCAGGACCGGCGCGATGCGCTGGTTGGTGAACGCCTGGTCGCCCCCCGTGCCGTGGATGACCACGACCGGGTAGCGATGGAGCTTCGGCGGCTTGCACGAGAAGTCGTTGACGCCGGGCGAGCTCTGCACGACGTTGCCCGGCGGGAGCTGGGCAGCGGCCGGTCCGGCGGCCGAGAGGGCGAGCACCAGCGCCACCGCCGCTATGCCCACCGCCGGTCGCATGCCGGAGCCGATCGTGATCAGCGTCCGCATCGCGGCCAGCAGGCTAAAGGATTCCCGAGGGTCTCCGATGCAAGGGGAGAGAGGACCGACGAGCCGGCGGCCTAGAGAGCTCCGGTGGTACGTCCTTATGGAAAACAGGGGCCCCAATGTGGCCCCTTTTCCATTTCTGGGCCCGCGACCCGGCTCGCGATCTGGCTACTCCTCGTCCTGGCTCTGCTTGACCCGGTCCTCGAGCTGCTTCATCACCGACGGGTCGTTGAGCGTCGTAACGTCGCCCAGCTCGCGGCCCTCGCCGATGTCACGCAGCAGGCGCCGCATGATCTTCCCCGACCGGGTCTTGGGCAGGTCGCCGGCCCAGATTATGCGCTTGGGCCGGGCGAACTTCCCGATCTTCTCGCCGACGTGGTCGCGGATCTCCTGGACCTGCTCGTCCGAGCCCTCCGGCTCGGTCCCCTCGAGGGTCACAAAGGCGGTGATGGCCTGCCCGGAGTCCTCATCGCTCTGGCCTATCACCGCACACTCCGCCACCTTCGGGTGCGAGACCACGGCCGACTCGACCTCGGCCGTCGACATGCGGTGCCCGGAGACGTTGATCACGTCGTCGGTGCGCCCGATCACCCAGAAGTAGCCGTCGTCGTCGCGCCGGGCGGCGTCGCCGACCACGTACGTGTCCTTGCCGAGCTTGTCGAAGTAGGTCTCGATGAAGCGGTCGTCGTCCTTGTAGATGGTTCGCAGGATCCCCGGCCAAGGGGTCCTGAGCACCAGCAGGCCCTGCTCGGTGCCCGACTCCTCGCCCTCCTCGGTCACCACCGCGGCATCCACGCCGGGCAGCGGCTTGGTGGCCGATCCGGGCTTGGCGGGCGTGACCCCCGGGAGGGGCGAGATCAGGATGTGCCCGGTCTCGGTCTGCCACCAGGTGTCGACGATCGGGCAGCGCTCGCCGCCGATCACCTTCCAGTACCAGACCCAGGCCTTCGGGTTGATGGGCTCTCCCACTGTGCCCAGCAGGCGCAGCGAGGACAGGTCGTGGCGCTCGGGGTACTCGACGCCCCACTTCATCGCGGCGCGAATGGCCGTGGGCGCGGTGTAGAAGATCGTGACACCGATCTCGGCGGCGACCTTCCACCAAGCGTCCTTGTCGGGGTAGTCGGGGGCTCCCTCCCACATCACCGAGGTGGCGCCGTTGAGCATCGGCCCGTAGACGATGTAGGAGTGCCCGGTGACCCAGCCGACGTCGGCCGAGCACCAGAACACGTCGCTCTCCGGCCTCATGTCGAAGACGTTCTTGGTGGTCCAACCGACTCCCGTCAGGTAGCCGCCCGTGGTGTGCAGAATGCCCTTGGGCTTCGCCGTCGAGCCCGAGGAGTAGAGGATGAACAGCGGATGCTCGGCTTCGAGCGGCTCGGCCTCGTGCTCGTCGTCGGCGGCTTCGAGCAGCTCGTGCCACCAGTGGTCGCGGCCCTGCTGCATGGGCGCGTCCTCGTCGACGTTGCGAACGACGATCACGGTCTCGATCGTCGGCATGTCGTCCATCAGCTCGTCGACGGCCGACTTGACCTCGGCCGCCTTGCCCTTGCGGCGGGCGTGGTTGGTGGTGATGAGTGCCTTGGCCTCGGAGAACTGCATGCGCTCGCACACCGAGCCGGGTGAAAAGCCGCCGAACACGACGTTGTGTGGTGCGCCAATGCGCGCGCATGCGAGCATCGCCACCACCACTTCGGGGATCATCGGGAGGTAGATCCCGACCACGTCGCCCTGCTCGACTCCCTGGTCGGCCAGCGCGTTCGCCAGCCGCTTGGTGTCGGCCAGCAGGTCCGAGTAGGTGAGCTCGCGCTCCTCGCCCTCCTCGCCGCGCCAGTGGAAGGCCACGCGGTCCCCGTCGCCGGCCTCGACGTGGCGATCGAGGCAGTTGTAGGAGGCGTTGATCTTGCCGTCGGCAAACCACTTGTAGAACGGCGGGTTCGAGTCGTCGAGCGCCTCGCTCGGCTCCTCGAACCAATGGAGCGCCTTCGCCTGCTCGGCCCACCACGCGACCGGGTCCTTGGCCGCTTCCTCGTGCACCGAATCGTCGGAGATCAGGGCGTGCTTGACGAACTGCTCCGGCGGCTCGAAGGTCTCGCGCTCGAGTAGCTCCTCGATCTCCTGCTCGAGCCCGTGCCCGGTGTCCGTGCTGGCGTCCATCACTCTCCTCTTCGGGTGCCGAGGAGAGAGTTCTACCCGGACGTCGAAGCGGGCACACGCTCCGTCTTGTCGTTCGAGCGGGCGCCGTTGGCGCTCGGGTGATCGGTCGCGACTTCGGCGCCCAGGCCGGTCTCCGCGCGCACGTAGAGCTCCTCGTAGTGGCGCTCGGCTCGGCTCTCCTGCCTGGAGAGGATCGACCCTATGTAGCTGCCGAGGAAGCCCAGCGGGAATGGGGGAACGGGGCTATTCTCGGGCGAGGATGGCCGGGGAAGAAGCTGAGACCAACCATGCCGGCTAGAGGCGCGCTGTGCGTCGTCCTGAGTGCCCTGCCCCTGCTGGCTGGCTGCACCAGCGACAACATCGGCGCCGACCAGCTCGGAGTGGCCGCCTGTCGTCAAGCGGCAGCCGGCATCCAGGACCCCGCTTCGCGGGCAGGCGCCGACGATGCCTGTCGATTCATCCGCACCGGCAGCGGCCGCGACGTCTCCCGGGCGGCGAAGCGCACGGCCCGCATGCGCTGCCTGAACGCCACGCAGCAGATCGTCGACCCGGCGGCCCGCCGGTTGATCGAGGGCTTCTGTCCGATGTGAACTCAGGGGCGCCGAGGCTCAGCAGGCCCCGAATTGAGTGACCTCCGAATAGCCCCCGTTAGGGGTAGCGCAACCGGGGGAGGCGCCTCGCCACCTGGACGGTGCAGCCGTTTCTGACCCCGGTGCAGCCGTTTCTGACCCCAAGGCCGGGACCAATCCAGATAGAGGCGCCGACCAGAATCGAACTGGTGTAAACGGCTTTGCAGGC
>Ga0208612_1000435_pt1 | contig 18359 bp, 19 predicted proteins | sample AntDryMetagUQ889_FD_188089 | JGI IMG/M metagenome (GOLD analysis project Ga0208612, IMG submission 188089) | Polar desert microbial communities from Antarctic Dry Valleys - UQ889 (SPAdes) | ecosystem: Environmental > Terrestrial > Soil > Desert | place: Antarctic Dry Valleys | collected 2008-12-31 | reverse complement strand
CGCCTGCCAAGCCGTACTACTTCATGACGACCGCGACGAGCAGGCTATTCGCGTACTCGATGGCTGCACAGCTGCGCAAGGCGGGCGTCAAGCGCATTGCGCTGATGAACGATGCCGGCGGCTTCGGACAGGAGGGCCTGCGCAACGTCAAGGAGCTGGCACGGAAGTACGGCTTCGAGATCGTCGAGGAGATCGTCTTCCCGTTCACGTCGACGAGCTTCACGGCGGAGCTCACCCGGGTGAAGAACTCGAACGCGCAGGTGCTGTGGCTCTGGAACGCGACCTCGCTCGCGGTCACGATCATGAAGGAGGCGAAGCAGCTCGGGCTGACCCAGAGAATCGTGCTCACGGGCGGCAACGCCTCGCCCCTGTTCCTGGGGCCGGCGTGCCCCGAGGCGAACGGCGCGCTCATCAACACGTACCTGGGGCCGGTCGCGCAGTACATCAGGGGCAACCACCCGTCCAAGCCGATCGCGCTGCGCGTCAACCGCTTGCTCGGCAAGCAAGGATCCACCTTCAACTACGACGGCTATACGGCGATTCGCATGTTCCGCGAGGCAATGCTGAAGGGCGGCTTCACTCGCGAGCGGATCAACGAGGCCCTCGAGACGAAGATGAAGGGCTTCGCTGGGCCGGGAGGCCGCTACTACTACAGCGGGGTCAACCACTCCGGGTTGCAGACGAGCTCGATGGTCGTCTCGACCATCCGCGACTGCAAGATGATCCCCGTGCCGGGGCAGGCGGTTCTGCAGCCGAAGAAGAAGTAGCGGTATCGCACGACGGCCGCGCCGCCGTCGTGACCCTTGTGGCAGGGTTCGGGCGAGACGATCGCTCGGGCTCTGCATGGGGCGAGGCCGGTCTGGTCGACGTGCTGATGAACCACGCGTTCTTGCAGGCTCAGTTTTCCTGCCGCACGGACCTGAGCCGCCGGATGCCGTCTCCGAGGGCTGGAAACAAGCCGCGCGGGAAGAACAGGATCACAACGATGAGGATGACCGCGAAGACGCCGACCGAGAAGACCTGCGGCGCCTGGTCGGGGAGCTCGAAGCCGAGCAGGCTGGGTCGAGTCCCGAGCTCGCGGAGCTCATGCTCGAGCCAGGTGATCGCGACCGCGCCGGCGACCGCGCCGTACACCGAGCCGAGGCCGCCGACGGCGACCATGACGACGAACTGGATGCTCAGGAAGACGCCGAAAGCATCCGGCGAGAGAAACTGGAGCATGAACGCGTAGAGGGCGCCGGCAAGACCGGCGAGCCCGGCGGAGAGTACGAAAAGGCGCAGCTTGTAGGCCGAGACGTTGATCCCGGCGGCCGCGGCAGTTCGTTCACTCGTCGCAATCGCCTGCAGCGCCCGGCCTGCGCGGGAGCCGACGAGGTTCAGCGCGACGAGGAGGGTCACGAGCACGAGCCCCCAGACGATCGCGGTGTGCCGCGCAGTGCCGCCCGTCACGCCGGTGATCTGCCAGCCGAAGACCTCGAGTGGCTCGATCACGGCGAGTCCTGGGTCCTGGCCGCCGGTGAACCCGCTCTGAGCGAAGATGGCGGCGAGCAGGATCAGGTGCAGGGCGAGCGTCGCGAATGCGAGGTAGTGACCGCGGAGTCGCAGCAGCGGGACACCGATCACCGCTGCGACGAGGCCGGTCAGGAGCGGGGCGGCGACGAGGGCGAGAGCAGGGTCGATCCCGGCCTCGGGATTCACGAGCCGGTCGTCGGGGTCGAGACCTACGGTCAGAATTCCCGCCGTGTACGCACCGAGCGCGTAGAACGCTCCCTGTCCGAGCGAGATCTGGCCCGCGAACCCAATCAGCAGCGACAGGCCGATCGCGACGATCGCGTAGAGCCCCATGAGCGTGTACAGCGAGCGGTCGCCGGGGCTCAGCTGGTAGCTGAGCCAGATCGCAAATCCCCCTGCCGCGAGCGTGCCGGCGAGCCGGGCGCGAGCGGGCAACCGGCTGGCGAGGCTCATCGGCCGCCCTCCTGTTCCCTCGTTGCTCACTCGTGCACCTCGTGCCGCGCGCGCCAGCCGATCAAGACGAGCATGATCACCAGGGCCGCGGCGAGCTCGTACTGCCGTGCCTGCTGTCCGAGGCCCGGGATCTGGTCCGCATAGCCCACGACCAGCTGCTGGGCGATGCCGAGGACGAGCCCGCCGAGGTAGGCGAGCCGGATGCTGGCGAGCCCGCCGAACGCCGCGGCCGCGAAGCCGTTGATCGCGATCCGGACGTCGGAGTCGTAGTTGACCGGGTCCACGGGGGTCAGGAGCACCCAGCCCAGCGCGGACAGTCCGGCCGAGACGGCGAACGCGACCACCGCGACCGCGCGCACGTCGATCCCGACGAGCTCCGCCGCCCGGCGCGAGTCGGCACACGCGACGAGCGCCTGGCCGGCGATCGTCCGCTGCAGCCCCAGCGTGAGCAGGAGCGCAGCGAGGAGCGTCACGCCGGCGACGAGGACGTACTGCGGCTGCACGAGCACCCCGCCGATGTCCCACGCGCGGTCGAAGATCGTCGGGTACGTGTGTGGCCGGTCGCCGAACGCGAGCAGGTTCAGCGACGCGATCAGGAGCGCGATGCCGAGGGTGATGATGAGGCTCGCGAGCGGGGTCGTCCGGTGCCGGAAGCCGACCGCGACGAACCCGACCAGTGACCCGATGAACCCGACGACCAGGACGGCGACGAATCCGGCGAGCATCCCGTGCATGTCGTCGACGAGCTCGACCATGAAGAGCCCGCCGAGGACCGCAAAGGAGCCCTGCGCGAAGTTGACGATCCCGGTCGTCCGGAAGATGAGCACCATGCCGATCCCGACGAGCGCGTATGCCGAGCCGGTGGAGACGCCGACGACGACGAGCTGGAGGAACTCCCTCACGAGCTCGGCTCCGTTGGAGTGTCGGGCTCCGCCTCGGCAACGTCGAGCCCGCCGCCGAGGTAGGCGCTGCGCACGGTCTCGTTCCGCTCGAGCTCGTTGCTTGGACCGGCGAGCACGAGGCGCCCGGCCTCGAGCACGTACGCACGCGAGCAGAGCTCGAGAGCGAGCACGGCGTTCTGCTCGACGAGCAGCAGCGCGACACCCTCGTCCTCGTTCAGCCTGAGCAGGAACTCCGAAAGGTCCTGGACGACGAGCGGCGCGAGCCCGAGCGACAGCTCGTCGATCGCCAGCAGGCGCGGCTCCGCCATCAGCGCTCGCCCGATGGCGACCATCTGTTGCTCGCCGCCCGAGGTCCGCCCGGCCGGGCGCTCCCGAAGCTCGCGAAGCTTGGGCATGAGCGAGTAGACGCGCTCCAGCCGTGTGGAGATCTCGCTGCGCCTGCCGATGTAGCGGAGCGTCGCGGTGACGAGCTCGTGGCGAAACTCGCGCCCGTACGCGCCGAGCAGGAGGTTTGCCTCGACCGGAAGCGTCGGGAACACCTGGCGTCCCTCGGGAACTTGTGTCAACCCTGCGCGCACGATCTCGCCGGGAGCGCGACCCGTGAGATCGCGGCCATCCAGTAGCACGCGCCCCGAGGCGGGCTTGACGAGACCGCAGACCCCGTTCAGGAGGGAGGACTTGCCCGCGCCGTTCGGCCCGATCAAGGCGACACGTTCACCGCGCTCCAGGGAGAGCGACACACCGTCCACGGCGACCGCAGGCCCGTACTTGACGACGAGCCCGTCGATCTCCAGCAGAGGCGCGGCGCTCACAGGGCTGCGGCCGTCCCGAGGTAGGCGCCGATCACGCGCTCGTCCTCTCGTACCTCGGCAGGCGTGCCATCGGCGATCAGCTGCCCGCGGTCGAGGACCACCACCCGATCTGCGACGGAGCCGACGAATTGCATGTCGTGCTCGATCAGAAGCATCGTCAGTCCCGCCTCCCGGAGGTCCTGGAAGACGTGCATGAGCTGCCGCTTCTCCGCGGCGCGGAGACCCGCAACGGGCTCGTCGAGCAGCAAGACCCTCGGTCGTTGGGCGAGGACTCGTGCTATCGAGAGGAGCCGCAGATGCCCGAGCGGAAGCGAGTCGGCCGGATCCCGCGCGCGGCGCTCGAGTCCCACGAGCTCGAGTGCGCGTAGAGCCTCTTCGCGAATCCGGCGCTCCTCGCGCCACTGCCACGGGGGTCGCAAGATGCCTTCGAGGAAACCGGTTCGCGTCCACGCGTGGCAGCCGATCATCGTGCTCTCGAGCACGTCGAGCTGTGGCGCGCGCATGACCTGGAAGACGATTCCGAGACCCGCCCGGGCGCGCCGGTGCGGAGACCAGCGAGTGATGTCCCGCTCGCCGAGCCGGATGTGTCCTTCGTCAGGCTCGAGGAACCCTGCGATGCAGTGCACGAGCGTCGACTTGCCGGCACCGTTCGGCCCGATCAGGCACGTGAGCTCGCCTGTCGGAAGGGTGAAGGAGAGGTCCTGCACGGCAAGGACGGCCCCGAAGTTCCGCGAGACGGACTCGACCGTGAGGGCTGGCGCCGTCGGCTCCGCCATCTCTTGCGACTCTAAAGCCTGGCCTCGGGTCGACGCCCACTACGTCGCGCGAGGCGACGTGTCCCCTGCGCCTTCCCGCTCTCGGTCCCAGGTCGACGTGGTCACTCCCCGCTCGCGCAGGCGGTACTTCTCGACCTTGCCGCTCGCCGTCAGGGGGAGCTCGGTCAGCACGTCGACGTAGCGCGGAACCGCGAAGTAGGCAAGCCGTGGCTCGCAGAAGCGGATGAGCTCGAGGGGATCGAGCTCTGTGCGGTCGCGGGCGACAACGCATGCGAGCACCTCGTCCTCGCCGAGCTCGGACGGCACGGGTACGACGGCCGCCTCCACGACGTCGGGGTGCGCGAGCAGCGCCTGCTCCACCTCGTACGACGAGATGTTCTCGCCTCGACGCCTGATCGCATCCTTCAGCCGATCCACGAAACGGAAGTTGCCCTCAGGGTCGCGGACCACACGGTCGCCCGTGTGGAACCACAGGTTCCGCCACGCCACCGCCGTGGCCTCGGGAAGCCCGTCGTAACCGGAGGCGAAGGCCCACGGCTCCCGGTGGCGCACGAGAAGCTCGCCCGGCACACCGTCCGGCACCTCGGCGTCATTCGCGTCCGCGATGCGCGCCGCGAACCCTTCGAGAACACGGCCCAGCGTGCCGGGTCGAATGTCCGTGAGCGTGTTCGAGATCACGATGTTCGTCTCCGTCGAGCCCCACGCGTCGATCAGCCGCATGCCGAACCTCTCGAGGAAGGGCTCGTGCAGCTGGGCCGGGGTCGCCGGCGCCAGCGCCACGCGCCCACGGTGAGAGCGGTCGTGCTCGCCCTCCGGCGTGCGCAGGAGGATCGAGACCATCGCACCGAGCAGGTACGTCACCGTCGCGCCAGAGTGCTCGAGCCGCTGCCAGAACGCGGATGCCGAGAAGCGCGGGCCGAGCACGTACGTCGCGCCCGCGACAATCGCCTGGCAGAACGCGTTGAGGGCGTTCGTGTGGAAGAGGGGCAGGTTCGTGTACAGGACGGACTCGCTGTCGATCGAGAGCACGTCGCCCGACTTGACAGCCCACCAGTACCACTGCGCGTGTGGACAGAGCACGCCCTTCGACGGCCCGGTCGTTCCGGAGGTGTAGAGGATCGCGCATGGGTGCCCGGGGCCGACCGGGTGCGGCCCCACCGGGCCCTGTCCGGCCGGCAGGCCACTCTCGTCGAGCACCCAGGTCGCCTCGACGCCTGCCTCGGAGACACGCTCGCGGAGCGCCGACTCGAGCGCGACGGCCTTCGGCCGGGCGCTTGCGAGGACATGCTCGAGGCCCTCGCCTCGCAAGGCGGTGTTCACGGGCACGAGCACAGCGCCGAGCCACGCGCACGCGAGCCACAGGCGGAGGATCTCCGGGCGATTCTCGCTCATGACGGCGACCCGGTCACCGAGCCCTATCCCGGCCTCGGCGAGCACACCGGCGAGGCCCGCCGCGTCGTCGCGCACCTCGGCATAGCTCCAGACGGCGTCTCCGAAGCGGAGGAGCGGGCGGTCGCCGTGCAGCGTCGCCGCGCGCTCGAGCATCGTCGGGAGCGTCTGCTCGTGCGTCGCCAGGTCGAGGCGAGCGCTCATCGCCGATACGCTAACCGCACTGGCGCGCCGGGTCGGCGCTTTCCGAAAACGATGAGCAAGCCTTTCGCCTCCACCGGCGACACCACCGAGCAGCGCTCGACGCTCGAGGAGCTCGCGCCCGGCGTGTACGCCTTCACGGCACAGGGTGACCCGAACGTCGGCGCCGTGGTCGGGCCCGAGTCCGTCCTCTGTGTCGATGCGCGCGCGACGCCCACCGCTGCCGGTGAGTGGCTAGACTCCCTCCGACAGGTGACGGACAAGCCCGTCGAATGGTTGGTGCTCACGCACTACCACGCCGTTCGCGTGCTCGGCGCCTCGGCGTTCGAGGCCCGCCATGTCGTCGCGCATTCCGGCACGCACGCGTGGATTCAAGAACGCGGCGCGCAGGACTGGGAGTCGGAGTACCGCCGCTTCCCGCGTCTCTTCCGCGATGCCGGCTCGATTCCCGGACTGACCTATCCGGACGTCTCGTTCGCGGACACGTTGACCCTGGCGCTCGGAGATCGGGAAGTGCAGATCCGCTGGCTCGGAGGCGGCCACACGCAGGGGGACGTCACCGTCTGGTTGCCTCGGGAGCAGGTGGTCTTCGCCGGGGACCTCGTGGAGGCGCGGGCGGCCCCCTACATGGGCGACGCGCTCGTCGCCCAGTGGCAAGCTGGAACGCTCGACGCCATCGAATCACTCGGCGCCGAGATCCTCGTGCCCGGGCGCGGGCCAGCGCTCCGCGGAGACGAGGTCCGTCGGGGAATCTCCGAGACGCGCGACTATCTGCAGACGATATTGACGACCGTGCGCAGCGCGCACGGTCGTGGTGCGTCATTGCGCGAGGCGGCCGAGGAGGCGCGGGCGGCGCTCGAGCCGCGCTTCGGCGACTGGTGGATCTTCGAGCACTGCTTCCCCTTCAACGTCGCGCGTTGCTACGACGAGGTCTCGGGGCTCGAGCCGCAGGTGTGGACCGCGGAGAAGGACCGGGAGGTGTGGGCGGCCCTCCAGTCCTGATCGTCGGGGCCGGGCCGATCGGGTTGACGCTCGCGCTCGAGCTCGCGCGCTTCGACGTGCCGACCGTCGTCCTCGACGCAAAGCCGGAGCTCACACGGGAGGGGTCGCGCGCGATCGTCCTTGCCCGCCACGCGCTCGCGACTTTCGTGCGGCTCGGCTGCGGCGGGCCGATGCTCGAGAAGGCCATCGTGCTCTCGCGCGCCCGCACGTACTTCCGAGATACCGAGCTCTTCTGTGTCGAGTTCCCGCGCGAGCGCGAGGGAGAGCTGCCGCGTTTCGTCAATCTCCAGCAGACGTACACGGAGGCGGCGCTGCTGGACGAAGCTGCTCGGACGCCGATGGTCGCGCTTCGCTGGGGCGCCCGGGTGAGCGATCTGCGCCAGGACCGGGAAGGCGTGACGGTGGTCGTCGCCGGCGGCAACGAGGTTCGCGGCTCATACGTCGTCGGCTGTGACGGCGCACGCTCCACGCTCCGCGACCTGCTCGGAGTCGGCTTTCCAGGGCGCACCCACCACGACCGTTTCCTCATCGCCGACGTCCGAGCGGCGATGCCGTTCCCCCGGGACGAACGGCGCTTCTTCTTCGATCCGCCTCAGAACCCTGGCCGCACGATGCTCGTTCACCCGCAGCCCGACGACGAGTGGCGAATCGACTGGCAGGTGCCGGGGGACACGGACGCCGAGGAGGAGCGGCGGAGCGGGCGGCTCCACGAGCGGATCCGCCGCGTCGTCGGGCACGGCGACTACTACGAGCTCGCCTGGCTGACCGCATATCGCTTTCACCAGCGTGTCGCCGACCGCTGGCGCGTGGGCCGCGCCCTCCTCGCAGGCGACGCGGCCCACCTCTTCTCGCCGTTCGGCGCGCGCGGCTTGAACAGCGGTGTCGAGGATGCGGTCAACCTCGGATGGCGGCTCGCGCTCGTGCGAGCCGGCGATGCGGACGATCGGCTCCTCGACGGATACGAGCTCGAGCGCAGGCACGCAGCGTTCGAAAACCTCCGAGCGACCGCCGCGACGATGCGCTTCATGGCGCCGCCCACCGCGCTCCACCGTCTGGCGCGCGACACAATCGTTCGCGGCAGCGTCCGCAGCGCGTTCCTGCGGAGGCGCGTCGACAGCGGCCGACTGTCCGAGCCGGCGGTCTACGGCGCCAGCGATGGTGTCATCGGGCGTCCGCTCCCCATGGAGATTCCGGCACGTCCTCTCGTGCACGGCTTCGCGACAGCGGGGCTCCACGGTCGCGACGTGCTCGTGCGCCCGGACGGATACGTCGCCCGGTGGCTGGAAGGCGACGCCGAGGCTGCGGTCGCCGAGATCCTGCGGGCGCCGAGCGGTGCGCTGTAGCTCGGCAAACCGTCGAGAGCCAACTTGACAAAGGTCGCGGGCCGGTTCCCGGGCCATGGCCAGCGTTTCCCGCTGCATGTCAAAAAACCTGGGGAGGGAGCTTCCGTGGAACGGCGAAACGAAAGCAGCCGGGCCGGTGTCGCGTCCCCGATCTCCCCTTCCCCCTGGGGACGGATGGGTAACCGGCCCGGCAACGCGCTGACTCAACACTCAGATGGTCACACTCGAGAGCGTCGCCGCTCGGGTCACTGCCGGCGAGGTGGCGACCCTGGCTCAGCCGGGGCGCGGAACGAGCGGGCTACTCGTCCTCTGGAAGTCTCTCGTCTGAGAGTGCATCCTCGGCGGCCTCCGCCCAGTGGTCGAGGTACCGCAGGACGTTCTTGTTCAACGTGCGTGCAAGCGGGACGACCTCGACCCACGCAACGTCTTCACCCGACCCGAGTTGCTGGTTCAGAAAGTCCACGACGGCTTGAGCGTCGGCCTCCTGGGTGAATGCCCATGCTGTCTGATCTCGGGGGGCGAGCTCAGGGTCGAGCACCACGACGCAGACGCTGGCCACATATGGGACCCTAGGTGGCTACCCCCCAAATGGGTATCCCTCGTACGAGGGCATCGGACTTCGTCGCGGCCAGGGGATCGAGAAGGCATGAGGGTCGAGTGGGCTTCCGGAGTGACGGCTCGACAGCCGTGATGTCGGTCTTCGACCAGGTCTGGAGCGCTGACTCGCCCAGATCTCAGCCGCTACAAAGCGCGGATGAGGATGTTGACAAGCACGGTCAGTAGCACGGAGGCGGCGAGCGAGAACAGGAGACAGCCAGGCGAGCAGCCGTAGACCCGTATCCCACTCCGCCGCTCGCCGCCTCCGTCGAGCATTCTCGTTACCCCTTGGCCGGGGTCTTCTTGCGCGCGGCTCGCCGCGGCTTGCTGGTCGAACGTTTGTCGTTCGCCACCTCACCGGTTGGATTCTTCGAGAGCCCTGCCTTCAGGCGCAGCTTCTCGGCAATCTCAGCGATCTCCTCCGGGGCGTAGTCGGGAGCGAAGACCGCAGGCTGAGACGGCAGGTCATGGGCCGGTACTCCCTCCGGCGCCTCGTCGACGACGACGAGATCCTCGCCCGTCTCCGGATGCGAGCCGTTGAAGACGGCGCTGAGTTCCAGATAGTCCGTCGGCGAGAACCGGTAGAGGCGGAGGTGGTCACCCCGCTCGATGTGTGGCTTGCAGTCGGGGATCTTCTCCGTCGGAATGCGCGGCGTCGGGAAGAGCTTCATCAGGTCCGCCCCGGTCAGACGCTCGATCGCTCGCGCGTAGGCCACCCACCTGGTGAACGCCTTCGCGAACGAGCAGGTAACCCGTCAGCGCTCGCGCTGCCGGGTGCTCGACCATTTCCCAGACCTTGAGTTGTTGTTGCGCGCTCCCGTCTCCAGAAAGAAGTTGTGCGTGAGATCTTCAACGAGGTCACCCGATGAGAAGATGTAGTCGCCGTTCCAGGGTCGCCCCTGGGAGTTCTGGGGTAGCCCCCCTGGCCACCCGCCAGGAGATGGTGCGGATTGCGGACGCCCTTCAGCGGTGCCAGCGAGGCTTTCGGAGCCCGCCCGTTCGCTGTCGGAGTTGCGCCCGTCAGCATCGTGTTGATCGCGGCCGCCACGAGCTCGACGTGACCGAACTCCTAGGCCGCGATGTTGGCCACGAGATCGTAGAACGGCCTTGCTCCCTGGCGATTGCGGAAGTTGAAGGACTGGAACGTGTAGTTCGGGAACGTGGACATCTCCCCGAAGCGGCCACCCATGAGCTCCTGAACCGCCGCCGCTCCCGCGGGATCGGGCTCGGAGGGCGGCGGCAACTCGGTGGCGATGCGGTCGATGCGGCGGATCATCTGGGCCTCCAGGGTCGGGGAAGGCTCCGTATACCCGGCGCCGATTCGGCCAAACACCTCCCGCGAATGCGGTGCCGCGACGTTCACATACCGCCTGATGTTCGAGATGGGACGAAAGTGGGGTATCGCCACGTGGATGAGACTTCTCGAGCCAGGGCGGAGTCGCCGCCACCGCTCCAGCGTGTCGTGGCTCTGGGCCCTGGCGGTAGTACTTGCGGTCCTTCTGGTCCTAGCGCTTCTCGTCGTTCGGTAGAGCTCGGCGCCTGTCGAAGTAGTCGAGGCGGCGCGGCACGGGCGCTGTCTTGAAAGACGAAGGGCGGCCCGTGAGCCGCCCTTCGCTTGGTGTTGTGAGCAGCTAGCCGCCCGCCGGGCCGCCGCCGCCTTGACCTCCGTGGCCCTGACCGCTGCCACCCGGGCCGCCGCCCTGACCGCCGCCCTGACCGCTGCCGCCTTCATTGCCTTGACCGCCGCCTTGACCGCCGCCGCCTTCATTGCCTTGACCGCCGCCTTGACCGCCGCCGCCCTGGCCGCCTTCGCTACCGCCCTGGCCGCCGCCCTGTGTGGCGTCGTCTGTACCGGTTGTCTCTGACATCTCTCCTCCTTTCGCTGATCGTTTTGCGGAAAGAAGACCGACTTCCGCGACGACACGATGCCCGACGACCAGCCGGGCAAACGTATGAGGCATGTACAACGACTCCCAATTCCCGAGCGTCATCCCATGCGCGTTCGTTCTCATGAGGTACGCACGACGACCGATGGTCTTGGCGTCGACCGGTGGCGTTTATTGCTCGAAGCACGGGGAACGCTGAGGACCGGGGGACACGCTGCGGGGCGGCCCCTCAAGCCCGATCGCAGCGTTCTGAGCAGACGCCAGCACGTGGGCCCTGCTCGGTACACGCTAAGACGCGTGTCCCCCTCCTCTCGTCGTGTGACGCGCGAAGCCCTTCCGAAAGTCGCGCTGGGCGGCCGCTTCAGAACGGTCGAGCAGGGAACACAATGTGCCGTGGCGCCAACCGAGCTGACGAACTCCGAGATCGCCGACCGGCTCTCGCTCTTCGCCGCCCTCCTCGAGCTCGCCGAGACCAACCCCTTCGCGGTGCGCGCATACGTGCGGGCGGCGGAGCTCGTTCGCTCCACGCCCGTGTCGGTCTCCGAGCTCGTGCGCACGGGTCGGATCCGCGAGCTTCGGGGCATCGGTCCGGGCATCGAGGCCAAGCTCCGCGAGCTCCTGGAGACCGGCGGCATCGCCGAGCTTCGCGCGCTCGAGGCGGAGGTGGAACCGGAGCTGGTCGGGTACGGCCGGTCGCTGGGCCTGTCCGCCAAGCGGATGCTCGGAATCGCCCGCGCGCTCGATGTCGACAGCGTCGCGACGTTCAAGGATGCGGTCGCCGCCGGACGACTGAGCGAAGCAGCGGGCGTCGGACCTTCGACCGAGTCGAAGATCAGGGCCGCGCTCGAGAGCGAGCCGAAGGCGCCGCGCGGTCTGACGCTCAATCGCAGCCGACCGCTGGCGCAGGCGATCGCCGCTGCTCTGGGCGGCGAGGTTGCCGGCCCGGCGCGCCGCTTCTGTGAGCTCGCGTACGAGCTCGCCGTCGTCTGCTCCGCCGACGATCCCGGCTCGGTCATCGCTCGCTTCGAGTTGCTCCCGGCCATCGTCGCCGTGCTCGAGCGAAGCGAGCGACGTGCTGTCGGGCTCACGGTGGAGGGCGTTCCGGTGACGCTCGTCGTCGCGACGCCGCAGACTTTCGGTACCGAGCTCTTCCGTGCGACGGGCTCGGCGGAGTACGTCGAAGCGCTCGAGCCGCTTCCAGATGCGCCCGCTGAGGCGTCGCTCTTCGCGCTCCTGGGACTCGCCCACTGTCCACCCGAGCAGCGCGAGGCGCCGTTCGCTGCGCCGCCGCCCGGTCTCGTGGATCGCGCGGACATCAAGGGGGATCTCCACTGCCACACGACCTGGTCGGACGGCAGGGCGACGGTCCATGCCATGGCGCTTGCTGCCCAGGCTCGCGGATACGAGTACCTGGCGATCTGCGATCACACTCCCAACGTGCGCGTGGTTCCGGGGTTGAGCTCGGACGACCTCGCGCGCCAGGGTGAGGAGATCGCCGCTGCGAACGAGCTTCTCGCGCCGTTCCGCGTTCTGCGCGGAGTGGAGTGCGACATCCGCGCCGACGGATCACTCGACGTGGAGGATCGCATGCTCGGCGAGCTCGACTGGGTGCAGTTGAGCCTGCATGCCGGACAGCGGCGGACGGCAGCGGAGATCACGCGCATGGTCACGGGGGCCATGCGACACCCGGCGGTGCGTGCGCTCAGCCACCCGAAGGGCCGAATCCTCAATCACCGCCCAGAGAATGCGCTCGATCTCGACGAGGTCTTCGCCGTTGCGAAGGAGACAGGGGTGGCGTTGGAGGTAAACGGGCTTCCTGATCGGCTCGACCTCTCGGCGACGCATGTCCTCGAGGCGCTCGGGGCCGGCGTCGAGCTGGTGCTGAACTCCGACGCGCACTCGGAACGAGGTCTCGAAAGCCTCGACCTCGCACTGGCGACGGCACGCAAGGGCGGCGCGACCGCCGCCTCGGTGGTCAACTGCCGGTCGGATCTCTCGCGGTAAGGATCAGCTCTCGGGCGGCGCGGCGAGCTCCTGCGAGAAGAACTCGAGCGCGTTCTTCGTCTTCGTCTGCTCCCCCGAGAGAGCGACGCACTTCCCGTCTGCTCTTCGATGATGTGGCGCCAGGCGGCGAAGGTCAGGACAACCCTGCGACCCTCGGGATCGACCGTCTCCAACATCGAGCGATCGTGCCCGGGAGACCTGCGCACGGTCGATCCTCACTTTCGGCCATGTCTGAACCGGCGGCGCTCCTGCTCAGGTATAGGTCATTGTCCAGGGAGCCACGAAGGAGACACATGCCGAAGGATGGAGGCGGGGACGTCATCGACATACGGGGAGGCCTGATCCCGGGCCCGCTCAGGCAGGTGACCGACCCCGAGGAGACGACGGAGTGGGAGCAGGTCTCGCCGCGCCGCATCGACGCGGCGGACTGGGAGCGCTTCGAGAGATACGTCAGCGAGATCTTCGGCGCGTTCGGGATGGATCTCGACACTCCGGGCACGCGGGAGACGCCGAACCGGTTCCTGAAGGCGATGTTCGACGCGACCTCGGGGTACGAGGGCGACGAGAAGCTGCTCACCGCCTTTCCGAACGAGAGCGACGAGAGCGAGTACAACCAGATCGTCGAGGGCGGCATCTCCTTCTACGCGCTCTGCGAGCATCACGCGCTTCCGTTCCACGGCTCCGCGTATCTCGGCTACATCCCGAACGAGCGGATCATCGGGCTCTCCAAGCTCACCCGGCTTGTGCGGCTCTTCGCGCGGCGCTTCACGGTGCAGGAGTGGATGGGCCGCTCGATTGCGGATGCGCTCTTCGACCTGATGGAGCCGCACGGCGTCGCGGTCTATCTCGAGGCCGAGCACCTGTGCACGCAGATGCGCGGGGTGCGAGAGGAGCACTCGCGCACGGTGACGACCTTCTGGCGGGGCACGTACGAGGAGAACGCAGACCTGCGGCGCGAGTTCCTCGACCTTGCTCGCAGCGGCACCCACAAGGCGTAGTGCTCGATCTGCTCTTCGAAGACGAGGGACTGCCGTCCTTCGACCTGCCCGAGGAGCTCGCCCGGCTGTACGGCGGCTCGCTCGGCTTTGCGACTCCGCGGCTCTACGCCAACTTCGTGTCGACGCTCGACGGTGTGGTCGCGATCTCGTCGGTGCCGGAGTCGAACAGGATCATCGCCGCCGGAAGCGAGGCCGACAGGTTCCTGATGGGACTGCTGCGCGCGTGTGCGGGCGTCATCGTGGTCGGCTCCGGGACGTTGCACGGCTCGCCGAAGGGGCTCTGGGCTCCCGACGGGCCGCATCCGCCGACGGGCGACGCGCTCGCTGAGCTACGCCGGCGACTCTCGCTTCCGCCCGAGCCCGAGGTCGCGATCCTGACGCGGAGCGGCTCGATCGACGTCGCTCATCCCGTCTTCGAGAAGGGCGCCCTCGTCCTGACCACACTGTGGGGAAAAGCCGTCCTCGGCACCAAGCTGCCGGCGGCGTCGACGGTCGTCGCCCTCGGCGAGGACCTCGATCTCGGAGAGACGGTCGCCTGGCTGCGCGAACGAGGTCACGCACACGTCCTCACCGAGGGCGGGCCGACCGTGTTCGGGGCCATGGTTGCCGCCGGGCTCGTCGACGAGCTTTTCCTGACCGTCTCACCGCTCCTCGCTGGGCGCTTTCAGCCGGACGACCGGCTGCAGCTGGTCGAGGAGGCTCGGCTGTTGCCGGACGCGGGCGTCGGGGGGCGGCTCTCGAGCGCACGAAGGTCAGGGTCCCATCTCTTCCTGCGCTACGAGCTAACGCGGCAGCCGCAGCCCTAGACGACGCGGGAGTGAGGCGACGAACGCGGTCGCGGCGCCGGGCTCGCGGCCCGCATCTTCTGCGGCGTCCTTCGCGAGCAGCGCCCGCCTGATGAGCGAGCCGCCGACGTAGCGGAAGGGCTCGGGCGGGAAGAGCTTGCGGTGAGGCTCCACGATCGCCAGCCGCGTCCGCTCGTCGCGGAGGTCGAGCGCGAGGCGTGCGAGGATCTCGCCGCCGAGGTACGACGGGCCGACGCCGTTGCCGGTGAACCCGAATCCGTGGTGTACACGGCCGCGGCTTCCGAAGATGGGGAGATGCGTGGGGGAGACGTCGATGGGCCCGCCCCAGGCGTGCGTCACGCGGCGACCGCGGAGCTGCGGGAAGAAACGGACGAGCGACTCGCGCGTGCGGGCGATGACCTTGCGATCGAGCTCCTTTCGTCGCGCGACCTTCCCGTCGAACCCCATGGTGCCGCCGCCCCAGCCGAACGCGATCCGCCCGTCGCGCGTGGTTCGCATGTAGTGGACAAGCGTCCGGCTGTCGACGACCGCCTCCCCCTCGGTCCACCCGAGCTCCTCGATGACCTCTGGGACGGTCTCGGTGAGCACGATGTGGCTGGAGGCGGCAGCGAGCGAGAGGCGGTAGCCGGGGAACGCGGACGTCCGCGAGTTGACCGCGAGGACCGCAGAGCCTGCACGGACCCGGCCGCTTCGCGTGTCGATGCCGCCTTCGGGATGGAGTTCCGTCACCAGCGTCCGCTCGCAGATTCGCACGCCGCGCTCGAGGAGCTTCGCGCGCAAGCCGAGAGCCAGCCGGGCGGGCTGGACGGTCGCGTTCAGCTGGAAGCGGGCGCCGCCGAGGAAGAGCGGGGAGTCGCAGCTCGCGCGAACCTCGTCGGCGCTCAGCGCCATGACCGCCTCGGCCTCGCCGAGCTCGCGCGCCGCGGATACGACTCCGGCCCAGGAGTCCACCTGTGACCCCGTGGTCGCCACCCTGAGCATCGGCGCCGCCCGGTACCACGCGTCGACGCCCTGCGCCTCGCACCAGGCCCCGATCCCACGAACCGCATGCTCGGACGCGCGACACACGGCCAGTGCAGCCTCGTCGCCCGCATGCTCGCGGAGGGTCGGCGCGTCCGGCCAGAGCGTCTCGCAGAAGCCTCCGTTCCGGCCGCTCGGGCCGTGGCCGCACACCTCTGCCTCGAGCACGAGAAGGTCGAGGCTCGGTTCCAGGTCGAGCAGTTGCCAGGCCGTCCAGAGGCCGAGGTATCCGCCGCCGACGATGACCACGTCCGCGCTCGCATCCCCGTCGAGCGGCCGGGTCGGCACGACCTCGCCTGCTTCGTCGAGCCACCAGCCGTGGCGCGTGTGGCGCACGTCTACGCTGAGGGCGCGGGCCGTCTGGCGAGCGCGAAGCTCATCGCGATCAGCACTGCCGCGGCAAGCGGCACGATGATCGTCCAGAACAGTGGCAGGCCTCCGGCCGCTGCACCGATCGAGACCGCCGCTGCGGAAACGTAGGGTGAGATTCCGGCGAAGAACGGGCTGATGAGAATGAGGGCGGCGCCGCCACCGAGGAACCCAACCCAGAACACGGTGTCACGAGTGGTGTCGAACTCGGCCAGGAGCCCCCCGAGTGCAGCGAGCGCGTAGATCCCCGCCAGGACGAGCGCAAGAATGCGGGTGACTTGGAGCGCGCGTCCGTACGACACGAGCGCCATTGTGAACGAAAGGAGGGGTGGCGGACGGGACTCGAACCCGCGACCACCGGGACCACAACCCGGGGCTCTACCAACTGAGCTACCGCCACCGCGCTCGAGACAGGATAGCCGCGGCCCGCTCAGACGAGCCGGTGCTCGAGATACGCCGCGAGCCGCGTCAGCGGGAACGAGATGAGAAAGAAGATCGCCATCACGCCCGCGTAGATCTCGAACGCGTGAATCTCGCCGAGGCCGATCGGCGCGGGCGCGACGAGGCGCTCGCTCTGGCGCTCGCCGGCCTCGAGGAGCTCGGTGGCGCCGATGACCTGCGCGATCGTCGTGTTCTGGATGATGTTCACGAGCAGGCTCACGAGCGGCGGCAGGAGCCGGCGGAGCGCCTGCGGCATGATCACGAAGGAGTGCCGGCCGATCCAGCCGAAGCCGAGCGCCGCCGCGGCCTCGTGCTGCTCCCGCGGGATCGACTGCACCGCCCCACGGGTTGCCTCCGCGACCTGCGCGCTTCCCCAGAGGATCAATCCGAGCGCGGCGGCGGTGACCGCGTCGAACTCGAGCTGCTGGCTCACTGCCGGCAGCATGAAGAAGATGATGAAGATGGTCACGAGGATCGGCAGCCCGCGCCAGACCTCGATGTACAGCCGGATCAGCGAGCGCAGCGGCAGGAAGTTGATCGTGAGCAGGGTCCCGAGCGTGATCCCGACGAGCACGCTTCCGGCCAGGGCGATGGCGGCGATCTTGAGCGTGCCGACCAGCCCCTCCACGAGCATGTACCGCGCGACCGGCTCGACCCAGTCCGGCAGCATCTACGAGCGTTCCTCGGGGAGCGCGAGTCGCGCTTCCAGTAACCGGATCAGCGCGGACATCGTCCAGACGAGCACCAGGTAGGTCACCGCGAGGACGGTGAACGTCTCGACCGTCTCGAGCGTCAGCGCCTGGATCTGCAGGGCGGTCGTCGTCAGCTCGGGATACGCGATGACGTATAAGAGCGACGTGTTCTTCAGCACGCTGATGTAGGTGTTGATCGACGACGGCAGCGCGATGCGCCCGCCGATCGGCAGCGTGACGTTGACGAACGTCGCGAGGCGGCCGAACCCGAGTGCAAGACCCGCCTCGCGGTACCGGTTGGGGACCGCTTCGAAGCCCGCGCGAAAGTTCTCGGTGTTGAACGCGCCTCCCCAGATCGTCACGGAGACCCAGGCAACGGTGAACGCGTCGAGGCGGATCCCGACCTGCGGGAGCCCGAAGTAGAGGAAGAAGATCTGGACGAGAATCGGGGTGTTCCGGATCACCTCGACGTAGATCGCGGCGAGTTGGCTGATCACGGGGAGCCGGGCTGCGCGTGCGGCTCCCAGGACCAGTCCGATGAAGAACGCGCCGGCGATGGCGATCGCCGACACCACGAGTGTCCGCCGGAGCCCGGCCGCGAGCTCGTCGAAGTTCTCCGAGACGAACGACGAGAGATCGGAGAGGAATGTGGCGACGAGCGCGACGATCATGGAAGTACGAGGAGCGGCCGCGCGGGCGGCCGCTCCCCTGTCAGATCACTCAGGCAGCGCTCGCTACGAGCACTGGGTCGTGAGGTCGGTCGTGTTGTAGGTGAACGTCTGCTTCGGTCGCAGGATGTTGTTCGCGAAGGGCGCGACCTGTCGCGGCGGAACGCTGTTCTTCAGGATCGGGAAGAACAGGTCCCGCTTCTTCATGAGATTCAGGCGCGAATCGACCCACCTCTTGAGCGCCGTGTTGCCCTGCTTCATCCCGATCCCGTACGGAAGCGGCAGGAAGAGGTCGTTCGTGAGCTTGTAGCTCGGATCCGTGGCCGCGATGCCGAGGAGGACGGTGTCGTCCCACATCAGCGTGTCCGCTCGGCCGTTCCGGAACTCGAGCAGCGCGTTGGTGAAGCTGTCGGTGACGATGAGCTTGGTGTCCTTGAAGCAGTTCTTGATCCAGCGGTCGTAGATCGAGCCGCTCGTCGTCGCGACGG
>Ga0208612_1000434_pt1 | contig 18392 bp, 17 predicted proteins | sample AntDryMetagUQ889_FD_188089 | JGI IMG/M metagenome (GOLD analysis project Ga0208612, IMG submission 188089) | Polar desert microbial communities from Antarctic Dry Valleys - UQ889 (SPAdes) | ecosystem: Environmental > Terrestrial > Soil > Desert | place: Antarctic Dry Valleys | collected 2008-12-31 | reverse complement strand
GTCGACCAGCTTCCCGTTGACCTGCACGATCAGCTCGAAGGTGTCCTCGGTCAACAGCGCCGGATCGGCCTGGGGCCAGGGCTGCTCCCATACCCGCGTCCCCGTCAGCTGCTCGTAGATCTCCGAGCCCAAGTGAGGGGCGAAGGGGAAGATCAGCGACGCGGCGGTGGCCACCGCGAAGCGCACGTGCGAGGGATCGGCGCCCTCGCGCTCCTTGTACAGCTCGTTGACCAGCTCGATCACGGCCGCGATGGACGTGTGGGTGGCAAAGCGCTCCCCGAGGTCGCGCGTGACCTTCTCGATCGCCCAGTGGGCCTTGCGCAGCAGCGCCGAAGGCTCGCCGGACGGCTCGACCGGCCCCTGCTCCAGCCCCTGAGCGGCCCGCCACAGCCGCGAGAGGAAGCGGTGCATCCCCTCGATGCCCTCATCGGACCAGTCGCCGCCCTCGGCCGGGTGGCCCACGTAGAGGATGTAGCAGCGCGCGGTGTCCGCCCCGTGGCTCTCGACCAGGGCGCGCGGGGAGACCACGTTGCCCTTCGACTTGGACATCTTCGCCCCGGCGCGGGTGACCATGCCCTGGGTGAACAGGCGGGCGAAGGGCTCCTGCACCCCCACCAGGTCGAGGTCGGCCAGCGCCTTGACGAAGAAGCGCGCGTACATCAGGTGCAGGATCGCGTGCTCGACGCCGCCGATGTACTGGTCCACGGGCATCCACGTGTCCGCCACGTCGCGGTCCCAGGGCGCCTCGCCGTTGCGGGCGTCGGTGTAGCGCAGGAAGTACCAGGCGGAGTCGACGAATGTGTCCATCGTGTCGGTCTCGCGCCGGGCGGGGCCCCCGCACCTCGGACAGGTGGTGTTCACCCACTCGTCGGCCGCGGCCAGCGGCGATCGCCCCTTGGGGGCGTAGTCCTCGATGTCGGGCAGCTCCACCGGTAGCTGGTCGTCGGGGACGGCCACGACGCCGTCGGTCTCGCAGTGCACCACGGGTATCGGGCAGCCCCAGTAGCGCTGGCGCGAGATCAGCCAGTCGCGCAGGCGGTAGTTCACGGCCGGCTCGCCGCGCTCCTCCTCTCCCAGCCACGCGATGATCTCGGGCATCGCCTCGCGGTTGTGCCTTCCGGTGAACGGGCCCGACCCGGCGAGGAGTCCGTCGCCCGTGTACGGCAGCTCGCCTGTGCCCGTCGGCGAAGCCGACCGGGTATCGCCGACCTCGACCACGCGTCGGATATCCAGGCCGTGCCTGACCGCGAACTCGTAGTCGCGCTCGTCGTGGGCGGGCACGGCCATGACCGCCCCGGTGCCGTACTCCATCAATACATAGTCGGCAACGAACATCGGGATCTGTTGCTCGTTGACGGGGTTGGTCACGGTGCTCCCGAGCGCCACTCCCGTCTTCTCTTTGTCCTCGGCTCCCCGCTCCTCAGCCGACTCGGTGAGCGCCCGGCGGGCGTAGTCGGCCACCTCGGCCGAGTCGCTCAGCTTCAGCACGTCCGGGTGCTCGGGCGCCATCACGAAGAACGTGGCCCCCCACAGAGTGTCGGGGCGCGTGGTGAACACCTCGTAGTCGGTGTCGAGGGCGTCGCAGTGGAACTTGACCCTCGCGCCCTCGGAGCGCCCGATCCAGTTGCGCTGCATGGTCTTGACGTGGGCGGGCCAGTCGATGTCGTCCAGGTCGTCGAGCAGCCGGTCGGCGTAGTTGGTGATTGCGAAGAACCACTGCTCGAGATCACGCTTCTCGACCAGAGTGCCGCAGCGCTCGCAGCGACCGTCGATCACCTGCTCGTTGGCCAGCACGGTTGCGTCCTTGGGGCACCAGTTCACCGCCGCCTCGCGCCGGTAGGCGAGCCCCGCCTCGTACAGGCGCAGGAACAGCCACTGGGTCCAGCGGTAGTAGGTGGGCTCGTGGGTGCCGAGCTCCCGCGACCAGTCGATGGAGATGCCCCAGGAGCGAAACTGGCGCTGGAACTCGGCGATCGACGCCTCGGTGGACTCGCGCGGGTGCTGCCCGGTCCGGATGGCGTGGTTCTCGGCCGGGAGGCCGAATGCGTCGTAGCCGAGCGGGTGGAGCACGCGGTGCCCGTTGCGACGCCGAAAGTGCGCGACGGCATCGCCCACCGAGTACACCTTCAGGTGCCCGATGTGCGGTTCGCCGGACGGGTAGGGCAACATCTCCAGCACGTAGGACTTCTCCTGACCGGCGTCTTCGCCCGTCCTACCGGAGGTGGGGTTGGAGACCTCCCAGGTGCGCTCGTCGGCCCACAGGCGCTGCCAGCGGGGCTCGATCTGCCCAGGTTCGTAGCGGTCGCTCACCGAGGGAAGAATAGGGTTGGCCGGGGTTCCGCCGGGACCTCCTGGCACAATCCCCACGGGATGAGCGAACCCCGGTCACGCGCATCCGATCTGGTCGCGCAACAGGTAGAGCAGATCGTCGCCGCGGCGCAGGACGCGGCCGACCAGATCCGCGACGAGGCGCAGAGCGAGCGCAAGGAGGTGCGGGCCCAAGCTCAGCGCGACGCAGAGCGCCTGCGCGAGAAGGCACGCGCCGAGATCGAGACCGCGCGTCAGAAGTCCCATGACAAGGCCGAAGCCGAGCTGAACGAAGCCCGCAAGCAGGCCGTCCTGCTGGGCCAGGACGCCCGCCGCGAGGCCGACGGCACGGTGGCCGATGCCGAGCAGCACTCCAAGCAGGTGCGCGAGCAGACCCGCAACGCGGTCGAGGGGCGGGTGGCCGCGGCCGAGAAGGCTGCGGCGCAGGTGCTCCTGGAGGCCGAGACCTTGTCGGGGGGCTTGCACCAGCTGGGCCGTGCGTTGAGCGATCAGGCCGACCGGATCCTGCGCGACGTCCAGGCCGCCCACAAGCGGATGCAGGCCGACCTGCGGGTGGAGTCGGGCGGCGATCTCCCGCTGTCCTCCTCGGCGCGCTCACCCAACGGAGGAGGTGCGCAATCGCCGAACCGTAAGGCCGTCACCCCGCGTCGCCGCCCATCGGCGGAGGGCGGCGCGGCTTCCCGCGAGCGCGCCAACCCGCTGGAGGGGCTCGAGGTCCCGGGGTGGTCACCTGGAGGCGGGGGCTGAACCTCTCGTGCGCCACCCGCAAGGCCCGCGCGCCCGTTTCGGACCGCTCAACGGGCCACAAGGCGCGTGGCCGTGGCCTTGAAGGCCGCCACGGCGCGGGTCCCCGGAGATAGAGCGAGCCCCGCGGCGCCGGGCGTCGTGAGCTCGGCGACCATCGGCTGGGGGCCCATCAGTCCCACCCTGACTCGATTGCCCACCGTCGTGACCGAGGTCACGCGGACGTCGATCCGGTTGCGCGCCGAGCCGGCCTGATCGGAGTCCTCGGGCTCCAGGCTGATCTCCCACGGGTGGACGGTCACGGCGACCGGTCCCGTGGCGGAATCCGTGCTGGTCACGCTGCCACCGCCCTCCAGCTCCACGACCGTCAGGTCGCCGCGGGCCCGCGCGGCACCCGTCATCACAACGGCCCCGGTCAGGTCGGCGACGAACGTCGAGCCGGGCGCCGCGGCCAGCTCGGTCGCCGTTCCCGTCTGGACCACCGACCCCGCGGCGATCACCGCTATCCGGTCGGCCAGCAGCGCGGCCTCCTCGAAGTCGTGGGTAACGATCACGGCCGGTACGCCGGCGTCGCCGATCAGCTCGGTGAGCGCGCGACTCGACCGGGCGCGCGTGGAGGCGTCGAGCGCCGACAGCGGCTCATCGAGCAGGAGCAGCTCGGGCTCCCGGGCCACCGCCCGCGCCAAGGCTACGCGCTGGCGCTCGCCTCCGGACAGTGTGGCCGGCCTGGCGTCCGCCCGGTCGGCGAGTCCAAAGCGCTCCAGCAGCTGGTGCGCCCGGCTGCGACGCTCGGCCCGGGTGACGCCGGCAATCCCGTAGGCCACGTTTCGCCACGCGCTCAGGTGCCCGAACAGCGCGTAGTCCTGAAAGAGGAAGCCGACCCGCCGGCGGTCGGGAGGCAGGTCAATCCCTCGCTCGGTGTCCAGCCAGGTCTGGCTGCCGCAGCGAACGGTGCCCCGACTGGGGCGCAGCAGCCCCGCGGCCACGCGCAACAGCGAGGTCTTGCCGGCGCCCGATGGCCCGGCCAGGGCCAGGCACTCCGAGTCGCCGACCTCGAACGCGGCCCCGAGATCCAGATCGCCCAGCCGTGTCCGGGCCTCAACCGCGAGCATCGCCGAGCACTCGTGAGCCGCCCGCCGGCTTGACGGCCAACAGGATCGCGCCGCTCGCCGCCACGAGCACGGCGGACAGGGCGAGCGCACCGGTGAAGTCGGCGGAGAAGCGCTCGTAGATGGCCAGCGGCGCGGTCTGGGTCACCCCGGTCAGGCTGCCGGCGAACACCAGCGTGGCGCCGAACTCGCCCAGCGCCCGGCCCCAGGCCAGCGCGCCGCCCGCCACCAGCCCGGCGCGAGCACCGGGCAGCGCCACCCGCAGGAAGGTGCGCACGTCGCCGGCCCCAAGCGTGCGGGACGCCTCGATCAGCGACGGGTCGAGCGCCGTGAAGGCGGCGAGCGCCTGGCGCACGTAGAAGGGGCTGGCCACGAACACCAGGGCAACGACCACCCCGGCGGTCTGGAAGACCAGCTCGACCCCTGCCTGCTCGAGCGCGTCGCCCAGCAGGCCCTGGGGTCCGAGCGCGGCCAGCAACCCGATTCCCGCCACGGCCGGGGGTACCACGAGCGGGAGCTCGACGAGCGTGATCGCGACCGACCGGCCGGGAAACGACCGCGTGGCCAGCAACCACGCGGCGGGCGTCCCGAGCGCGACGATCACGATCAGGGCGATCGCGGTCACTTCCACGCTCAGCAGCAGCGCGTCGACCGACCCCGGATCGTCAAGGCTCGCCACCAGGTCCCCGGGGCCGACGTCGAGGAAGATCGCCACCAGCGGCAGCGTCAGGAAGGCGAGGACCACGGCCAGCGCCAGCACCAGCGCGCCGGTGAAGGCGGCGCCCCGGCTCACCGCGGCGGCGGCTCGAACCCGGCGCCGTCCATCGTCTCGAGGCCCTTGCCGGTGAGCAGGCCGTCGATGAAGCGCTTGGCCTGCTTGGGCTGCTTGGCGCCCTTGACCACGGCGGCGCCGTAGCGGACGCTCGGCTGCAGGCTCTTCGGCAGCTCGACCGCCTTGACCCGCCCGCGGGTGGCCACCACGTCGGTGACGTAGACGAAGCCGGCGTCGGCGGCGCCCTGGGAGAGCTTCCCGACCACGCCCCCGACGTCAGGCTCGTTTGAGCGGACGTTGCCCAGGATCGCCTTCGACTGCGTCGGCGGCAGCCGGCCGAGCACCTCGCGCGTGTAGGAGCCCACCGGCACGCTGGCCGATCCTACGGCGAGCTTCACGCCCTCCTGTCGGAGATCGCCCAGGCTCCGGACCCGCGGGCTCTTTGCCGGCACGGCCAGCACCAAGCGGTTCCCGGCGAAGACGACCGGCCTCTCGACCTTGCCCTCCCGGTAGAGCTGGTCGGGCAGCTTGACGTTGGCCGCGGCGAACACGTCGGGACGCACGCCCTTGCGGATCTGCGCCGCCAGCTCGTCGGATCCGGCGAAGCTGAACCGGGCCCGAGCCCCGGAGAAGTCCCCGCCGTAGGCGGTGAACGCCTTCTTCAGCGAGGCGGCGGCTGAGACGGTCAGGCGGGGCTTGGAGGAGCCGCCCGAGTCGTCGCTGTCCCCGCACCCGGCCGCCGCCAGGGCGAAGACGGCGATCACCGCCGTCAGGGCGGCCCGGACGCGGCCGACGCGGCCGGTCACTCGGGCCCTCTCTCCACCATCACCGACGTTGCTTTGACCGCCGCGGTGGCCGCGACCCCGGCAGCGAGGCCGAGCTCCTCGACCGAGTCACGCGTGACCGCCGCCGTGATCCGATGCGGGCCGGCCTCGATCTCGACCAGGGCCATGACCCCGTCGACCTCCACCGATGTGATCACCCCGGGGAAGCGGTTGCGGGCCGACAGCGAGTCCCCGGCGCGGTGCCGGCTGGGCCTGTCGCTCAGTCGCTCGACCTCGGTGACGGGCACGCGGCGGCGGTTGGCGGCGTCGCGGATGGTCTCCACCTTGCCGGCGGCGTCCCAGCGGCGGAGGGTGTCCTGGCTGACGCCGATCGCCTTCGCGGCCTCGCCGAGGGGGAGGCCGGTGCTGGTAGGGGGCCCTGGCACTGCCTAAGCATTGCATAGGCAACCGTCGGTGGAAAGATCGACGGAGCAGCAGAGCCGGGAGGCCCGAGCCGGGCGAAGGGCCGGCCCCGTCGCGACACCTCGAACCTACGGCCGGCGGCCGCCTGCTGCATGTACCAGTCGAAGCGATTGCGGAACTGGTCGGCACCGACCGCCTCTGCGCGAGTGGAGCTGAGGGGGCTCGAACCCCTGGCCTCCGCCATGCCATGGCGGCGCTCTTCCAGCTGAGCTACAGCCCCAAAGGAGAACTCAGCCGCGTAGTGTACCGCCGCTCGCTGGCCGTTTCGAGCTTCCTCAAGCCGTAGATACATCTGCCACCCACCGCGGCAACGGGGATGAGGAAGCAGCGGTCAAGTGCCTGACAGTACGCGGCTACCGCGTCGACCTCGGTCGGCGCATAGGAGGTTCGCACGTATCCGCGCCCAGGCGAGAACCAACAGCCCCCGGTGACTACAGCCACGACATCGCCCCGCTGCTGTGCCCACTTGCATTGCACCCGCAGCAGGCGATGCCCGCAATCGAGGATCAAGTCATAGCGAGCATCGGTGTTGGGCCGGCATACTACGATGCCGAGCTCGGTCGCTGCCAACGCGATTGCTTCCTCGGCGATCGCGCCCTTCTGGTTGGAGGTAAGCGGACTAGACACGAACACATGTTCGCATCATACCGGACGGAACGCCCTACTCCACCACCCGCTTGGGGGCATCCCCCCACAGGTTCTCCAGCCGGTAGAACTCGCGCGCGTCCGGCGTGAACACGTGGAGCACGACGTCCAGGTAGTCGAGCAGGATCCAGCGCGCCTCGCCGAGGCCCTCCGAGCGCCGGGGAAGCAGCGCGGCGTCGTCCTTGAGCTCACGGTACACCGCGTCGTGGATCGCCTTGGTCTGGCGCTCGGTGTTGCCCGAGCACACGACGAAGAAGTCGGTGTAGCCCACCATGCCGCGCAGGTCGACCACCACCAAGTCGATCGCCTTGCGGTCCGAGGCGATCGAGGCGATCCGCCCGGCCAGCGCCTCCGAGTCCTGCTGGGGGGCCTGGTCCGCTCTGAGCGGCTGCTGTCCGGTCACCGTCGGCCGACCTCGGCGGCCTGGTAGAGGCCGCGCTCCTCGATCATTCCCCTCACGCCGTCGGAGACCAGATAGCGAACCGGGCGTCGCTCGCCCACACGCTCGCGCACGAGCGTCGAGGAGATGTCGATCCTGGGCATGTCGAAGAAGACGATGGTCGCGTTCTCGCCCAGTCCGTCCAGGCGCCGCAGCACCGCCTCACGCTCCATCCCCTCGCGCGCGGCGACGGCCACGCTGGCGAGCGACAGCACCCTTTCGGGCTCGCGCCACGAGCCGAGGTGGGCCGCCTGGTCGGCGCCCAGGATCAGCGTCAGCTCGTCGCCGGGCGCGTGCTCGCGCACCGCCGCGAGCGTGTCCGCCGTGTAGGAGGCGCCCTGGCGCCTGACCTCGGCATCCGACACCGACAGCCATTCGTTCCCCTCGGCGGCCAGCCGGCAGAGCGCCAGCCTCACGTCGGGACCCGGCTCGGACTCGATCTCGCGGTGCGGCGCCCGGCCCATCGGCACCATCGTCACCTCGTCCAGCTCCAGCTGCCAGCGGGCCTCCTGCGCGCAGATCAGATGGCCCATGTGCGGCGGATTGAAGGCGCCACCGAGGATTCCGCGTCGCAGGTCGCTACTCCCTGACCTGGCCGGAGCCTTCGATGACGAACTTGTAGCTGGTCAGCTCGCGCACCCCGATCGGGCCGCGGGCGTGCAGCTTCTGCGTGGAGTTGCCGATCTCGGCCCCCATGCCGAATACCCCGCCGTCGGTGAAGCGGGTGGAGGCGTTCACGTACACGCACGCGGTGTCGACGCCGGTGGTGAAGGCGCGAGCCGCATCGTTCGAGCGCGTCACGATCGCCTCGGAGTGCCCGGATCCGAAGCGGTTCACGTGTTCGATCGCCTCCGCGGTGGAGTCCACCACCTTCACGGCGAGGATCAGCGCCTGGTACTCGGTGGCCCAGTCCTCCTCGGTCGCCTCGATGAGCGAATCGCCCAGTGGACCCGCGGCCGCCCGGGCGCGCGCGTCCGCGCGCAGCTCGACGCCGGACTCGCGCAGCGCGGACAGGGCTCTCGGCAGGAAGTCGGCCGCCGCGGCGGCGTGCACGAGCAACGTCTCCGCCGCGTTGCAGACGCCGGGCCGCTGGACCTTGGCGTTGACGATGATGGCCTGTGCGTCGTCGAGATCGGCATCCGCGTCCACGTACACGTGGCAGTTGCCCGCGGCGGCGTACATCACCGGCACCGTCGCGTGCTGCCTGAGCGCGGCCTTCAGGACCTCACCCCCCCGCGGGATGATCAGGTCCACGACTCCGTCCTGGGTTGCCAGCTGGCGCAGCTCGTCGCGGTCGCCGCCGGTGACCAGCGAGATGGCGGCGGCGGGAATGCCGGCCTCGGCCACGGCCCAAGCGGCCACCTGGGCGAGCGCCGCGTTGGAGCTCGCGGCCATCGAAGATCCCCGCAGCACGATCGCGTTGCCCGACTTCAGGCACAGCGCAGCGCAGTCGATCGTCACGTTGGGCCGTGCCTCGTAGACCACGGCCACCACGCCGAGCGGCACGCGCACGCGGCGGACATCGAGCCCGTTTGCCAGCCGGTGGCCATCCAGCGTCTCGCCGACCGGGTCGGGCAGGCCCGCGATCGTGCGGACGTCGGAGGCGATCTGAGCGAGGCGACGCTCGTCCAGCTTTAGGCGATCAAGCAGCGGGGCGCTCAGGCCCTCGTCTGCTCCGGCCTCCATGTCCCGGTCGTTGGCGGCCAGGATCTCACCCGCGCGCTGCTCGAGCGCCGCGGCCAGGGCGTGCAGGGCCGCGGTCCGCGTCGCCCCGTCGATTCCGGCCAGCGCGCGAGCGGCATCGCGGGCGGCCAGGCAGACGTCGTCGACCGTGGGTGCGGTGGCGGCCATCAGGCTCCTAGGGTAACGCGCGCCCGCACCTGATTCGCCTTACTCCAAGACGAGGTAGTCCCGGTGGATGGCCTCGTCGGCCGCCCGCGGCAAGAGCTCCAGCACCGCGGCCGACTTCATCCCCTTCACCTGCCGCAGCTCGCCGGCCGAGTAGTTCACGATCCCCTTGCCGATCGCCCGCCCGCCGGCCTCGGCGCTGGAGATGGTCACGGCGTCGCCCGCGTGAAACGCGCCGGCCACCCCCACGATCCCGACGGGCAGCAGGCTGGTGCCCCGCTCGCGCAGCGCCCGCTCCGCCCCCGCGTCCACCTCCAGGTTGCCGTGCGCTGGCTTGGCGTAGCGCAGCCACAACTTGAACGAGGAGACGCGTCCGCCCTGTGGATGGAAGCGCGTGCCCACGGTCCCCCCGGCAAGTGCGGTGCGCACGCTCTCGGGGCTGGTGCCGCGGGCGATCACGGCGGGTATCCCGGCGGCGGTGGCCATCTCGGCGGCGACGACCTTGGAGCGCATCCCCCCCGACCCCAGCGGCGAGGTCGAGAATCCGATGTCGAGGTCCCTGAGCTCCTCGAAGCTGCGGACGTCGGCGACCGGCCGGGCTCCGGGGTCGACAGCAGGATCGGCGGTGAACAGCCCGTCGGTGTCGGTGAGCAGCACGAGCTGGTCTGCGCCGAGCAGGATCGCCACCTGGGCGGCCAGGAAGTCGTTGTCGCCGAACGAGATCTCGTCGGTGGCCGTGGTGTCGTTCTCGTTGATCACCGGGACGAGACGCCAGTCCAGGAGCTTGCGCAGGGTGTGGCGGGCGTTCACGTAGTGGGTGCGCGCCGACATGTCGAAGAACGTGAGCAGCACCTGGGCGCTCGGGACCCCGTGGCTCGCCAGCAGCTCGTCGTAGACGCGGTACAGCGGCCCCTGGCCGACCGCCGAGGCCGCCTGGAGCTCCGACATGGAGGCGGGCCGAACGGCCAGCCCCATCAGGCGCATGCCCCTCGCGATCGCTCCCGAGGTGACCATCACCACCGAGTCTCCGGCGGCGTGGCGCGCCGCCACCTCCTCACAGAGCGGAGCGATTACCTCCATGCGCACCTCGCCACGGGGGTCCGCGACGATGCTCGAGCCGAGCTTGACTACGACACTGGCCACGCGGGGAGACTACGGCCGGCGGGAGGAGCGCAACCCCGAGGACCGCACCGAGGCTCTCAGTCCGTGGCGCCGCTGGTCAGGCGGAACTTGCCGTCTTCCTTGCGCAGGCGAAAGGCCTGCGGGCGGCGGACGCCCTGAATCTTGAGCTCGGCAGTCACGGTGGCGGTGTCGCCGTCGATCTTCGTCTTGCCGAACTTCAACACCTTGTACGTCTGCTGCAGCCGCTGGGAGTCGATCTGCTGCTCGCACCGCTTGACGGCGGCGTCACCCTGGGCGGCCGTGACGCGCTCGATGTAGGAGCGGGTGGTCAGCTCGGTGCAGAACCTCTTTCCGTCGCGCTCGTTCACCGCCGTGGCGAAGTCCTTGACCACCTGCTGGGCGTCCTTCTCGCTGTCGGCCCCACCGCACCCCGCCAGGAGGCCGGCCGACACCAGGGCGCCGACGAAGAGGTGACGGGCGGACATGGCGCGTCAGCGTAGCGGGGCGCCGGGATCGAGCTCGAAGACGGTCCCGGCGATCTCGACATCGTCTCCGGCCGCAAAGCCGGCAGCCTCGAGGGCATGGATCACGCCCATGGAGCGCAGGCGATCCTCCAGATAGCGCAGAGATTCGTCGTTGTCCAGGTCGTGGCGCGCGAAGAGGCGCTCGACCCGCCTGCTCTTTACCCGGTAGACGCCGCTGGGGGCCCGCACGACCTCGACGGCGTCGTCGGCGCCGGGCCGAAACACGCGGTGGGTCGCCTCGACCTCAGCCGCTGCATGGTGGACATCGGGCTCTGCCTGCGCCGGCACGTTTCGCACCAGGGCGCCCCGCAGGCCATCGACCCCGGCTCCGGTGGCGGCCGAGGTCGCCAGGACGTCGATCACCGCGGCGCCGAGGCGCTCTTTCCAGATGGTCACCTGCTCGGCCACCTGCTCCGGGGCGAGAAGATCGGCCTTGGACAGGCACAGCAGGCGCGGCAGGGTCTCCAGGCCCTGCCCGTGCTGGGCCAGCTCGGCCTCCACCGTCGCATGGTTGGCCGTGGGGTCGGACCCGTCCACCGGGCCCACGTCGAGCACGTGCACCAACAGCCGGCAGCGCTCGACGTGGGCCAGGAACTCATGCCCCAGGCCCGCGCCGGCGCTGGCGCCTTCGATCAGCCCGGGAATGTCGGCCACCACGAGCTGGCGCTCATCGGCCTCGATCGCACCCAGCACCGGCTCCAGCGTGGTGAAGGGGTAGTCGGCGACCTTGGGACGGGCCGCCGTCATCCGTCCGAGCAGCGAGCTCTTGCCGGCGTTTGGCAGGCCGACCAGGCCGGCGTCGGCGAGCAGCCGCAAGCTCAGCGTGAGCCTGCCCTCCTCACCGGGCAGGCCGCGTTCGGCCAGGCGAGGAGTCTGGCGGGTGGAGGACGCAAACGACTTGTTGCCGCGGCCCCCCGATCCGCCCTTGGCTACGACGGCCCGCTGCCCCGGCTCCACCAGGTCCCAGCGTACGCCGCGCCCCTCGTCCTCGGCCACGGTGCCCGGCGGGATCCGGACCTCCAGGACATCGGCGTTTGCGCCGTGGCGCTGGGCCCCTTCCCCGTGGCCGCCGCGCTTGGCCTCCAAGTGGCCGCCGCGGTGGAACTCGGCGAGGTCCCGCTTGGAGGCGTCGCAGACCACGACGACCTCTCCGCCCTGGCCGCCATCGCCCCCGTCGGGCCCGCCCTTGGGCACATGGGCCTCGCGGCGAAACGAGACGGCGCCGTCGCCGCCGGAGCCACCCCGGACATGGATGGTGGCGCGATCGTGGAACACGGACAAAGACTAGGAGGTGGTTCGGCGAGGACGGACCAGACCTCACCTCAGTGGTTGCAGCGCGGCTTAGGGCCCGAACCGAGCCTCCCCGCGATCGATCTCCGGGCGAGAGCCCGAAAACCAAGCAATTCAAGGAAGAGCCGAAGTGCGCCGGTTTGCAGGGCTACTCGACGGAGATGGTGCGGCCGCGATGCCCGGTCTTGAACTGGACGGTGCCCGGCCGGGTGGCGAAGATCGTGTCGTCCCTGCCTAGGCCTACGCCCTCGCCGGGACGGAAGCGGGTGCCGCGCTGGCGGACGATGATCTCGCCGCCGGTGACCGCCTGGCCGGCGAAGACCTTTACGCCCAGTCGCTGCGCGTTTGAGTCGCGTCCGTTGCGGGAGGAGCCGAGCCCCTTCTTATGAGCCATTGGACATGTCCCCGATCTGGAGTCGCGTGAGGTCTGACCGGTGGCCGTAGCGCACCTTGTAGCCGCGCTTGGGCTTGAACTTCAGGCCGTGGATCTTCTTGCCCCGCTCGTGGCCGGTGACCGTTGCCTCGACCTTGATCTTGGCCAGGTCGTCGGCGGAGAACACGGCGTCGTCGCCGTCCCCCCGGAACAGGAGCGGCTGGAGGGTGACCTTGGCCCCTTCGTCCTCGGGCATGCGGTCCACCAGCAGGGAATCGCCCTTCTCCACCCGGTACTGCTTGCCACCGACTTTGACGATTGCGTACATGACAGAAAGAGGGCGCCCCGCCGTTTGCGAAACCGACACGATGCCAGCTTCGTCGAAGGCATCGTGAGCAACCGGATCGCCGATCTTAGCGAACCCCGTCGACCTTCCAGTCGCCGCCGTCCTTGGCGAATCGCAGCGTGGCCTTGGTCTTCCCGTCGCTGAGGGCCGCCGTGGCCTTGTCCCCGTCCACCTTGACGTCCTCGACCTTGGGCTTTGTGGTGCCCGTGTCCTGCTTGGCCGAATCACGGCACTTCTTCTTCGAGCCGCCCAGGGTCTTGAGGAAGTCGGCGGTCACGTGGTCGCACACCTTCTCGTCGCTGCTGGCCACCTGCTTCGCGAGCGACTTGACGTCGTCCTCGTCCGACCCGCCGCAGGCGCCGAGGCCTAGGGCGAGGACCACGGCGAAGGCGGTGAAGCGGGCCGGGTGCCTAGAGGCGGACTGCCGTTGACTAAACCGGCATGGATGCCGGTTTTGTCGCATCGTCCTCATTCGCTGCTCGCCTCCTCTGCGCGCCGGCGTCCGCGCCCGCCGCGGCGTCCGCGCCGTCGCGGCTTTGACTCGTCGTCGTCGGACTGGCCGTTAGTGGTCTGGGCGGCGGCCGGGACATCGATCACGTCGGCGCCCTCGACGAGCACGGCCGAGGCGGCCGAGCGGCCCACGTCCTCTATGCGCACCAGCGTCTTCTTGCCCACGAGCTTGCCGGCACCGGCCACCGAGATCACGTAGCCGTCGAACTTGGCCACGGCGTCGTCCTCGGCGTACATATGCGGCTCGATGATAGTCACCAGCACCTCTTCGCCTTCGCGGAAGGGCAGCGCGCGCTCCTCGACGTCGTCGCTGGAGCCCTCCAGCGTCACCGCGAAGTGGTCGATCGGCAGGCCCTCGGAGCCCTCGAAGTGGAAGTGCTTGCCGGTCTCTGACTCGATCTCCAGCAGCGGCCGGCCGGGACCGCCGGCCAGCAGCTCGGCCACCCCCGGGTGTATGCGGACCAGGAAGGCCTCGGCGGCCGGGCGCTCGGCGGCCAGCTCGCGCAGCCGGCGCTCGACCTGGATCGCGACCGTCTCCTCGGAGAGCACGACGCCCTCGCCCTCGCAGGTGGGGCACGCCTTGGTCAGGATCTCGCGCACGCCCTCGGTCACGTTCTGGCGCGTCATCTCGACCAGGCCCAGCGGCGAGATCTCCACCACGTAGGTCTTGGTCCGGTCCTCGTCCAGCGCCTTGCGCAGCACCTTGAGCACCGCGTCGCGGTTTCGCGACCGGGACATGTCGATGAAGTCGATGACGATGATCCCGCCGATGTCGCGCAGCCGCAGCTGTCGAACGACCTCGTCGGCCGCCTCGAGGTTGGTCTTGGTGATCGTGTCCTCCAGGCGCGCGCCCTTGCCGCGGCCGGTGAAGGAACCGGAGTTGACGTCGATGACCGTCATCGCCTCGGCGTAGTCGATGATCAGATAGCCGCCCGCGGGCAGGTCCACGCGCTTGTGCAATGTGGAGCGAATCGCCTTGTCGATGCCGAAGCGCTCGAACAGGGGATGCCTGGGATCCTCGTAGTGCTCCAGGCGCTCCAACAGCTCGGGTGCGGTGCGGGAGAAGAAGGACTGCAGGCGGTGGTGCTGGCCCGGGTCGTCCACGATCGCCGACTCGAACTGCTTGGAGAAGATGTCGCGCACCACGCGCACCGAGAGGTCGGCCTCCTGGAAGACCATCGCCGGGGCCCCGGTCTCCTCCGAGCGCTTGAGCAGCACGTCGTGCAGCTTGTGCAGGTACTTGATCTCGCGCTCGAAGTCGGCCCGCTTGGCGCCCTGCGCCGCGGTGCGGATGATCGCGCCTCCTTCGCCGAGCTCGAGCCCCTTGGCCTGCCTGCGCAGGCGCTCGCGCTCCTTGTCGTCCAGGCGGCGCGAGACGCCGATCCCTTCGCCGTCCGGCACGTAGACCAGGTAGCGTCCGGCGATCGAGAGCTGCATGGACAGCCGCGGCCCCTTGGTCTTCAGCGGATCCTTGATCGCCTGGACCAGGATCTCCTGGCCCGGCTTGAGCAGCTCGGAGATGCGCTTGCCCTTGCCGCCGGTGCGCCCGCGGCGGGCCACCTCGACGCCGGGGATGACAACGTCGTCGGCGTGCAGAAAGCCGTTCTTCTCGAACCCGATGTCGACGAACGCGGCCTCGAGCCCGGGCAGGACGTTGTCGACCTTGCCCTTGTAGATGTTGCCTACTATCGAGCGCGAGCCGCGGCGCTCGACGTAGAGCTCACCGACCCGCCAAGTGGGGTTGCCGCCGCCCTCCGAGCGGCCTCGGTTCTTGGAGTTGTTGCCGGCCTCAGCGGGGGGCGTGCCCTCCGCCTCGAGGATCGCGACACGGGTTTCGCCACGGTCGGCCGTGACGAGCACTTGCTTTCTCAAAAATTCCTCTCATAAGGCTCAAAGAGCCAGTTCCCGGCCCTTGGCAAAAGCCGTCTCGCGCGCCTGCGCGTGGATCGACTGAAGAAGGCCAAGGGCCATGAAGGTGACGATCACCGAGGAGCCGCCGTAGCTCATGAGCGGCAAGGTGACTCCGGTGATGGGCATGATCCCGATGGTCATACCCACGTTGATGAATACCTGGTGCATGAACATCGCGGTGATACCGCCCGCGATCAAGGTCCCGTAGAGGTTCTTCGACACGGTCAGTATCCGCAGGCAGCGCCAGATCAGCAATGCGTATAGAGACAAGACTAGAGCTGCCCCCATGAAGCCGAACTCCTCCCCCACCACACTGAACACGAAGTCGGTGTGATGCTCGGGCAGGAAGTCCAGCCGGGTCTGCGTTGCCTGGTCCCCGCGTCCGGTCCTTCCCCCGGCGCCGACGGCCACCAGCGACTGCGACTGCTGGTAGCCCTGCTTGGCCGGGTTGTCCTGCGGATTCACGAACGCGGTCAGGCGATCCATCTGGTAGGGCTTGAGCACCTGCACGCCCATCGCGGGTGCTGCGACCACGACGGTGACGATGGCGACGGCCGCCAGGCCGCCCAGCGCCGCGAAGTGGGTCCATCTGGTGCCCGCCACGAACAGGATGGCGAGCGCGATGCTCACGTACACCATTCCCGACCCGAGGTCGGGCTGGGCGACGACGAGCATCGCGGGGAAGATCGCCAGCAGCATGATCCTGCTGGTGGTCTCCTTCTCTCCGACCCGCCTCATGCGATCGACCGCGAAGGCCGAGAGCGTGAGGACCAGCAGGACCTTGCCAAGCTCGGAGGTCTGCAACGAGAAGAACGGAAGCTCGATCGCCCGCTTGGATCCGCGCGCGACCGTCCCCGTTGCGTAGACGATCACGATCAGGCCGATCAGCAGGCCGTAGAGGCCCGCCTTCCACTCGCGCAGGCGCGAGTAGTCCATGCGCGAGATCAGGAGCATGAGCACCAGCCCGATGGCGCCGTAGGCAGCCTGGCGGACGATGAAGTAGTGGGGGTCCCCCGGGATGTCGGTCTGGGTGGCCTGGGTGATCGTGTAGAGGCTGCAGCCCATCAGACCGACGGCGGCGACGAGCAGCGGGACGTCTACGCCGCCGGTCAGCCGACCGGGGCGGGCGGAGTCGCGGAAGCCCTGGACGGAGGTGCCATAGGGGGCGGCGTGCATCAGCCGTCCACCCTACCGGTGCCGGCAGGCGCCTTGGAAAGCACGCAACTCATCAGTCCGGCGCCGATCCGCCCTGCACGGGACCGTCCTTCTTGACGCCGAACAGCTGTTCGAGGATCGTCAGGCTCGCCGGCGCCGCCGTCTCGGCTCCGAAGCCGCCCTGCTCGAAGGTCACCGCCACCACGTACTTCGGGTCGGGATAGGGCGCCAGCGCCACGTACCACGACTGGTCGGCGCGCCCGCCGCCCTTCTCCGCGGTGCCGGTCTTTCCCGCCACGGGGATCTTGAAGCCCTTGAACACCGGCGCAGACGTGCCCCCGGCCTCGCTGGCTGCGCTGCGCAGCCCGTCCAGGATGGCCTGGCGAAACTCGGGCTTTACCCCGGCGTTGCGCTTGGGGGCTGTCTCCAGCTCCTGCAGCGGGCGGCCGCTGGAGTCCTCGATCCGCTGTCCCAGCCGCGGACGCACGACCTTGCCGCCATTGGCGATCGCCGCATAGGCCACGGCCATCTGCAGCGGGTCGGCGGCCAAGTCCCCCTGGCCGACCGAGAAGTTGACGTTGTCGCCCACCGACCACGGACGATCGAAGAAGCCGCACTTCCCGAACGAGATCTCCTGCGGCGTGGGCTTCTCCTTCTTCACGCAGCGCTGATAGCGCTCAAAGCCGCGGTTCCGGTAGTCCGGCGTGGGGATCAGGCCGGGGGTCTCGCTGGGCAGGTCGATGCCGGTCTTTCGGCCCAGCCCGAGCTTCTTCGCCCACTTCTGGAGCAGCACCCCGTCGCCCTTGCCGTTGGCTTCCTGCCCGAGCCGGTAGAAGAACACGTCGCTGGAGACCGACAGCGCCTTGCGCAGCGCCACGGGCCCGTTCACCACGCCACCGGCGTTCTTGAACGTCTGGGCCCCCACCTTCAGCGAGCCGCCGTCGTACTGCACGGTGTCCGGCGTGATCAGACCGCCCATCAGCGCCGCGGACGCGGTGATCAGCTTGAAGGTGGAGCCGGTGGGATAGGCGCTCTGGATCGCCCGGTTGACGATCGGCTCGCCGTTCTGCTTGGAGGTGAGCCGCTTGTAGTCGGACTGGCGGATGACCTTGGAGAACTGGTTGGGGTCAAAAGAGGGGGAGGAGCCCAGGCCCAGCACCTCCCCGTCGTTCACGTTCATGACCACGAAGGCGCCGGCCTGGCCGCCCAGCGCCCGCTGGCCGGCCTTCTGCACGTCGAGGTCGACGGACAACCGCAGCTGACGGCCCTGCTGGGGGCGGACGTTGCGCAGCTGCCCGCGCAGGTTGCCCATGGCGTCGACCTGCACCCGGCTGGCGCCGTTGCGGCCCCGCAGGAAGCGGTCGTACTGGTACTCGATGCCCGATTGGCCCACGCGGTCCCCTAGACCCACCCCGCGGTAGCGGTCGTCGGCCTTCTGCTCCTTGGTGATCTCCCCGACGGTGCCGAACAGATGCGCGCCCACCTGGCGGTGCGGGTACTCGCGCAGAAAGACCTGCTCCACGGTCACGCCCGGGAAGTCCTCCTGGTGCTCGAACAGGTAGTAGACGAGCTGTGAGGGGACGTCCTGCTTGACCGTGGCCGGCGAGTAGGGCAGCGCCTTCAGCTGACGGTCCACCGAGCGCCGGATGCGAGCGGCGGGGGTGTCGAGCACCCGCCCCAGGCGCTCGTAGAGCCGCGCGCGCTTCGCGCCGTCGTCGGGCAGCTTGCCGGGGTTCACGCGCACGGCCAACCCCGTGCGGTTGTTGACCAGCACCTTGCCGTTTCGGTCCACGATCTCTCCTCTGGGGGCCTGGACCTTGATCTCACGTATGCGGTTGTCGTTGGCCTCGGCCCGGTACTTGTCTCCCGAGAGCACCTGCAGATACCAGAGCCGGAAGAAGATCAGCGCGAAGGCCATCAGCGCCATGCCGCCCACCACGGCGACCCTGAGCGCCAGCTGCGGGGTCAGCGACGGACGCCGGCCGTCGTCGTCCATGTACACCCCTCAGACCTCCAGCCCGCGCAGCCC
>Ga0208612_1000433_pt1 | contig 18441 bp, 18 predicted proteins | sample AntDryMetagUQ889_FD_188089 | JGI IMG/M metagenome (GOLD analysis project Ga0208612, IMG submission 188089) | Polar desert microbial communities from Antarctic Dry Valleys - UQ889 (SPAdes) | ecosystem: Environmental > Terrestrial > Soil > Desert | place: Antarctic Dry Valleys | collected 2008-12-31 | reverse complement strand
GAGCCGCGCGAGCGCGTCCCGCCTGAAGGCCGTGAACGTGCCTCGCTCGATCGCCGCCCGCGCGCGTGCGGTCAGGTCGAGTACGAACGAGAGATTATGCAGGCTCAGCAGACGCAACCCGAGAATCTCGTCCTGTGTCACGAGATGCCGGATGTACGCGCGTGAGAAGCGGGTGCACGCGGGGCAGCCGCAATCTGCTTCGAGCGGCTCGGGATCCTGGCGGTAACGGGCGTTCCGGAGGTTGAGTCGACCGCCCCAGGTCAATGCCGAGCCGGTGCGTGCCGTGCGGGTGGGCAACACGCAGTCGAACATGTCCACTCCGCGGGCGACGACCTCGAGAATCCCCACAGGATCGCCGATCCCCATGAAGTAGCGCGGCTTGTCCTGCGGAAAAGCCGGCGCCGCCCACTCGACGCAGTCGAGCATCTCCTCGCGCGACTCGCCGACCGCGAGACCGCCGAGCGCGAAGCCGTCGAACGGAAGCGCCGAGATCTCCTCGAGAGATCGACCTCGTAGCTCCTCGTCGGTGCCGCCCTGCGATATTCCGAAGCGGAGCTGGCCGGGCGACCTGGGTGCCGCGGCCTGGCGCTCCGCCCAGCGCGTCGTCAGCTGTACCGCCCGCTCGAGGTCCTCTCGGGACGCGGGAGCCGGGAGGCAGACGTCCAAGCACATCGCGATGTCCGAGCCGAGACGACGCTGGATCTCGGCGACGCCTTCGGGCGTGAAGCGCTCGTCCGACCCGTCGTAAACGGAGCGAAACGTCACCCCCTCGTCGTCCAACGCGAGGATGGTGTCCCTGAGCGAGAAGACCTGAAAGCCGCCTGAGTCAGTGAGAATCGGTCCATCCCAGCCGGAAAAGGCGTGAATTCCGCCCAGTCTTTCGACGACCGACCCTCCCGGCCGAAAGTGCAGGTGGTACGCGTTTCCGAGGATCACGTGCGCACCGACGGCTCGTACCTCGTCGGGATGCAGCGACTTCACCGTCGCCTTCGTTCCGACGGGCATGAACGCGGGTGTCGGAATGGGCCCGTGCAGCGTGTCGAGGACACCCGCGCGGGCGCCACCGTCGTTCGCAGTAATCCGAAAACCGCTCAGAGGACGACGCTCAAAAGGCAGCTCCACGCTCCGTGCGAGCGAAAACCCTGGGGCCACCCCTCGCCTCCTCCCACTTCAAGCCTAATCCGAAAATGCGCACGCATGTGAGACGTGATCGTGCCGAATCCGCGCCAAAGCGAGAGGGCAGTCAAAGGATCAGCATCGCATCGCCGAAGGAGTAGAACCGATAGCGCTCCGCGATCGCAGCGCGATAGATCTCTCGTGTCTCCTCGATCCCGACGAAGGCCATCACGAGCGCGAGCAAGGTCGACCGCGGGAGGTGGAAGTTGGTCAGAAGCGCGTCCACGCGGCGGAACTCGAACCCGGGGGTGACGAAGAGATCGGTGCGTCCGGCGAGCTCACCGCTGCGGACGACAGACTCGAGCGCCCGAACCGTCGTCGTTCCGACGGCGAGCACACGCTCGGCGCCCGCAATCCGCTCCCACGCATCCGACCCGACCCGATAGCGCTCGCCGTGCAGCGCGTGCTCCTCCAAGCGTTCGACGGATACGGGCCGAAACGTGTCGAGTCCCACGTGCAGCGTGACTGTCACGTGGTCGAGCCGTGAGAGCAGCTCGGGAGTGAAGTGGAGCCCCGCGGTCGGTGCTGCCGCCGAGCCCGGCTCGTCTGCATAGACGGTCTGATAGCGCTCGGGATCGGACAATGACTCGCGAATGTAGGGCGGAAGCGGTACCTCACCATCGGCGCTCCCCTCCAGCCGCAGGAGCCAACGGCCGCCACCGAGCGATCGAACGAGCTCGACCGGCCCCAGCCGCTCCCCGCTTCGCAAGCGCCGCGTCGGTCGAGCCAGGCCCTCCCAGAGCCCATCCTCGAGCTCCTCGACGAGGAGCACCTCGACGAGCCCACCCGTCGGGCGTCGAAACTCGTACCGCGCCGGGAGCACGCGCGTGTCGTTGACTACGACGAGCTCGCCTTGCAGAAAATCGGGAAGCTCGCCGAAGCGGCAGTGCTCGATCTCACCCGACGATCGCCGGTATACGAGCAGGCGCGAGTCGTCACGTCGCGCCGCTGGACGCTGCGCGATCAGCTCCTGCGGAAGCTCGTAGTCGAGAATCGCGGTGTCCATCCGGCGCGGAGAGTAGCCTCGGCGCCCATGGATGCACTCGCCCTGGAACGTGCCCAGCAACGCATCGCGGATGCCGCCGCTCGGCGGCCGGAGCCGGCGCTGCTCGAGGCCACGATCGAACGCTCACGCCGGCAGATCGAGGCGCTCGCCGAAGCGGCAGCCGGACTGGAGGCGTCCGTGCCGGCGCAGGTCGGCGTCGCCGTCCGCGACGGGCTTCGCACAGAAGTGCTGCCTGTAGCCCGCCACATCGCCGAGATGCGGGGACTGCTGAACCAGGCCATCCGGCGTCTCGAGCGGATCGAAGGAGAGCTTCTCGCCGAGCGACACGCGCGCGTGGACGACCTCGCACTCCTCGTGGACCTCGTGAGCTCCGGCTGGCGCGGGATCGACGCACGGCTGGCGCGACTCGAGCGCCACCGGACCGAGCCGTCGAACGACGACGAGTCGGCGCGACACGACGTCGAAGCGCTCGTCGGACACGCCGCAGCGGCGTAGACGCCTACGCGTCGACCGCTGCCGGGAGAACGAGTCGGAAGCGGCTTCCGATACCGAGTTCAGAAGTGAGCTCGATCCGGCCACCGAGCGCGATCGCCAACTCCCTTGCGATCGGGAGCCCGAGCCCCGTTCCGTTCACGTCGTTCGAGATGAAGGGCTCGAAGATGCGACTGCGCTGCCCGGCGGTGATTCCAGGCCCCGAGTCTGCGACGTCCACGCGCACGGTTCCGTTGTCGGCCGCCAGCTCGAGCTCGATGCGACCTCCGTCCGGCGTCCAGCGAAACGCATTGCTCAGCAGGTTCGAGATGACCTGCAGCACGCGATCGCCGTCCGAGACGATGACGGGAGGCTCGGGGACCCCCTCCAGCCGATAGTCGATGTCACGGCGGCGAGCCTCCTCGGTGAATGCGTTGTACGCGTGGTCGAGGACGCGCCCGAGGTCGACCTCCTCCTGGCGAACCGTGAAGCGGTGTGCCTGCAGCTTCGCGAGATCGAGAACGTCTCCCACCAGCCGTTCGAGGCGGTCGGCCTCCGACGCGATCACGTCGAGCGAGCTTCGCACCTGCTCCGGCTCGGAGACGATTCCCTCGCGAAGCGCCTCCACGTGGCCGCGGATAGCAGTCAAGGGCGTGCGCAGCTCGTGCGACACCGACATGAGGAAGGAGCGCTTGAGCTGCTCGCCTTCGGCGAGCCTCGCGACCATCCGGCGAAAGCGGTCGCTGAGGAGCGAGATCTCGTCACTCCCACGCGAATCCGGGATCTCGACGTCGTAGCGACCTGCGGCGACGTCCTGGGTGGCTCGTGTGAGAGTGAGAACCGGCTCGGTGAGACGCCGCGACAGCCACCAGAACAGCATTCCGGCCAGGCCGATCCCCACTGCGAGCGCAAGCGCCAGCCGCCCCAGAAGCGTCAGCCACTGCGCGCGGAGCTCCGTCACGGGCTTGGCGACGACCAGCCAGCCGAACGCCTCGGTTCCGCGAGCGAGGCGAACCGGCTGCGCAGCCGCGATCAGCCTCGTGTCGTCTCCCGGCGGCGTGAACTCGAATATCACCAGCCCGTCACGGGGGAGATCCACGTCCCCGAGCGCGCTGCGATGCAGCCGCGTCAGCCCGAAGCGCTGCCCCGGAAAGAGCGACAGGCCGACGTAGAAGAGCTTGTCCCCGGTAGCGAGCTCGAGATTCCGAGCCGCGAACGCCGGCGCCTGCGTCCCCTCGTCGCTCGAGCGCAGCGCCGCCTGTGCGTACAGATCCGCCAGGCCCGCAGCCTCACGCGAGAGCTCGCGGACGGACTCGGTACGGGTCACGTCCTGGAAGAGCCGAACGGCGAGCGCGATCGAGACGAGCCCGAACACCAGCACCACCGTGAGGAAGAGCGCCGTGAGCCGAAAGCGAAGCGTCCCGAGCATGGGCGCTCTCTAGGGTAGATTGCTACGCCGTCGGAGCGGGAGTGCGATCGCTCGCGACCTTGTAGCCCACGCCCCATACCGTGACGATCGGGGAAGCGTCCCCGAGCTTGCGCCGGATCTGGCGGACGTGCACGTCGACCGTCCGCGTGTCGCCCGCGAACGTGTACCCCCATACGCGTTCGAGCAGCTGGTCGCGCGTGAGGACGATCCCGCGATGGTCGAGCAGCTCCCAGAGGAGCTCGAACTCCTTCGGCGCGAGGCGGATCTCCTCGTCTCCGACGTACACCTCTCGCTTTCCTGAGTTGATCGCGAGGTCTCCGTGCCGGAGCTCCTCGCTCTCGCCGCGCCGACGATCCGGGGCCGCGCGTCGAAGCACGCTCTTGACCCGGGCGACGAGCTCGCGCGGATTGAACGGCTTCGTCATGTAGTCATCCGCTCCGACCTCGAGGCCGATGATCTTGTCCACGTCCTCGTCGCGCGCTGTGAGCATCAGGATCGGCACGTCCGATGCTTTGCGGATCCGGCGGCAGAGCTCGACTCCGTCACCGTCCGGCAAGTTGAGGTCGAGGATGATCAGCGCCGGCGGCTCGCTCGCGAGCTCTACGAGTGCGTTCTGCGCGGTCGACGCGGTTCGCACTGCATATCCGGCGTTGCGCAGATACGCAGCGACGAACGTCGCGATCGACGTCTCGTCCTCCACGACCAGGATGGTGTGCTGCTGCTGGCTCACTTCTGCCCTCGACCCCCGTCCCCAGGCGGCGAGCCCAGTGTGAAGCGCTCGGGTTCGTCGGGAAGCGCCGTGCACAGCGCGCGCTCGACGTCGCAGTCGACGCCGTCCTCGAGGGAGTACACCCCCACATCCTCGCCGGGCAGTCGCGGATCGGCATCCAGCGAGACGACTCCTCGGCCGACCGCGGACACGGAGATGCCCGCTCCCCGTACGACGATGCGATAGCCGCCTCCGACCATCCGGAACCGAAGTCCCTGACCACGGTAGAGGACGGTCTTCGGCCCTAGCCGCTCCTGGGAGAGCTTCCGCCCGACGACGAGCGCCGAATAGCGATCCCACGGCGTTTGGTCGGTCACCCGCAGCGTGCCGGTCGCCAGACGTCCGAGAACGGAGCCCTTGAGATCGAGCATGACCATCCCCTTCCCGTCCTCGACCGAGAGCACGCCGACGTCCGGCCCTGCCGCTCCGGCGGACGCTACGAGGACCGCAGCAACCGCGATCGAGCAGGCAAAGAGGAAGGGCTTGCGCATGACGCCGAAGCTCAGTATCGAGATTCGGCGTGAGTCCAGCATCAAAACCGTGTAAGGAGACTGTAAGTCTGGCTCGCGCGGGTGGTGGGCTAGTTTGAAAAATTCAAACTGGCCCACTACCGGCTCGCGATCCGTACCGCATCGTAGATTCCGCGATGTGAACGAGGTCACAGAATTCGGCGCCGCGGTTCTCGCGGTCTCGGCGGCCGTCTTCGTCGCATTGCTCGGCATGCGCCTCGCCGATCGGCTCGCTGTTCCCTACGCAGCGATCTTCCTCGTCGGCGCCGTCTTGCTAGGCGAGGTCATACCTGCCGCGGAACAGCTCCTCTCGACGAAGGAGGTCGAACGGATCGCCCGGTCGTCGCCCTGATGGTGATCCTCTTCCACGGCGGTCTTCACATCGGCCTCAGGCGTTTCCGGCACGCGGTCGGGCCGATCCTGGCGCTCGGAATTGTGGGAACGTTCCTGACAGCGGCGGTCGTCGCCCTCGCTGCTCGGTACCTGCTCGGATTCAGCTGGATCGAGGCGGGACTCATAGGCGCAGCGATCGCACCGACCGATCCTGCGGTCACGTTCTCGGTTTTCGGCGCCCGGGAGGTTCGCGGCAGATCGGGCACGATCCTCGAAGGCGAGGCAGGGATGAACGATCCGGTCGGGATCGCGCTCATGATCGGGATGATCGAGCTCGCCACGGCAGACGAAGGGACTCTCGCGATCGTGGTTGAGGAGTTCGCGATTCAGATGGCGCTCGGGCTCGCCGTTGGCGTGGCCGGCGCGTTCGCGCTCTTGCCGGCGATGCGCCACATCAGGCTAGCAAGCCCGGCGCTCTACCCCATCCGTGTCCTCGCCGGAGCAGGCGTCATCTACGGCCTCGCGGCGATCACCGGAGGGTCGGGCTTCCTTGCGGTCTTCGTTGCCGGCATTCTGCTGGGTGATCTCGCTGCGCCCCGAAAAGGTGAGATCGAGAGCTTTCACGCCTCTCTCGCCGGGCTCGCCGAGATCGCGGCATTCGTCGCTCTAGGACTTTCGATCGCCATCAGCGATCTGAGCGAACTCGGTGTCTGGGAGGACGGGCTGGCTCTAGCGGTCATCCTTGCTTTCGTCGCGCGCCCGCTTGCCGTCGGGTCTCTCCTGCTTCCCGCGCGACTCCGCTTCGGCGAACGGCTCTTCGAGTCTGGGGTGGCTTGAAAGGGGCTGTTCCGATCCTCCTGGGCGCACTCGCGATCCTGGCTGGTGTGGAGAATGCCGAACGCCTCTACGGGATCGTTTTCGTGGTGGTGCTCTTCTCCGTGATCGTGCAGGGAGCGACCGTTCCGCTCGTAGCCCGAAAGCTGCGGGTTCCGTTTCGTCTCATCGACCACGACCTCGCAGAGGTCGTCGAGTTCGTGGTCCGCGACGACGCATTCGCACGGGGGCGTCGGCTCGCGGAGCTACCCCTCGGAGAGCGTGCGTGGGTAGGTGTTCTCATTCGGGACGGCCGGCCGCGGCCAGTCGGCGGAGGCGTCGTCCTCGAGGCCGGCGATCGTGTGCACGTCTACTGCCAGCCCGAGGACTCGGCCGCGCTCGAGCGGCTCTTCGCCGGGACATCCGAGTGAACACGGGTCATCAGTCGGCGGTGATCAAGACGACGTAGGAGAGGAGGTAAAGGCCGATGAGAACGGGAGCGCTCGCGCGGTCATGACGTCTGCGAATCATCAGGAGCACCGCCACCACTGCCACCGCGATCGTCGTGTACACCGTCGCAACGACCGCGAGGCGGGCGGTCACGGAAGCCGGCTGCACGATTGGGCCGATGCCGATCGAGAGCGTCGCGTCGACGAGCGAACTCCCCAGCGCGTCACCGAGCGCGATTCCGGGCGCTCCGCGGGCGAGAGCTGTCAGGTCGACGACGATCTCCGGCGCGGACGTACCGAGCGAGGCGCCGAAGAAGGCGAGAGCAAACGCGGGTACGCCAAGAGTCTCGGCCAGATCGACGAGCGCTCGCACGGCGACGGTCGCGCCGAGACCGACGAGCAGCAGCGTCCCTAGTACGACCAACGCACGAGCGACGTTGCCCTCGAGCCGCACCTTTGGCGGCTCGTCGGCGACGTGGCCCACGCCCCCGAAGCGGGCGACGAGTCCGATGGACACGACCCACGCTAGGACGAGGATAATTCCGTCGGACCGTCCGAGGTAGCCGTCCGAAACGAACCAAGCAGTCAAAAGCAGGCCGACGACGGTCAGCCCCATGACGAGCCCCACCTGCCTGCGGGAGATGGCGATCACCGCAACGATGAGCGGAAACAGGCCGAGCACGAACGTGTCCTGGGTAAGTGTCGAGCCGACCGAGTCGCCGACGTTCACATCGCCCTCGTCTTGGAGGTGTGATGCGATCGAGTTCGCGATCTCCGGAAGATCTGTGCCGAGCGCGACGAGAACGACTCCAACAACGAAGGTGGGCGCGCCGAGAGAGTGGGCCAGAGCCCGGGTGTACGAGACGGCGATGTTGCTCGCGAGCAGCGCGACCGTAAGGCCGCCGCCAAGCAGGGCAAGTTGTACGGCAGTGTCCACGCACGACGATGGACGCGGGCGCGTGCAGCCTCGAGCGGGGACGCGCGTAGCGTAGCCTGATTCAATCCCGGTCGGACACCTCAGTCCGTTGCTCGGGACCGAGTAAAATGGAACTTGCCGCGATTCTCATTTTCGTGATGGCGCTGGCGCTCATCGCGCTCGAGTGGGTTCACCGAACGAAGGTCGCTCTGGCCGGGGCCTCGCTCATGGTGGTGATCGGTGTCCTCGACGAAGACGGCGCGATCGCGGCGATCGACTGGTCGACGCTCGGGCTCCTCGCGGGGATGATGGTCATCGTCGGCCTTACCGAGCCGACCGGTGTCTTCACGTTCCTCGCCCTGCGCGTGGCGCAGCTCTCAAAGGGCCGCCCGATCGCCCTTGTCTTCCTGCTCGCCCTCGTGACAGGCGTGCTTTCGGCATTCCTCGACAACCTCACGGCAATTCTGCTCGTGGTACCGATCACGCTCCTCATCGCCGATCTCCTTCGCATCTCGCCCATTCCGCTAGTCATGGTCGAGATCGTCGCGTCGAACATAGGCGGGACTGCGACGCTGATCGGAGACCCGCCGAACATCATGATCGGCACTGCCAGACCCGAGCTCTCGTTCATCGACTTCATCGTGAATCTCGCTCCGGTAGCCATTGTCACGCTCCTCGTCGTGACCGCCGGCCTAGCGCTCGCCTTTCGCAGTCGGCTCCGAGTCGCTCCGGAGAGGGCGCGCGAGGTCGCTGCCCTGGACGCGGCCCGGGACATGCGCGAGGCGCGTTACGTCGGCCGGACGCTTGCCGTGCTCGTCGGGACCATCGCTGCATTCTTCCTCCACACACTGTTGCACCTCGAGCCCGCAGTCGTGGCGCTCACCGGAGCCACCGTCATGCTTCTTGTCGCCGCGGACGACGTCGAGTCCGCACTCGAACGAATCGAGTGGTCGACGTTGTTCTTCTTCCTCGGTCTCTTCGTCATGGTCGGGGGGCTGGAGGAGCGCGGTGTCATCGAAGACGTCGCACAACGACTCGCCGATGTCACGGGCGGATCAACGACGGCCGAAGCTCTGGTCATCCTGTGGGGTGCGGCAGCTGGGTCGGCCGCGGTCGACAACATCCCGTTCACTGCCGCGATGATCCCTGTCGTGGACAGCCTTCAGGGCGACGAGTTCAACGACGCGCTCTGGTGGTCTCTCGCCTTGGGCGCCTGTTTTGGTGGGAACGCGACCTTGATCGCGGCGGCGGCGAACGTCGCGGGGACAGGCATCCTCGAGCGGTCGGGACAGTCGATCTCGTTCCTTCGATTTCTCGCGATAGGAGCTCCCGTGACACTCGTCTCCCTCTTTATCGCAACCGGTTATCTGTTGCTCTTCCAGCTCTGATGGCGGACCTCCGCGATCTTCCGCTCGTCCAGGCGTCGGTAGCCGACTCGGCGACGTTCGGCGAGGCTGTCTCCACCCTCTTCGCGGCGCAGGTACCGGCGCTCGCCATACTCGCCGGCGAACGCATCGTCGGGATCCTTTCCGAGGTCGACGTACTCCGCGCTGTCTTCCCTGGCTACCTCGCCGAGCTCCGTCACACCGCGTTCGTGGAGGACGACCCCGCGGCGCTGGACGAGCGGGCGCGAGCCATCCGCGACCGGCCCGTCGGTGAGCTCTCCCGTACCGTCGAAGTACTCGATGGCGACGACAGCGAGACGCACGCCGCCGAACGTTTCCTCCACGCAGGAGAGCAGGCCCTTCCCGTGGTCGACGAGAACGGGCGTTTCCTTGGAATGCTCTCGATCTCGGCGCTGTGCCACGCGCGCCTCGACCGTGCGGCCGACGAAGAACTCTCCTAGAGGCTTGATGTGGGTTTAACGTCCGTCATAGGCGACGAGAGCGCGGGGTGGGCGGCCGGTGAGTGCATTCAGGAGCATGCCGATGGTGAGCGCGAGCAGCCGTTACACGATTCGCTGCACCAGTCCGGCGGGTGCTTTCGCGAGTGTTGCTCGAGCCGCATCTGGCACTTGAGGTTGGAGATCGTGGACTCGATCACGAGTCTCAGGCTGGCGAGGCGTTTCTCGCGCTCGAGGTTGCAGGCGGTCCTGACCCGGTCGGGCGTGTGGATCGTGACGTCTTGCAGAGCAAGCATCTCGGCGTAGGCGCAAGCCGGCGCAACCTGCGGTTGTACTGCGACTGCAGGGCAGATGCGGGAACCAGCCGGGCAAGAGCTTGCCCACCAGGCCAAGGACCTGCCGATCCGAAGGGACTCCCGTCGCCGCCTGCGCTACCGCCAAGGCGATCAGCTCGGCATCCGTGATCTTGCCTTCCGGGCCGGGGCGAGGGATGGACGCTCCGTCGGCGAAGATGTACGCCGCGACAACAAGGGTCTCCAGCGATGCTGTCATCTCGTGCTCCAATCACGAGGGAACAGGGCTGGAGGGCCCTTTCTTCGTCTACCAAGCGCGTCCCCGCTCATGAGCGCCAAACCCACATCAAGCCTCTAGTCGTACGAGTAGAACCCGCGGCCGCTCTTGCGGCCGAGCAGCCCCGCGTTTCTCATCGCCACGATCCTTGGCGGAGGCGCCATGCGCGGCTCGCGCAGCTTCTCGTACAGCGCCTCCGATGCGTGGACGTGCACGTCGATCCCGACCATGTCGACGAGGGTGCACGGCCCCATCGGCCATCCTGCGCCCGCTGTCATCGCCGTGTCGAGATCTTCCGGAGAGACCCGCGCCTCGTCCAGAACACGGAGACAGTCGTTCAGAAGCGGGATGAGGACACGGTTGACGACGAATCCCGGAGTGTCGTGGCATCGGATCGGCTGCTTGCCGAGCCGCTCGCCGACGGCATATGCGGCATCGACGGCAGCATCCGAGGACAGCTCGGCCTTCACGATCTCCACGAGCGGCATCAGGGGCGCAGGGTTGAAGAAGTGCATGCCGACGACCCGCTCCGGCGTGGAGATTGCGGAAGCGATCTCGGTGACGGAGAGCGCTGACGTGTTGGTCGCCAGAATGGCGTCCGGTCGGACGACTCGTTCGAGCTGCGCGATCAGCGCGTGCTTCGCCTCGAGATCCTCGACGATCGCCTCGATGACGAGGTCGCAGTCCGAGAACGCGGCCAGCTCCGTGTCGAGAGAGAGCCTCTCGAGCGCCGCCCCGCGCTCGTCGTCGCTCATACGCTCCTTGTCGACCTTGCGCTGGAGAAAGTGCGCGATCCGATCCCGAGCCTTTTCACCGAGATCGGCGCTCACTTCTCGCCCGATGGTCTCGTAGCCGGCTTCGATCGCCAGTTGTGCGATGCCAGCCCCCATGGCACCCAGGCCGACAACGCCGATCGTGCGGATCTCGGGGACGCTCACGACGCGCCAGCCTAACGGGCGCAGGTCTGCGGGGGGCCCGGTCAGCTCGTGGATCGGCGCCGATGCGACTTCTCGTCGATCCGAGAGTCGACGCCGACGAAGTACGCGAGCGGCCCCACGATCACCAGGAATGCGATGAGGACGTAGCCGAACATGACCACATCGTGCTCCAAGTGTTAGATCAGTACCAGTCGCACTACGTTGCCAGTCGATCAGTGAAGCTGATCGACCACAAACCACTCAGAGCCGCTCGACGACTCCTGCGATCGCCTGCCCCTGGCCGATGCACATCGTCGCGATGCCGAATCGGGCGTCGCGACGGTCGAGCTCGCTGAGCAAGGTCGCCGTGATCCGCGCCCCGGTCGCGCCCAGCGGGTGTCCAAGTGAGATGCCACCGCCGTTCGGGTTGACGTCACCGGCTTCCCATCGCTCGTGGAGGTTCGCGTCTGCGAGGAACTGCAGTACGACCGACGCGAAGGCCTCGTTCACCTCGATGACGGAGATGTCGTCCCACGTGAGCCCGGCCTTGCCGAGGGCCCGCGCGCACGCCTCGGGGTTCCCGTGCAGCATCCGGTACGGGTCGACTCCCGAGAGGCCGAAGGAGACGAATCTGCCGCGTGGTGTCAGCCCGAGCCGCTCCGCCGCCTCCCCGCTTGCGAGCAGCATCGCAGCCGAGCCGTCCACGATCGAGCTCGAGTTCCCCGCGGTGACGACTCCGTCGGCCTTGAAGGCGGGCTGGAGCGTCGCCAGCTTCTCGATCGAGGTGTCCCGGCGGGGCGTCTCGTCGACCGCAAAGAGGACGACCGCGCCTGCCGCATTTGCCTCGATGGGCACGATCTCGCGCTCGAAGCGACCCTCGTCGATCGCGGCGATCGCGCGTCGATGCGACTCGTACGAGTACGCGTCGAGCTCCTCCCGCGTCTGCCCCCACTCCTCCGCGATCACCTCTGCCGAGATGCCCTGCGGCACGATCGGCCAGCGCTCGCCGATCTTCTCGTTGACGGCCCCCCAGCCGGCCTCACCGAGGTTCGAGCCCATCGGCACGCGGGTCATGTGCTCGACCCCGGCCGCGACGACGAGGTCGAGATGCCCTGCCTGTACGGCGGACGCCCCGTTGAAGGCCGCCTGCAGCGAAGACCCGCACTGGCGATCGATCGTCGAGGCGCAGACCGTCTCGGGCCAGCCCCCGACGAGCACCGCCTGCCTGCCCACGTTGAGAGCCTGCTCGCCGACCTGGGTCACGCAGCCCATCTGAACGTCCTCGATCTCGCCGGGCTCGACGTCGATGCGATCCACCAGGCCGTTCAGAACCTGCGCTGCGAGCTCCTCTGCGCGGATCTCCGAGAGCGAGCCGTTCCGTCGCCCGATCGGCGAACGGACAGCATCGACGATGTACGCGTCCCGCATATACGAATAGCGTACAACGCCCTGCCTGGGTGCGACCGGACGGTAACTACACTCTCGCCATGGCCACGACCGCGGTCGAGCGCAAGCTCCTCATCGGTGGCGAGTGGGTCGAGACGGGCCGATGGATCGAGGTGCTCTCCCCGTACGACGGAGCACTGGTCGGGCGCGTGCCGAAGGCCGGCCGGGGTGAGACACGCGCCGCGCTCGATGCCGCGGAGAAGGCCATGCTGAAGCCGATACCCGCCTACGAGCGTGCCGCCGTCCTCGACCGAGTCGCCGCGCTCCTGTCCGAGCGCGCAGACGACGCCGCCCGGACGATCTCGTCCGAAGCCGGTAAGCCGATGAAGGCGGCCCGGGTCGAGGCGTCCCGTGCAGTCTCGACGTTCACGATGGCCGCGGTCGAGGCTCGCAAGCTCGCGGGAGACGTCGTTCCGATGGATGCCTCACCAGCAGGAGCAGGGAAGCTCGCGTTCACCCTGAGGGAGCCGATCGGGATCGTTGGTGCGATCTCGCCGTTCAACTTTCCACTCAATCTCGTAGCGCACAAGGTCGCGTCGGCGCTCGCCGCCGGTTGCGCGGTCGTCCTGAAGCCGGCCTCTCAGACGCCTCTCTCGGCGCTCTTCCTCGCGGAGCTCGAGACCGAGGCGGGACTACCCGCGGGCTGGTTGAACGTCGTTTGTGGACCGGCAGGAGAGATCGGCGACGTGCTCGTCGAGGACGAGCGCGTGAGGTTGATCACGTTCACGGGCTCGGTCCCCATCGGCTGGAAGCTCCGCGAGCGAGCTCCGCGCAAGCGCGTGAACCTCGAGCTGGGAAACGCAACGCCCGTGATCGTCGCTGCCGACGCGGACCTCGACGACGCGGCGGAGCGCCTCGCCGCGAACGCGTTCTCCTTCGCCGGCCAGAGCTGCATCTCGGTGCAGCGCATCTACCTCGAGCGGAGCTCCTACGACGACTTCCTCGAGCGTTTCCTTCCCCGTGTCGAGGCACTCGTCGTAGGCGACCCCGCAGATGAGGCAACCGATGTCGGCCCCTTGATCTCCTCCTCTGACCGCGACCGCATCCTCGCGTGGATCGAGGAGGCGGAGAGCAGCGGCGGCAAGGTGCTGACAGGCGGCAAGCTCGACGGCGAACTACTGCTGCCGACGGTGATCGCCGGGTCTCCCCCCGATGCAAAGGTGGCCTGCGAGGAGGTGTTCGGGCCGCTCTGCACGGTGACGCCCTTCGACACGCTCGACGAGGCGATCGCGCTCGCCAACTCCACGCGTTTCGGTCTTCAAGCAGGAATATTTACCCGTGACGTCAAGGACGCGCTTCGTGCTGCACGTGCCCTCGAGTTCGGCGGGGTGACGGTGAACGAGGCTCCGACGTTTCGTGCCGATCAGATGCCCTACGGCGGGATCAAGGACTCGGGAAACACGCGCGAGGGGCCTGCGTACGCCGTTCGCGAGATGACCGAGGAACGGCTCGTCGTCCTCCAGCTCTAGGCTGACTCCATGCCGAGACAACGAGAAGCGACGACTGGCGCCGGGAGTCCGCCGGCTCTCCCCACAAAACCTGTCCCGCGCGAGCTCCGGCGTGAGCGCAAGTCGTTGCTACAGGTACGCGAGGAGCGTCTTCGTGACCTCGGCGGGCTCGCGCTCGAGATGTACAAGCGGGATCGCTTCAACGCGGGCCTGGTCGTCGAGCGCTGCGCAGAGCTGGTCGCCATCGAAGCACGCGTGCACGAGATCGACGCCGTCCTCGACGGGAGCGCGCGGCTCCGACGCAAGTCCGTGACCTGCGTCTGCGGCGCTCCTTTCCTGCTGGGAGCGCGCTTCTGCGCGACCTGCGGGCGCCCGGTCGCAGAAGCGTCGGCCGGGAGCTCGGACGCTGCAGGTCTTCAGTGAACGGCTGTCCTAGATGCGGAGGGCAGGTGGTCTCCGGCCAGGAGTACTGCCTGGACTGCGGGGTGCGTCTCCCCGGACCCGGCGCAGTCGATGCAGCTCGAGGAATGCGCTCGGGTTGGGTGATCCGCGCGGCGCTGGCTCTCGTGGTCGCCATGGCCGGGGCGGCCTTGGCCGTCGCGGCGACGGACGGGCGAAGCGATCGGGCAGCGCTCGTCACCGCGACCGGCGGCTTCGCAACCGTCCCCGCCTCCACCACACTCCCGCCGCCCTCCGAGGACGGCGCCGCGGACGTCGCGGACTGGCCTGCGGGCGAAGACGGGTGGACGATCGCGCTCGCCACGCTTCCACAGACGGGCGGACGCCGTGTGGCCGTCGCGCGAGCGCAGAAAGCCGGCGGCCGCGGGCTCTCTCAAGTGGGAATCCTCGACTCCTCGCAGTACGCGAGCCTGCATCCGGGTTACTGGGTGGTATTCACGGGGATCTACGGGTCCGAGGCCGAGGCGACGAGTGCTCTGCAGCCTGCACGCAGGTTCGCGCGCACGGCCACCGTGCGCCGAATCGTCCCCTGAGCCCGCTCGTGCGTTGTCCGGATCGGCGACCGGAGATACAGACTTTGTAACAGAGCCGAAAAGGCGCTACACTCCCCGCTGCGGAGCTTCGAAGCAGTCGATTTTCCGCCTACTGAGAGCGATCCTCCGAGGAGCTGGAGCGTTCAATGGAAGACCACATCGCGCAGCTACGCTCCTGTATGTATCAATACTCGCGAGCGATTTACCGCTCGATCAAGTCGTTGATCGACCCGTACGCTGACCGCGGCACCCAGCTCGAATACCGTCGTGCGGTGCTCTGCGAATGCGAGCAGACGATGGAGCGACTCGCTGAAGATCCGCACTATTTCGCACGTCCCGACCGGGCACTTTTCGCGGACATCAGGCGCTACTTCCCCATCACCGCCCAGGCGCAGGTGGCCTGGGCCGTCCGCGAGGGCGTGGGAGCAGCCACGGCGTTCATCGAACATCAGATCGAGACGGGCATGCTGGACGGAGGAGTGTCCCGCTGCCACGCCACGACACGCAAGGGCAAGGCGTGCCAGCGGACGCCGCTTCCAGGGCGGGACTACTGCCCCTCTCACCAGCATCTCGAGCAGCACGCGGCCGCCGCCGCAGCCTGAATCGCTGGCGCAAGATCGGAATCCGCTAGCGCAGATTCCGATCGCGCAACCCAGGACCTCTTCATGTTGAGGTGGGGTTTGGAATTCTCGGGGTGTGAAGTCGACTGGATTCGGGTTGACACCGGCTAAGGTCACAGTGCGCATGTCTCATGACGCTGACAAGCTCATCCGCCAGCTCTCGCTCGTCGCCTTCCTGATGGCCGAGCGCCGTCCGTTGACGGCCAGGGACGTCAAGTCGAACGTGGAGGGCTACAGCGAGATGTCCGACGAGGCGTTTGCGAGACGCTTCTACTCCGATCGCGCCGAGCTGACCGCACTGGGCGTTCCACTTCAATCCCAGCGCGACGAGTTCACGGGCGAGGAGCTCTACACCCTCCGTTCCGAGCATTACTTCCTCGACCGGCTCGAGCTGGACGACGACGAGCTTGCCGCGCTCCAGACGGCCCTCTACTACCTGGAGGGAAAGTTCGCGTACGCGGAGCCGTTCCGGCTGGCGCTGCAGAATCTCGCCCTCGGCCGCACAGGATTCACCGAGCCCCCGACGGACACGGCCGAGCGCGTGCGCGTGAGCGCGCCCGACTACTCGCCCGAGCTCGCCGGTCGCCTCTCGAAGCTCGAGTCCGCGATCTCGAAGCAGCGCACGGTCCGTTTCGGCTACTGGAGCCCGCGGCGCTCACGGCCTGGGGAACGCGTCATGAATCCCTACGCGCTCCGCTTGGACGACGGCAACTGGTACGTGATCGGCCACGACCTCGACCGCGACACCGTGCGAACGTTCAAGGTCTCCCGAATCCGCGGGGACATCCGCTTCGCCACCAGGCGCGAGCGCGACTTCCGCGTGCCTCCGGAATTCGACGTCGAGGAGCACCGAGTGCCTCGACCCTGGCAAGTCGGCGAGGCGGTCGGCACGGCGCGAATCGCGGTCTCCGATGACACGGCCTGGTGGGTGGAGCGCACGCTCTCGGACGCCGGGTCGATCGAGGATGGCGTCTTCGAGACGGACTTCGCGAACGTCGACCTCCTCGCCGGCTGGGTCCTTCGCCAGAACGGGCGCGCGGTCGCCCTCGAGCCGGACGAGCTCAAAAGCGCTGTCGCCAACGGGCTCGACGCCCTCGTCGAGTCGCACGGTGGACCTGCGCCGGTGCCGGCAGGGCCGAAGCGGAGCGACCGAAGGCATCCCGTCCCCGAGCGACCGATCGGTCCGGTAGCGCCCGAGCGATTCGGGGTCCTACAGGCGCTGCTCGCTCAACTTCTGGCGGCTTGCGGCGAAGAACGGACGGCTGTCTTGAACGCGGCAGAGCTCGCCGGCCGCGTGTCCATCCCACTGGACGAGCTCCAGGAGCATCTCTCGCTCCTGAACCTCGTCAACTTCGGCGGAGGGTGCTACGCCGTGTACGCGATGCACGACGGCGACGTCGTGAGGGTGGACAAGGAGCTGTACGGAGACGTGTTCCGGCGGTCGCCGAAGCTCACGCCCCTCGAGGCCCGCGCGATCCGTCTCGCCATCGAGTACGTCGGCCCGACGATCGCGGCGGACGCCCACACCCAGTTGAAGCGCGTCCGGCGAAAGCTCGAGGAAACCTTCGGGCGGTTCGATCTCGCCGCTACGCCGGAGCCTCGCGTGGCCCTGGACGAAGAGGCGCTGGTGAAGGTGTTGAGCCAGGCCGCCGAAAAGCGCCGCGTCGTCGAGATCGAGTATCTGAAGGAGGGAACCGAGAGCCCGTCCGTTCGGCAGGTGGAGCCGTACACGATCGAGCGGGAGCTGCCGGTATGGCGCGTGCATACATGGGATCGAACCGTCGACGCCGCGCGCACGTTTCGACTCGACCGCATGCGCTCTGCCCGGCTCACCGACGAACGGTTCGAGCCTCGTGACGGGTTCGACCCGTCCTATCTGACGAATCCACGGGTTGCCCGACTACACCATTCACCGGTCATCGCACGCTGGAAGCTCGAACGGGGAGCACGTCCTCTGACGGACGGGTCGGCAATCGCGGACGTGCCGTACAAGACCGAGGAATGGCTCTTGTCGGAGGTGCTCGCCGACCGGGGCGAGACGGTCGTGCTCGAGCCACAACGCCTGAGAGACGCCGTGGCCAAGCGGGCGCGTCGCCTTCAGCGCGATACCGGCCGCGTTCCGGCGCACGGCTGATCCTCACGAAACTGCGCCGAATCGGTGCCGACATGAGGACGTAGGCACTTCCGCTCGAATGCGGGCGCTACCGTTGTCCCAATCGACAACAAGGAGCGCGAATGAACAGGAACCGATCGCCACATTCGAAGCGGTCTGCGGCTGCGGGTGTGGTCGCGGGAGCTCTGGCGGGAATCGTCACCGTGGTTCTGGCCGGCACGGCTCTTGCACGCCTCGCAGTCCAACCCTCGGCACAGCCGTTGCTGGAGGCAACACACCTTCCGCCTCTTCTCACCACGCGCGACGAAGAGATCGCGCTGCGCTACGACGTCTACTGCGCGAGCTCGGAGGCAGAGGCCGACACACCGTGCGCCGCCGACGGCACGGTGTTCGCACGAGCTGGCGACACCGGCACGTTCCAGGCGATCGCGGTGCGCGAGGAGCGAGGTGCAGCCGGAGGACGCTTCGTGGCGCCTCTCCCGGAGTCCATCGCTCGGGCACCGACCGGTTTCTCGTACTACGCGGTGTTTCGGAGCGACGAGACCGACATGGTCACCACGCTTCCCGCGGGAGGCGCGGCTGCGCCGCAGCGGAGCCTGCCGCTAGGGAAGAGCATCGGGG
>Ga0208612_1000432_pt1 | contig 18464 bp, 14 predicted proteins | sample AntDryMetagUQ889_FD_188089 | JGI IMG/M metagenome (GOLD analysis project Ga0208612, IMG submission 188089) | Polar desert microbial communities from Antarctic Dry Valleys - UQ889 (SPAdes) | ecosystem: Environmental > Terrestrial > Soil > Desert | place: Antarctic Dry Valleys | collected 2008-12-31 | reverse complement strand
TCTGGGCCTGAGCGGCGCCCGCCCCGCAGCACACGGACACGACAGCCACCAGGGCGGGGAGTGAGAGACGAACTGAGCGCATGTACCGGTGGGCCTCCAGAATTGCCGTTCCTTGGCCTATCGACCGCCGGCAGTCGCTTCTGAAGCGAATTGGCGCGAACGCAACCCCGACTCGAAGATGCGTCCAGTCGGCGTCTGGGCCAGGCAGCCCGACTGGGCGCGTCTTGAGTGGTGCAGCGGCTGGCGGCTGCACCACTGACGAGCGAAAAGCAAGCATCGCAAGGAGGAGCGGTCGCTTTGCAGCCGGGCAGGTCAGGTCACGGGTGACCTGTCCTGCGAATCCTCTCAGTGGTGCAGCGGCTGCTTCTGGGCTTCGGTCTCGGGTGCTTCGATGTAGGGCTGCTTATCGTCCTGGTTCTCTGTCTCGTGGTAGACGGACTCGGCGTTGACGGCCCAGATGTCGTGCTCGGTGCCCTTGACCAGGTTGTCCACCGCGCGCATCGAGGTGAGCATCGAGTGGTCGGAGTTGTTGTAGCGGTGCAGCCCGTTGCGGCCGACCTGCTGGAGGTTGTCGATCCCGTCCAGCCAGCCCTTGATCTTCTCGATCCGCTCGCTGTAGTCCATGTCGTACATGGGGTAGGCCTTCGGCACGCGGGTGGCGAAGCCGAACTCGAGCGAGTCGCGCCTGGCCAGGCCGAGCTTCTCCAGCTCTCTCATGCCGAGCTCCACGAGGTCATCGTCGGCCATCTCCCACAGGTGGTCGCCCGCGAAGCAGAAGTACTCCAGGCCGACACACGCCTTGGTGGGGTCGGGAACCATCCAGGGGCTCCAGGAGCGGAAGTTCTGGATCCGCCCCACCTCAACGTCGGGCTCGTGGATGTAGATCCAGTTGTCGGGGAACAGGTCCTCCCCGTCCAGCACCAGCGAGACGGTCAAGAAGTCGCGGTAGCGGATGCCCTTGGCGGCCGACTTGACCTCGGGCGCGGGGGCGGGGTCGACCATCCCGGCCACGTTTCGCAGCGGCAGCGAAGAGATCACGTAGTTGGACTCGTAGTCCTTGCCCCCGGCCGTGACCCTGGTCACCTTGCCGTCCTGGACGTGCAGCGTCTCCACCGGGGTGTTCATCAGGATCTGACCGCCGAGGCTCGTGATGTCCTCGGTCATCGTCTCCCACATCTGGCCGGGGCCGTAGCGGGGGTAGTGGAACTCGCCGATCAGCGTCTTGATCTCGTCGCCCTTGTTGCCGAAGAAGGCGGCCTTGGCCGCCGAGAAGAACGACAGGCCCTTGATCCTCTGGGCCGCCCAGTCGGCCCGGATCTCGGATACCGGCACCCCCCAGACCTTCTCGGTGTAGGAGCGGAAGAAGTTGTCGAACAGGCGCTTGCCGAAGCGGTTGGTCACCCACTGCTCGAAGGTGTCCTCGCGTCCCTTGGGCTTCACCATGGCCCAGGCGTAGGAGAGCATGCAGCGCGTCAGCTCGACCGGCCCGAGCTTCTTGATCACGTCCGGCCCGCGCAGCGGGTAGTCGAGGAACTTCTTGTTCCAGTAGATGCGCGACATCCGCGGTCGCTTCAGAAACTCCTCGCGCATGATCTCGTGCCAGAGGTCGTCGACCTCCTTGACCTTGGTGAAGAAACGGTGGCCGCCCAGATCGAAGCGGTACTCGCCGCCGGGGCCGTCGCGGACCTCGGTCTTGGCGATTCCGCCGACCTGGTCCTCGGCCTCGAAGATGATCACCGGCAGGCCCTGCTTGGCCAGCAGATAGCCGGCGGTCAGGCCGGCCGGGCCGGCGCCCAGGATCAGGGTGGGCTGCTCTTTCACACCGGGGGTCGCGGGCTCGACCGCGGGGGCGGCCTGCGCGGGCGCGGCGCCGTCGGGGGTCTCCGCGGGCTCGGCGTTGCTCATCATTTCTCGTTCTCGCTCATCGTCTAGGGGAGTGTCTTGATGTAAAGGACGCCGCGTACTCCGATCCGGCGGGCGCGGCGGTAGAAGGAAGGCACGCCCTTGTCGCGTGTGAACCTGGGGTCCAGCTCCATGGCCTGGCCCCACTGGGCGGACCGTCGCCGCACGAGCTGGGTCCAAGGAGCGTCCCAGTCGCCGATGTTGCTCGTGACCGGGTGTACGAGTAGGACGTGACTGCCGACGCCGAGCCTATCAAGCAGTGGGTTGAGGTCCTTCTGCGGGGTGGCGTCCTCCAGCTCGTCCTGCGCGTCACGCCAGTCCATCACGCCCTTGGTCGCGGGTACGCCCAGCTGGGTGGCGTGAGTCACGCCGTCCTTGAGGTTGTAGTCGACCAGCGGCAGCTGCTCGGGTTGCAGTGTGACCACCAGATCGCCCTTCTTCAGCGCGGGATCGGCCGCCGCGGCCAGATCCGAGACGTTGGACTTGTTCTCCAGGCCGGCCGTCTTGGGGATGGCCCAGACGCCCAGGATGATCACCAGCGCGACCATCCCCAGGTAGCCCGCCCGCGACAGCCCGAAGGCGGCCAGCAGGAAGATCGGCCCCAGGGCCACGCCCAGGTAGCGCGTCGTCCAGGCCGGCGAGATCTGGGAGAACAGCCATGCGATCGCCAGGGTGGCCACCCCGATCGTCAACGCGGTGTAGACCGCGGTGCGGTCGCTGCGGTCGCGGACCGAGAACCTCGATTCGGTGCCGTGCTCCTCCCGCTCGCCCGGCGCCAGCCCGCGGGTGGCCAGGACGGCGGCGAGCCCGGAGCCGGCCGCCAGCAGGATGGCCACGGTCACCGTGCCCCCGCCCAGCAGCGCCTTCGAGATCTGGACCGGGGCGCCGAAGCGCGGCGGATTGAGCCACGGCGCTCCGGTGTGCATGGTCTGGTAGAGCAACGTGGGCAGCCATGGCACGTACAGGATCAGGGCGCCCGTGAAGCCGATCAGCACGTCCTTTGAGAACGCCCGCCGGTCGTCGGTCTCCCGAAACGGCGGGATAAGCGCGACGATGATCCCCGCTGTCACGAAGATGCCCCACGAGTGGGTGTAGAGGATGGCCGCCAGCAGCACCGCGAACAGCGGCAGGTACTGGCGGTGGCGGTAGACGTACACATGGATGAAGGCCGCGCTGGTGAGCAGGGAGAGCACCACCATCAGCGAGTACATGCGCGTCTCCTGCGCGTAGATGGTGAGGAAGGGGTTCAGCGCCGCCAATGCGGCCAGGATCAGGCCGGCGCGGCGGCTGAACAGCGTCCATCCCGCCCACAGCCCGCCCGGGATGGCCACCAGCGAGATCGCCGTCGACAACCCCTGGGTGGCCGCAGGGCCGTCGCCGAAGATCGACATCCAGACGTGGAGCATCATGTAGTAGAGCGGCGGCGCCCCGTCCTGTCTGAGCACCCCGGGGATGTCGAGGAAGGGCTGGGAGGCGATGCCTATCGACAGGCCCTCGTCCATCCACAGCGAGGCGCCCAGCGCGCGCGTGCGCAGGAACAGCGAGATCAGGACCAGGACGCCGGTGATGGCCAAGATGACCGGGGTCCCGGTGGGAAACCGGGAGATCGAGGGAAGCGAGGGGGCTCGCGGGGCGACCGTTGCCATCAGGAGAAGATAGTCAGCGCGAGGACGTCAGCTCAGGAGTGCGGGCGATCGGTTTCACGCGTGGTGCATCGGAGCCGGCCGTGGGACACGACCGCCCGCGCGCATCGGAGCGTGGCGCGGTCCACACCTGCCAGCGCCCTTCGCGCGTGACCTCGCGGAAGCGGCGGTCGGTGAGCTTGGCCACGAGCGGGCCCTTCGGAACCGTGTGGGTGCGTAAGGCGACCCCGGGGGCGGGCAGCATGCCGAGCGCTCCCACCTGGATCCCGTGCACGCCCAGCTGGTAGGCGACCATCTGGGTCTGGAAGGGGCCGGAGTAGACGCTGCCGCAGCTCAGCAGCTTGTCCGGCCCCCCTGCCCGGTCGATCACGCCGGGCAGCGAGTGCCACAAGCTGGCCTCGTAGCGCAGCTTATCCAGGGTGGCGCTGACGTTGTCGACCTTGTTCTTGATCACGGGCGACAGGGCGATGAGCCCGAGCACGAACACCGCGGACGCAACGCGCAGTCCGGTGCGGGCGCTGCCCGACCGGCTCGTGACCGCCGACTCGATGGCCGCGAAGATGCGCGCCACGCCGATCCCACCCAGGACGCAGATGGCCGCCGTGGTCACGACCAGGTAGCGCTGGTTGCCCGCGTACCCGAGCTCGGTCATGAACGCCACCAGCGCGATCCAGGAGACCCCGATGCCGAACAGGAACAGCGTGGCCCCCTCCCGCCGGTGTCGATGCCAGGCGAGCGCCGCGTAGCCGGCCGCCACCAGCGTCGCCACCTGCAACGGGATCACCGCTCGGGCCAGGAAGCGGCGGACCACCTCGAGCCCCGGGTGGTCGGCGAAGGCGGCGCTCCCCGGGTTGGGGTTCGTCGCGCGACTGGAGGCCCGGAAGGGCTCGCCCGAGCCCCACAGCTCCGGGCCGAACCACAGCAGCGGGATGGCCACGGCCACCAGCACCAGACGCAGCCTCATGCGTGGGTCGTCAAAGAACAGCCACAGGCCGTACAGGCCCAGGAACGGCCACACCTCGGGACGCAGCAGCGCGGCGCCCAGGCCCAGGTACAGGGCGTGGTCGCGGCGGCCGTCGAGATGGCGCTCGAAGCCCCACAGGAACAGCGCGGCCAGCAGCGCCTCGGAGTTGCCGAGCATCGAGTCGCGCACGTACTGGTAGGTGGTCAGCAGGAAAGCCGCCGCGAACACCCCGGCGATCATGCCCGCGGGTCCCTGCCCCACGATGCGCCGTGCCAGACGGAAGGCCATGGCCAGGCTGAGCAGGGCGCCCGCCCGCGCGATCCAGAGCCACAGATACGGCTCGGCCTCGGCCCCGAAGAGCGAGAAGGGGATGTTGAACAGCACCGGCAGCGGCTTCCAGGACGGCCCCCCCTCGGTGACCAGATCGAGTTGGGTGATCTCGCGGCCCCAGAGCAGCCACGCCCACGGGTCGTAGGTCGGGGTCGACGGAAACAGCAGCGTCACGGCGGAGATGGCCAGGCACGCGAGCAGGACCCACCGGATGGCCAGCGTTCGCGGCAGCCCGCGATCCTCGGCCGCGCGCGCCTCCACCTCGCCGTCCGACGCCGAGACGCGGGCGGCCCTTCGGGCGCGCAGCGGCGCCAGCGACTGTCCGGCGAGGACGCGCATGGGGCCCGCTAGGCGCTGCTCGTCTGCTGCATCCGCGTGATGTCGCGCAACCGGGCCCAGCCGCCGTAGCGGACCACGAGCACCACCAGCCCGACGATCGTGATCGGCACGTAGAGAACGAAGCGCAGCAGGATCACGTAGGAGACCACCAGCCCGCCGGACCCTCCGAGCACCCGCGACCCGAAGGCCACGGCGGCGTCGAAGGTGCCGATCGAGCCGGGGGCCGCAGGCAGCGCGGCCACGAAGTTGGTCAGCCCGACCAGGTAGAGCGCTCCCGAGATGCTGAAGTCCAGCGCCACGGCCCGCGCGACAGCCAGGTAGACGCTGCCCTCGATGCACCACAGCACCACGGTCCCGGCCAGCAGCGGGAGGCCATGCTTGCCCCACAGCGCCCGCGGAGCGCCGGCCAGCGGACGTGCGTGATCGCGCGCACGGTCCAGCAGGCCGCGGTTCCTGAGCACCACGAGCGCTGCCGCACCGACGGCCGCCAGGATCGCCAGGCCGGCGACGAGCACCACCGGGTGGGCAAAGGTCTGGTCGGGCAGCACGTGGCCCTTCAGCACGGCGTAGCCCACGATCAGGAACATGGCGGCCAGCACCATCAGGTCCATCACGCGCTCCGCCACGATCGTGCCCAGCAGCGTGCGCTTGCCCGCCTTGACGCGCTGGTCGAGGAGCACCACGCGCAGCAGCTCGCCCGCGCGCGCGGGCAACACGTTGTTGCCCATGTAGCCCACGGTGGTGAGCGCGTAGCAGTCGACCCGCGAAGCATGGACCCCGGTGAGCTCGAGGATGCGGTGCCAGCGCTCCGCCCGCACCACCGTGGCGAGCCCGTACAGCGCGGCGGCGGCGCCCATCCAGCCGAGCGCCCCGCTCGTGTGCGGGAGGGTCGGGGCCTCCTGGTGGGACGCCCACCAGACGACCGCGGCGAGGGCGATCACGGAGAAGACGACCTGAAATAGCGCGAAGCGTCTGTTCATCGGTCTCAAGTGCTCGGCGCGCCGGATCTCCTCCGCATCCGGCGCGGGGCGCTGGGAGACCCTACGTGGACCAGCGGGTGAAGAGGCGTGCGGAGCGAACGGAAGTCAAACCTCCGCCAAGATCGAGAAGGTAGCAGGCGCATCGGCCGCTTCCACGTTCTCTTTCCGCTCGGCGAGCCGAGGCGCCGGCCCCCGGAGCCAGCCACTACCCTGCCCGCGATGATGGCTCGCTTCCTGGCCGCCGCGGCGTGTGGCGCCGCCCTCGCCCTGGGGGCCTGCGGCGGCAGCGACTCGCCGGCCGACTCGCCCGCGTCGGGCAAGCCGCCAGACCCCAACGACAAGCGCGCGGTCGCCTTCGCCTGCCTGCGAGACGACAAGCAGCTGCCCGTCCGCATGGTCGGCGACAAGTCGATCCAGGTCGGCGATCGCGGCGGCCCGCGCGTGGAGTTCTTCGTCTCCAGCGGAGAGGCGGAGGGACGTCAGTTCGACGGCAACGCCCAGGGAGCGGAGCAGATCGGAGCGGCGCTGCTGTACATCAACCGCGGCAGCGAGGACCAGCTGAAGCTGGTCGAGGAGTGCCTCGACGACCAGTAGGCGCCGGCTTCGCCGGTCCTCCTGCTCGCTCCTAGGTTCCGCCCATCTTCAGCAGCCGGCCGCCCTGGACCTCGAAGACCTCGACCTTGTTGGCGCCCTTCTTGAACGATGTCTGGGGCACCAGCACGCCCATCAACTCGTCGCCGCCGGTGGCCAGCCGGAACGTGTTGCCCACCGCCCGGACCATCCCGTTCACCGATACGGCGATGTCCTTTGGCGGTCCGCTGCCCCCTGACACCCGGCCGGTGACCCAGATCGGAATCGTGGTGCCCTCCGGATCGACGTCGGCGTAGGCGCCCGGCTCGGACAGCCTCGCCTTGGACTGCGAGCTTCCCGCGGACCGGGCCGGCCGGCCGAGCAGCTGCTGGTTGGGGCCGATCCGGTAGAAGCGGTCGCCGATCTCGCCCTCGCCGAACTTGTCGATCCGGCGGTCGATGGCCGCCTGCTTGAGCTGGGCGAAGCGCGCCTCGGGCATCCGGATCCAGCCGCTCAGGTCGCGCCGGAGCATCTTGAACTCGGTGCGGTCGCGCACCGCCTTGGAGAAGGCCGATTTCCCGTCCATCTTCGCCGGCGACCTGATGTTCAGGATGTCGAGGATCGTCGGGAGGATGTCGGTGGTCTCCACCACCGACCGGTTGACCTTGCCCCGCTCCTGATTGGGCGCCTTGATGAACAGCGGCACGGGCGCGATCTCGTCGACGTTGCTCTCGTTGGCCTTGCGGCGGTCGAACTGGCCCTTGCGGAACGAGACGCCGTGGTCGGCGGCGACAACCACCATCGACTTCTCCCACATGCCCTCCTTCTTCAGCCGGGCGATCAGCTCCTGGACCTCGAGGTCGGCGAAGCCGAGCTGCAGCAGGTGACGCTGCTGGAGCACGTCGACCTGCCCCTGGTCGCGATAGCTCTGACGCGAGATGCCGGGGATGGGCTCGGTGGCCACGCGCCGGTACTGGCGGCCGTCGGGCAGGTACTGCCAGGGCACATGGGGCAGCAGCACGTGCTTGAAGTTCAGTGCCGGGCGCCTGGTGTCGCGGATCGACTGGATCCAGGCGTCCAGGCGCTTGTTGCGGCTGCCCTGGAGGTTGCCCTTGGTGTCGGGCTTGTCGCTGCCGGCGCTCGAGTCGTCTTTGCCCTCGCCGCCGCCGGCTCCAGGCTCGCCGCCGGCTCCAGATTCGCCGCCGCCTCCCGCCCCGGCGCCGCCGGAGGGGCCCCCGGACCCACCGCCGAAGTCGCCCCACGTCTCGGAGACCGAGGGCAGGCCCTTCTCGATCCCCGGGGGCGCGACCATGTGCTTGTAGACCAGGCTGAGGTCGTTGGTCATCGACTTCATCCGGTCCACGAACGGCTCCTCCAGGCGCACGTCCTTGCACAGCTTCCGCGGACAGACCGTGGTGGCCTCCTCGCTCACGTTCATCCTGTGGCTCTTGCCGAGGATCGCGAATATGGAGTTGGGGTGCTCCGCGGATGTGGGCAGCTGCTTGTCCTTCACCGGGTAGTCGCCGTCCATGATCGCCGGCCACGCCCTGGTGGTCGAGTCATAGATCGAGTGGGTGTTGGGAAACCAGGTGCTCTTGCTCGCCAGCTCCGCGAAGCCTGGATAGCGTTTGGCGTCGAGCTTGCCGTCGCGGGTCATGAGATCGATCACGGGGAGCTCGTCCATGCCCAAGAAGACGATCGGCGCCCGCGAGCCCCCGGATGCCGACTTTGCCTCGGCGTCGCCCTGGATGGTGAGCTTGTGCACGGGCGAGATGAAGAGGAACAGCACCAGGAAGACCAGCGGCGCGGGCGTGAGCACGCTCAAGAACGAGCGCATCGGCTCGGCGCGGGTGTAGAGAAAGGCCACCGCCACGCCTATCAGCAGCGGGATCAGGATCAGCACGGCGTCGCTCGTGTCCACCGCATTCTTCAGGAGCGGAAGGATCACCAGGCCGAGCAGCACGGCGATGTAGACCAGGTGGAGCACGTCGCCAGCGGTCCGGGACGCCAGCCCCACGAGCAGCTCGATCGCGAACAGCACGACGGGCGGCACGATCACCACCAGCAGGGCGAAGCTGATGATGTCCCACGGCGCCGAGCCGCGCGCGGCGAAGAACTCCGGGTTCTTGCCGAGCAGGTCGAACAGCGGTTGCGCCAGAGCGAACGTGCTCAGCGCGGCGATGTGCCCGAACGCGAAGAGGTTGCTGGGGCGCCAGTGCTTCTTGGGCGCCTCGGTGCCCTGGTCGTCGGGGCCGGCGGCCTCGCGGCCGCTCATCAGTCCTCCGCCGGGAGCGCGAGCGGTGCGCCCTGGCCCTTGGGCCGGGCGTAGTAGAGCAGCCGCGTGCCCGACGCCAGCCGCTCGCGGCGCTCGACGTCGAAGGCGTCCCACAGCACCCGCTCGAAGTTGCCCCGCTCGTAGTCGGTGTGCAGGCCCTCGCGCTTGCCGCTCAGCAGCTTCTGGACCATCGGATCCTCGTGGGTGGGGAACTCGATCACCAGGGACGTCTCGAGCGACGCGAGCCAGTCGATGAACTCGGCCACGGGGACGTTTGCGGTGATCGTGGTGTGGTGGATCAGCGCGAGCGCGAGCACCAGGTCGGGCACCCCGCGGCCGGCGAGGTCGCGACGCTCGGTCCCGCGCCAGCCGAGGTTCGGCGACTGGTCGGCCAGGTTCATCGTCAGCGTGAGGATGTTCTCGGCCCCCTCGTCGCGCAGCGTGCGGTAGAGCAGCTCCATCGGGCCCTGGTCGGCGTCGAGCGCCAGCACGTAGTCCGAGCCCTCGGCGGCTATCCGGGAGTAGCGGCCGTTGTTGGCCCCGATGTCCCAGGTGATCGGCCAGCGTTGGGAGGTGGCCACCTCGCGCACGAACTCGTCCTTTCGCTGCGCGTCGGCGTCGGAGTAGCTGTTGCGCTCGCCGTAGGCCACCCAGACGCCCTGTGGCGGGTTCCACTGGAGGCGGCCCACCACCTTGCGCATCTTGCGGACCTGGGCCAGCAGGATCTCCGACTGCATGTTGGCCCGCTTCAGGTCCCCCTTGACCTCGCCGGCACGGTCGGCGTACTTGGCCTCAAGCCGAGCGTGCAGGAAGACGCTGGTGGTGAAGCCCTTGCGGAAGCGGTCGCGGAAAGACGAGAGATCGCGCATCTGCGTGGGCGGGATTCCGTCGATCTGGCCACGCAACAGGCCGTGGTAGGGCACGTCCTTGACCGCCTGGAGCATCAGCGGGTAGAGGAAGAGCATGCAGAACTGGCGGTAGCCGACCCACCCCTCGCCCTCGCGCCGGCGCTCGAACGACCCCACGTCCACGAACACCGGCTTGCTGCCCTTGAACTGCACGTTGTAGGACGACGCATCCTTGAGCGTGAGCCCCTCCTTCAACGACGCCTCGAGCAGATCGAGTTGCAGCAGCGCGGCGTCCTTGAGCATCGAGAACGTCCACTCGTACGGGTAGGAGACGAACGGAATGCGCTCGTGCTTGAGCACGCCCGCACGCTCGTGCACGAGCAGGTTGGGGTGGGAGTCGGCCTCTTCGACGAGCTCGGTCCTGACCAGCCGACCGTCGGCTTGTGTGGACTCGAAGACCTTGGTGGCCTTCAACGCCTCGAAGTCGGCGAGCCCGTCCCGCGAGAGGGCGCGGTACACCGCACCCTCCGCGTAGAAGATCCGGCTCTCTGGATCTCTGAAGGAGCCGGACTCGATGTCGAAGCCGGAGTCGTTTTTCGTAAGCGGAGCGTTCATGGAGACGTGGCGGGCAAACGGCCCACGCGGCACGCGCGCCATGGACACGCGGCGTCACGCAGAGTAGCTGGCCGGGGACGCCGCGTGACAGCGACGCCCCCGGCTAGAGCGGAGCTACGTGGTGTCTGGCTGACGTGGCTGCGTCTCCATCTCCTCCGGCTTGCGGATATGGAGGAAGACGAGCATGCGGCGCCAGTAGAACTTCACGGTCACGGCGAAACCGGCGAATCCGGCGGCGGCCATGGCTGCGATGGCGCTGCCGGTACCAGCGTCGAGATAGGCGAAAAGGTGGGTCATGAAAGGGAGGCTCCGTAACGGGCGGGGTTGGACAGCAGCCCAAGGTAGCAAAGCTTGTTACCAGGATGTTGCCCTTTGCACGGATGTGAAGCCGTGCCCGCTACCCCTCGCCCCCGCGTCGGACCCCCTCTCAAAGACCCGCCACCGTCCCGCAGCGACCAGCGAGCGCAGGCTGCCCACCGGCAGCGCCGGGTCCGCCTGGGCCACGAGCGAGCTGGGGTCGCGCCTGCCGGCCGCGAACACGAGCGCTGCCCCCCTCGAACGTTCGACCTGGCCGACCGGCAAGGTGGTCAGCCACGCCATGTGGGGCGTAAACGCCCTGTCCACGGCGGGCGCACCGCGCTTCACCACGGTGTCGCCGCCGCCCGCCCGGCTGACCGCGACACCCAGGTCGGCGTCGAGCTGCGCGGTTTGCCGGGCCTGCCGCGCTTCCCGCTTGAGCCCGCCGACCCCGTCCAGTACGAAGGGCACCGATATCGCGGCCAGCAGCGCAGCGGTCGCGGCCGCTGCCGCCGGGCGCGGGGTGAGCGCCACCAGGCGCGCCGCGGCGACGCCGGTGAGCACGCAGGCGACCACGATCGCCGGCAACAGGTAGCGCGAGTTGCCCGAGAAGCCGGCCTGGGTCATCCCGACGAACAGCGCCAGGACCCCGACCGCGGCGCCGGCCAGCCCCAGCTCGAGCCGGTCTCGCCGGCGCACGGCCAGGACGATCGCAGCCAGGAGTCCGGCCTCCAGCAGCGGTCCGGCCACCCCGTGCGCACGACCGAGCGCCTCCAACCACGGGTGCTCGCGCAGCGACAGGCTCCACGACGGCTCGCTGCGAGCCTGCGCCCCCGCCCCCAGCGGCTGGCCCGAGCCGATCCACTCGGGTATCAGCCACAACGCAGCCAGCGCGACGGCCAGCCCGACGGTCATTCGCCGCATGTCGGGCTCGGCCCGCCAGCACCACGCGCCGTAGAGGGCCACGAAGGGAAAGACCTCGGGGCGCATCAGGCACGCGGCGAAGCCCAGGACCAGCGTGCCCCGGCGCGAGCCGTCCAGATGGCTGTGCACCGCCCACAGCATCAGGGCCGCGGCCAGCGGCGCCTCGTTGCCGTGCGCCGCGTAGCGCAGCCACTGGGGGGTCAGGGCCAGCGCGACGGCGGCCGTAACGCCCGCCGCGACCCCGCCGGGGCCCGCTCCCACCAGCCGCCGGGCGAGCCGGAAGGCCAGCGCCAGGGCAAGCAGCGCGCCCGCGCGCGCGACCACCAGCCAGAGGGCGGGCGGCAGCGAGTCGTCCAGCGCTCCGAACGGGGCGAACAGGGTCGTGAAGGCCACCGGCAACGGCTTCCACGAGGGGCCGCCGGTGGTGTCGAGGCGCAGGTGGGCGAGCTCGCGACCCCACACGATCCACGACCACGGATCGTAGGTTGGAGCGGACGGGAGCACCAACGAGACCAGGGCCAAGCCGAGGCAGACGAGGACCAGGGTGCGCACCAGCGAGGACGCTACGAGCGGCTACGCGCCACCCGGTGAAGCCCGTGCAACCGAGTCGTGAAGATTTGGGCCACGACCTGTGAAGCCGCTCGGCGCAGGGGAAAACGTCGCTGCGACGGGCCGCGCGGTTACCCTGACCGCTCCCCGTGAAGCTGATCATCCAGATTCCCTGTAAGGACGAGGCGGAGCAGTTGCCGGCGACGCTGGCCGACCTCCCGCGCGAGGTCTCCGGCTTCGACTCCGTCGAATGGCTGGTGATCGACGACGGCTCCACCGACCGCACGATCGAGGTCGCGCGCGCCGGCGGGGTCGACCACATCGTGAAGCTGACCAACAACAAGGGCCTGGCCGCGGCCTTCCAGGCCGGCCTGGACGCCTGCCTGAAGCTCGGCGCCGACGTGATCGTGAACACCGACGCCGACAACCAGTACTACGGCGGCGACATCCCCAAGCTCGTCGAGCCGATCGCCGAGGGCCGGGCCGACATGGTGGTGGGCGACCGCGAGACCGACTCGATCGATCACTTCTCGCCGCTGAAGAAGCGGCTGCAGCGCCTGGGCAGCGCCGTGGTGCGCCGCGCCTCGGGCACCACCGTGCCCGACACGACCTCGGGCTTTCGGGCCTACAACCGCGAGGCGGCCCTCCAGATCGTGGTGGTCTCGCGCTTCACCTACACGCTGGAGACGATCATCCAGGCCGGCAAGACGCTGGTGGCTGTGGACCACGTGCCCATCCGGACCAACGAGAAGACGCGCGAGTCGCGCCTCTTCCCCTCCATGTGGTCCTACGTGCGGCGCAACTCCGTGGCCATCTTCCGCGTGTACGCGCTCTACGAGCCACTGCGCGTCTTCATGATCGCGGCCGGCGTGGTGGCCCTGCCGGCCACCGTCATCTGGGTCCGCTTCCTCTACTTCTTCTTCTCCGGCGAGGGCGAGGGCCACGTGCAGTCGCTGATCCTGGGCTCGACGCTGCTGCTCATCTCAGTGCAGTTCGTGGCCCTGGGCGTGATCGCCGACATCCTGGCCGCCAGCCGCACGCTCTCCCAGCGCACCCTGGAGCGCGTGCGCCGGGTCGAGTTGAGCCTGGGGGTGGAGCCCTCCCACTACGAGGCCGCCGACCGCGAGGGGCGATCCACCACCGGCGCGGACTCCGGACCCGCCACCGGCAAGCCCGCCGACTCCTCGCGCGAGCGCGAGCGGGTCGGCCTGTGAGCTCGGGAGTCGCGACCCCCGGGTCCACCGATCCGGGCACCGCGCCCACCGGCAACACCTTCGACAAGTACGGGTCCGAGAATCCCGTGGTCAAGCGCCTGATGGCCCGCTTTAACGCCACCCTGGACGAGCTGTGGGGCCGTGCCGCGCCGCGCAGCGTCCTGGACGTGGGCTGCGGCGAGGGCGTGCTCACCCACCAGTGGGCGGGTCGCCTGGGCGCCGGCCGGATCGTGGGCATCGACCTGGATGACCCTGTGTTGAAGGACGAGTGGGACAAGCGCCGGCGATCGAACCTCGAGTACCGCGTCGAGGAGGCCACCAGCCTGCCCTTCGCCGTAGGGGAGTTCGACCTGGCCACCGCGATCGAGGTGCTGGAGCACGTGCCCGACCCCGAGGCCACGGTGGCGGAGATGGCGCGGGTGGCCGATCGTCACCTGCTCGTGTCGGTTCCCCGCGAGCCGATGTGGCGGGGGCTGAACCTGGCCCGGGGCGCGTACGTCAAGGAGCTGGGCAACACGCCCGGCCACGTGAACCACTGGTCCAAGCGCTCGTTCGCGAGCCTGCTGGGTCGCCACGGGGAGGTCGTGGAGGCACGATCCCCGTTTCCCTGGACCATGCTGTTGGTCCGGCTGTGAACCTCGTTCGGTGCTCGCCCGGCCGGCGGCCGGGCTGCGCTCCTCTCGCCTAGCTGGTGGCCGGGTCGGCGGGAGCGGGCTATCAGAAGGGAGCCGCGATCCTGTCGGCGGGGATCGGGGCCACCGGCCTGGTCACCTACGGCTACTTCTCGCTGGCCAGTCACTCGCTGAGCGAGTCCGACTACGGCGGTATCACGCTGCTGTGGTCGGCCGTGTTCATCACGGTGTCGGTGCTCTACCGCCCGGTGGAGCAGCTGCTTTCGCGGACGATCGCCGATCGCGACGCGCGCGGCCGGAGCGGTCGCGAGCACCTGCGCGTGGCCGCCACCATCCAGCTGGTCCTGGGCGTCGTGTTCGTGGTCGCGGCACTGGCGCTGAAGGGCCCGATCCGCGACGACCTGTTCGACGGCTCCTCGACTCTGTACGCCGTGCTGATCGTCGCGGTGCTGGCCTACGCGGTCTCCTACTTCGCGCGCGGCTTCTTGGCCGGTCAGCGCCGCTTCGGCCTGTACGGGGGCCTGGTGCTGATGGAGGCGCTGTCGCGCGTGATGTTCGCGCTGGCCGTGGCGGTCGGGATCGCCGAGGGTCAGTCGGTGGTGGCGCTGGGCATGGCCGCAGCGCCGATCGTGTCGCTGGCCGTGGTTCCGCTCGCGCTCGCGCGGGCGCGCCCGGTCGAGAGCCCCCTCTCCGACGAGGAAGCCGCCGCGGAGGCGCGCGTGCTGGACGAGGCGGCGGCCGGCGAGGCCGGCGGCGAGCCCCAGTTCACCCTTACGCACGGCACGGGCTTCGCGGTCGCGGTGCTGCTGATCATGCTCTCGGAGCAGACGTTCCTGAACGCCGGCCCGCTGCTGGTCAAGGCCACCGAGGGTGACGGGGGCGCGGCCCTGGCGGGCTTCGTCTTCAACGTGCTGCTGATCGCCCGTGCGCCGCTGCAGCTCTTCCAGGCCGTGCAGACATCGATCCTGCCCCACCTCACACGCCTGGGCGCCCGTGGAGAGACCGATCCCTTCCGACGCAGCGTGAACGTGACGCTGACCGCGGTAGCCGGGTTTGCCGGAGTCGTGGCGCTTGGCATGGCCGTCGCCGGGCCGCTGGTCATGGACCTCGTGTTCGGCGGCGACTTCGGCTACGACCGGCTGGGGCTGGTTCTGATCTCTGTCGGAATGGGCCTCTACCTGGCCGCCGCCACCCTCAACCAGGCGCTGCTCGCCCGCGACCGGGCACGGCAGGCGTGCGCCTGCTGGCTGGGCTCGGCGGCGGCGTTCGTCGGCTTCCTGCTCATCCCTGGGTTCGACGACCGCGTCCTCCAGGTCGAGGCCGGCTACGTGGGCGGGGCGCTGCTGCTGTGCGGGCTGCTCTATGCGCTGTACCGCGACCGATAGGTTCTCTCCGAAGCGACCAGGAGGTAGCGCGAGCGTGGCCAGGCAACCCACAGTGGGTCAAGACGCGCCGGACTTCGAGCTGGAGGGCACCCACGGCACCTTCCGGCTTTCCGAGCACCGCGGCGAGAAGGTCGTGCTGCTCTTCTACCGCGGTGACGAGACCACCGTCTGCACCAAGCAGTTCTGCTCCTACCGCGACAACTCCGAGGCCTTCGGCGCACTGGGCGTGACGGCCGTGGGCATCTCGGGCAAGGACGTAGTCGAAGCGGAGCTTCACCGATCACCACGAGCTCAACGTCCCCCTGCTGGCGGACGCCGACCTGTCGGTGGCCGCCTCCTACGGCGCCAAGTCCCGCCTGGGCATGGCCAAGCGGGCGGTGATCATCGTGGACGAGGACGGCAAGATCGCATATCGCCACGATCACGCGCTCGGGCTGGACTTCCAGACGGTGGCCGACCTAAAGGTGGCGCTGGACTCGCTGCCGGCCAGGGCCTGAGCTGCTGCGCCGGGCCGCCAGGCGGGATTCAGCGCCTGAAGAGCCGCCTGACCTCGAAGTAGCCCGGCTTGGGCCGCCCGTCCGCGCCGATGATCCCCTTCTGGTTGTACGGCGGCTTGGGCTTGGGGTTGCCGCCGCTCCAGGCCGAGTGCACCCGGAAGTCGCTCATCACCCAGACGATCGAGCCGTTGAGGTAGGGCCGCGTGGCCGCCGCGGCGACGTGACGGCGCAGGTAGCCGGCCTGGAACGCGTAGGTGCCCTTCTCCCGGGCGGGTCCCGGGCGATTGGCCTCGGCGCCGAACTCGGTCAGAAACAGGGCCGCGCCGGGCTGCAGCCGGTGTAGGCGGTCGAGGTAGGGCGCGAGCTTGTCGGTATAGGCGGGCGGGCGCGGTGGGAGGGCGCCCCGGTACCAGCCGAAGTACTCGTTGACACCGAGCGCGTCGAAGACGCGGAAGGCCGGATGGGCGTCGTCGGGGGCGCCGTAGCGCGCCACCCGGTCCAGCGCCACCAGACGGGTGGGATCCAGCGCGCGGACGCGCGCTGCGGCGCGGCGCATGAACTCGATCTGCCCGCGCCTGACCGGAATCGGCAGCTCGTTGGCCACCGAGAAGGCGATCACCGACGGGTGGCCGCGATCGCGCAGCACGGTCTGCTCGTTCACGCGGACGGCCGCGCGGCGCACGTCCGGCCTGGCCCAGTTGTCGTTCTGCACTAGGTTGACCGGCGCCTGGTCCCACACCAGCACGCCGCGGCGGTCCAGCGCCTCGAGCAGCGCCGGGTGCAGTGGGTAGTGGGCCCGCACGAGGTTGGCGCCCAGGTCGTCGATGCGGCGCAGCAGCCGCGCACGCTGCCGGGGACCCCAGGCTGAGCCCACGCGCGGATCGTCCTCGTGCACGCTGATCCCCTTGACGTGCAGCGGCCGCCCGTTGAGCAGCACCCTCCCGTCTCCCAGCTTGCGCACGTCGCGAACGCCGAACCACGTGCGGTACCGGGCGCCCCCTCCCCCTCCCGTGGCCCGCACGGCGAGGCCATAGCCGGCCGGCCGGCGGATGTCCCACAGCCTCGGTCGCTCGATGGTGAGGTCCCCCACCGCCTCTGCGCGCCCGCCCGGGGCCAGGACCGGCGAGGCAAGCTCGATCGACCGGCCGTCGAGAAGCGCTGTCACGCGCGGGCGCAGGGCCCGGGGACCGAGGTTGCGCACCAGCGCCCGCACCTGCACGCGCGCCGGACAGGTGGGACAGGCCATCCGGGGCAGGGCCTGGGCGCGGGCGACGTCCACGCCGCGCGCCGGCCGGATGGTCACCTCGCGATGGATCCCGCCGAAGTTCCACCACGGACCGTTGCCGTAGCGGTGAAATCGTGCCCGGCGCCAGTGCGTGAGATCGGTGGGCCGGCGCAGCGACGAGACGCGGACCACCAGTCGGTTGCGTCCTGCGCGCAGGCCGCGCAGATCGACCTCGAAGGGCAGGTAGTTGCCGGTGTGGCGGCCCACTACGCGGCCGTTGAGGAAGACCGTCGTGCCGTACCCGGCGGCCTCGAAGCGCACTATCCAGCGTGTGCCCGCGGGCTTTCTCGGCAGCCGCAGCTCGCGCCGGTACCAGCCCACCGAGGCACGGTTGAGCTTCTTCTCCGCGCCGTTGAAGTCGTTGGGCACCGAGACCTTCCTCCAACCCTGCAGAGAGCGCTGTCGCGCGTAGCGCCGCTTTACGCCCACGCCGTCGTCATCGAGCCGGAACCGCCACGTGCCCCCCAGCAGCAGCCGCCCCGGCTGGCCCTCGCGAACGGGCCGGTCGATGCTGGGCGCTTCCGCCGGTCCGGGCCCCTCCCGTGCCCCGCAGCCCACGGTTGCGCACAGCGCGGCGAGAAGTGCCGGCCAGCGGAGATCGGACGCGCCCGGCACGGGGCGGGATTCTCGTGGCCCGCGCCGCCCAGCTTGTTCACATGCGGTGAAGCACGGTCGCTAGCGTCGGAACATCCTCCGCACCGCCCAGAAGGCGGGCTTGGGCCTGCCGTCGATTCCGATCATCCCCTTCTGGTTGAACGGCGGCCGGGGCCGCGGGTTGCCGCCGTTCCAGCCGCTGTGCACGCGGAAGTCGCGCAGCGCCCAGATCATCGCGCCGCCCAGGTAGGGGCGCGTGTCGGCCACCGCCAGGTGGCGCTTCAGGTAGCGGGCCTGGAAGGCGTATGTGCCCTTCCTCCCGACCGCTCCGCCGCGGTTGGCCTCGGCGCCGAACTCGGTCAGGAACAGCGCGGCGTGGGGTTGCTGGGCGTGAAGCGTGTCCAGGTAGGGGCCGAGGTCCTTCGTATAGGCGGGGGGCCGGGGCGCAAAGGCGCCCCGGTACCAGCCGAAGTACTCGTTGACCCCGAGCGCGTCTACGGCCCGCCACACGGGATGGGCGTCATCGGGGGCGCCGTAGCGCGCCACGCGGTCGATGGCCACCAGGCGCGTCGGGTCGAGCTCGCGCACCCGCGCCGCGGCCCTACGCACGAAGTCGATCTG
>Ga0208612_1000431_pt1 | contig 18474 bp, 22 predicted proteins | sample AntDryMetagUQ889_FD_188089 | JGI IMG/M metagenome (GOLD analysis project Ga0208612, IMG submission 188089) | Polar desert microbial communities from Antarctic Dry Valleys - UQ889 (SPAdes) | ecosystem: Environmental > Terrestrial > Soil > Desert | place: Antarctic Dry Valleys | collected 2008-12-31 | reverse complement strand
CCGGCCCCGCCACGACCGCCGACACGGCGGCCGCGTCGGCGCCGCACGCCGCCCAACCGCTGACCGACTCTGATTCGACACGGTCGGCTGACACGGATAGTTCCACCTCGGCCACGCAGTCGGTGCCAAGCACGGCGGACACAGATTCCGAAGAGGTAAGGCAGCCGGCGGCGAATGTGCAGGTTGGTGGAGAGACGGTCTCTGCGAAGGCTGAGGTGGTGACCAACGGGCTGTTGGATGGGCTGAAGATCGTGGCGCAGAACAGCGTGGAGAAGGATCGGGCTGAGCGGCTGGCTGTGGGTCAGGCGCCGGTGGTGTTCGATACCGCGGACTCGCCGGCCTGCACCGACTGCGGCTCGATCATGGTCCGCAACGGTTCCTGCTACAAGTGCATCAACTGCGGCGCGACGTCGGGCTGTAGTTGAGTTGAGTGACGCACCGGTGGGGACGATGGATCTGATTGTCATCGTCACCACCGCACTGATATCTGCGCTTGCCTCAGGTTTAGTTGGGGTTCTGCTCTCGACTGCATACTACAGACGGCACGAACGGCGGCGGCAGCGCTACGAAACGCTGCGTCACCTTATGGCGAACCGATTCGATGTTATGGGCGATGGGTTCTCGCAGGGGCTCAACGAGTCGATGGTGACCTATGCGGACTCGCCGAGGACAATGGCTGTGCTGCGGAAGTTTCTCCGGAACCGCACCAACCAAGGATTGAGTACCCTACTACGGACCATGGCCTCCGAGGCTGGACTCCCAACCAAGAATCTTGACGATGAGATGCTACAAACGGCATTCAACCTGCGCCAACCGTAGCCTCGCTTCTACGAGGGGTGCTAATGGTCGCCACCGACGGCCTATGTACCCATCTGCTCAGGTACGGCGACCCGGCCGAGAAACGCCGCGAATCGCGTGAGCACCTGTTCCTTGTATGGACTCTGCAGCTCCGCTCTCCTTCGGGAGGCTTCTGGATGACTTGCACTTAGTGCCAGCCTCGCGTAGAGCTCGTCGGTAGGTAGCGTGAAGTAGCGCTTGAAGTCCAATACTAATGGCGGGATCCCCTCAGCTTCACCATCCAGGTCCTCGGGAATGCCCGGGATCAACTGGTACCGCTCATCCTGGCCACCTTCAACACGGCGCCAAAGAGCGTTGTTTAACCCCGAGCGCTCTCGGACAGTTGATTCGACGTCTGCCTCGCACATCAGGACGCTCGGAAGTTCCTTTGTTGAGGTCTCTCCGGCTTGCCTCGCTTCGAAGTCGAAGTACAGATCGCATTCTTGGCTGACAACGAGCACGAACGGATGCACGATGCGTCGAAGTTCGGCCTCGGACGCGCCGAAATTATCGAGTGCCAGCCTCGACCGCACGACGTTCGAGATGCACTCTCCAGCTCGCAGGGGCGTGTCATCAACGGGCGTGCGGTAAATCTCTTCCGCCGCCACCTCGGCTACTCCGAGACAGTGATGCCGGGCGCAGCCTCGCGATCTCGAAGCCGCGCACGGACACTCGCCAATTCAGGCGCCGCCCGATGCGATGTCTGAAGCCGCGCGGCAACATACGGGTGCAACACGTCCTGCAACGAATCCACGGCCTCATCCAGTGCCGGCTCGGGAAGGGCGTTCACTAAGGCATGACAGACGAGTCGGGTCAGGGATGGTCCCACCGATATGCCGGTGCCGGTGCCCCGGACAAATAGCACTCCGAGCGCATCGTGGCCGGCATACTGCCCCTCAGCAGACAAGACTGGTCGCCAGTCGCGGGTGCTCTCCCACAGGAGAGACGCGTCAAGGATGAACTGCCTCTGGTTCCATTGCTCGGTGGAGGCGATCTCGTATGGTCCACCTGAAGAGACGGCCTGCCTCCCGATTGAATCGATCCAGAACTCGTCCGACATCTGCGGCCTCCGTTCGTGTCGTGCGGTAGAAGTCTGCGTCGACGATGTAGCAGATCTCGTCGCTAGTGCCTGCGCCTAGTCCGTGCCGGACCAAGACTTGGTCGTCGTTTCCAAGCCTCACACCCAATTGTCGAGCGGCGATGGTGATGTGATCCGAGACTGCTTCGTCTCCGAGTTCGCCGACGATTCCGGAATTCAGGAGCTCGGACCAAGGGGTCCCCTCGAGGGACAATTCGCTTCGGCAAATTGCGTCGCGATAACGCAATCCGACCCGGGAGTACGATGCTGGTTGGTAAAGGTCGATGAGAGCTTCGATGGCTGGATCTAGCAGGCTGCGGAACTCCTCCCATCGCGTGTAGTCCGAGCACGTGAGACTGAGCGACTCTCGATCTAGGTTTATTGTCCACTTTCCGTTCTCAGACGAGAACCTGTAACTTCGCTCGCCGGCCCCGGCGGATACCTTGAACTGGCCCGCAAGTTGACCTAGCTGCTTCGCCACACCGGGCGGAAGTTGGCTTGCGACCTCCGCCGGTATCTGCATTGCCCCTTCGACGGCTTGGGATTCGGAAAAGTCAGGAAACCGGTGACGAACGCGGTCCTGGAACTCAGCCGGAACCTGTGCCTCGATCTTCAGAATCGCCGGAAACCGAACCTGACAGATGACTTCACGGAGAGGATTCCTCCTGTAAATGACTCGCTCCGAGTCAGGGAACACAATCGCCAAGTTCGAGTCACCGATGCTCACGTACGAAGTGTACCTTTCCATGGTTATTGCGTCGGCTCGCGCTCGAAGCGCACCAAGCAGCCGCAGGCGCCTAGGTCGCGCCCTGGCCGAAGCCGACTGAGTCGACGACGTCAGGAGGCTTGAGAGCGGCATCAGCCTCGCTCCAGTGGCGGGCAAGCGTCGCTTGGATCTTAGTCTCGAAGCGCGAAACCAACTCGCCGTTGGCGGAGACCAGGGCCCACTCCGCCTCAATCTCGGCGACGATCGCTTGCTGGGTGGCCAGTGATGGCAGGGGGATCTGCACGTCGGCAAGGATGTGCTGGTTGAGGTTCATCATGGTGACTCCGACCGCTTGTTCCTCCAAGTACGTCTTCACCTGCGGCGAGCCAAGGTGGAGTGCCGCATATCGGGCATCGCACAGTGACTTGAGTCGAATGACGAAGCAGCCCGTTCCGCAGAGCCATCCGTCCATCTCGGGTCGTATCACAGCGCATCGTCCCATTTCGCCTCTCCGGCCAATAACCACATCGTTGGGTCGGACAGCGAACTCACGGAGGCGGTCCCTGGTCTCTGCGGCCACTCGCTTGGCGCCGTCCCTTACAACTTCCCCTTTGACGATGTTCTGCGGATTGATGACAGGAATCCCAGACTCTACGTAGTCGCTCTGATGCAGCGCGCTGCCAAACGGTCCGGTTAGGATGGCTGCACAGGCCTCCGAGAGAGCGACCTTCGGCCACGCGTCCTCGATCGGAATGCTAGGGCGATAGTTCTCGAGAACTCCACGGGCGCCGTCGATGATCTTCTGGTAGCCCTCGACCTTTGCCACGATCTCCTTCTGCAACTCCAACGAGGGCAGGGGGAACTCGAATGACGAATACTGCTGAGCATTGATGTTCGTCAGCGTCCCTGTTTTGGAGTTGCTCGCGATCCAAACCCACCACTCGGGCGACTGGACAACGCGGTAGACGTAGGCAGGCAACGCCCTGGCGGGATCTAGGCGGAATCGTATGAGGTAGCCCGCATACTGGAACGTGCCCGATATGTCCTCGTGAAGGTAAGCACGACCCACAGAACCCGATCGCGCGATCAGCAGATCATCTGGTTCAAGGAAATTCTCCGGCTCGACGACCGATGGGGAGACGGGATCAGTCTGCTTCAACTCACCTCGGTCGGTGAGGTCAGTGATTCGGATGTAGCGGACCCTGCCATCGAATGGCACCTTGCTTGCGCCTGATCCATATTGGGGCTTGCGGGCGAGCACATCACCGAGTCGTACGTGAGGGAACTGTGTCGGGCGCTTCTTTCCGTCGCGATAGCGCTCACCGCTTAGGTTGTAGTCGCCGTTCGCGGCGACCTTCTCCTTCGGCACGATGAGCCCAAGCGTCGGCTGGAAGTCGTTTAGTGACTCGTGCGAACGCAGGCGGCCCAGGTATTCGGCGATCTCGGTGCGCGCATGGGGAAGGTCGTTCTTGTCGATGGGGCGGCGTTGGGCGCCGAGGCCGAAGCCGTCGTTGTGGATCTTGAAGAAAGCGATGGTGCTCGCGGACTTTGCGAGTGACTTATCGAGGATGAGGATCGAGGTCTTGACTCCGGAGTATGGGTTGAAGACGCCTGCGGGCAGGGAGACGACGGCGACGAGATAGTCCTCAACCAGCATCTTGCGCAGTTGGGTGTAGGCGCCCTGGCTCTGGAAGATGATGCCCTCGGGGACGATGATGCCGGCCCGGCCGTTGGGCGTTAGGTGCTCGGCCATGTAGTCGACGAACAGCACTTCGCTGCGCTTGCTCTGGACGGAGAAGCGGTTGTGCGGCTTGATGCCGCCCTTCGGCGACATGAAGGGCGGGTTGGCCAGGATGACATCGGCGTGCTCGGTCCAGCGCTCCTGGCTGGTCAGGGTGTCGTACTCGTAGATGTGCGGATCCGTGAAGCCGTGCAGGTACAGGTTCACCAGGGACAGGCGCACCATGTCGGGCGAGATGTCATAGCCCTTGAAGTTCGCCGCCAGGCGCTCGCGCTCGTCGGGGGTGAGCAGGTCGCCTCGGGCGGGCGGGATGCGGGAGGAATCGAGGGCCGCCTTGTCGTTGCTCTCGACGGCGTCTTCCTCAATGGCGTCCGGCGCGCTGTTGGCCTTGAGGATGTGCTTCCACGCGGAAATCAGGAATCCGGCGGTGCCGCACGCCGGGTCGAGGACGGTCTCGGTCTTCTTGGGATCGAGAATCTCAACCATGAAGTCGATGATGTGGCGTGGGGTGCGGAACTGGCCGGCGTCGCCCTGTGAGCCCAGCACCGAGAGGAGGTACTCGAAGGCATCGCCCAGGCGCTCGGAGTGGTCGTACTCGAATTCGTCGATGATCTTGAGAAAGGCGCGAAGGGTCTCTGGATCGCGATATGGCAGATACGCGTTCTTGAAGATGTCGCGGAAGAGCGGCGGAATGCCCGGGTTCTCCGGCATCTTGGTGATTGCTTCGGCGTAGAGGTTCAGCATCTCGTGGCCGCCCAGGCCACCGTGCATCAGTCGAGCCCAGCCGTATCTCTGGAAGTCGCTCGCGAAGAAGCTCCGGCTGCCACCCAGCTCTTCGGACTGGGCGTCCATGTCGTCCATGAACTTGTAGATCAGCGCGATCGTGATCTGCTCGACCTGGCTCTTGGGGTCGGGCACCTTCCCGACGAGGATGTCGCGGGCGGTGTCGATGCGGCGCTTGGTGTCGGTGTCGAGCATCGGTCCTCTACGCGGCGAACTGGTTCAGGGAGACGTAGTCCTTGATGTACTCCGGAACGAGCGTGCGGTACTTCTCCGGCACGGCCCGGAAGTCTCGGGTGGAGAGCATCGGGTTCGTCGCGAGGTCGACGTACCGGCGGCTGTCGATGATGTCACGGATCCGGCTGCTGGTGAGGTAGGCCTTGAAGTAGTGCTTGATGGCGGGGATCTCCGTCGCCTCCTCGGGTTTGTAATCGGCGACGAACTTCGCGAACTCCTCTTCCAGCATCTCGTCCTTCGACTTGAAGTCGGGAATGAGGCCGAAGACCTTCTCCAGGATCTCGCGGAGTGACACGCGGCGGTCGACCGCGGTGGCCTTCCGGAGCTTCTCGAGAGAGTAGTAGTCCTCCGGCTTCTCGAAGACCTCGCGGTTCACGTAGTCGATGACGCGGTTCCACTCGCCAGCCTGCACCGCCTCGACGATCTCGGGATCGTCTTTCACGGTGTCACTGAATCGCTCGAAGTACATGCGGTCGATGCGCATGCCCTCGTAGCCGACAGGTTCCTCCTTGATCGAGGCGAGGATGTCGGCACCGAGGTGCTCGTAGGTGCCGACCGGCTTCGGCGATTCGGGTCCGTCTGGCCCGTCCGGTTGGTCATCTTTCGTCATCGGCTTGAGGGCCGGAAGCTTGAGTACCTCGTCGTAGTTGAAGTCGGTTTCGAAGTACTCGCAGTTGGCGAAGAAGTCGAACAGCTTGAAGGTCGTCTTGTCCGGCTGGGTGACGCCGGCGCGGATGGCGTCATCGAGGAGCTGCTCCAGGAAGTTGTGCCTCCGAGTGCCGCGGCCCTTGATCTGGATGAAGTCGGTGGGGGAGAAGATCGGCCGGAAGAGCCCGAGGTTGAGGATGTCGGTGCAGTCGTAACCGGTCGTCATCATGCCGACGGTCACGCAGACCCGCGCCTTGCTCGTCTTGTACGACGGCAGGAAGTTGCCGGAGCCCAGCAGGTTGTTGTTTGCGAAGTTGATCGTGAACTGCTGCGCGTCCGAGATGGACGACGTGACCTGCACCGCGAAGTCGGACTGGTACTTGTCCGGAAACATGATCCGCGTCATCTCGTTGAGTGTCTGCGCGATGCGGGCAGCATGGTTTTGGCTCACGGCGAAGACGATGGACTTGCCGATCTCACCACTCACTGGATCCCGCAGAGCGTTCTCCAGGAAAAGCTTGCAGAAGAGCTGGTTCGTGGCTGGCGAGAAGAACCGCCGCTCGAACTCTCGGAGCTTGTACGCCTCCTCCTGGTCCTCTCCGGTGTCGTCGGTCAGGGTCACGACGAACCCTTCCTTGGAGAGCAGGTTCGTAGTCACCTCTGTCCGCGCGTCCACGACGGTCGGGTTGACGAGGTAGCCATCCTTCACGCCGTCCAGGAGCGAGTATCGGAAGGTCGGCTGACCGCTCTCGCAGCCGAAGGTGCGGTACGTATCGGAGAGGAGCCGTCGCTCGACCTCTCGCGGGTCGTTCGCGTTCTCGTTGAACGACCGGAGGTAATCGCGAGGCGTCGCCGTTAGGCCCAGCTTGTAGCCGATGAAGTAGTCGAACACGGCCCTGGCGTTGCCGCCGATCGATCGGTGCGCCTCGTCCGAGATCACGAGGTCGAAGTCGGTCGGCGAGAAGAGGGACTGGTACTTGTTGTTGACCAGCAGTGACTGGACGGTAGTGACGACGATCTCCGCCCGCCGCCAGTCGTCGCGATTCTCCTTGTAGACGACGGTCTGGAAGTCGGCCGACAACAGACCGATGAACGCCTTCTTCGCCTGGTCCTCCAGCTCGAGCCGGTCGACGAGGAACAGCACCCGGCTCGCATTGTTGGTCCGGAGGAACAGCTTGATGACGGCGGCCGCGGTGAGCGTCTTGCCGGTGCCCGTGGCCATCTCGAAGAGGAAGCGGTCCTTGCCGTCCTTCACCGCTGCCTGAAGGGCATGGATGGCCTTCAGCTGATAGGGCCGGAGGAAGCTGAGCTTGTTGGATCGGATGTACTCCGGCCGCTCGTCATCGTTCTTCCAAGCCGCCTCGTTCGCGTACGACGGCCGTTGGGTAAGGACGATGTAGTCGTCCTGGACCTGTTCGGCCACGAGCCTGGCTGGATCCGGCTGCACCTTGCTGTACCCGGTAACCGACTCTGGCGTCGGGAAGGCCGTGATGATGTGCGGGTCGCCGCGCTCGAGGTCCCAGAAGTAGTGCAGGTTGCCGTTCGACAGGATCACGAACCGGCAGTTCTGGTTTCGCGCGTACTTCCGCGCTTGCTCCTTCCCGACCAGCGGCTGCTTCTCCTCGGACTTGGCTTCGAGGACGAGCAGCGGAAAGCCCTTCGAGTCGAGCAGCAGGAAGTCGATGTGGCCGTACGCGGTGTTCTCGAAGTCTTCGCCGAGCGCCTCGAGCTGCTGAGGCTTGATCGCGACCTTCGGCTCCAACACGATGTTCGCCGGCCCGTCGCCATTCGCGAAGAACCGCCACCCGCTCTCCTCGAGCAGGTGGTTGATCTTGATCCGCGCGGTCGCCTCGTTCACTAGGTTCCGGACGGGTTGGAAGCGGCTGCGCGGAGCTGCTTGAGAGTGCGGTTCTGGTGGTCACGCCACTCCATTGGGCCTGACGCTGGCCGTCCGAGGAGGACGCCTGCTGCGGTGGAGGGTGACCCAAACACCTGATCCTGAGTAAGGCGGAACACTGCTCCATCCAGGACAAGGATGCCTTGTTGTAGCAGTCGAGCTCGAATGGCTTTCACGTACTCGTGAATGGAAGGCTGCTCAGCAACTCGCGCCGTCGATCCCGCCTCGACAATGAAGCCCTCCGCGGTGTCCTTTCCGCGTGCCGAAATGCCGCTGCCCTTGAGTACCAAAGCAGGCGTATCCGCTTCTGCGGAAGCGGCGTGTATTACGTCAAACGCGTTCAGTCCCAAGATCGGAAGTATCGGCAGCATGTGCTCGAGGTATCCCTCGGCCTCGGCAAGGTCGGCTTTCGACATGGACGGCAGCCCGGGCACATTGCCGTTCTTGAGCTCCGCCCGTTTTGCTTGGTGCCCTAGGTCGAGGAGCCGCGACTCCAGATACTTCACTCCCGCCTTGTTAAGCGTGTCGTCCTTGGTGATGAAGGCAGTTGCGCGGTGCCAGAAGTCGACCCTCGCGTAATGTTGGTTCAGGCGTGATCGGAGTTCGTCTGCCTCTCCGACATAGACAGACTGGGTGCCATCGTCCTCCTGACCACTGAGGATGTAAACGCCCGGCTTGCCGAGCTCATCCTCACCACGCACTTTCAGCCAGTCCGCGCGGGCGAAGTCATATCCGCGCCCCGACCAATTGGCCTGGTCAACCACGCGGAGGCCGTCGGGGCGTCCATCGGCCAGAAACAAGGTGATCTTGACGCCCTTCACCACGGGTGTTGGTCGGATGCGCCGTGAGTGCCGGCTGTCATTCCTGAAGTTCTTCCTGAGCCTCTGTTGGCCCGGCCGGACGGGCTGCAGCGAACCTCTCTCGTTCAGTGGAATGCCGGCGTTGGGCGCGCCCCAGCTTCTCGAGGAACACCCGGTCACGAATGGTGACAAAGTCGGCCAGTGAACCGGGAGGAGATGCGTCGGTCGCTCGGTATCCGTTGAGGAACTCGTTGCACGCTCGGCAGCAGGTCACCAGATTGATGAGATCGAGCAGCCATTCGCGTGGCCAAGCGGACTTCGTCAAGTGCTGAGGAACTACATGATCCACGGAGAGGTTCAGCCATGCCTCGTAGGGGCTCGACATGTCGTATCCGCAATACGCGCACTGGTAGCCGCATGCTGCGAACACCGGCGGACCATAACCGTGGCGTGCCGTCCCATCCCGAGCCGCGGGTATCCCCAGCAGGTTCGACCCTGCTCCTTGGTATCGCATGAACGGGGAGGTTTTGGGGTCGATCGTCGGCCTGGGTGTACTCGGGGTTGGCGGTGTGCCCTTGGGTCGGTAGTCTCCGGCCATCCAGCGCAGGAACACGCCTGAAGACTGAACATAGGTTTGGATGGCGAGCGGTCGTAGGCTGGCGGCGACGAGCACCTCTCGATATCGCATGAGCTCCTTCTGCAGATCGGCGGCCGTCCATGGGGCGCCTTGCAGCGGCATGACATCTCCGGAGGCGTTCCGGGGGCGGTAGTCGCCTTCCAGCCATCGCACGAATCGCTCAGCCGATCCGACGTAGCTTGTCGAGGCCGACTCCCGCAGTCCCGACGTTCGCAACGCACTCTCGAATTCACGCAGCCTTGCACGGAGATCCGCCCGACCGCGCACCGTTTCATCTGGCGTGGGATTACCCAAGGTGATCGTGTCTCCGAGTCGAATCGAAACTGTTGCAGGACTTGTCGCGGAAGGTGACCTTGTAGTCGCGGTTCGAGTTGAACGGAGGGTCGAGGTAGATGAGGTCGACCGAGGCGTCCGGGACGTATCGACGCACGATGTCGAGGTTGTCACCGTGGTACAGAACGTTGGTCTGGAGGTCGGGCGTCATCGGTCCCCCGCGGGCAGTCTTGGGCAGAGTCGCCTGGATGGAAAGCGTACCAGCAGGTGTCGAGCGTTGGCCGTGCTACACGGACGTCACGGCATCCCTACCTGCATGGTGCGCATCATGTCGTCCAGCACGCTCTTCGCCGACGCGTAGTCAGGACCGAGATAGGTTGTTGCTACGAGGTAGGTCCCATCTTCGAGCCCGACGACGTACTCCGTAAATCGGTCGCCAGGCGCGAAAGCAAGGGAGCGCTCCGTGATCTCGATTTCCTGAACGCGTGCCGGGAGCCCGTCCACCACGGTTTCCTGGTCACTGAGGACTCGTCTGCCCGAGAATGTGCCCGAATTCCACTCGTCGTATCGGCGGATGACGATCGCCACCTGGGCCGGGATCTCTGTTCCATAAGTGAGGCTGAAGTTCGTCGGCGCGAACAGCCAACACGCCGCGATCCCGTCGCCGTCGGGGTTCAGCGGATTCTCCATGGCTGCGTTCGAGTACCACGAGTCCGGATAGGCCACGCGATACCGCTCCTCCGGATTTGTGCAGTCGTCGGGATCGGCGAAGACGGCTGAACCGAACCCGGTCGGCTCTGGCGTCGGCGTGGCTTCCAACGTGGGTGATGTGCCGACCGTCGGCGTGGCCTCCAACGTGGGTGATGTGCCGACCGTCGGCGCGGCGGTCGGCAGCGGCTGCGCCGAGGCTGGCTGCGCGGCAGGCGTGGATGCGGCCGATGGCGTGTTAGCCAGCGATGGAGGTGGCGCTGCTGGATCTGACGGGGCGCTACATGCGGCGAGTACCAATGCCAGACCGACAACCAAGCTAGGACTCTTCATGCCGAAACCATGCCACGGGTGCCCTGCGGCAGAACTGCGGTCATCGTCAGCTCAGCCGGGGCCGGGCTCATCGTGTTGCACGATCGGAAGGTGCCCGGGTATGGCGGCAATCTCGGGCCGCAGGACGTCCCGAACGACGGAGTCGCGGGGCGGGGCGTCGCATTGCACCCCGGGCTCGTCATTGCGATCGAGCCCTGGTTCCTGGCTGGCAGCCCGAAGATCGTCATCGACCGCGACGGCTGGACGATTCGGTCAGTGGACCGGTCGCGAGGCGTCCACGTCGAGCACACCGTCGCGATCACGGCCGACGGCCCGCTCGTCCTCACTGCCCGGGACGCGGTCGCCGCGTCCGCGCCCGTCCGCGCGACCGCCACGGGATGCCCGACACGGCATGCCCGCGGCGAATCGTATCGGGCCGCTAGGAGGAGGGCGTGAGCTCCGCGCAGAGGTCGCGCACGACCAGTCGGTTCTTCGTGACCGCGAGGGCCTCAAAGTTCTTGTCGTACAGGATCTCGAGCCGGCCCTTGATCAGATAGATGCCGGGAGCGAGGCCCATCATCTCCGCCTCGGGACCGGCGACCGCGGTAAAGGCCTGTCCGGCCAGCCGGAATCTGATGGTCCCGTCCGCGTTGAACAGGAACTCGCCGCGGCCGAAGAAGGAGATGTCGACGCTCATCGAGGGTTCGTCGCGATTGGTCAGCGTCGACATGTAGCCACCGGCCGAGGCGATGAGCTGGCTTCCGTCGCCGCCGATCGGGAAGGTGAAGAACTTGCCGGCGGCGAAGGAATCCCTGAGCTCAACCGGGAAGGCACAGAAACCGGCGAACATCTCCTGGAGGGGAACCTGGTCCTCAATATCCGGCCGGCCGCGGGCGGCAACCGGTGAGACGAGGCCGATGGTCAGCAGGGCAACGAGCGCGATGGGCACGAAACGTCGCATGGTCGCGACCTCCATTCGAGACGGGTCGGGTTCGCCAGTGGCTCGACGCGGTCCCCCGGCGGCCATAAATGTGGTCCGCGCGTCATCGCTCCCCGTATGGCGTTGTTGTAGTCCGGTCCGGGGGGAGTTGTAAAGGGGTAAGTGGGGAAGGCGCCGGTATCCTCACACACGATCCACCGCCTAGACCAGTCGGGCGGGTATGGCGAGGCTTCCCGGCGGCTCCAGGACCGATCCTAGCCGGCGTCGATTACTGGCCCTTACGATCATCTTTGGCCTCGACCGCGGTGGCGGCGGTCAGATCGATACGCACCGAATCAACGTGGACGGAAGTGGGCTCATGAGGCTGACGGACGTCCCCGGAGACGACTCGGGCGCTCGTTGGTCGCGCGACGGGTCGCAGATCGTGTTCTGGTCCGATCGCGAGGGAGGCGGGATCTACCTGATGGACCCGGACGGTGCCAATCAGCGCCGGATCCACGCCGATGAGCTCCACCTGGATACGGCAGCCATCGCCTGGTCGCCCGACGACGAGCAGCTCGTGTGGACCGGCAAATACGAAGGTGGTGGCGGCTCAGAGGTCTTCGTCATGAACTCTGACGGAACTGACCTGCGCCAGATCGCCGATAGGCTTGCCGGGCGTTCATCGGTCGACTGGCATCCCGGGTCGGAATAGCGGCGGCAAGCGGGCGTGCAGGCGAGGGTTGTCGAGGCCGCGCAGGACGGTGACCAGGAGGCGTTCACCGAGCTGATGATCGAGTTCGGAGATCGACTCTACGGCGTGGCACGCCGGATCCTGCGCGATGCCTCCCTCGCCGACGAAGCCGCCCAAGTGACCTGGATCACGGCATGGGGGGAGCTGCCTCGTCTGCGGGACCCGCTTCGCTTCGAGGCATGGATATATCGGATCCTTGTGACGGCAAGTTACCGGGTATATCGCGCCGAGCACCGCCCCACGAGGCTGCACGTCGTGCCCAGTCCGCAGCCGGACCATCAGTCGGAAGTGGCCGATCGTGAGGCCCTCGAGAGGGCTTTCTCCCGATTGAGCATCGATCACCGGGCCGCGGTCGTGCTTCACCACTATCGGGGCCTTCCACTACCGGAGGTCGCGGCGATCCTCCACATTCCGGTCGGAACGGCGAGAACGCGCTGGTTCCACGCGCTTCGAGCGCTCCGCGCCGGTCTGGAGGCCGACGCGCGCTCGCCAGCAAGTGGGCGACCGGCGTGAACGATCACGACCTGCTCCAACGGCTCGACAATGGCATGGGCGCCGACGCGGACGTCATGCCTGACCATGTGTTCGATTCCGTCATCTCCGCCCTTCCCAACGTGCGTCAACATCGTCGGCAGTGGAGTGGCATCGCATTGTTTGCCGCCGCAGTCGGCGGTGCCGCGATCGCGGCGGCAGTGACGGCGATTGTGTTGATTACCAGCCTGCCGGGAGGGCTGGAAGTCGGGCCGCCCGACCCGTCGCGGCCTGGAGACGAGCTCGTCGTCGTGATTCGGTCGCCTCAAGGCGCCGATCTCGCCCTCGCCACCCTCGCCACCCTCGCCACCGGCGGGGTTTCCGCACTTACGACCATGCCCGGAGATGAGTTGGAGCCGGCATGGGCGCCGGACGGCGCAACGGTTGCGTTCACGAACGACGGCGACCTGTACACCGTGGACGTCGCGTCAGGGGCTGTCACGCAGTTGACCGCGACGCCGCAGCTCGACGAAGCAGGTCCGGCCTTCTCGCCCGCTGGCGACCGGATCGCGTTCAGCACCGACGCCGGATCGACGAGGACGATCTGGACCATGCCGTCCGAGGGAGGCGATCCGCACTCCGTGACCGAATTCGATGCCCCCTTCGCCTGCTGCCCGAGGTGGTCGTCCGACGGATCGAGCGTGGCGGTGGCAGTTGATCGGAGCTCGGGCGGTCAGATTGACATCTACCTCGTCGATGTCGGCTCAGGCTTGCAGACGCAACTCACCGACACGCCCGGTGATGACGGTTCGCACGAGTGGTCGCCCGACGGCGAGCTCATCGCATTTCAGGCCGATCAGGAGTTCGGCCTTGTCGTGATGCGTACCGATGGCACCGACCGAAACGTGTTGACACGCGTATCTGATACGGGATTCGGCATCACCTGGTCGCCGGACTCGACGCGGATAGCGTTCGTCAGCGTTGGAACGGTCCGCGTCATCGGCGCGGACGGCTCCGGTGAGGGCGAGCTGCTGGACATCCCCGGTTCCGTGATCGAGGACGTCGCGTGGCGGCCGTAACCCGCGTCAATGTCGGCTGACGAGGGAGTGGCGGCTGGAATTATCAGGACGGTTAGATCCAGATCGCGCAGGTGCGCTTGACCTGGGGCGTACTCTTTACGTATGACCCGCAAGGTAAAGAAACTGGCTGCCTCGCGTGGGACGAAGATCAGCGCGAAGCACCAGATCACGATCCCGATCGCAGCGGTGACGTCGGCCGGGCTGCGCACCGGGGACCGCCTGCGCGCCGAGGCGACGGGGCGCGGGCGTGTCCTGCTCGTGCGCGACGGCGACCCGGTCGCCCGGCACGCGGGCGCTCTGACCGGCGTGTACCGGCGCGGCGAACTCAACGAGCTGCGCGACGAGTGGGACTGACCGTCGTCGACGCCGGCATCATCATCGGCGTCCTCGACGCTGACGATCTGCATCACCAGGCTGCCGTCCAACTGCTGTCGACGGTCACCAGTGAAGGCGATCAGATCGCGGTCCCCGTATCGGTCTACGCCGAGGCGCTCGTCGGGCCTGCTCGGCGCGGGCAATCGGCTCGGCGGGCCGTGGACGACTTCCTGGCGGATCTGGCAGCCGAGGTCGAGCCGATCACCCGCCAGGCGGCGGCCCGCGCAGCGGAGCTTCGTGCGACGCACGGGAGGCGCCTGAAGCTTCCGGACGCGCTGGTCGTGGCGATCGCGATGCACCTCAAGGCCGATCGGATCCTGACCACCGATCGTCGCTGGCCGAAGCTCCCGGTCGAGGTTGTCGTGGCGCGCTGAGCGCGTTCTTGACGCGGGGCGCAGGGAGTGACACCATTACCGAATGAGTGTCACCAGCGTCGTCACCGTGGGACCCAAGGGTCGCGTCGTCATTCCCGTCGAGGTACGACGCGCGCTGGGACTGACCGAAGGCAGCGAGCTCGTCGCGCTGATCGAGGGTGATGCGGTCGTCCTCCTGCCGCGAAGCTCGGTGAGGGATCGGCTGCGTTCCCTGTTCGCCGGCGTCGAGGGGAGCATGGCCGGCGACCTTATAGGGGAGCGGCGGGCAGCAGCGAAGGAGGAGTCGCGCTCGTGACCACGGTCGTGGACGCATCGGTCGTTCTTGCCTGGCTCCAGGACGAAGCCGGAGCCGATGACGCCGAGGGTCACCTGATGGAGGGCGTCATCGGTGCCGCCAACTGGTCCGAGGTCCTGCAGAAGGCTCGTCAGCATGGAGTGGACGCCGAGCTCGTGGCTCGCCTGTTGACGTCCTTCGGCATCGAGGTCGCCGATGTGGTCGAAGGTGACGGGCGTTCGGCCGCCGCGCTGTGGCGCATCGGCTCACCACTTTCGCTGGCCGATCGCCTGTGCCTCGCGCTGGGGCTTCGCCTCGGCGTGCCGGTCGCCACCGCTGACGCTGCCTGGGTCAATGCGGCCGGCGGCCCCGAGATCATCCTCATCCGCTGAGCGTCCTTCTACACGGATGTTCTCGGCTTCGTGAAGAAGACCGATGTCCCGCCGGCGAGCACCGATGGTTGACCGTCGTCTCGCCCGAGGCGCCCGATGGCGTCGAGCTCCTGCTCGAGCCGAACGCGCACCCAGCGGCGCAGGCGTACCAGGAGGCGCTCGTCGCCGATGGCATTCCGGCCACCTCGTTCGCCGTCGACGATGTGCAGGCCGAGTTCGAGCGGCTCAGCGCCGCGGGCGTCACATTCCTGCAGCCGCCGACCGAGATGGGGCCGGTCACGACCGCCGTTCTCGAGGATACCTGCGGCAACCTCATCCAGATCGCCGCGATGCCAGCCGCCTAGCTGCGCTCCGCCCTATTCAGGCGAGGTCACCGGCCCGCCTCACCGTCCTGGGCGAAGCACGGCGCACTCAGCAGATATATCAGTAACGATATAATCGTTAACAGGTTTCGCGGCTCGTCGCCCGAGCGGTTACCGCGGTACGAGATCGGCATCACCAATCCCGAGGATGGCGCGAGCGATGCCGTCTCTACTGCGGCCCGCCAGAACGCTCTCGAGTCTTCGAGGTGCCAAGGACGACACGGATGGCCTCTTGAAGATGTTGACCTCTGCAGTTGACAGCCCGCCGTCACCCAGGGGCTCTGCAGAATCCTTCATGAGCGGCGAGCGGCACACATCGGTATGCGAATATGGCCCGAACCCGACACGGTTCATCTACCGTGCGCCACCGTAAGACGAGGAGTGACATGTCTCGCGAGCTTGATTGTCCGATGGGGGATGTCCACCTTGAAGCCGAGAGCGACGAGGAGCTCTTGAGCCAGGCGCGGGCACACGCAGCCGACGCTCATCCCGAGCTCACCGAGGAACAGCTCCAGACCGTCGTCGCCCAGGGAGCGCGAGACAAGGCATCCTGATGCGCATCCGGCGGATCACGGGCACGACGCCGGGGGAAAAAGGGGGGGTACGATCAATGCCGATGAGTGATGCCGCCATCCAACGCAACAACGTGCGCGTGTCCGGGCGCGGACAGCAGCCGATGCTGTTCGCCCATGGCTTCGGCTGCGACCAGAACATGTGGCGCTTCGTGACACCCGCCTTCGAAGACGACTTCCGCATCGTGCTGTTCGACTACGTGGGTCACGGGAAGTCGGACCGCGATGCCTACGATCCCGAGCGATATCGCACGCTGGATGGCTTTGCGAAGGACATCCTGGAGATCATCCACGCCCTGGATCTGCGCGACGTGGTGCTCGTCGGGCACTCGGTCAGCAGCATCGTCGGCGTGCTGGCCGCGAACGCCGAGCCGGACCGATTCGCGCAGCTGATCCTCATCGGCCCATCGCCTCGCTACGTCAACGATCCTCCGGACTACCACGGAGGATTCGAGCGAGGGGACATCGAGGCGCTGCTGGCGATGATGGACAAGAACTACGTCGGCTGGGCTGGAGCACTGGCGCCCATGGTGGCGAAGAACGACGACCGACCCGAGCTTGCGGCGGAGATGAACGAGAGCTTCTGCTCGACCGATCCGGTCGTGGCGCGTCAGTTCGCCGAGGCCACGTTCCTGGGTGACAACCGCGCGGATCTCTCCAATGTGCGCGTGCCGACACTGGTCCTCCAATGCAGCGATGACTCGATCGCTCCCGACTCGGTCGGCGAGTACGTCCACCGCCGGATTCCCGGCAGCACGCTTCGCAGGCTCCGCGCGACGGGACACGCCCCCCACCTCAGCCATCCCGACGAGACCGTCGATGCCATGCGGGAGTACTTGTGTGGAGCGGTCCCTGCCTGAGTCCACCGGAGGCGGCCCATCGGTGGACCCACTCCTCGACACCGCCCCGGCCGGGTTCATCTCGTTTGATGACGCCGGCATCATCCGGTTGGTCAATGCGACGCTCGCCGCGCTCGTCGGCCGCCCGCGGGAAGAATTGGTGGGGCGCCACATCGATATCCTGCTGTCCGTTGCCGCTCGGATCTTCTACAGCACCCACCTCTTCCCCCTGCTCCGCCTCCAGGGGCACGCGGAGGAGCTCTACGTGCCAATCCTCCGGGCAGACGGGTCGAGCCTTCCGGTCATGGTGAACGGTATGAGCAGGGCGACGGACGCTGGCCCGGCCTATGACCTCGTCCTCATGCCGATGCGGGAGCGGAACCGGCTGGAGGACGACCTCATCGCCGCCCGCAACGCGGCGCAGGCGGCAGCGGCCGCCAAGGATCGGTTCCTCTCGGTCGTTTCCCATGAGCTGCGGTCGCCGCTGACCGGCGTCGCGGGATTCGCCGACCTCCTCCTGCGCGAGCGTGTCGGGCCGCTGACCGAAAAGCAGCGAGGGTACGTGCAGCGGATCCGCGAAGCCGCCTTCTACCAGGTCGGGCTGATCGAGGATATCCTCGAGTTCGCCGCCATCGACGGTGAGCGGCGCGGCATGGCGCCGATCGCGGTCGCCGTCGAGGAGGTGGTCGCACGGACCGAGTCGCTGCTCGCCGTTCGCGCCGCGGAGGACGGTCACACGATCGACCGCATGCCAAAGCCAGCGCCGGGCGCGGTCATGGCCGATGCCAGCGGCGTGCAGCAGATTCTTCTGAACATCGGCGTCAATGCGATCAAGTACAGCCCTCCGGGCACCCCGATCGCGTTGGCGATCGAGCGGACATCCGGTCGCGTGCGATTCAGCATCCGGGACCGTGGGCCGGGCATCCCGCCGGAGCAGATCGAGCGCGTCTTCGAGCCGTTCGTCCGGCTGGAAGTCGACGCCGGCGGAGAGCGGCGGCACGGCGTCGGCCTGGGTCTCGCCATCAGCCGCGAGCTTGCACGGGCCATGGGCGGAGACCTCATGATCGAGAGCACTCCCGGACAGGGCGCGACCTTCGTCCTCGACCTTCCCGCCGCCTGACCATGCCGCGGTCGACTTCGCCCTGCAGTTGCACCGGGCGACACTAAAGTCGAACGAAGGCCAGCTCACACGTCGTGGGTTGCACCGGATGACACAGGGGACGGTGGAGCGGCGGCTCCTTCGCCTGTAGTCGCACCGGGTGCAACCGGGCCGCAGCAACTGGGCGCAGCAACTGGATGATCGAGGCAACTGGTCGAGCCTTGACGTAACGTTCGAGGAGCCGGGCGAGAGACGCTCGGCGAGCAAGACAAGTCAGGAGGACTGCCATCGTGCTGATGTGGAGCGAGCG
>Ga0208612_1000430_pt1 | contig 18480 bp, 18 predicted proteins | sample AntDryMetagUQ889_FD_188089 | JGI IMG/M metagenome (GOLD analysis project Ga0208612, IMG submission 188089) | Polar desert microbial communities from Antarctic Dry Valleys - UQ889 (SPAdes) | ecosystem: Environmental > Terrestrial > Soil > Desert | place: Antarctic Dry Valleys | collected 2008-12-31 | reverse complement strand
CCCGACGGCACCGTCGCCCTCGACATCACGGTGGTGCCGCGCAAGCGCATCCACGAGGCGCTGCGCGAGATCCTCAACGTGGGCCGTGACTTCGCGGGGGTGGACATCACCAGGGAGCCGATCCACATCAAGCCGGGCAACCACTACGCGATGGGCGGCGTGAAGAGCGACACCGACGGCTTGACCTCGATCCCCGGTCTCTACGCCGTCGGCGAGTGCGCCTGCGTGTCGGTGCACGGCGGCAACCGTTTGGGCGCGAACTCACTGCTGGACACATTGATCTTCGGCCGCCGCGCCGGCGCTCACGCGGGCAAGCGCTCCAAGGGCTCGCCCATGCCGCAGCCCAGCCGCGCCTCGCTGGACGACGAGGAAGCGCGTATCCGGGCCATCTTCGACCGCGAGCGCTCCGGCCGCCGGGTCTCGGAGATCAAGGCCGAGCTGGGCGCCACCATGGACGAAAAGTGCTCGGTGTACCGCGACGAGGAAGGGCTGCGCGAGGCGCTGGAGGTGGTCACGCGGCTCAGGGAGGAAGCCAAGGTGGCCACCGTGGACGACCGCGGGACGATCTTCAACCAGGACCTGCTGGGGGCGCTGGAGCTGCAGTTCATGATCGACAACGCCGAGACCATCCTCGTCTCGGCGATCGAGCGAAAGGAGTCGCGCGGCGCGCAGTACCGCACCGACTTCCCCGACCGAAACGACGACGACTGGCTCAAGCACATCACCGTGCAGCCCAACGGCGACGGCGAGGCCCCGGAGATCGAGTACTCCGAGGTGACCATGACCCAGTGGGAGCCCGAGGAGAGGACGTATTGACGACCTGTCCTCGAGTCCGGCTGGGCCAGCTCGCACTAGAGTCGCGCGGCGCTACCAGGAAGGTCGCTCCTGACCATGGCTGAAGCTCAAGATTTCACCCTGAAGATCCGCCGCTTCGATCCCGAGTCGGGCGAGCAGGCCCACTGGCAGGACTTCGGCGTCGAGCTCGACCCCGACCGCTCGGTGCTCGACGGAATCCTCCAGGTCAAGGACCGCGAGGACGCCTCGCTGGCCATCCGCTGCTCGTGCCGGGCTGCCATCTGCGGTTCGTGCGGCGTGCGCATCAACGGCAAGTCGGCGCTGGCCTGCAACACCCGCCTCTCGGACGCCAAGCAGACCGCCTTCAACGGGGCGATCACGGTGGAGCCCATGGGCAACATGCCCGTGATCAAGGACCTCATCGTGGACATGGACGCCGTCCACTGGAAGAAGATCCAGCGGGTGGTGCCGTGGCTGCTGCCCGAAGGCGAGCCGCCCGAGCGCGAGTACATCGTGCCGGCCGAGGCCATGATCGACGTGACGCAGTCGATGGCCTGCATCCAGTGCGGCGTCTGCGTCAGCGCCTGCCTGTCGCTGGAGGTCGACCCGGAGTTCATCGGGCCGGCGGCGCTGGCCAAGGCCTACCGCTTCGTGGGCGATCCCCGCGACGACCACACCGAGGAGCGCCTGCGCGACCTCGCCGAGGACCCGCACGGGATCTACGACTGCACCCACTGCTTCGCGTGCATCGAGGTCTGCCCCAAGGACGTGGCGCCGATGTCGCAGATCATGCGCCTGCGCCGGCGGGCCACGGCGGACTTCGGGATCAAGGACTCCAACAACGGCTACGGCCACGAGAAGGGCTTCGTGGACATCATCGAGAAGTGGGGCACCTTGCACGAGGCCCAGCTGCTGCCCCGCTCCTTTGGCCAGGGCAGCGCAATCCGCGGCCAGGTCGCGCCCGATGCCGTCAAGCAGCTGCTGCGCGACATGCCCACGGCGCTTCGCGGGCTGCGTGCGGGGAAGATCACGCCGAAGAAGGCCCTTATGCACCCCAAGCTCCCGGGCCAGAAGAACGTCCGGCGCATCTTCGAGGAGGTCGAGGGCAAGAAGGAGCGCCTGGAGCTGAACCTCTACATCGTCGGCGATGACGGAGACCAGGCCGAGGGCGCCCAAGCGGAAGGAAGCGGAGAGTCTTGAAGCTCGCCTACTGGCCCGGCTGCGTGTCCCGCGGCTTCACCCCTGAGCTGCACGGCTCCATGGAGCTGGTGGCCCCCAAGCTCGACCTCGAGCTGGTGGAGCTGGACCGCGCGAACTGCTGCGGCGCCGGGGTGATCGCCGAGCACAACCAGGAGCTGGTCGACACCCTGAACGCCCGCACGTTCGCGATGGCGCAGGACGTGGAGGGCGCGGCGGGCATGATGAACATCTGCTCGACCTGCCAGGGCGCGCAGTCGGAGTGCCAGGAGCGCCTGGACGCCGACTCGGCCTACCGCGAGCACATCAACTCGAACCTCGATGCCGAGGGCCTGTCCTACGAGCGCGACGGCACGTGGTGGAACAAGAACTTCCTCTGGCTGGTGGTGGAGGAGATCGGCCTCGACACCCTGCGCGAGAAGGTCGTCCGTCCTCTCGAAGGCCTACGAGTGGCTCCCTTCTACGGCTGCTACATCGTGCGCCCCACCCGGCGCCTGGGCTTCGACGAGCATCCCGAGCGAAACCGCTACCTGGACATGCTGATCGAGGCCGTCGGCGGCGAGTCGGTGCACTACGCCGGCTCGCACAAGTGCTGTGGCTTCCCGGTGATCACGATGGCCCGCACCACCTCGCTGCGCCAGGCCGGCCGCCACCTGGCCGACGCCATCGACGCCGGAGCGGACTGCGTGGTCACTCCGTGCCCCCTCTGCCACCTCAACCTCGACCTGCAGCAACCCGAGGCCGTGAAGTACGTGGAGCGCGACCTCGGCATGCCCGTCCTGCACCTGCCTCAGATGGTGGGACTGGCGCTGGGCCTCGAGCCCGACGAGCTCGGGATGGACAAGCACGTGGTCAAGACAACCGACGTGCAGCGCAAGGTCGCCGAGCTGGCGGGGGCCTAGCGTCCGGGCCTAGACCCCGCCGTACGGGCCGCCCACGTTGCGGTCGAAGCTGGTGCGGGGGTCGTCGGGCTCGGGCGGCTTGGGCTTGGTCTCGACGGTCGCCTTGAGGGGATCGATCCGTTGCCCCGGCGGCAGCGGGATCCTCACGACCTCCCATCCTCCGTCGCCCTCCCGCGCCAGCCAGTGGTGACGATCGCGCTCGGGGTGCTCGGCGCTCAGGCGGCGCGCTTCGGCCTCGGCCTCCTCACGACTCATGATCCGAGGATACGGGTAGAAGGCGAACGTGGCGGCCGGCGGGACAACCGACGCGACCGTGTCCAAGCAGGCGGTCAACGTGGTGGCCATCGTCGCCGTGCTGGCGATCCTCGTGGGCGCCGTGGAGGTCCAGGCCCTTCTGTGGGGGCTCTTCGATACCGGCGTTGGGTTCTGGCTCGCCGTCGCCGCGATCTACGTGCCGGGCATCGTGGCCCACGAGGCAACGCACGGCGTGGGCTACCGAGCCTTCGGCGGGCTGCGGTCCGACCAGGTGGAGTTCGGGTTCATGTGGAAGGCGCTCATGCCCTTCGCCCACGCCAAGGCACCCATGCAGGCCGCCGCCTACCGCAAGGCCGTGCTGCTCCCCGGCCTGGTGACCGGCGTGCTGCCCATGGCCGCCGGGGGCCCTTAGGCGAGCACCAGCACCAGCACGAGCACCAACAGCGCCACCCCCACCCCGAGGGCGGCCACGTCGAGCATCTTGCGGCCGGTCCAGAAGCCCGGATCGGCGCGGTCGGCGGTATAGCGGCCCTCGGGGGGCTCGCCCACCCAGTCGTCGTCGTCCCAGTCGGGTTGGCGTGCCATGCGGCGACGGTAGCCCATGGACTGGCCTGACGCCGGCCGCCGACCGGCTCCGTCTGCGCTGAGCCGACCGCCGACCGACCCCAGAAACGAGAAAACCGACCAGTGGCTGGTCGGCTCTCGTTTAAGGCGTACCCCATTCCGCCCTTGGGAAGTTCTTGAAGCTTGCTGATCATTCTCCCTGAGAGCGGGAGTTTTCGCTTCCCCTCACCGGAGTGATCTTCGGAGTAGGAGAGGGGTGAGCAAAGGGGGGTGCGACTCACCCCTCCTCACCACCCCCTCCTCACCCGAACGCGTAGACTGCCGGCCGTGACCGCGGCGGTGTCCGTCCTCATGGTGAAGTTCGAGGATCTGGTGGCCCTGGGCCTGCGCCAGCTGATCTCCGAGGACCCGAACCTGCAGCTGATCTCGACCGACGTGCAGCTGTCCGAGCTCGACGGAGCGGTCGAGCGCCTGGACCCTGCGGTGGTGTTGCTGAACTTCGGGTCGCTGGGCAGCCCGGCCCAGGTCTACCAGCTCCACCAGGCCCATCCCTCGACGCGCTTCGTAGTCTTGGCCAACCGCCTGACCGCCGCTGAGTGCAACCAGATGCTGGGCTTCGGCGCCACCGCCTGCCTCTCCAAGGAGACGCAGGGCCGCGACGTGGTCAACGCCATCCACCTGGCCTCACGCGGCATGCACGTGCTGCCGCGCTCGGCTGCCGCTGCGGGCAGCACGAGCAGCCTCGGCCTCGAAGGCTCTGATCTGCTCACCCCCCGGGAGGCCGATGTGCTCGAGCTCCTGCAGGAGGGGGCCACCAACGCCCAGCTCGCCCACTCTCTCTCCATCGGCATCGAGACCGTGCGCACCCACGCCCGCAACATCTACCGCAAGCTCGGCATCTCCTCGCGGCGCGACCTGGCCCGGCTGAGCCGCACCGAGGCCGTGGTGGCCGAGGACAGGTCCGAACAGCGCAGCTAGGCGACGGCCGAGCGGACGCCGAGCAGGCCGCGCTCGACGAGCAGCTCGGCCAGCTGCACGGCGTTGAGGGCCGCGCCCTTGCGCAGGTTGTCGCCAACCACCCAGAGGTTCAGGCAGTGCTCGTGGGAGGGATCGCGACGGATGCGGCCCACCAGCACCTCGTCGCGTCCCGCCGCATCCACGGCGAGCGGGTAGAGGCCGTCTGCGGGGGCGTCGACGACCACCACTCCCGGCGCCGAGGCCAGCAGGGCGCGGCACTCGTCGGGTGAGAGCGGGTCGCGGGTCTGCACGTTGATCGACTCCGAGTGGCCGGTGTAGACGGGCACGCGCGCGCAGGTGGCGGACACTCCGAGGTCCGGCGCCCCGAGGATCTTCCGCGTCTCGGCCATCAGCTTGCGTTCCTCGGTGGAGTAGTCGTCGCCGTCCTTGAAGGTCTCGACCTGCGGCAGCACGTTGAAGGCGATCTGGTGGGGGTAGACCGAGGGAACGGGCAGCTCCTGGGCGTCGAGCACCGCCGCCGCCTGACTGTGCAGCTCCTCCATCGCTCGCTGGCCGGTGCCGGAGACCGACTGATAGGTGGAGACCACCAGCCGCTGGATGCCCACCGCGTCGAGGATGGGCTTCAGCGCGACGACCATCTGCATGGTGGAGCAGTTGGGGTTGGCCACGATCCCGCGGTGGCCCTCGAGGGCGTCGGGGTTGACCTCGGCCACAACCAGGGGCACGTCCTCCTTCATGCGCCAGAACGAGGAGTTGTCCACCACCACGGCCCCGGCCTCGGCGAAGCGCGGCCCCCACTCCTCGCTGACGCCCGACCCGGCGGAGAACAGCGCGAGGTCGAAGCCGCGGATCGACTCGTCGGACAGAGCCTGCGCCGTCAGCGTCTGCTCACCCCAGTCGATCGTCCGGCCTGCCGAGCGCTCGGAGGCGAACGGCACCACCTCATCCGCGGCGAACGAGCGCTCGTTCATCACGCCGAGGATCGTCGAGCCCACCGCGCCCGTTGCGCCCACCACGGCTGCCCTCACGTGACCACCGGCCGGTGGACGCCGGTCACGTCCTCGTGGTGCACCGCGTTGTCGCCCAGCTCGAAGGCGGAGTGCAGCTCGCGCACCGCGGTCTCCACGTGCTCCTCACGCACCACGCACGAGATCTTGATCGGCGAGGTGGAGATCATCTCGATGTTCACGCCGGCGTCGCCGAGCGTGGTCAAGGCCTTGGCGGCCACGCCCGGGTGGCTGCGCATGCCCGCACCCACGAGCGAGACCTTGCCCATCTGCTCGTCGGTCTGCACACCGGCGAAGCCGAGCTCTCCCTGGAGCTTCGCGAGGGCCTCGCGCGCATTGGCCAGGTCGTCCCGCGGGACCGTCACGGACATGTCCGCCTGCCGTCCCTCGGTCACGGGTTCGTTCTGGATGATCATGTCCACGTTCACGCCCGCGTCGGCCAGCGTGCTGAGCACGCGGCCCGCGACGCCCGGGCGGTCGGGCAGTCCCAGCAGGGTCACCCGCGCCTCGGCGGTCGAGTGGGTGACGGCGGTGATGAGCGGTCGTTCCATCGTGCGAGCCTCGTCTTCGACCACCGTACCTGGCCTGTCGTCGAAGCTGGAACGGCAATGGATGCTCACACCGTGGTTGCGGGCGTACTCCACCGCGCGCAGCTGGAGCACGCGGGCGCCCGAGGCCGACATCTCGAGCATCTCCTCGAAGGTGACCACCGGCAGCTTGCGGGCGCCGGGCACGATGCGCGGGTCGGCGCTGAACACCCCCGAGACGTCGGTGTAGATCTCGCACACATCGGCGGCGAGGGCTGCCGCCAGGGCCACGGCGGTCGTGTCCGATCCGCCACGGCCGAGCGTGGTCACGTCGGAGGAGACCGACACCCCCTGGAAGCCGGCCACCAGCACGATCTTGCCCTCGTCGAGCCCCGTCCTGATCCGGTCCGCCCTCACGTCGAGGATCCGCGCCCGCGTGTGCGAGGTGTCGGTCACGATGCCGGCCTGGGAGCCTGTGAGCGAGATGGCCTCGTGGCCGAGGTCTGTGATCACCATGGCCGCCAGCGCGCACGACTCCCGCTCGCCGATGGAGAGAAGCATGTCCATCTCACGCGGGTTCGGGCGCGGAGAGACCTCGTAGGCCTTGGCGACGAGCTCGTCGGTGGTCCTGCCGCGCGCCGAGAGGACGGCCACCACGCGCGTGCCGGTCTCGGCCAGCGCGACGATGCGCTTGGCCGCACGGGTGAGCCGCTCGGCGTCGGCCACCGAGGTGCCGCCGAACTTCATCACCACTGTCTGGGCGGCGTTGGGCACGGCTTGGAAAGATAGCCTCGGGTAGCGGTGGATCTGAGGCTCCTCTTCTCGCGGCTGCGGCCCCTTGCTCCGTACCGCGGTGCTGCCCTCATGGCGCTCCTGGCCGTGGCGATCGGAGCGGCGACGTTCGGCGCGCTAGCGGGCCGGGGGGGCGCCGAGGACAAGGGCGCGGTACCCGAGGCCGGTGGGCGCTCCCAGGGCGAGCGGCGCACCTCCTTCCTGGCCCGCATCGTCCCGCCGCCCGGTGACGAGGCGGCTACCGGAGGCCCACGCGTGCCCCGCACGGTCGGCGAGCTGGTGCGTCGGCTGCCACTCGAGCGAAAGGTGGCGCAGCTCTTCCTCGTCGGCTTCCAGGGCAAAGACCTCACATCGCCCGTGTTCCGACAGCTGCGCCGGCTCGACCTGGGCGGGATCATCATCGACCGCCAGAACTACGGCGGGCCTCAGACGCTCGGCTCGCTCGCGGGCGAGGCCCGCGTGGTGGCCGAGCAGGTGCGCCACGTGCCCCCGTGGGTGATGGCCGCCCAGGAGGGGGGCGAGTTCTCCCCTTTCCGCGATCTTCCGCCGGCGGGCAGCCCGGCGGACATCGCCTCGCCCTCCGACGCGGGACGCACGGCGGCGGTGGCGGGCAGAACGCTCCGCGAGCTCGGCGTCACGGGAGTCCTGGCGCCCGTAATCGACGTGGGGACCGAGACCGAGCCCGCGCTCGGCGCGCGCGTCTTCTCGGACGATCCCCGCCGCGTAGCCGAGTTCGGGATCGAGACGGTGAGGGCCTACGACCGCCGGCGGATGTTCTCCGCGGTAAAGCACTTTCCGGGCCTCGGGACCGCGAACCAATCGACCGAGGAGGGGCCCGCGCAGGTCGGGCTGACCGACGTGGAGCTCGAGGACCGCGACCTCGTCCCCTTCCGCGCGGCCTTTCGAGCCGGCGCGCCGGGGGTCGTGCTCTCGAACGGGCTCTACGCCACGGACAGCTTCACGGTTCCCGGCTCGCTCTCGCGCAAGATCGCCACCGATCTCCTGCGGGGCAAGCTGAAGTTCCGGGGGGTGGCCATCACCGACGACCTGACCGACCCCGCCGTCACCGCGCTCGGGTCGGTGCCCGACGCCGCGGTCCAGGCCATCGGCGCGGGAGCGGACATGCTGTGGATCTCGGGCTCTGCCGGCGACCAGCAGGCCGCCTACGTGTCGGTGCTGCGGGCGGTCAAGCGCAAGCGCATCTCCCGCGCCCGTGTCGACGAGGCCGTGGGGCGCATCCTCTCCGCGAAGCGCCGCTACGGCCTGATCCGGTGAGCCTCCGGCCGTGCGGTGCTCGCCCGACCGACGCTCGGGCTTGGGCTCCTCCGGTAGACCTCCGACCGTGCGGTGCTCCTCCTAGAGAGCGACGCGCGAGCGCAGGGCGCGGCCGAGCGTGATCTCGTCGGCGTACTCGAGGTCCGAGCCCACGGGCAGGCCGCTGGCCAGGCGGGTCACCGCCACCTCGGGCGCACGCTCGCGCACGGCGTCGGCGAGGTAGAGCGCGGTGGCCTCGCCGGTGGTGGTGGCGTTGGTGGCGATCACCAGCTCGCGCACGCCGTTGCCGGCCACCCGCGAGAGCAGCTCGGACACGTGCAGGTCCTCGGGGTCGACCCCGTCCATCGGCGACAGCGCGCCACCCAGCACGTGGTAGCGGCCGCGGAACTCGTTGGTGCGCTCGACGGGGATCACGTCCCCGGGCTCCTCGACCACGCAGATCACGTGCGCCTCGCGGCGCTCGTCCTGGCAGATGCGGCACGTGGCCTCGGTGGCGAGGTTGAAGCAGACCTCGCACTCACCGACCGTCTCCTTGACCTCCCGGATGGCGTCGGCCAGCGGGAGCGCCTGGTCGTCGGGCACGCGGAGGATGTGGAAGGCCAGGCGCTGGGCCGTGCGCTGCCCCACGCCCGGAAGGCGCGCGAGCTCGGTGATCAGGCGGTTGACGGGTGGGGCGAACAACTCGACCCGAGGCTAGAGGCCGGGCAAGCCCAGCCCACCCAAGCCGCCGGTGGCCGCGCCCATCTTCGAGGCGGCGAGCTCCTGGGCCGAGCGCAGGGCCTCGCTGACCGCGGCGGTGACCATGTCCTGGAGCAGCTCGACGTCCTCGGGATCGACGGCCTCGGGGTCGATCGTGACCTCCTTGAGCTCGAGGTCGCCGCTCATCTTCACGGTGACCATTCCGCCGCCGGCGGTGGCTTCGACCACCTCGTCCTTCAGCGACTCCTGCGCCTTGACCACCTCCGCCTGCATGGCCTGGACCTGCTTCATCATCTGGTTCATGTTCGGCTGCTGAGGCATCAGGTGTGCTCCTCCTCGTCGTCGAAGACCTCTTCGGCGGCCAGGTTGGCCTTGAGGCGCTCGATCAGCTCCTCCTCGCTGAGCACGGCGGGCGCCGCCACCGGCCCGCCCAGCTCGAAGCCCAGCGACAGCGACTGGCCGGTGAGCCCGCGCACTGCACCACGCAGCAGCTCGCCGTTGGCCTCGGCCTTCTTGCGCATGAAGGCGGCGCCCTCCGCGAAGACCACCGTGAGCCTCTCTCCCTCCAACGCGGAGGGCCTGGCCTCCAGCAGCACCGCGGCCACCATCTCGTTGCTCTCGCGCACCGCCTCGCACAGCGCGGGCCACAGCTCGCAGATGCGCTCGAAGCTCAGAGTGGACGAGGCGGGCTCGGGCTCGGGCTCCTGGGCCACGGCCGCTGCGGTTGCCGCGACGGCCACCGGACCGGCGCTCCGCGCGGCGCTGGCCACCGAGGCCTCGGTGGCCACCACGCCGGCGGCCTGCGGCGGCGGGGATGGCGGTCGCGGTCGCTCGGCGCCTTCGCCCTGCGAGCCGCCGACCGATCCGGCCAGGCGGCTCTCGAGCTGCTCGATTCGGAACATGAGCGCCTGTAGCGAGGCGTCGGCCTGGGGCTGAGTCGCCTTCAGCAGCGCCACCTCGAGCTGGATGAGCGGCTCCGAGCCTTCCTTGACCGCGGCGAGCGCGGAGGCCAGCAGGTCGATCGCCCGCAGCAGCTCGGCCCGGCTGATGCGCTCGGCCTGCGCGGTCAGGCGGTCGGTGTGCTCGGCGGTGACCGAAAAGGACTCCGGCACCTCGCCCAGGATCTGGACCTCGTAGAGGTGGCGAAGGTGGGCGGTCAGGTCGCGCATGAAGCGCTCGAAGTCCCGCCCCGAGTCGGCCAGCCGGCGCACCGCGAGCAGAGCCGCCTTGGGGTCGTGGTCGGCCAGCGCCTCGGTGGTGTCGAGCACCAGCGAGGCGTCTGCCACGCCGAGCACCTCGAGAACGTCGTCGAGGGCTATCTCGTTGCCCCCGTAGGTCACAAGCTGCTCGAGCGTGCCGAGCGCGTCGCGGAACGAGCCGGTGGCCGAGCGGGCGATCATGCCCACCGCGGCGTCGGGCACCTGGATGTCCTCCTGCTCGGCCACCCGCTTGACCACGCCCACCACTTGGCGCAGCGACGGGCGATGAAAGCGGAACTGGTGGCAGCGGTCGATGATCGTCGGCGGCACCTTGTGCGCCTCCGTGGTCGCGAGCACGAAGACCACGTGCGGGGGCGGCTCCTCCAGTGTCTTCAGGAACGCGTTCCAAGCCTGCGTGGTGAGCATGTGCGCCTCGTCGAGGATGTAGACCCGCCGGCTGCCCCCCATGGGAGCAAGGGCCACGTTCTCGCGCAGCTCGCGGATGTCGTCGACCGAGTTGTTGGAGGCGGCGTCCATCTCGACGACGTCCAGCGAGGTCCCGACCATGATCGAGCGACTGCCCGGGGCGGCGGGGTCGAAGTCGGCGTTCGGGCCACCCTCCGCGTTCAGCGCGCAGGCCAGCAGCTTGGCCACGCTGGTCTTGCCGGTGCCGCGCGAGCCCACGAACAGGTAGGCGTGATGGACCTTCCCGAGCTCGATCGCGTTGCGCAGCGTCTTGACGATGTGCTCCTGGCCCACCACCTCGCTGAAGGACCTCGGGCGGTGGCGACGGTAGAGCGAGAGCATCGGTCAGGCCATGCTAGCCGGGCGAGCGGCGTTAGCTGGGGTGCCCCAGCGACGCCGACCCGACGCCGCCGCGCAGCCCGGCAGCGCTCTCCCACCGCGCCCCGGACGGGGTGCGAAAATGCTTCGCAGTGGACCGTGCACCCACCGTCGAAGAGGGTCCTCGGGCGTGCCCGTCGTCCCTTGGCTCAGGCCAGGCGAGTCCGTGGCGCATGAGCGATTTCGCTTAAGGCTGCTTCCTCCCGGATCTGACCTGATTCGCGAGCGCTCACCGCACGGGACCCGGCCGTCGACGCCTCAGGGCGGCGTACTGACCCCGAAGACCTCACCCCTCGGATGGGAGTTCAGCCCCGCTAGAGCGGATTGCGAGTGCAGGGCACCGCTAATTCCCCACCTAGCACGGTCCGCTGGGGACTCTAGCCGAGGAGCGCAGCCCGAGCGTTGGCCCCTACCTCCGGTAGGACAGCGGGAAGCACCGCACGGTCATGGGCTTACCTGGGCCAGAGCCGCTTGGCGAGCCGGTTCATGCCGTACTCGGTCGCCTTCGCAGACGCCAACTCGCGGTTGAGCGGGCTGTCCGGCGGCAGGTCGACCTCGGTGTCGCGCAGTGTGGCGATGTCCTTGAAGGCTCTCAGCAGGTCGGGGTCGGCCATGAGGGCGCCCCGCACGCTCGGCTTGCTCTCCTTGACCGCTGCCTTCAGGGTCGCCTCGAGCGAGCCGTGACGTTGGAGCAGATCGGCCGCCGTCTTCTCCCCGATGCCCTTGGCGCCCGGCAAGCCGTCGGAGGGGTCGCCCCGCAGCGCGATGAAGTCCGGCACCTGGGTCGGGTCCACGCCGTAGCGGCGGCGCACCTCGGCGGGATCGACGATGTCCGCCCCCCGCGCGCCCGTGCGCACATAGAGGACGGTGATCGCGTCCGTCGCGCACTGGAACATGTCGCGGTCGCCGGTGAGCACCAGGGCCTCGCCCCCGTTCTCGCTCTCTCTGCGCGCGTAGGCACCCAGCAGGTCGTCTGCCTCGAGGGTCTCGTGGTTGGCCACAACGAACCCAAAGGCCCCGAAGAAGTCCGCGCTGGCGGCGAACTGGGGCGCGAGCTCGTCGGGCACGGGCGGACGCTCGGCGTGATAGCCCTCGTAGAGCTCGACCCGGTACTCGGCGGCGTCGGGGCCGAAGCAGAGGACCGTCGCGCGGGGCTCGTGGGTCTCGATCTCCTGAAGCAGCATGTTCGCCGTTCCGAGCAGAGCGTTCACCGGTAGATCGTGGTCGTCGGTGATCGAGCTGGGCAGCGCGTGAAAGGCCCTGAAGAGCAGGGACGGCGCGTCGACTACCAGCAGCGCCCGGGACATCAGCCCCGGGACGGCCGCTCGAGCAGAGCGCTGACTTCCAAGAACTTCATTTCGCGGCTGCCAGCCCATCCTCGCCGAAGCTACTGATCGTGTACCCCGTGGACGTCGGTCCGGTGGGTCGCCTCCGCCGGTAGGTGGCTTTCGTTGGCGTGCCGGCTCTGAGCGCGAACGAGGCCCACGACCCGATCCTGCCACGTCTAGACTCGACGCCCTCTCCCGGGCGCGTAGCTCAGCGGGAGAGCGCTCGCCTCACACGCGAGAGGTCGCTGGTTCGAGCCCAGCCGCGCCCATCCTCGGAAAGCCCTGCTCCGGTGCGGCCTTCATCGTTCTGGGTGTCGCCTGCGACACCTTCGCTCGGGGCTTCTCAGAGCCACGTCTGCCCACGTCTGCCCGATCCGGGCCCTCACTGCGCGAGGTTCGGCGCGGTGGTCCCATCCGGGCCATCACCTCGGCAGGCTCGGGTGGAGGGACCGTCACCTCTCCAGTCAGCAGCCGCAACGTGTCCGGGTCCCAGCGAACGAGCTCGCCGCCGTACACCTCGGCTGGAGGGCCGGACTACGAGATGCGGGACGGCGACGTCGCGACGTTCCGCTTCACACCCAGCTGAGCCGAGCGGGTCAGCGGATGTGGACCGGTGTGCCGATGGGCATCAACCGGTAGAGCTTTAGGATCGCACGGTTGGGGAGCCGCACACACCCGTGCGATGGGCGGCCGGGGAGGAGGCTGGGGCGGTTGGTGCCGTGTATCCCGATCACTCCGCCCCCGGGCCAGTCGCTGAGTCGCGAGTAGGCGCCGGTGCCGAAAGCCCGTGGCCCGTACATCCCCTTCGCGTTCCTCACCCTGAACTTCTCACGGATCCAGAACCGGCCCCCGGGGGTGCGGGTGCGAGCCTTGCCGACGCCGATCCGTGACCGCCAGATCCGCCGGCCGTCGCGGAACAGGGTGGCGCGCAGGCTGCGGCGATCCACCACCAACCGGGTCCGGGTGCGGTTGAGGGGCCCGAGCGAGGAGTCGCGGACCCAGCCCGTACGCCCGTTCGGGCGCATCGGGATCCGGATCCGGAGCCAGGTGCGTCCCACAGCATCCGTGAAGCTCCGCAGGACCGGGTAGACCTCGGGGTAGTGGTCCTCGGTGAGGTAATGGATCCGGGCCACCCGCCGCGAGCTGTGCGACGGATGGCGGCGAATGATCGTCCTGTGTGTCGGGTGGGCCCAGTAGGAGAACGTCTCTCCTGCGGAGGCCCGCGCGCTGTCGGCGGCCTCAGCGGCCTGAGGTGCAGCGCTCGCCGAAGCCGGCAGCACTAGAGCCACCAGCCCGGCGAGCGTCCCTACCCAGAACTTGCACCTAGCGTGTGTCATCGACCTGCTCGGCTCAGCCCGTGAAGCGCGGAGCAGCCAGCGCGAGCGCACAGCGCCCGAAGCGTCGCCTCGTCACCGACCGGTTGCCCGCACGGTCGTACGCGACCACCGTGACCCTGTGACTACCGACTCGCAGGCCTCGAACCCTGATCCGAAGCGAGAAGCGCGTACGGGTGGTCCGCCTGACCAGTCTGCCGTCGACGTAGACCCTCACACTCCGTATCCCGGAGCGGTCGCGAGTCCTGACGCTTGCGGTGAAGTTGCGCCTGGTGCAGACGGTGCGGGCCGCAGGGCGGCGACTGCCCCTCCGGCGAGCCGGCGGCTGGCGGAGCCCGGGCAGCCTGAAGATCCCGATCGACGGACCGCTGCGGTCCGGGGCGCTGCTGACGGGCACTGGGCCGGATCCCGAGCCTGTGCCGGTGCCTGTGCCGGTGCCGGTGCCGGTGCCTGTGCCGCCGCCGGGGCCCGGGCCGGGCCCCGGGCCGGGGCCTGCCGCACACTGCGAGCGCGTGACGGAGTTGGTGTCCAACGTCACCGCACCGTTGCGAGCCAAGAGCCTGCCGTTCACTGTGGCGCCAGTTGTCGCGGTGATCGAGGTGAGGGCCATTAGGTTGCCGACGAATGCCGTGCTCGTCCCGAGCGTCGCGGACTCGCCGACCTGCCAGTAGACGTTGCAAGCCTGAGCGCCGTTGATGAGGTTGACGCTGCTGCTGCTGGCCGTGGTGAGACTCGAGCCGATCTGAAAGATGAAGACGGCATTAGGGTTGCCCTGGCCGTTGAGGGTCAGAGGCCCGGTCAGCTGCTGCGAGGACCCCGACCGGTAGGTGCCCGGGGTGAGCGTCTGCCCGCCCAGGTCACTCGTCACCGTGGCATCGAAGGCCTGCCCGGCTGCATTGTTGTACGCAGTGGCCAAGTCGTTCTGCGCCTGCAGAGCGTGAGCGTCTGCGGCATGGAAGACCCCGCCGACGAGGATTCCGGGCGGAAACCCGCTGATCGCAGGAGTCGGGCTTGTTCCGAGATTCCCGTTGATCACGCTGGGGCCGGTGTTGGTGACCCCTGACCCGCCGAGAACCGCGTAGCTGCCGGTCGTTCCGAGATTGGGTGCCGTCGCCGCTCCTGCGGTGCCGGCGAACGCCATCATCAACAGTGACGCGAGCGCGGCGGAGAGGCCCGCCCGAGTACGACCGGACGGGGACGTCGAAGTTTTCCTCGAGGAGATCCTCGAGCCGAGGGAGCCCAACATGGACAGAACCACCTTCCAAAAAAACGCTTGAGGCCGACCAGGGGATACCTCGGCGCGGACCTGGGGTCCGAGCGAAGCAATCAAGCGCTGGATGCGCGAGATGCCGGCCTGTCCCCCTTATCGGCAGCTCGCGGGGCTAAATGAGCGACAGCCTCGCCGGCCTGGACACATGGCGGCAGTGGCCGAGGACGCCGCAGAGGCCGGGGCGCGCGCTACCGCGGTGATCGCCCGGCTGACGCGGAGCTCTCAGAGCTGGCCGACGGGCACCGCGACGCGCGACGACCTGGGCGTGAAGGAGTCGGGCCTAACCACCGTGGTCCGCGAGGCCTTCGCGCTGCTCTCGCTGATCGCCTACTTCGCGGCCGATCAGGAAAAGGAGGCCCGCGCCGCGCCATCCGCGCTGGCACCCGCCCCGTGCGGCCTCCACAGCGACATCGAGAAGGGCTTCGTGGCGGCGGAGATCGTCCCCCGGGACGAGCTGGTGAGGGTCGGGGTCGCTGGTTCGAGCCCAGCCGCGCCCATCGATTCGCCTACCCCGACAGCCCCACGGCTTCGAGGGCCTCCTGCTTGCTGTCGTACTGCTCGATCCGTCGGATTCTTCCGTCTTCTATCCAGTACGCCCAACCTGCGGCGAATGCCCGTTCCTCCCTGAGCTTCCGCCAGAGGCACGTCGGCGGGACCAGCTCCGTTGGGGGCCTCGGAGATGAGCTGGTGCAGGCCGATGGCCCACCAGGTCCTCGAACTTGGCCATCACCACGGTCAGGAACTCGTCGGCATGGACGGAGATACTAGCCCCACCCGGGGGAGAAGGGGTGGGACCCGTCTCACCTTTTTCTCCCCCCCCGCTACTCCGAAGATCACCACGTCGAGGGGAAGCGAAAAGGCCTGCTCTCGGGCATGATTGTCACCGAGCGTTAAGAACTTCCCAAGGGCGGACTGAGTACGCCTTACACACGAGAACCGACCAGCCACTGGTCGGTTTTCTCGTTCTTGGGGCGGAGATCTTCGCATCACCTCTTCGAATGACAGGAGCAGCATGGCTGGCCACCGGACAGCACTCATCGTCGCGCTGCTCGCTCTCGCGCTGTTGGCGCCGGCGGCTGAAGCCCGGTCGCCGCTGGAGCAGTCGCAGCGCATCGCAGCCCAGGCGTACAAGGCCCCGTGCCCGATCTCCGTTCGAACGGACGGGCTGGACAACTACAGCAACTTCGCCGAGTTCCACCCTGCGAACTGCCAGGTGCGCCTGCGCAGCGAATGGACCGAGTGGACCCGCGAGGAGCTGTGCCTGATCGTCGTGCATGAGTACGGCCACTCGGTCCTAGGCCCCGCCCACGCCAGCGAAGGCGTCATGGCCGAAGATCCCAAGCACTTTGCGGCCTGCAACCGGCTGGGAACGATCGAGCGGAAGCTCGCGCGCGTCCGGCACGCCCTGCGGATCGCGCACAAGGGCCGACTGCGAACCCGCGAGCGGCGCCTACGGGCGACGGCTCGCCGACTGCAAAGGCGGTTGATCGCATGAGCGGATCCTTGCGACTGCACTCGCAGAAACGCAGCTGTTGGATGATCCGACTTTCTCCCGCGATATCGCCCGCCCAGTATTTCGTCCGTGGAAGCGCCATGGAAGCAACAGACCACCGCAGACGGCAACAAACCGCAGTCGCTTGAACCGGAGACGCCCTGTTCAGAGGGAGATCGCAGCAAACGGCAGCACACCGCAACAGCCCTCGTAGACCTCACACGCGAGAGGTCGCTGGTTCGAGCCCAGCCGCGCCCATCTTCGGAAAGCTTCGCTCCGGTGGCGATTTGTCCTGACGCCGAGATCCGCCGGCAGCGGGTGGGACTTCGTGGGCTGAGCACGTCCACCACCTCGGCTGCGGACACGCCGCGGCCCGGCGTCCAGCGGTGCAGCCCACGGAGGCTGGCCGTTGGCCCACCTGCGCCGCCGGTCCTACCGGTTAACGTGGGTCGGATGGGGCGCATCCGCACGGGCTGGCGCCTGGCCAAGGACAGTTGGACGGTGCTGAGGGCCGACCGCTCGCTGGCGATCTTCCCGCTGCTCTCCACCACGTTCGCGGCCGTCGCTCTCGCGCTGACCTTGACGCCCGGCCTGGTCTGGTCCGAGGCGGTGGACCAGGACTGGATCGTTCTGCCCTTCATCGTGGTGGGCGCCTACGTCACGACCTTCTTCGTCGTCTACTTCAACGTGGCCCTCGCCGGCGCGACCCGGCTGTCGATGGACGGGCGCGACACCACCGTGGCCGACGGGCTGGCCGTGGCCCGGGAGCGTCGGGGCCTTATCGCCCAGTGGGCCTTCGTCCAGTTCGCCGTGGGCGCTGTGATTAAGGTGCTTCAGTACGTCGCCGGCGACTCGATGGCCGGCGCCCTCGTCGCGATTGTCTCCAGCCTGGCGGGCGCCGCGTGGTCGGTGACGACCTTCTTCGTGGTGCCGGTGATTGCTCTCGAGGGGCTGGGCCCGGGCGACGCGATGAGGCGCTCGGTGGGCCTCATCCGCGAGCGCTGGGGCGAGGGGCTGGTGGGAAGCGCTGCCATCGGCCTGGCCGTCTTCTTGGTGTCCGTGCTGCCGCTGGCCTTCCTCTTTGGAGCGTTCTCTGCCGCGGCCGAAGTCTCGCCGGCGCTGGGCGCTGTGTTCGGGGTGGTCGCCGTCGTCGCGCTGATAGCCACCCTCGCGATGGGCTCGGCTCTTGGCGTGATGTTCCGGGTCGCGCTCTACCGCTACGGCACCGAAGGGCAGCTCACCGCCGGCTTCGCCCAGGAAGACATGGCCGCGGCCTTCCGTCCGGGGCACGCTGGCTCGGCCTGAAAGCCCGGACGCGGCCGCAAATCGCGTCGGGCGCGGTGACCCGGGCGGAGCTCGTGGCGCTGGACCTGCGCCGCATCAACGATGTGGCCGAGGTCTCACGTCGGCTGTTACGCAGCCTGCGCGCCGCCCTCGCCGACCAGGGGTGCGAGTCGGCGCTCTCTAGATCCCGACGGTCTGGTGCCTGGAGCGGCTTCCCGCCGCGAGCAAGACCCGGTCCGGATCTTCCTGACGACCGTTGCCGCAATCACGGCGTTCGAGAACCGGATCATCGATCGCTACGGCGAGGGCGCCGGGCCAGGATCCAGCGGTGGCGCCGGGCCGACCTCGCATTCCTCGACCAGCTCACCGGCAGCGCGGCCGGAGAGCTCAACTGCCGGTAGGCGCATGAGCGGTTGAGGGTCTGGGCCCCATGTACGGTGGGGCCCCCGGTCTGGGACACTCCCCGCGTGAGCGGATCATCGATCGGCCTCGACTGCGTAGGCGGGCCGCTACGCCATCACGCCTCGTGGATGATCGCCGCGGGCGCCCTCACCTCCGGCCTCCACATCTGCGGACCGATCCCGGGAGAGATCGCGTAGTGATCGACACGCTCCTCTCCCCCCTTCGGCTCCCCGAGCGGGCGCTGGAGGCCCTTGGCCAAATCGTGGAGGACCTCGGCGGCTTGCGAGAGGAGATGGGCGGGCTGCGAGAGGAGATGGCCGGTGATCTGCGTCCGATG
>Ga0208612_1000428_pt1 | contig 18532 bp, 18 predicted proteins | sample AntDryMetagUQ889_FD_188089 | JGI IMG/M metagenome (GOLD analysis project Ga0208612, IMG submission 188089) | Polar desert microbial communities from Antarctic Dry Valleys - UQ889 (SPAdes) | ecosystem: Environmental > Terrestrial > Soil > Desert | place: Antarctic Dry Valleys | collected 2008-12-31 | reverse complement strand
GGGCCCGGAGTGGAACGCCCACGTACGTGCCACCGCGTGCCGGGCCTGGTGGACGGCCGCGGGCGGGCGGCCCGGCCCCGTGCACGTGAACATGCCTCTGCGCGAGCCGCTGGCGCCGGTGGCCGAGGAGCTGGCGGCCGGGGATTGGCAGGGCCGCCCCGACGGGGCCCCCTGGACCGGGGTCCGCCGGCACTCCCAGGCGCCCGACGGCGACGAGGTGCAGCGCCTGGCGGCGCGGATGGCCGAGGTGCACCGGGGCGTGATCGTGTGTGGCCCGACCACCGACGACGTCGCCGAGCCGGTCGCGCGCCTGGCCGAGCAGTCCGGCTGGCCGGTGCTGGCCGAGCCCGCGTCCGGGGTGCGCTGCGGATCGCACGACCTCGGCCACGTGGTGGCCCACTACGACGTGCTGCTGCGTTCTGAGGAGTTCGCCGCCGCTCACGCGCCCGAGCTGGTGCTGCGCGTGGGCGACGCCCCCACCTCCAAGCCGCTGCGCGCCTGGATGGCCCGATCCGAGCAGGCCGTGATCGACCCCCACGGCGCCTGGCACGATCCGACCCGCCGGGCGGGGATGCTCCTGTCCGCCTCCCCGGCCCGTGCGTGCGCGGCGATCGCCACCGGCCTGGAGATGCGCCCCGAGCGCCCCGACCCGGAGTGGCTTGCCTCCTGGCTGGCGGCCGACGCGCTGGTGCCGGACGCCCTCGCCCAGGCCCCGGACCCCTTCGAGCCCAAGGCCTACGCGGCGCTGGCCCGAACGCTCCCCGAGGGCGCGATCGTGTGGAGCAGCTCTTCGATGCCCGTGCGCGAGGTCGAGGCCTTCTTCCCCCGGACGTCCAAGCAGATCCGGTTTCTGTCCAATCGGGGCGCCAACGGGATCGACGGGGTGGTGGCCTCGGCCGCCGGCGCCTGCCTGGTGACGCGCGCACCGACGTGGCTGCTGATCGGGGAGGTGGCCCTGCTGCATGACGTCGGCGGCCTGCTGGCCGCGCGCCGCGCCGGAGTGCAGCTGACGGTGGTGTGCATCAACAACGGCGGTGGCGGGATCTTCGACTTCCTGCCGCTGCCAGATCACGCCGACCCGGTGCTCTACGAGCACCACGTGGCGACTCCGACCGGGCTGGATCTGGCAAAGCTGGCCGCTCTGGCCGACATGGATCACCGGTTCGCGTCGACGCCGGACGAGGTGGCGCGCGCCGCCTCGACGCCGGGATTGGTCGAGGTGCGCACCGACCGCGCCGACAGCGTGCGGCTGCACCGCGAGCTCTACGAGCGCGTGCGGCCATCAGCGCCGTGACGACCTGGGGGATCGGCTAGGCCAGCAGCGGCAACAGCGCCTGGAGCTTGAACTCCGACTCGGCCAGCTCGTCGGCGGGGACCGAGTCGGCGACTATCCCGCAGCCCGCGTAGAGGTGGGCGACGTGCCCGCGCAGCAGCGCGCAGCGCAGGGCCACGCAGAGCTCACCGTCCTCGGAGAGGTCGGTCCACCCCACCGCTCCCGCGTACCAGCCGCGGTCGAGGCCCTCCAGGGCCGGGATCATCGCCTCGGCAGAACGGGGCTCGGCGCCCACGGCGGGTGTCGGGTGCAGGCGCCCGGCGAGCTCGACCACGGGAACCGGGCGGGAGAGCTGGGCCCGGATCGGGGTGGCGAGGTGCTGCACGTTGAGCACCTTGATCAGCACCGGTCGCTCGGCGACCGCCACCCAGACGCTGACGGGATCGAGCTTGCGCTCGATGCTCTGGGCCACGATCGAGTGCTCGCCGCGGTTCTTGTCGCTCTGGCGCAGCTGCTCGCCCAGATGGTCGTCCACCGCCGGGTCGGCGCTGCGGCGGGTGGTGCCGGCCAGCGCGACGGTCTGGGCGCGGGCCCCGTCGCGGCGGACCAGGAGCTCGGGACTCGCGCCGACCAGCGTGCCCCCCGGTCCCCCGACGCAGTAGCAGTAGCAGTCGGGAAAGCCGGCGCGCAGGGCGTCGAGCACGGGGCCGGGGTCGATCTCGTGGCCCGTCTGCACCCGCACCTCCCGGGCCAGGACCACCTTCTGCATCTCTTTGGCGGCGATGCGGCTCACCGCGCGGCGGACCGCCTCCTCGTAGTGCGAGGGCGAGGCCGCGCCCGAGACCCTGGGCTTTGAGACGGGGCTCGGGTCCAGCAACGGCATGGAGGCGGGCCGCATCCCCTCCAGGCGCTTCCGGGCCCGGGAGAGGGCATCGTCGGCGCCCCCTTCGATCGCCTCCACGGCCACCGTCAGCGTGAGACGCGCCTCGGAGCCCCCGCGGGCCATCGACAGCTCCGGCAGCACCATCTGCGCCGGCTCGAAGCCCGACCACTCGGGCGTGGCGCCCCCGTTGGCGTCGAAGGCAAAGCCGCCACAGAACACCGCGCCGGCCCCCGACGGGCGACCGGGGTCCTCGGCGGGATCGTCGGCCAGGACCCGGGCCGCCACCCGCCGGCAGCCGGCGGCCGCGTCGGCGAAGCGGTCGGCCCCCGACCCGCTGACCGCAACCGCCTCCCCCACCCCGCACACGGCATAGCCGTCGCGTCCGGGCTGCTCCATGCAGAAGAACCGCTCGGCCCCGAGGCGACCGGCCATGACCGTGGCCGAAGGGTCGATCGCGGCGCTAACCGGGACGGTGACCGAGGCGAAGGCCGACAGGCCCAGGCGCAGCGCCAGCCGCTCGGCCTCCTGGACCCTGTCCTTTAGGCGAGCCAACGCGGGCTCGCCCAGGGCGAGCGAGCCGCGGGCGCTAAGTGGCTCCGCGGCCACGCGACACGGTGATCTCGCCGGTCCTGACCATCTCGATCAGCCCGAACGGCCGGCACATGTGCTCGAAGGCCTCGATCTTGTCGTCCGACCCCGAGACCTCCACCGTCACCGAGCGCTTGGAGACATCCACGACGCGGCCGCGGAAGATGTCGGCGTACTCCATGATCTGGCTGCGCGAATCGCCGTCGGCGGAGATCTTGAACAGCGCGAGCTCACGTGAGACGGCCTCGGAGGGCTCGAGGTCGCGGATCTTGATCACGTTGACCAGCTTGTGCAGCTGCTTGGTCACCTGGTCGATCGGGTGGTTGGCGCCGTCCACGGTGAGCGTGAAGCGGGCGATCGTCGGATCTTCGGTGGGGCCGACGGCCAGCGAGTCGATGTTGAACCCCCGGCGCGCGAACAGCCCCGCGATCCGGGCCAGAACGCCCGGCTTGTTCTCGGCCAGGATCGACAGCACGTGCCGGCGGCCCGTGCGAAAGCCCGCGTTGGCCTGCAGGTCGTCGAGGCTCAGGATCTCCTTGGTCCCGGGCTCACCCACCCCTCAGCCCACCATGTCCCGGGCGGCCGAGCCGGCCGGGATCATCGGGTAGCAGTTCTCCTCGGCGGTCACGCGGATGTCGCAGACCACCGGCCCGTCGTGGTCCAGGCATTCCCTGATGCCCGCGATCAGGTCTCCCTCCTTCTCGATCAGCATGCCCTTGGCGCCGAAGGCCTCGGCCAGCTTGACCCAATCGGGGCTCGCCCCCATCTCCACGGCGCTGTAGCGGCGGTCCCAGAACAGCTCCTGCCACTGGCGGACCATGCCCAGGTAGCCGTTGTTCATGATGAACACCTTGACCGCGATCTCCTCGGTCACGCAGGTGGCCATCTCCTGGATGTTCATGATGATCGAGCCGTCGCCGGCGACGCAGACCACGTGCTCGGCGGGCCGGGCCACCTTCGCACCCATCGCGCTCGGCAGCCCGAAGCCCATAGTGCCCAGGCCGCCCGAGTTGATCCAGTTGCGCGGCGCGTCGAAGTGGAAGTACTGCGCGCACCACATCTGGTGCTGGCCGACGTCGGAGGTGACGACGGCCTGGCCGTTGGTCGCCTCATAGAGCGCCTCGATCATGCGCTGAGGCTTGATCTCGCCGTCCTCGCCCGGCTCGTAGCCCAGCGGGTGCTTCTCCCGCCAGCCGCGGATGCGCTCCCACCAGCCGTCGAGGCGCGAGGAGTCGGCGCCCAGCGCCCGGTACTCGGCGTTGAGCCTGGGCAGGATGTTCTTGGCGTCACCGACGATCGGTATGTGGGCCGGGATGTTCTTGGAGATCTCGGCCGGATCGACGTCGATGTGGATGAACTTGGCCCGCGGCGCGAACTCCGACAGCTTGCCGGTGATCCGGTCGTCGAAGCGGGCGCCGACGCACACGATCAGGTCGGCCTCGTCCATCGCGTAGTTCGCCGCGCGCGTGCCGTGCATCCCCAACATGCCCAGCCACTGATCGTGCGGGGCGGGAAACGCGCCCAGCCCCATCAGCGTGCAGGTCACCGGGAAGGAATCGCTGGTACTCAGCTCGACGAGCTCCTTGGAAGCGCCGGCGTTGATCACGCCACCCCCCACGTAGAACACCGGGCGGCGGGCGTTGGCCAGCGCCTTGGCGGCCAGCCGGACCTGCTTGGTGTTGCCCTCGGTGGTGGGCTGGTAGCCGGGCAGGTCGACCGAGTCGACGGGCTCGTAGGTGATGTCGGCGCGCGAGAGGTCCTGGGGCACGTCCACCAGGACGGGACCGGGCCGCCCCGTGCGGGCGATGTGGAACGCCTCGTGGATCGCCATCGGGATGTCCCGCGGGTCCTGGATCAGGATCGAGTGCTTGACGATCGGCATCGTGATGCCCGAGATGTCGGCCTCCTGGAAGCCGTCGGTGCCCAGCAGCTCGGTGCGCACCTGACCGGTGATGAACACCGTGGGCACGCTGTCCATCATCGCGTCGGCGATCGCGGTGACCAGGTTGGTCGCCCCCGGCCCCGAGGTGGCCAGCGCCACGCCCACGCGGCCGGTGGCCTTGGCGTAGCCCTCGGCGGCGTGGCCGGCGCCCTGCTCGTGACGGCACTGGACGTGGCGGATGCCCGCGTCCACCAGCGCGTCGTAGGTGGGCAGGTTGGCCCCGCCCGGGATCCCGAATACGTGCTCGACGCCTTCGGCCTTGAGGCACTCCATGATGGCGTCGACTGCTCGCATGCTGCTCCTTTCGGGTTAGCGTGCCCCTTCGGGCGCGACCCCCGATCCTACCAGCGCTTTTCCCGCCTCCGGGGGGCTTTTCAGGTCTCGAAGAGTCGTTCCTGGGTGCCCTGGCTCGACGAGCCGTGCGGGACGGGCTCGGTCTCGGGGAAGAACAGGTCGGCCCCGCAGCGAGAGCACACCTGGTCGTGCAGCTTCACGACCTTGCCGCACTCGGGGCACTCCCGCCGACGCTCGTCGCGGTCGTTGCGGTAGACGATCGCGGCGATGATCCCCAGGCCCGGGAGGCAGAAGCCGATCAGCAGCCAGAGAAAGAACGACGAGCCCTTGATCTTGCCGATCACCGCCGCCGAGAGACCGAAGAAGAAGACGATCACGAGCGCTTCCACGCTGCTCAGTCCCCGCTCAGAGCGCCCGCACGGCCCAGACCACGGCGACCAGGGCGAGGATCGCCACGCCGAGCCAGGCGACGGCGGTGACCGCGCCGATCACGAACTTCAGCGCCAGCCAGGCGGCGGCCAGGACAATCGCGACGGCGACGGTCTTGCGACCCAGCTCGGAGACGGCTTCGCCCACGTCTTCAGTGTAGGAGAGGCGGCTCGGGCGACCATCGACCCAGCCATGCGGTCAGCTCCTCCAGCGCTTCGGGATGGACGTAGTAGTAGGCCCACAGCCCCTGGCGCTCGGATCCGACCAGCCCGGCCTCGCGCAGCTTCTTGAGGTGATGGGAGACGGTGGGCTGGCCCACGTCGAACAGCGGGGTCAGCTCGCACACGCACACCTTGCCGGCGTGCTTTCGCAGTACGTCGATCAGCTGGAGGCGGATCGGGTCACCGAGCGCCTTGGCTACCTTGGCCATGCGCTGCGCCTCGGCGCGGTCTGTGTCGGGGTAGACGACAGGCTCGCAGCAGGGCTCGCCGGCGGGACGTTTCTGCTTTGGCGTGAGCTTCAGTTCGGCGGCGTCCATCTCATTGATGCATATCGATTGAACTTTCATCTGTCAATGCATACCGTGAGCCCGGATGTCTGCGACCCGCATCGGAATCAACGGGTTCGGGCGCATGGGGCGGCTGGCGCTGCGCGCGGCGTGGGGCTGGCCGGAGCTCGCGTTCGTGCACGTCAACGAGATCAAGGCTGACGCGCCGGCCGCCGCGCACCTGCTGACCTTCGACTCGGTCCACGGCCGGTGGGCGCATGACGCGCATGGCGCTGGGGACGCACTGATCATCGACGGGCAGAGCGTGGGCTACAGCGCCGTCGGAGATCCTGGGGAAGCGCCGTGGCAGGAGATGGGTGTCGATGTCGTGCTCGAGTGCTCGGGAAGGTTCAGGACTCGGGAGACGCTGGACCCGTACTTCACCCGCGGCGTAAGAAAGGTCATCGTCGCCGCACCCGTGAAGCAGGGTGCGCTGAACGTCGTGATCGGGGTCAACGACGATCTCTATGACCCGGCGGGCCATGACGTGCTGACCGCCGCCTCGTGCACCACGAACTGTCTCGCGCCGGTGGTGAAGGTGATCCACGAGGGCCTGGGGATCTCCCACGGAATGATCACGACGCTGCACGACATGACCAACACCCAGACGATCGTCGACGCGCCGCACAAGGATCTGCGCCGCGCCCGGTCGGCGAGCGTCTCCCTGATTCCCACGACCACCGGGTCCGCAACCGCGATCGGGCTCATCTTCCCGGAGCTGGAGGGCAAGCTCGATGGCCTCGCCGTGCGCGTTCCGCTGCTCAACGCCTCGCTGACCGATTGCGTGTTCGAGGTCGAGCGACCGACCTCCGTCGAGGAGGTCAACGGCCTGCTGCGGGCTGCCGCAGACGGCCCGCTCAAGGGGGTGCTGGGTTACGAGGAGCGGCCGCTGGTCTCGGTGGACTACAAGGACGACCCCCGCTCCTCGATCGTCGATGCGCAATCGACGATGGTCACCGACGGCACCCAGGTGAAGGTCCTGGCCTGGTACGACAACGAGTGGGGCTACGCCAACCGGATGGTCGAGCTGGCCCGCACCGTCGGCGCGAGCCTCGTCGCGTGACCATGGCGGCCCCCGCAGCCCGCGCCAACGGCGGCGGTGACATGCGCAACTACGTGCTGGTCACGGCCGCCTACTGGGCGGACACGATCGTGGACGGCGCGACGCGAATCCTCGTGCTCTTCTACTTCTACGAGCTCGGCTACTCGCCGCTGAAGGTCGCGCTGCTGTTCCTCTTCTACGAGCTCTTCGGGATCGTGACCAACCTCGTCGGCGGCTACATCGCTGCCCGACGGGGCCTGAAGGCGACGCTGTTCATGGGGCTCGGCATCCAGCTTCTCGCGCTGGCGATGCTGGGCCTGGTGCCCCAGGCCTGGCTCGTCGTGCCCTACGTGATGGTCTCGCAGGCGCTGTCCGGCATCGCCAAGGACCTGACGAAGACGAGCTCCAAGAGCGCCGTCAAGCTGGTCGTTCCCGAGGACTCCGATTCAGCGCTGTACAAGTGGGTCGCAATCCTCACCGGTTCCAAGAACGCGCTCAAGGGCGTCGGGTTCTTCATCGGAGGCCTGCTGCTGACCGTCGTCGGCTTTCGCACCGCGATCCTGCTCCTCGGCGCCCTGATCCTGACCGCGCTCGTCGTGGTGTCGTCGCTGATGCGCGGCAGCCTCGGGACCACCGACAAGACGGCGAGGTTCCGCCAAATGCTCTCCAACAACCGCGCGGTGAACATCCTCGCCGCCGCGAGGATCTTTCTCTTCGCCTCCCGCGACGTGTGGTTCGTCGTCGGCCTGCCCGTCTACCTGCGCGCCGTGCTGGACTGGTCGTTCTGGGAGGTCGGGATCCTGCTCGCGGTGTGGGTGATCGGATACGGCATCGTCCAGGCCTCGGCCCCGCGGTTCATTCGCCGCCCGGACGGCCGGACTGCCACCTGGCTGGCGTTCGCCCTCGCGGCGCTCCCTGCCGCAATCGCCACCGCGCTGACGGCCGACGTCGATCCGACGATCGTCCTGATCGTGGGCCTGATCGTCTTCGGGCTCGTATTCGCGCTCAACTCGGCGGTGCACTCCTACCTGATCCTCGCCTACGCCGATGGAGACAAGGTGGCGATGAACGTCGGCTTCTACTACATGGCCAACGCGGGCGGAAGGCTGTTCGGCACCGTGCTCTCCGGCGCCCTGTACCAGTGGCAAGGCCTTACCGCGTGCCTCTGGGCATCCGCCGTGTTCGTGCTTGCAGCCGGCGGCCTTTCGCTGCTTCTCCCCCGCCGAGTCGCGGGGCGGTCGCGGCCGGTCGCGCCAGGCCGCTCGACCGGGTCGATTCCCAGAGCTCCTAGAGCGGCCCCTTGTCCCAAGGCCCGGTGATGGCCAGTGTCATCCCCTCGTTCGGATCGGAGGTGCTCGCGGACTCTCCGAAGATGTTTACGAAGAGCGTCTTGCCGTTCGGGCTGAAGGTCGCGCCGGCCAGCTCGGAGTCGTTGAGGCGGTTCACGGCGAACTCGAAGACCTCGCCCCTGCGGCTGTAGCCGATCAGGCGGTTGACGTCCTCGATCCCGGGCGCGGCACGGTTGAGGTCGGAGTCGCTGGACGCGTCGTCCTCGCAGAGAATGAGACCACCCCGTGGTGTGACGCAGAGGTTGTCCGGGCTGTCCAGCGCCTCCGAGCCGGTGGATTCGTATACGAGCTGCAGCCGCCCGTCGCCAGAGCGGCCGTTCGAGCGGTACTCCCAGATCTGCCCGAAGCCCTCGCGGTAGCCGTCGGGGTTGACGTCACCGTTCTTGACGTCGCCCCCGCTGGTGGAGGCAAAGAAGATCCCGTCCTTGCCGTCGTACCAGCAACCCTCAAGCCGGTTGAACTTCGCGCCCCCCTGTGAGAAGCCCTGGTTGAAGGTCGAACCGGCTGGGTTTTTGGTCGGGTAGGCGGGATCGACATCGTCGATGTCCACCCACCTGACGCCCAGCGCACGGTGCGGTTTCTGCCCCTCGCGCAGATCGGCCCGCGGGCGACGCTCGACGGCCAGCATCTGCAGGCGCCCTCCCGCAGCCAGATCGCGTGGCCTGTCTGGGATGAATCGGTAGAAGCCCGAGCCCTGGCCCGTGCCCCCGTCTTCTGTCTGGTAGACGATCCCGGTGCGCTGATCGGTGGCGCACGCCTCGTGGGCAAAGCGACCCATGGCGACGAGCGGCTCGGCCACGGCCGGGTCCCCGGCTCCGCGATCAAGCGGCACCTCGAAGTTGTAGCCGTGGCGCTTGGGAAAGAACGCCGCTCCCGTGCGCTCGGGCCCCGCGGTCGTCTCCTCACCGGAGATCCAGCTGCGGTAGCGACGGCCATAGCCGCCGGCACAGTTGACCGTGGTGCCGGACAGGCTCACGAAATCGCGCACGAGCTTGCGCGTGCGCGGATCGAAGTCCAGCGTCGTCGTGCCGCCGCGGGCGGTGGGGTCGTAGGCACCGGAATCAGCGGGGACGCTGCCCGTCCCCGAGGGGCTGCGGTCCTCATGATTGCGGATCAGCCGAACCTGGCCTCCCAGGCCCCGAAAGGCTGCCATCCCGTCCAGGGCCAGCGGGGTGGGCGTGCCGTCGGACATGATCGATCCGATCTTCCCGAAGGCGACGTACGAGAAGCCTGCGGGCAGCGCGAGGATCTTACGACCGTCGCTGCCGGCCTCGCTAACCGGCGCGACGCCCCCGTACCCATCGCGGCGGCCGCCCCTGCGCCCCTTGTCGCTCGCCAGCGCCGCCCGGGCATCCAGGCGCTCGACGGCGGCCGCGCTGAACAACCCCGCTCCGGCCACCTTGGCGCTGCGTCCAAGAAACGTGCGGCGATCAAACGGGGTCATCACGGCCTCCCAGTCGGTGTTGGCCCAATGCGCCTGTGGGCTCGGCGACGGTGGAAGCTAGAAGCGATCCGCGCCGATGTTGTGACCACGAAGTAAATTGTCCTGGGCCGGCGAGCGTGGCGATGCGCGGATCATGAGGAGCTCGAGCCGCAGCGGCAGGGCTGCTCGCATTGGTGACGCTCCACGGCCCACCGCAGCCGACGGGACCCGCCCTACAGCAGATGCGCAGGGCGGGTCGGCAGATACCGGTCCAGCCCCGGCAGCGGCACCGAGCTCATCACCCAGATCGGCCAGAACACCTCGAAGCCGAGGCTGCGCAGGCGTCGCAGCAGCCACCAGGAGTGGGTGGCGCAGTAGACGTCCAGCGTCTCTGGCTCCTGGGTCTTTGCAACTCGGTCCAGTGCCTGGAGCACCACCGGCACCAGCTCCTGCGAGCTGGCCGCGACCGCCGGCCCTATCTCGTCGTCCGTCCCGGCCCAGCACAGGGCGGTGGCCTGTCCACTTCGCTCGTCCATCGAGGCCAGGCAGGTGCGCGTGCGGGCGAAGAACTCGTGCAGCGAGCCACGCTCGTGCCCGATGGCCGGCGGCTCCAGGCGCTGCCACTCGGCCACGGCGCGGTCGGGCCCGAGCACCACCACCGCGGGCTCGGCGGCGTCGATGATCCACGACCGTCGCTCCAGGAACTGCTCCGTGCGGGCCCGCATGTGCCAGTGGCCGGCCGCGGGCATCAGGCCGAAGTCGGTGAGCATGTTCAGCGCCCGCGAGACCCCGGGGGCCACGGACACGCGGCCGAGGTCGGGGGTGGGGTCTCCGGGCAGACAGCGTCCGACCAGAGCGGGCCCGACCCCGCTGCCGGAGTGACTGGGCAGCACGTGCACCTCGGCCAGCTCCTCCATGTTCTGGAAGCGACAGGTGCGCGCGAAGCCCACCGGGCTGCCCTCGTGCTCGGCGATCACGAAGGTGCCCTCCTGAGCGGCGACGTACTCGAGCAGCGGCCGGCGGCGGCGCCACTCACGCTCGAGCTCCTCGCGCCCGGGCGGCGGCCCGGGGTCGATGGCCAGCGACCGGGCCATGCCGTGCAGGGCCAGCCGCGAGAGATCGAAGGAAGCCCGCAGGTCCCTGGCGTGCCCTTCGCGGAAGGTCAGGCCCGGCATCGTCAGCGGGGCCGGACTCACCGGATGTCCTGCAGGAAGCTCTGGGTCATCGGGGAGCGAGGCTACCGGCGCCGGGAGGTGAAGGTCTTCAGAGCAACCGGGCCCGGCGGCGGGCTTCGTCGAGCGCCGGCTTCATGGGCGCGGGCAGTCGCCGCCGCACGCGCCAGGGGGCACCGCAGAAGGCGTGGTTGGCGACGGTGGCAAAGCCCTGCTCGTCGGTGCGCAGGGCCAGCAGCAGGTGCGCGATGCGGTCCGAGGGCGGAAGCTCGGGGTCGGTGGCGCGTACGCAGAAGCAGTGCACCCGTGCGCCGCCGGGCGGCATCAGAACGGCTCCTGCCTCCCCCATCAGCCAGATGCCCAGCGCGCTGCGCTGGAGCGCCAGCCCGGTCTCGCGCTGCAGGTCGCGTTCGGCGTGGCCGAGCAGGTCGCCCAGCAGGCCCTGGGCCACCGGCTCGGTGCGGTCGTGGCGGGCTCCCTTTCTCCGCAGGACGCTCGCGCCCCGGAAGGCGTACAGCTCCGGGATGATCCAGGCCTGCGCGAAGGCGGCGAGGGCCACGGGGAACGTGAGCCAGGTGACAGCCAGCAGGCCGATCCCGATGAGGACGAAGGGAGCCGAGTAGGCGATCGTCCAGAGCCGCCACAGCCGCGCGTTGCGGTCCAGATAGCGCTGGTCGGCGACCGGTCGCCACGGGACCTGCGCTATCTCCGGCAGGGCGGGGGCAGACCCCGCCGGCGCTGCCATCGGGCGTCCTAGCCGCCGGCGATCGGGCGGCGCATGATCACCAGCTCCGCGTCCCGGGGCAGCTCGCGGACCTGCGTGGCCTGGCCGTCGCCGTGGTCCAGCACGCCGATGTAGCCCTCGTCGAGCTGGTCGCGGAACTCCCGCACGGCGGCGTCGAAGGCCGCCTGGTCGGCTGCGCTCCACTCCGCCAGCGTGGAGTGCCCGCTGGCGTCCATCCTGATCAGTCGCGACATGAGGAGATCCTTCGTTCGGGTGCCCGACCGATGGTAAGCCCTGGGCAAATGCCTCAGATCACACCCGGGGTTCATCGCTGGGGCTGCGATGGTGGCGGCGGCCTTCTCGGGCCGAGCTCGACTCGACGTCGGCCCCGCCAATCATCGAGGCTCGATCCGCTCGCGGACGAGGCGCTGCACCTCCCCGCCGTCGGCCGTGCCCTTCGTCGCCTTCATCACCGCCCCGACGATGGCGCCGATCGCCTTGTGGTTCCCGCCACGTATCTTTTGCACCGCGTCGGCGTTATCGGCCATCGCCTGATCGACGATCGTGCCCAGCTCGTCGCCGCCGGCCTTGGCCAGGCCCCGATCCTGGACGATCGCCGCGGGGTCGCCGCCCTCCTCGACCAGCACGCCCAGCACCTCCTTGGCCGCCGAGCCCGCGACCTCTCCCTCCTCGACCATGGCCACGAGTCGCGCGAGGGCGCCCGGCTCAAGTGCGGTCTGGTCCGGGTCGCGGTCGCCGAGGCGCGAGAGCAGCTCGCCGGTCACCCAGTTGCCCACCCCGACGGGGTACGAGCCGTTCGTGGCGATCGCGGCCTCGAGGAAGTCGCCCAGCTCGGGGCGAAAGGCCAGCAGGCGGGCGGCGTCGGCGTGCAGGCCGTGATCGCTCTCCAGGCGGGCGGCGCGGTCGGCGGGCAGCTCCGGGAGGGCGGCCCGGGCGCGGTCCAGCATCTCCCGGGTGGGGGCGATCGCGACCAGGTCGGGCTCGGGGAAGTAGCGGTAGTCGTGCGCCTCCTCCTTGGATCGCAGCGAGCTGATCGCCCCCGTGCGCGGGTCGAAGTGCAGCGTCTCCTGGGTCACCTGGCCGCCGTCGCGCACGATCATGGTCTGGCGGGCTATCTCGGCGTCCACGCCGCGCTCGAGGAAGCGGAACGAGTTCATGTTCTTGAGCTCGGTCTTTACGCCCAGCTCGCTGGAGCCCTGCGGGCGGATCGATACGTTGGCGTCGCAGCGCAGCGAGCCCTCCTCCATGTTCACGTCCGAGACGCCGAGCTGGCGTAGGGTCACCCGCAGCAGGCGCAGCCACTCCGACGCCTGGGCGGCCGAGCGCACGTCGGGCTCGGTCACGATCTCCACCAGTGGCGTGCCGCCGCGGTTGAAGTCGACCACGCTGGCCTCGGCGGAGTGGATCCGCCCCGACTCGCCGGCGTGTACGAGCTTGGCGGCGTCCTCCTCCAGGTGCGCGCGGTGGACGCGGATGTCGCCCAGACGGCCCGGACCGCAGATCGGGACGTCGTACTGGGACACCTGGTAGCCCTTGGGCAGGTCGGGATAGAAGTAGTTCTTGCGGTGAAAGACCGAGCGCGGGGCCAGCTCGCAGCCCAGCGCCATCCCCACCATCAGCGCGTAGTGCACGGCCTCGGCGTTGACCACCGGCAGCGTGCCGGGCAGGCCCAGGCACACGGGGCAGGTGCGGGTGTTGGGCTCCTCGCCGAACGACAGGGCGCAGGAGCAGAACATCTTGGTCTTCGTGGCCAGCTGTACGTGAATCTCCAGGCCGATGACCGGCTCGTATGCGGTGGGGGGCGGGTCAGACACGTGCGGCGCTCCCGTCGAAACCGATCGCCTGCTCCAGCGCGTAGGCCGCGTCCAGGATCATGTTCTCGCTGAAGGCCGGGCCGGCCAGCTGGATCCCGACGGGCAGGCCCTCGGACAGACCGCCCGGGATCGAGATGGCCGGGATCCCGGCCAGCGGCATCGGCACCGTGCAGAAGTCGAGCAGGTACATGGCCAGCGGGTCGCCGGTCTTCTCGCCCAACGGGAAGGCGACCGTCGGCGAGGTCGGCGTGACGATCAGGTCGACCTTCTCGTAGGCGGCCCGGAAGTCCTCGGCGATCTTGGTGCGCACGCGCTGGGCGCTGCCGTAGTAGGCGTCGTAGTACCCGCTCGACAACGCGTAGGTGCCGATCATGATCCGCCGCTTGACCTCGTCGCCGAAGCCCTGCTCGCGGGTCTCCTCGTACAGCGACAGCAGGTCCTGCACGTCGCCGGCGCGCCTGCCGTAGCGCACCCCGTCGAAGCGGGCCAGGTTGGCGCTCGCCTCGGCCGGCGCGATCACGTAGTAGGCGGCGATCGCCTGCTCGGAGTGGGGCAGCTCGATCTCCTCCAGGGAGCCCCCCAGCGCCTCGATCCGCTTCAGGGTGGCCTCGAACACCTCGCGCACGCCGGGCTCGATTCCCTCCCCGGTCAGCTGCGGCGGGACGCCGACGGTCAGGCCGTCGAGCCGCTCCGCCCTGGGCAGGACCACCTCCTCGGGCAGCCCGGTGCAGGTCGAGTCGCACGGATCGGCGCCGGCCATGTGTGAGAGCAGCAGCGCGGCGTCGGTCACGTCCCGGGTCAGCGGACCCGCCTGGTCGAGCGAGGAGGCAAAGGCGATCATCCCGTAGCGCGAGACCGCCCCATAGGTGGGCCGCAGGCCGACCACCCCGCACAGCGACGCGGGCTGGCGCACCGAGCCGCCGGTGTCGGTGCCTATGGCCCAGGGAGCCAGCCCGGCCGCCACGGCGGCGGCCGAGCCGCCGCTGGAGCCGCCCGGCACCCGGCTTCGGTCCCACGGGTTCAGCGCCGGCCCGAAGCCCGAGCTCTCGTTGGAGGAGCCCATGGCGAACTCGTCCATGTTCGTCTTGCCCAGCATCGGCGCTCCGGCTGCCGCGAGCCTCTGCACGGCGGTGGCGGTGTAGGGCGGGCGGTAGCCCTCGAGGATCCGCGATCCCGCCTGACTGGGGACCCCTTCGGCGCAGAAGAGATCCTTCACCGCCAGCGGAACGCCGCCCAGCGGAGCGCCGGCGGGCACCGCGGGAGCTTGGTCGGCGACCCAGAGGAAGGCGTTGAGCTCGTCGCCGGCGGCCCGCTGACGGTAGGCGGCGAACAGCTCGGGGGCGGACAGCTCGCCGGCCTCGATCTGCTCCGCGGCCTGGGCGCCGGTGAGCTCGGTGCCGTCGCTCACTGGCCCGCGCTCGGGCTGGGCACGCGAAAGCCCGTGCCGTCGCTGTCGGGCGCTTGGCCCATGGCCTGCTCGCGGTCGAGGCTGGGCCGCGGCTCGTCGGGGCGCAGCACGTTCTCCAGCTGCACTACGTGCGAGGTGGGCTCGACGCCCTCGAGGTCGAGCGCTGCGATGGTCTCGATGTGCTCGAGGATCGAGGACAGCTCACCGGTCATGCGCCCGACCTCCTCCTCCGAGAGCCGCAGCCGGGCCAGGCGCGCCACGTAGAGGACCTGTTCGCGGTCGATCATCGGCGGGCGATTCTAGGCGCCGGGCACTGGCGGGGCCGGGCCGGGAACGCCGGGATCGACTAGAGAGGGTCGACGGGCAGCGTCAGGGGCCCTCGGACCAAGCCGCTGCGCCCGCCGCGCAGCCGGGCGCGCAGGGAGAAGGAGCCGACCAGGTCCTTGCCCGCCGAAGCGCGAATCAGGCGCTGGCCCTCCGAAGTCAGTCGCACCCTGACGGAGCCGACACGGCCGGGCCGGATCCGTGCCCGTCCGCTTCCCAGCTGGACTCGCCCAGCACGCAGGCGCACGCGGACGGCGCAGGTGTGGCCCATCTCGGCGGGGCACCCGACCGACAGCCGCACCGAGGAGGCACGCGGGCCGGCGGTGGACGGAAGCGGCCCCGGGAGGGCGCGCCCCTTGCGGCGCAGGCGCTCGCAGCCGCGACGGGTGAAGTCGAAGGAGTCGACCGAGGCACAGTCACGCCCCGACCCGCAGCTGAGGGCGTCGACGTTGCGATCGCGTGCCGCGATCCTGTCGTTGCCGCCAAGCGCGACGATCCTGTCCGATCCCCTGCCGGCATCGACAGTGGCGATGGCTCAGCGGCGGCGGCCACCCCTCCGACCGCCCTTCGCGGTCGACTCGCCCGCGCCCAGTAGACGGCCGATGGCGCGGAAAGGCAGCATCACGATGTCGACGATGGTGTTGAGGATTGCGTGCAGGATCTTCATGTGTGGTCTGCCCTCTCGTTTGGGGTTGACGCCTCCTTCGGCGCGGATGCCCGCGGCGGGACGGCGCGAAACGCGAGCGCCGAAAGCCGGGGCTCAGCTCGACTCGGCCTGCGCCCCGGGCGGCCATGCGGTGCCGTCCTGCTCGCGACGCATCGCCTGGCTCGCGGCCAGCGCGATCACGACCAGCGCCAGCGGCGCTCCGGCCTTGACCGTGATCGAGTCGTCGCTTCCCGGCTGCGACAGCAGCCGGTAGGCCACCAGCAGGCCGGTGAGCGTGGCCAGAACCGCCACCAGCGTGCTTGGAGAGACGGGAGGCTGCGACCTGCGTCCGGCGGCCCGCAGCCAGGCGGCTGCCACGGCGAGGATCACCGTCCCCAGCAATCCGATCAGGACGACCCGGTCGATCGCCCCAGGGGCCTGCCAGGCGTTCTTCTCCTGCGCCTCGGCGTCCTGCGCCGCGGTATCGCGCTGCAACCCCTCCGCGTCGCCCCCGGGACCGCCGGTGTTGGGCTGCGACAGCTTCTCGACCTCGCGTGCCCGATCGCCGACCGTGGTGGAGTACCAGTCAAGCGCCATCACGAACAGCGGGCACAAAGCGGCGACCATCGTCACGGCGTCGGCTCGCAGCAGGCGTGTAAAGCTCAAGGCCGCGGAGCGGGGAGAGTCTCGATCTCGGGCGCTGCGGCCACCGGCACGCCGGTCGGGTCGGTCGGATCGTCCGGAGCGCTCAGCCGCTCGTCGCGCATGGCGATCAGTGAGGTGGCGAGCACGCCCAGCACGCCAACCAGGCCCAGGTAGGCCCCCGTCGCCAGTTCAAGGCCCTCGCCGGGAGGCACCAGCACGCGAAAGACACAGACGATGGTGCAGGGGATGCTCACCAGCAACGTCAAGGTCTCGTAGGCGACCCCCGGCGACGGTGTGACCGCCCTCGCCACCACGCCCAGAGCCGCGATCGACGCGAGCGCGAGCAGGGCGAGCAGGACGTCGGTGACGGCGAAGGCATCCCAGCCGGAAATGTCTCCGTGCGGCGCATAGCCCGTGACCCCGCCCGGCTCGTGGCCAGAGCTGGGGTCGGAGGGCCGGTACCAGGGCAGGAACAGCGAGAGCAGCAGGGCAAGGCCCGCCGCCGCCATCGCCCATTCACCGATCCTCAGCCTGCGCGGGTCCATTACCCGGAGCCTAGCCCGAGCCTGACCCATCCGGCATCAGGAGGACGGCCCGTCTAATCGAGCGGCTTGAGCTCCAGCCGGTGGACGGCCGGGCCCTGCAGCACGCTGCCGTCGGGGGCGAACCGCGAGCCGTGGCAGGGGCAGTCCCAGGAGCGCTCGGCGGTGTTCCAGTTGACCTGGCACCCGAGATGGGTGCAGCGGGTGGAGACGGCCACCAGCGAGCCGTCCTCGCGCCGATGGCCCGCGACCTTCTGGCCCCGATGCTTGACGATGTCACCCTCCCCGGGCTCGAGGCTCTCGATCGGTCGCTGACCGCGGTTGACCACGCGGTCGCGCACCATCCGAAAGCCGGCCTGGGCGTTCTCCTCCAGCAGCTTGGCGGCAGACGCGGCCGGCTTGAACCGGTTCGGGTCAAACAGCGGCGCCCACGCGTTCTCGCGAGCGCGGCAGAGGTCGGTGAGGATCATGGCCGCGGCCGTGCCGCCGGTCATGCCCCACTTGGCGAAGCCCGTGGCCATGAAGACCCGGTCCTCGCGGGGCGTGAGCGCTCCCACGTAGGGCACGCCGTCCACGGTGGTGTTGTCCTGGGCCGACCAGCGGTACTCGACCGACTCGACCGTCCAGTGCTCCCGGGCGAACTGCTCCAGCGCCTCGTAGCGCCGGCGGGTGTCGCCGCCCGTGCCCGTCTTGTGGCCCTCCCCGCCGACGAGCAGCAGCTCCTCCCCCTCCACCGGCACCGACCGGATCGAGCGGGTGGGCGAGTCGGCGCCGATGAACATGCCCTGGGGCGGGTCGCCCTGGATGCGGCACAGGATGGCGTAGGAGCGTTCGGGATGAACTCGCGCGAAGGCGAGCGAGCGGTCGAGGAAGGGGTAGTGGGTGGCCACCACCACACGCTCGGCCTTGACCCGGCCGCCGGGCGTCTTGACCAGGCAGTCCTCGTCGGTGTCGACCTCCACCGCACGCGAATGCTCGTAGACCCTCCCCCCGCGGGCGGTGAACTGCTCGAGCAGGCCCAGGAGGTACTTGCGCACGTGGAACTCGGCCTGGTCGTCGAAGCGCACGGCCGCGCCCACCGGGTAGGGCAGCGGGACATCCTCGTCCAGGGAGGCGGGCAGGCCCGCCTCCTTCGCGGCCAGCGCTTCGTCTTCGGCCTCGCTCGTCGAGGAGCCGGGAGATACGTACGCCCAGGAGAGCCGGCGCCGGAAGTCGCAGTCGATCTCGTCCTCGCGCACCCGACGGGCGATCCACTCGAGCGCGGCCTGGTTGGCCTGGCCGTAGGTGCGGGCGCCGTCGGCGCCGAACTTCCCCCGCAGGTCGGCGTAGATCATCCCGTGCTGTGAGGAGACCTTGGCGGTGGTCAGGCCGGTCACGCCGTGGCCGATCCGACCGGCCTCCACCAGCACGACGCCGGCCCCGCTCTCCTGGAGCATCAGCGCGGTGGTCACGCCGACGATGCCGCC
>Ga0208612_1000427_pt1 | contig 18556 bp, 15 predicted proteins | sample AntDryMetagUQ889_FD_188089 | JGI IMG/M metagenome (GOLD analysis project Ga0208612, IMG submission 188089) | Polar desert microbial communities from Antarctic Dry Valleys - UQ889 (SPAdes) | ecosystem: Environmental > Terrestrial > Soil > Desert | place: Antarctic Dry Valleys | collected 2008-12-31 | reverse complement strand
AGTCCGGCGAGCTTCGCCGTTCGCAGGGTGAGCAGCAGCGACGCCGGCTGCTGGCCGTACGGATAGTCGGATGCATAGATCACCTGCTCGGGTGCGACGAGCCGGAAGAGGTCGAGCACGTCCAGCGGGCTCCAGACCGATGTGTCGAAGAAGACTCCCGGCCTGCCGGAGAAGCAGTTCGCCAACGCGGCGAGATCGGCGATGCCGCAGTGCGCGATGATCAGCTCTGCGCCGTCGTAGCGGTCGACGAGTGCGCGCAGGGCGTCGGCGATCGGTGGCAGGCCTCGGCCGCCGTGGATCAGGATCGGGACGCCGCGTTCGGCGGCGAGCTCGAAAACCGGCGCCAGCCGCTCGTCGTTCAGCATGAACTTCTGGGCCCGCGGATGCAGCTTGATTCCCCGCGCGCCGGCATCGAGGCAGCGCCGAGCCTCCTCGATCGGCCGCTCCGTCAGGTCGAGCCGGACGAACGGAACGAAGCGACCCTGCGAGCGCTCTGCCTGAACCAAGGTGCGATCGTTGGCAGCGCTGAAGCTGGGATGGCGGTCGGGCTCGTCGAGGCAGAACATGAACGCGCCTGAGATGCCGTGGCGCTCCTGAATCGCCACGAGCTCGTCGAAGTCGCCGGCCATCCCGTCGATGTCGTTGCCGAGGTGGACGTGTGCGTCGAAGATCTCCGCGCCTTGGGGCAGTTCGGCCCGCACGTCGGCCTCGAAGCGCTCGAGGAGCGCCTGCGACCGTCTGATCACGTCGTCCACCCTGGCGGAGTCTACGGACTGACCGGACGCGGCTCGCGCGGTCCGCGCGCTACCGTCACGGGTCGCCGAGGCTGACCACGTACCCCGCGCCCGGGTCCGCGTTGCCCCGAAGTAGGTCGTGGTAGAGACGGACGAGTTGATTCCCGTCGCTGATGCGCTCGATGTGCATCGTCCGCTCGGCGACGGGAGCAAAGTGCTCCCAAGCCGTGGCGTACTGTTGCCCCAGCTCGCGCCCGCGACGCGCTATCTCGTCGGGAGCGAAGAAGAACTCGGGCGCGGGAGCCGGTAGCGGCGCCTCGTCTGCCTCTGCCTCGTGATGGGTGAAGCCGACCAGGATCGACCATTTGAGCCTTCCACCGAGTAGCTCGTGCAAGCGCCGAAGGAGTGCACGGTGCCCCGCGAGATCGACCAGCGCTGCGGTGCCCGTTGCGAGGGGCTCGCGCAGCTCGTCGTAGGCCAGCACCGTGTCGTAGAGCCCGAGGCTCTCGACCCAGGCAACGCGGGCCGCCGACGTCAGGCCGATCGTCTGGACCCGCCGCTTGCCGAGCAGGTGTGCGAGGCCGTAGGCAGTCTTACTCGACGCGCTCGTCAGCACGACGGTCTCTGCGCCGCGAAACCCCTCCCCCGCGAGCATGAGGTCGAGCAACACAGAGGTCGTGAACAGTGGCCGCATGACGAGCGAGGTCTCGTCGCCCTCACCGTCCACTCTCAGGTAGTGGTTGTAGACCCGCGACAGCTCCTCTCGGTGCGAGGCGGCATCCACGAAACCGAGCGGATGCGCCGCGGGGGAGGCCGTGAAGTACGTCCCCATCGGAACCAAGCCGAACAGTCTGTGCCCTTCGGACGCAGCCGGCGAACGGGAGGCGACAACTCGCGCGTAACCCCACGCTGGGATGACGCCCCAGCCGGGTGGGGCCGGAAAGAGCGCCCAGTAGCCAAGCTCCTCTCCCTTGACCGCATACGTGATGTTGTTGGCGCTCAAGGAGAAGCGCTCGACGACCAGCTGCGCCTCGCCCTCCGCCAGGCGCGCTCGCAGCGACTCGCCGGCGGCAAGCTCGCAGACGCCGAGATCGTCGCGACGGACCCGAAGCTCGGGCACTACACCGCCGCGAGCCCGGCGACCTTGCCGCGCAGGTACTCCAGGTAGGGCTGCGGATCGATCGTGCGCTCGCCGATCGCCCGCTCGAGCGTCTCGGTGGGTGTGAACTTGCGGCCGTGACGGTAGAGCTGTCGCGCGAGCCAGCCGTACAGCTCGCCGAACTCGCCCGCCTCGATCTGCGCGTCGAGGTCTGGGATCGCAGCGCGGACGTGCTGCCAGATCTGCAGCGACAAGACGTTCCCGAGCGCGTAGGTCGGGAAGTAGCCGTACGCCGCGCGCGTCCAGTGCACGTCCTGGAGGACGCCATGAGCATCGTCGGGAACGTCGACGCCGAGGAACTCCGTCATCCGCGCGTTCCACGCCTCCGGCAGCTCCTCGAGCGCCAGCGTCCCGTCGACGAGCTGCTGCTCGAGCTCGAAGCGGAGGATGATGTGCAGCGAGTAGGTCACCTCGTCGGCGTTCACGCGAATGAGGCTCGGGGCGACGCGGTTGATGCCGCGGTACCACGTCTCGAGATCGACCGAGCCGAGCTGCGGGAAGCGCTGTTGCAGCTTCGGGAGGAATCCACGCCAGAACGGCAGCGAGCGGCCGACGAGGTTCTCCCACGTCCGGCTCTGCGACTCGCCGAGGCCGAGCGAGGGACCGCCGGCGAGCGGCGTCCGGTCGAGTGCCGGGTCGAGCCCCTGATAGGTGAGGCCGTGTCCTGCCTCGTGCATCGCGGCCCAGAGCGCGCGCAGGTTGTCCGGCCGGTAGCGCGTGGTCATGCGGATGTCGCCGCGGCCGATCCCGATCGCGAAGGGGTGGACGGTCGGGTCGAGTCGCCAGGTGCCGTCCTCGAAACCGAAGTGTCCCAGCACGTCCTCCAGGAACGCCTTCTGCGTCTCGACCGGGTAGTCCCCTTCGAGGAAGGAGTCGTCAGCCGGCTCGCCCGCCGAGCGGACGATCTCCGTCAGCGCGGGCCGCAGCACCTCGAAGACCGCCTTGACCTCCGACGTGCGCATGCCCGGCTCGTACTCGTCGAGGAAGGCGTCGTACGGCGAGTCGCCGGCCTCCATGTACTCGGCCCAACGCAGCGCGATCTCGTGCACGCGCCGGAACGCGGGCAGGAAGAGATCGAACCGCGAGGCCTCGCGGGCCTCGAGCCAGGCCGCGTGCGCGTTCGAGCCCTCGCGCAGCCAGGCCTCCGCAAGCTCCTTGGGCACGCGCCGCTGCTTCTCCCAGTCGCGGCGCGCGACGCGGATGAGGCTCGCATCGTCCCCATCGTGATCGAGCTGCTCTTCGAGCGGACGCACGGCCTCCAGCAGTCGACCGGTCTCGTCGGCCGTGAAGCGCTCGTGGACGACACCGCCGAGCGTCGCCAGGGTCTCCGAGCGGGCGGACGCGCCGCCGGCGGGCATGTTCGTGCGCTGATCCCAGGCGAGGACGCCGAGCGCTCGCTCGAGGTCGTCGATCTCCGTGAGGTGCTGCTTCAGCTCGACCAGAGGCTCGGCCACGGGCCAGAACCTACCCGCTAGGATCGCGCCCGATGACCGACGTGCTGATCATCGGCGACACGATGCGCTCTCCGGAGCTCAGGCACGAGGTGCCGGTGGCGGTCCCCGATCCGCTGCTCTACGCCGAGGTGGATGGGCAACGATCCGTTGTCGTCAGCTCGTTGGAGAGGAGCCGTCTCGCCGCTCTCGGCTCCGATCTCGAGGTGCTCACCTGGGAGGATGCCGGGTCCGACGAGCTCGTGCGCCGCGGCCTCGATACGTATCGGTTCGACCTCGAACTCTGGCTGAACGCCTGTCGCCGCCTCGGCCTCGAGCGTGCGATGACTCCTCTGGCGTTCCCGCTCGGGCACGCCGACTACCTCCGCTCGAAGGGGATCGAGCTCCATCCCGATCAGAGCGCCTTCGACGAGCGCCGCCGGGTCAAGAACGGGTACGAGCTCGAGGGCATCCGGCGCGCGTGCCGCGCCGTCGAGGCTGGAGCGCAGGTGGGCGTCGACCTGCTTCGCAGTGCCGACGCGCGCAACGGCACGCTTGTTCTCGACGGCGAGCCGCTGACGTGCGAGCGCATCAAGCTCGAGCTCGAGCGTGTCTTCGGCGAGCACGGTGCGGCTGCGGAGGAATTCACTGTCTCCCACGGCCCGCAGACCGCCGTCGGCCACGAGGGCGGCTCGGGTCCCATCGCCACGAACGACATCGTTCTCTTCGATCTGTATCCACGCGACCGGGCGTCGGCCTGCTTCTCGGACTTCACGCGCACCTTCTCGATCGGTCCCGCCTCGGACGAGCTGAAGGCCTACCACCGGCTCGCGAAGGAGGCGCTCGAGCTTGCGGTGAGTGCCGTGCGGCCGGGAGTGCGGGGCAGCGACATCCATCGCCAGGTGTGCGACTTCTTCCACGAGCACGGCTACAAGACGCAGCTGCACAAGGAGGACGGCGAGGTCCTGGAGGACGGCTACTTCCACGGGACCGGTCATGGCGTCGGCCTCGAGGTGCACGAGCGTCCCGGCCTCGGCCGCACCGGGAGCGAGGCACTCGTTGTTGGCGACGTGATCGCGGTCGAGCCCGGCCTGTACCGGCAGGGCTTCGGTGGCGTGCGCCTGGAGGACCTCCTGCTCGTGACCGAGGGCGGCTGCGAGGTGCTGACGAGCTTCCCGTACGACCTCGAGCTGTGAACGAATCCCAGGTTCCAGCCGGCGAGGGGCGCGGGCACACGATCGAGACGCTGCTCGGCGAGGAGCGTCGGTATCCGCCGCCTCCGGAGTTCGCCGCTCAGGCCAATGCCAACGCAGATATCTACGAGCGGGAGTTCGAGGAGTTCTGGGAGACGGAGGCGCGCGAGCGCGTCAGCTGGGTCGAGCCGTTCACGAAGCTGCTCGAGTGGGAGTTGCCGTACGCGAAGTGGTACCTCGGCGGCAAGCTCAACGTCTCCTACAACTGCGTCGACCGCCACGTCGAGGCGGGTCGCGGGGACCGCGTCGCCATCTTCTGGGAGGGCGAGCCGGAGGGGGAGCGCGGCGAGCTCACCTACGCACAGCTCCAGGTTCAGGTCGTCCGGTTCGCGAACGCGCTCAAGCAGCTCGGCGTCGGGAAGGGGACGAAGGTCGCGATCTACATGGGCATGGTCACGGAGCTCCCGATCGCCATGCTCGCCTGCACTCGGCTGGGGGCGCCGCACACCGTGGTCTTCGGAGGCTTCTCGGCGGACTCGCTCTCCGACCGGGCCAACGACATGGGCTGCGAGGTGCTGGTCACCCAGGACGAGGCCTGGCGGCGAGGCAAGACGGTGCCGTTGAAGCGGACCGCCGACGCCGCCATGTCGGACGCACCGGGCCTCGCGAGATGCCTCGTCGTGCAGCGCACCGGCAACGAGGTTCCCATGCAGGAGGGGCGTGACGTCTGGCTGCACGAGCTCGACGTCTCGGACGACCCCGCCAGCTGCCCACCCGAGCCGATGGACGCCGAGGACCTGCTGTTTCTGATGTACACGTCCGGCACGACGGCGAAGCCGAAGGGCATCGCTCACACGACGGGCGGCTACCTCGTGGGTGTGGCCACGACCCACGACTACGTCTTCGACCTCAAGCCGGAGGACGACGTCTACTGGTGCGCGGCCGACATCGGCTGGATCACCGGCCACAGCTACATCGTCTACGGCCCGCTCTGCAACGGCGCCACGTCGGTCATGTACGAGGGAACGCCCGACTACCCGGATCAGGAGCGCTGGTGGTCGATCGTCGAGCGCTACGGCGTCACGATTCTCTATACGGCGCCGACCGCGATTCGCGCCCACATGAAGTGGGGGCCGGAGCACGCGCAGAAGCACGATCTCTCGTCGCTGCGCTTGCTGGGGTCGGTAGGCGAGCCGATCAATCCAGAGGCGTGGGTCTGGTACCGCGAGCACATCGGCGGCGACAGGACGCCGGTCGTCGACACCTGGTGGCAGACGGAGACCGGGATGATCATGATCACTGCGTTGCCTGGTGTGACAACGGGAAAGCCGGGCTCCGCAACCAAGCCGTTCCCGACCGTCGCCGCAGCTGTCCTGAGCGAGGCCGGGGAGGAGGTCGGACCCGGCGGCGGTGGCTACCTCGTGCTCAGCAGGCCGTGGCCGGCAATGACGCGCGGGATCTACGGCGACGACGCGCGCTTCCGCGAGACGTACTGGTCGAAGTACCCGGGCGTCTACTTCGCCGGCGACGGCGCCCGCATCGACGCTGACGGCGACTTCTGGCTGCTCGGCCGCGTCGACGACGTGATGAACGTCTCCGGTCACCGCATCTCCACGATCGAGGTCGAGTCGGCGCTCGTCGACCACTCGAGGGTTGCGGAGGCGGCGGTGTGCGGCCGCGCCGACGACCTGACGGGGCAGGCGATCGTGGCCTACGTGACGCTGAAGGGCGGCGATGAGGGGTCGGTCGAGATGCTCGAGGAGCTCCGCAACCATGTGGCCGCCAAGATCGGCGCGATCGCGAAGCCGGCGAACGTGGTCTTCACGCCGGAGCTCCCGAAAACGCGGTCGGGGAAGATCATGCGCCGTCTGCTGCGCGACGTCGCCGAGCAGCGGCCGCTCGGCGACACGACCACGCTGGCCGACCCCGCCGTCGTGAGCGAGATCGCCGACCGCGCGGCAGCCACGTCAGCCGACGAGTAGCGCTCGGGTTCTTCGGCTGCCGAGCTCGCGGCTCAGTCACGCGGACGTGCGGCTGCCCCGGCAGCACGGTACAACCTGCGCATGCGCCCCTTTGCCGCCCTGCTCGCGCTCTGCCTCAGCGTCCCAGCCGTCGCCGTAGCCGGCGATCGCGAGCTGTTAGACGCGCGCGACCGTTACCTGCAGGCCGCACGCGTCTCCTATCCGGATACGCCCGACGGCGCGCAGGCGCGCTACGACGCAGGGCGCGACCTCGTCGAGGCGACATTGGCCGCCGGTTCCGTGCGGCCGCGATTCAGCTCGTTGCGGGCTGACCTGCTCGCCCGCGGCCGGGCCGCCGTCCGCCACGCTGAAGCGCTCGATCGTGACGACGGCTTCCGTAGCGAGGTCACGCTCGCTCCGTTGCCGCCCGTCTCGTCCGTGGTCGGGCCGCGCCGCCCGGACGCGACCCTGGCGCGGAAGCTGGCCGTCGCCGCCGCGCGTGCCTCCGGTGCCGCGGGGATCTGGGTCCACGACCTTCGCACCGGCCGCTATGCCGGGCACGGGGCCGACACGCGATTCGCCGCCGCCTCGACGGTGAAGCTCGGTGCGCTCGCGGCCGCGTTGCACACGACGGCCCTGCCCGAGCGGAGCCGCTGGTGGTACGACGTCCGGCAGATCGGCTTCTGGTCGTCCAACCTGGCGGCGAACCGGATCGGAGCCTTGCTCGGCTACGCCGCCGTCGTGGACGGCCTGCGCCGGCTCGGCATGGCCTCCAGCACGTACCCCGGCCCGTATCGCGCCACGACGGGCTACCGGCCACCAGGCCCGCACACGCGGGTGACGACAGCACGCGATCTCGGCCGCGCCCTCTTCCGGCTCGGTGCCGGCGCACAGGGGGATGCTCGTGCGCTGCGCCTGCTCGGACTGACGAGGCTCCAGGCGCGTGCCGGCGTCCGCGTGCTGGCGTCGTCGCAGCCGGTAGCGGACAACCGGGGGCTGCTCCGACGCTGGTTGCCTGGTGCGAACCTGGTCGAGAAGAACGGCTGGCTCACGGACACCCGTACGACCGCTGCGATCGTGTACCGAGGCGGCCGCGCGACGGTCGTCGTGGTCGAGCTCTACCGCCCCGGCGTCACCCTCCGCGAAGGACAGCAGCTGGGGCGCGACGTCCTGCGCGCCGCCGGCCTGATCAGGTGAGCGACGTCTGCTCCGCCGGGACTCGGGTTCCAACGGCCTTCGCGGCGAGGCCGTCGAGCGTCTGCTTCAGCTCGCGGTAGAGCGCCTGAGCCTCGCTGGGCGTGTCGCCGATCGCGGTCAGGCCGATCCGACCGGCCACCGCCAGCGCGCTCACCATGTGCAGCGCCACCCCCGCCTCGCGCTCCGCGTCCCAGCCGAGGCTCCGTTCCGCAACGACGTCGAGCAGGTCGTCGGGTGTCAGAGCGGCATACGCGGGCGCATCGAGGTGATCCGTCGCGACGTAGTGCTTGAGGTCGCCGAGACGGGTGCGGAACTCGCCGGCCAGCGGGTCGTAGACGCCGTCGGTCAAGGTCGAGATCGCCATGAACGGATGCGTCGTCCCCCCACAGCGGAGGTTGATCTCGATCGCGTACGGCTCCCAGTCGCCGTTGTGGCGCACCGCAACGAAGTCGACGGCGCAGCGGCCGATCACGCCCTCGCGGGCGAGGCGGCGCCCGATCTTGAGCGCCTCGACGGCTATTCGCGGTGCGTAAGCGGGATCGGCCGGGAAGCGGCAGCCGAAGTAGGTCTGGCCATGCGGCCCGCCGAGCACCTGGTCGTGCGTCGAGAGGATCTCGACCTGGCCGGACGGGCTGATCCGCAACTGCGCGCTCGGGCTGCGGAAATCCTCTCCCTCGATCCGCTCCTCGACGATGCCACCCCCAACCGCAAGGGCGTCGAGGTAGTCGTCGACGACCGCCTCGGTGTCCTCGAGCTCGAGCGCGCCAGCGAGCGCGCCGTCCGCGAGCGCACCGGCAACGTCGACGAGCGCGTTGCCGAGGCCGCTGACGCCGCGGTCGAGCTTCAGGATCGCAGCTGGGCTCTGGAGCTCTCGCAACGCGCTCAGCACGTCCCGCTCGCTCGAGACCTCGAACCCACGCGCGTGCGGAACGCCTTCATCCGCGAACACTCGCCGACTGCCACTCTTCGTGCCCAGCCACTCGAGCTCCGGGTCGGCGCCGTAGAGCGGCACACCGAGCCGAACCGCGAGCTCCACCTCGTCCGGTGAGGTCGCGAACGGGAGCAGCACCGCCAGCTCGGGCTGCGCCACGAGGGTTCGGATTCGCTCGATCGCACCCGGCCGTGCCAACAGCTTCTTCGTCAACGGCAGGTTGCGCCCGTCGACCAGCGAGACGACCTTGAACCGGTCCCGCGCCTCCGGCGTGTCGAGCTCGGGTACGAGGCCGAAGTAGTAATCGACGAGGCGCGGCAGGATTGGCTGCGAGGTCACGTAGATCACACGCGAGTTACGTGAGCGCAGGAGGCTCAGCACGAGACAGAGGAAGCGCTCCTCGTAGGCGGGGAAGACGGGGATCAGCTGGTCGGGCACCTCGAGGCTGATCGAGTGAACGACGACCACCGTCCGCTCGACGTCTCCGATCGAGCGCAGCGTGACCGATGGCCACAGGGTGCGCAGCCGCTTCTGGAGGTCGGCGAACTCCGGGTTGGGCACGGAAGGAAGGTAGGAAACGTGGGGCGCTAGCGCAACTGCCGGCTCGTGCCGATCGCGATCCTCGGCGCGGCGGCCGGCCGCAGCCAGCGGAGGACGGCCTGCAGCTCGGTGCGGCGCAGGCTGACGCAGCCGATCGTCGGCCCGCCGGTCTGGGCGTGCAGGAAAATGCCCGAGCCGCGTCCCGGGACGACGGGGCGCATGTTGTACTCGACCACGGCGAGGAACGGGTACGGCCGTGGCTGCTGCCACATCCCCTCGCTCCCGCCCGCGAAAGGTGGCGCCGTCCCGCAAGCCACGTGCCTGAACGAGTTGTAGGTGGGCGACGTCGGATCCTCGTCCCACCAGTCGCCGCAGCGGAGGCGGCGGTAGCGGAAGCGGACGCCGGGGTTCGGATCGTTCCCGTACATCGTCTGCCCGATCGCGAAGCTGCCGGTGGGCGTCGTGCCGTCGCCCTCTCGCCGGTTCGGCGAGAGGCCGTTCTTCCCGAGCCGCGCCACGTACGGCCCGCCCGCCTTCACCCAGCAGCCGTGCACGCGACGCCAGGTAGTGAGCTGCGCGAACGTCGTCCTTTCGACCTTCGCCTCCACCGTGATCAGCTGCCTCGAGCCGGCCGGCGCCTCGATCGCGCTCGCAACGCTCGGAGGGCACGCCACCGCGACGGCTGCGGTCAGGACGGCGAAGGCCAGCACGAGCGTCAGAGTACGCTGAACGCGTGCGCATCGCCGTGCTCGCGCTGGTGGTTAGTGTCGCAGCGTCACAAGGTTCGTCCGCAGCCGCCGAGCGCGGCCCGCCCTTCGCGGTCGAGCCCGTGCGGTGGGTCGACGTGCGTCACTCCTACCGAGCCGGCTGCCCGGTCGGGCCGGCGCAGCTGCGCACGGTTCGTGTCTCCTTCTGGGGCTTCGACGGACGCCCGCGGGTGGGGCGGATCGTGGTGGCACGGCGCGTTGCGCTCGACGTGCTCGCAGTCTTCCGGATCCTCTGGCGCGAGCGCTTCCCGATCCACCGGCTCCGACCGGTCTCTGCCTACGGCGGCAGCGACGACCGTTCGATGGAGGCCGACAACACCTCTGGCTTCAACTGCCGCTACGTCGGCGGGACGACGCGCTGGTCGATGCACGCGTGGGGCGAGGCGATCGACGTGAACCCAGTCGAGAACCCGTACGTGCGGGGATCGCGCGTCGCGCCGCCCCACGGCCGCGCCTTCCTCGACCGTTCGCGGTACCGGGAGGGGATGGCCGTCGAGGAGGGCGTGCTCGTTCGCGCCTTTGCCTCGGTTGGCTGGAGGTGGGGTGCCTCCTTCGGCGACTTCCAACACTTCTCGACCACCGGCCGATGACCGACCGGCTGCGCCCGCATTGGAACTTCGACGATCTCGACGGGACGGAGGAACGCTTCCGAGCGCGCCTGGCGGAGGAGGTGCCCGAGCCTGGACGTGCGGAGATCCTGACCCAGCTAGCGAGAGTGGAGGGCCTACGCGGGCGGTTCGATCGAGCCGGCGCGCTCGTCGACGAGGCAGCCGGCCTCTCCCAGGCAGCGGTCGTCCGTGTCCGGGTCGACCTCGAGCGCGGCCGGATCTGCCGCTCGAGCGGCTCGAAGGACGCCGCGCTGCCGCTCTTCAGGTCGGCGTTCGCGACCGCGGTCGACACAGGCGAGGACTCGCTCGCTGCCGATGCCGCGCACATGTGCGCCCTCGCCGCGCCCGACAGAGAGGGCTTTCTCGCCTGGACCCAGCGAGGGATCGCGCTGGCGGAGTCGTCCGAGGCCGCCGCGTACTGGCTCGGACCCCTGCTGAACAACCTGGGCTGGGAGCTTTTCGACGCCGGCGAGCACGAGCAGGCGCTCGGCTTCTTCGAGCGTGCGCTCGCAGTCCGTGAGCGCGAGCCCGAGCAGGTCGCGGCGATCGAGGCCGCGCGCGCCGCGGTGACCGAAGCGCTGGGCGCCCTCGGCCGGGATCGCTAGAACGACTCCCTAGGCGAGTAGCTGCTCGAACCGCGCGGCGTCGTCGAACGGGCCGATCACCGCAAGGTGGATACCCCCGTCGAGGATCTCCTGCGCGACGCGCTGCAGGTCTTCGGCGGTGACGGCGTCGAGTGCGGCGAGAACCTCGGTGGGCTCCGCCGCCTGGCCCTCGAGCACCTCGCGCCGCAGGCCGAACATGATCGTCCCGTGCGGGCTCTCGAGCTGGAGCACGAACCGCCCCTTGGTGAAGTTGCGCGCCTTCTCGAGCTCGTCCGCAGGCACGGGCTCGGCCGCCAGCAGCCTGAACTGCTCGACGATGGTCGTGACGGCGTCGTCGATCCGGTTGATGTCGACGCCGGATTGCGCGTAGAGCGAGCCTGCATCCGTATATGAGTGGTTCGTCCCGAAGACGTAGTACGCGAGCCCACGGCGCTCTCGCACCTCGGTGAAGAGGCGCGAGGACATGCCGCCGCCGAGAACGGTCGCGAGCAGCTGGAGGGCGTAGCGATCGGGATCCACGAGCGGCCGGCTGCGGACGCCGAGCACGAGGTGGGCCTGATCCGACGCCTTCGTGTGCACCTTCACCCGTGAGCCATTCCCCTCCGCCCGTACCGGTGCAGGCCCGGGCGGTGCGCCTCGCTCGATGTCCCCGAGGAGGTGCTCGAGCCGCTCGTCCAGCCCCTCGCCGATGGCGCCGCCGATCCCGACCACCATCCGTTCCGCCCGATACCACTGGTCGACGTAGTCGGTGAACGTCTGGCGGGTCGCGCCGTGGACGGTCTCCTTGCGGCCGATGATGTCCCAGCCGAGCGGCTGGTCGCCGTAGAGCAGGTTCTCGTAGACACCCCCGATGAAGTCCCGAGGCGTGTCGAAGTACATGTTCATCTCCTCGACGATCACGCCCTTCTCGCGCTCGATCTCCTCCGGGTCGAACTTCGAGCGGCGCAGCATGTCGACGAGCACGTCGAGCGCGACGTCGCGCGTGTCTGCAGCGCAACGCACGTAGTAGCCGGTGTACTCCTTGCCGGTGAATGCGTTGAACTCGCCCCCGATGGAGTCGATCTCGCCGGCGATGTCCCGAGCGGTCGGGCGCTTCTCGGTGCCCTTGAAGAACATGTGCTCGGCGAAGTGCGCGATTCCGTTCGTCTCCTCCGACTCGTAGCGTGAGCCGGCCGCAAGCATGACGAAGCACGAGACGGACTGGGCCTGGGGCATCGGCGCGGTCAGGACGCGGAGCCCGTTCGAGAGCGTGCGGCGTTCGAAGACTTTCATCGCGGCCATGGTATCGAGGCGTGCTATAGAGGCTCGGATGGCGGGCGAGCTCATGCGTGCGGCCGTCTTCGCGCAGCCCGAGTGGCTCGCGCAGGTGCCCACGAACCGCCGCCTCCCGGACGCCCGAGTCGTCTACGTCGGGGCAGGAACCTCGTTCCACGCGGCGCAGACCGCCGGCCGCGCGCTGCAGTCGCTCGAGGCCGTGCTCGATCCGCCCGAGGCCGACTTGATGGTGCTCGTCAGCCACGAGGGCGAGACGGAGCTCACGCTCGAGGCGGCGCAGTCGTTCGGGGGCGAGAAGTGGCTCGTGACGGGAACGTCCGACGGGCGGATCGCCGATCTGTGCCGGGAGGTCGTCGTCTGCACTCCCGCTACCGAGCAGAGCCTGTGCCACACGGCGAGCTACACCTGCGCGGTCGCGGCCCTGCGGGCGCTCCAGGGGGAGGACATCGGTGGGCTACCCGAGCGCGTAGCTCAGGTGCTGGAGGCCGAGCCGTGGCCGGTCTCGGCGCACGAGCGCTGGCTCGTCGCCGGCGCAGGCCGCGACTGGCCCTCCGCGCAGGAGGCGGTGCTGAAGCTCAGGGAGGGAGCGTTCGTGGCCGCAGAGGCGCACGAGACGGAGCAACTGCTGCACGGCCACCTGGCGGCGGTCGACGAGACGGTGCGCTGCTTCGTCCTCGAGGGCGAAGGTCGTGCCGCCGAACGAGCCCGCGGAGCCGCGGCAGCTCTCGAAGCTCTCGGCTGCAACGTGACGCTCGTCGCAACGGAGCACCCGGTCGCCGACATCGTCCGGTTCCAGCGCCTGACACTCGACCTCGCGGCAGCGCGCGGCGTGGATCCGGATCGCATCCGTCGCGACGACGCACGCTGGCAGCGCGCTGCCGACGCGCACAGTAGGTCTTAGTTGCGCTCGTTTACGCGCTACCGAGTTGGGCGAAGGAGCCCCCTGTTGGCAGATGAATCCAGCCTTCGCGCCGCGCGATCTCGGCGACGTCGCAAGTGGGCAGTAGAGTCTCCCCGACTGCCGCTGCGCGGGCGATGAATGCGCACACGAGTGCATCGAGCGCATGCGGTGACCGCTCGAGATCGTGCCGGTGTCGTTCGGCGAGTACGAGCCAGCCGCCGCTGCCGTTCTCGAAGCTTCGGAGGAGGTCGGCACGGGCAGCAATGGACTGATCGCGTTCTGCGGCTCTCGTGCTCTTGTACCTGCGATGGTCAATCCCCACGAGGAGAGTGCGGCACCTGGGTAGACCTCTATGACGTTGTCATTGCCGGTGCGATCCGCAACCTCGAGTCGGTCGAGGAGAGCGCAGCAGCGCCAGGCGCATCGTCCGAGCTTGTCCGAAGAGACGCTCAGGGGCCACCGCCCGACGCGCTGGCGGACGAGACGATCCGTGAGTCGAAACGCCAGGAGTTCGGAATCTGCTCCCGTCCAGCCCCCGTGCGAGCTCCAGTTCGATACGGCCGCGGCGAATGCATCCGGCCAGCCAAATGGCGCATCAATGCCGACCCAATCTGCTTCCTGTGCCAGCCGCAATAAATCCTCGTCTGTCGCCGGCTGCTGAAGGTCGTCGACCACTGCAACAGCGCCGGCCCAACGCACAAGGCATGCAGCTGTGCCGTTCGGCTGCGCCGACAGATCGATGCCCAGAGATCGCAATTCGCGCGACTCTGCGGAGCGCTAGCCGCGCTCGACCGACGAGCCGCCGACGATCGCGTCGCGGCCGTCTCCGTAGCGCACCCACGCCTTGTTCGTCCCGTCGTAGTCCGGAGCCCACAGGACGAGCGTCGCCTCCTCACCGCGCACACGGCAGGTCTCGGTCCCCTCAGGATCCACGCCGCGCCAGACGCGGATGAAGGGGTTCGATTCCCACTCCGCTCCGATCGTCGTACCGAGCGTGTGTCCCGGGTGGACGCGCGTCTCGGGCGGCAAGGCCATCAGGCGCTCCATGATTGAGCGCCGGTGATCCTCGTAACCGGTCGGTCCACCGCCGCCCGTGCCGCCGACGGTGCCCTTGAAGAGGCAGTCGGCGGTCAGCACGTCCGTGCCTCCGACCGAGAAGGCGAGCTGGTCGCGGCAGTGACCGGGAATCGCGATCGCCTCGATCGAGAGGTCGCCCGAGCGGATCGTCCCGCCGTCCTCGATCGTCTCCCCGAGCGGCACTCCCACGTCCTTCGTCAGCGGGTGGCCGACGAGCGGCACGCTGAGGCGGTCGGCGAGCGTCTCGACACCGACGATGTGGTCCGGGTGGTGGTGCGTGACGAGCACGTGTGTGATCGAGATTCCGCGCGTCTCGACCTGCTCGAGCAGTCCCTGCTCGCCGTTGGAGTCCACGAGCACGCCGCTGCCGCCGTCGCCATCGGCGAGGAGGTATGCGTTCGACGTCCACTGCGGGTGCTCGACGCGCTCGACGATCACGAGAAGCTGATCACGCTCCTGATCCCGTCCTGGGCCTCCATCAACCGGAAGCCGCGGTTGACGTCGGCGAGCGTGAGCCGGTGTGAGACGAACGACTCGACATCGATCTCGCCCGCGAGCCAGCGATCGACGAGTTGCGGCACCTCGTCGCGGCCCTTCACGCCGCCGAACGAGGAGCCGGCGACCCGGCGGCCGGTGATCAGGAAGCGCGGCACGATGTCGAGCGTCTCGCCCTTTCCGGCGACACCCGCGACCGTGCAGAGGCCCCAACCCATCCGTGCCGACTCGACCGCCTGGCGCATAACCGCGACGTTACCCGTCGCCTCGAAGGTGTAGTCCGCGCCGAAGCCGCCGGTCGACTCCAGGATTCGCTCGACCGTGTCCGGACCGCCCAGCATCGTCTCGGTCGCGCCGTGGCCCTGGGCGAGTGCGAGCCGCTCCTCGGAGAGATCCACGCAGACGATTCGCTCGGCGCCCTGTAGGCGGCAGCCGATGACCGCGCCGAGTCCCACCATGCCGGCGCCGAACACGACGCACGTCGAGCCCTGCTCGACCTTCGCGGTGTTCATCGCCGCGCCGAGCCCGGTCGAGAGTCCGCAGGCGAAGAGCGCAGCGCCTTCGAGCGGGGCTTCGGGCGAGACCTTCGCGAGCGCGATCTCCGGCATCACCGTGTACTCCGCAAACGTCGAGGTGCCCATGAAGTGCCGGATCGGCTCGCCCTCGCGCGAGAGCCTCGTCGTGCCGTCAGGGAGGTAACCCTTGTTCTGCTGCTCGCGGATCGCGAGGCAGAGGTTCGTTCGCGGGTTGCGGCAGTGGACGCAATCCCCGCACTGCGGTGAGAAGAGCGTGACGACATGGTCGCCCTCCGCGACCGACGTGACGTCTTCCCCGACGCGCTCGACGACGCCCGCGCCCTCGTGTCCGAGGACGGTGGGGGCGTAGCCGGAGGGATCGGCGCCGGAGGCCGTGTAGAGGTCGGTGTGACAGACGCCGCAGGCGACCAGGCGCACGAGCACCTCGCCCCGGCGGGGTTCGGCGAGCTCGACCTCCTGCACGGAGAGCGGCGCGTCGAACTTCTCCAGGACCGCGGCTTTCATCTTCATGCCGGCGATTCTCGCACCTGGGTCTCGAGCGCGGCGACGGCTTCGGCCTCGGCGCTGCCGTCGCCGTCCTCTCCCTTCAGCACGACGGAGACGAGCGGGACGGGCTGCACGAGCGCGAACACGGCGGCGCCGTAACCCGGGCCGCCGCCGCCGTGGCCGATCAGCACGCCGTGCGGCCAGTCGGGATCCGCCATCACACCCAGGCCGTAGCTCGGCCGGACGAGGCCGTACGCCTCGACGCCGACCTCGACCGTCGACAGGAGGTCGTGGAAGGAGCGGCCGAGCAACTCGCCGGCCGCGAGCGCCGTCCAGAAACGTCGCAAGTCGGCGGCTGTGGAGATCGCGGTACGATGGCCCACCCAGCACGGGTGGTAGCGGCCGCGGACATCCTGCGTTGCCGCACCGATCTGGCTGCTCAGACCGGGCGCGAGCTCGTCCAGATCGCCTGGGTCGAGCGCGAGCGTTGTCTCCGTCATGCCCAGCGGCACGGTAAGTTCGCGCTCCAGCGCGCTGGCGAAGCCGCCCGGGACGAGGGTATCGAGCACGCGGCGGAGCAGCAGGTAGCCCGTGTTCGAGTACATCCACGGCGGGGGCGGGTCTTGACGGAGCGCGTGCAGCAGGAGCTTCTCGTCGGGCCATGGCTCCAAGGGCCTGCGCCGCACCGCCTCGGCATAGCCGGAGTCTGCGTAGTCGGGGACACCAGCGGTGTGGTTCAGGAGCTCGCGGAGCGTGGGCTCCTGCAGCCGCGGCTCGTCGAGCCACGCGGTGACGGGACTGTCGAGCGACAGCTCGCCGCGATCTGCCAGCCGGCAGAAGAGGACGGCGATGAACGTCTTCGTGAGGCTGTAGATCAGATAGCGCGGCTCGTCGGTGCTCACCGGTCGGAGAGCCGGTACACGAACCGGAGCGCCTGCCAGCTCTCGTCGATCGAAGCGCTCTTGTTGTCGACGAGGCCGGCTGCGAGGCCGATCGCCTGCACCGTTTCGAAGCTGAGGTCGTTCTCGATCCCGGCCAAGCGTTTCGGCCACGCGATCCAGAGGCTGTCGGCCGGGGGGGAGGGTCTCCTTCAGCGTCTCGAACCGGCTTTCCAGCTCAGCTCGGCTGGTCGTGAAGAGGACGACGACGTGCGCGCCGTGCTTCGCGCCGAGCTTCTGTGAGAGCAACGAGCTTCTGTGAGAGCAGGGTGGACGAATAGTCCTTGCTCGCCTCTCTCCCCTTACTGGCCATGCCAGTCGGCCAGCAGCTGTGCCTCCCGCTCGGGCGTGAGCCCGACACCGTCGACGAGCTCCGCCCCCTCGAGCGCCCCGCGCGCCGTTTCCTCGAGCGGGCGGAAGCGGAGGCCGGCTGCCACCGCCGCAGTGCTGTCGGACTCCATGAAGCAACGCCAGTCCGGGTCTGCGGTGTCGACCCAGAGCGGTAGCTCCTGCCACTGGCCGACCCCCTGCTCGACGAGCCAGCGCTCGTCGACGTACGTCGGTCGCACCTCTCCGGCGCAGGCCTCGAGCAGATCGCGCATCGGGAACGGCGGCGACATGGCGTTGAACACGCCGTTCAGCCGGCCTTCCGCGCTGCGGAGAATCCAGTTGGCGAGGTCGCGGACGTCGATCAGCTGGACGGAGCGCTCGGGCGCGCCTGGCACGAGTAGCTCGCCGCCGCGCGCGAGCCGGTGCGGCCAGTACGTGAAGCGACCGGTCGGGTCGTGCGGCCCGACGATGAGGCCTGCACGGATGTGAAGGGCGCGACCTGGAAACCCCTCCTCGACGACTGCCTCGCACAACGCCTTGAGCGCGCCGTAGTGTCCTTCCACGTCCTCCGTCGACGCGTCCTCGACCGTCGCCACGAGGCTGGCCTCCGTCGCGGGCTCGCCGAAGCTCGCGTACACCGAGCAGCTCGAGACGAACGTGTAATGGCCTGAGTCCCGCAGTAGCTCGGCCGACCCGCGGACGACGCGCGGGACATAGCCGGAGGTGTCGATGACGGAGTCCCATCTACGTCCTGCTAGCGCCGAGAGCTCGCCGTCTCGATCACCCTGGAGCTTCTCCGCCTCGGCAAAGAGCTCCGGGTTTGTGCGGCCGCGGTTGAAGAGCGTCAGCTCATGGCCTCCCTCGAGCGCGGCATCGGCGATCGCGCGGCCGAGGAACTCCGTTCCTCCGAGGAGGAGCACCTTCACCCGAACCTCTGGACGGCGCGCCAGACCGCCTCGGCACCGAACTCGAGTGCATCGACGGGGATCCGCTCGTCTGCTGCGTGGATCAGCTTCGTGAACGCGAAACTCTCCGGCAACCGCATCGGCAGGAAGCCGTAGGTCTGGATGCCGAGGCGCGAGAAGAAGCGGCCGTCGGTGACGCCCACCTGCAGGAGTGGCAACGGGATCCCATCCGGGTCGAGCTCGCGGACGACTGCGGCGAGCGTGTCGAAGAGGCCGAGGTCTGCCTCCGAGCTGCTGGGATCGTGCCGGACGAGCTCGAGCTCGACGTCGCGGCCGATCAGCGCCCCGAGCTCGCCCATCAGCGCGTCGGGGCCGTACCCCGGCAGCGAGCGGCCGTCGAGCTCGAGGTGGACCTCGCTCGGGACGACGTTGATCTTCTCCCCGCTGTGCACGATCGTGGCGTTGACCGTGTTGCGGAGCATCGGCTC
>Ga0208612_1000426_pt1 | contig 18569 bp, 17 predicted proteins | sample AntDryMetagUQ889_FD_188089 | JGI IMG/M metagenome (GOLD analysis project Ga0208612, IMG submission 188089) | Polar desert microbial communities from Antarctic Dry Valleys - UQ889 (SPAdes) | ecosystem: Environmental > Terrestrial > Soil > Desert | place: Antarctic Dry Valleys | collected 2008-12-31 | reverse complement strand
GGAGCCGATACCGGAGCCGGAGCCTGAGCCGGAGCCGATACCCGAGCCGGAGCCAGAGCCCGAGGAGGTCTGGGCGCCCCCACCGACTCCCGAGCGCGTACCGGAGGAGCAGCGCGAGCCCGTGTACGGTGGCGTCGGCGAGCCGACCCAGGTCTTTCCGACCTCGTGGGCGCCGCCACCGTCACCGCAACGGGACGGCGAGCTCGATCCTGCCGCCGGCTCGGTGCGCACGTCGTTCGCACCCGGCGTGGACGAGGCCTCCGAGGCGGTGGCGGTCGAGCGGCCGGCAGTCGCCGAGCAGGCCGTGCCGTGGCTCATCGGCGCGATCCTGCTCCTCGCCGGCATGGTGATCGTGCTGCTGGCGCTCATCTTCGCGGGAGACGCGTCGCTCGGTGGCGCCGCGGCCAGCCCGTCGGGGAACCTGCCCGCGGGGATCGGCGGTTCGGCCGAGGCCTCGCCGAGCCTCCTTGCCACTCCGCGTCCCAGTACCGCAGCGGCGACCGGGAGCCCCACACCCACTGCCGTCCCGGCGCCGGAGTACGGTGCGATCGAGGTCGTGTACCAGGGCCGCAGCGCGCCACTGGAGCCGATCAACCTCCTCCGCCGTGACTTCGCCGTGGAGGGGGTTCCCTTGGTCCTGACGCAGGATCCCAGGCTGAACGTTCGCAAGTTCGCCTGGGCACCCGACGGTACCGTCGGCGCGGCGCTGCTCGCCGACACCCTCGTGACCGTCGAGCCCGGGGCGGGCACGCGGAGCCTCGGCGAGGACATCGCCACCGCGACCTTCGGCGATGACGCGTCCACGCTGTACGCGGTGCGCGTCGTCCAGGCTGGGGTCAACGACGTCGCGACCATCCTGGCGCTCGGATTCGTGAGCGGCAATTCGACGGAGATGGCGGAGCTGTCGTACGCGCGACCGCAGATCGAGGCGGAGCCCGCCCTCCAGGAGGCGCGCTTCGCCGACGAGGGCGGCACCATCCGCATCTTCTGGATGGACGACGACACGATCCGGCTCTGGATCCTGGGTGCCGGTGTCTGGTCGTTCGACCCCGAGACCGGGGAGCTGACTCAGCTCGACGGGGAGGTCCTTCCGGTCCTCTGGGCGCCGGATGGCCGCCACCGGATCGAGCTCACCGAATCGGGCACCTCCACGACCCTCGCGCTCGTCGACGCGGACGGGGAGCCGGTGGCAGAGTCCACCCTGGACGTGCTCGTGAGCCACGTGCGCTGGTCGCGCGACAGCCGTCGTGTCGTGTTCACCGGCGGGGAGAGCGCCACCGGCGGTGGCGTGTTCCAGGACCTGTGGCTGTGGGATCCCGAAGAGGGGACCGAGCCCAGGCAGCTGACGAACACCGGGGCTGCGTTCGGCGCCGAGTGGCTTGGCGCGCAGCCCCGCTGGCGCGCCCAGGAGTGAGCCGATGCAGAACATCGTGAATCCCATCGGCGTGGAGCTCGATGAGACCGCCCGCCGCATGCGAATCCGATGGGACGATGGGCACCTCGGCGAGTGGTCGTGGCTCGCGCTTCGCCGGGCATGCCCCTGCGCGCTGTGTGCCGGAGAGGGCAGCCTGCCCGGCGTGGTGACGCTGGAGACCGCCTTCAACGAGCGGGAGACCCAGCTCACCGAGGTGCGCTGGATCGGCCGATACGCGCTCGCGCCGATCTGGGCGGACGGCCACGACACCGGCCTCTTCACGTACACCAAGCTTCGCGCCTCCTGCGAGTGCGCCGAGCACGGTGGCTGAGCGAGTGCGCCCCTCGAGCGGCCTGCACGGCGGCTTCACGCTCGCGCTCGGCGGTGGAGGCGGGCGTGGGTGGGCGCACGTAGGCGTCGCTCGCGTGCTGGCCGAGCGGGGCCTGCGGCCCACGCGCATCGTCGGCACGAGCATGGGAGCGATTATCGGCGCCGCTCTCGCTGCCGGACGCACGCCGGACGAGATCGAGTCGGGCTCGAGGCGCTTCTCCCTGTATCGGCTGGTCGGCCGGGGCGCGCGGTTCGCCCTGTTCGACCCGCGGCCACTGCTCGAGGCGCTGGCGCGGGACCTCGGTGACCCCCTGATCGAGGACATGCCGACCCCCCTGGGCATCACCACCTTCGATCTGGTCGCCGGTCGGCCCCGCCTCGTGACGAGCGGCCGGCTCATCGATGCGCTGGAGGTCAGCATCGCCGTGCCGCTCTTCTTCCCGCCGCGGCGTGACGCGGACGGCGTGTGGTGCGATGCGGGTCCCTGGGAGGGGATACCCGTCAGCCTTGCCCGTGCCTGGGATCCCGATCTGCCGGTGGTAGGCGTCCTCGCGGACGTCCCCAAGCCCGCGTTCCTTGCCTCTCGCATGGGGAGCTCGGTACTGCGGGCGACGTCTCGCAGGCTGGGGACCGGATCGACGGCCGACGCGCTCACCGCACGCAGGTTCCTGGCGCTGCTCGCCGCGCGGTGGGCGGATCCGGTCGTGGACGAGCCGCCGGACGTCCTCATCGTGCCGAGGCTCGGCCGCACGAACGCGCTGAACTTCGCTCGCTCGCGCGCGACGGTGGCGGCCGGCGAGTCCGAGACCCGCGCCGTCCTCGACGCGCTCGGCGAGGTACCGATGCGGGCAGCGGCGCGTGCCTGACCGCGGCGGGGTGCTCTTCGTGCACGCGCACCCCGACGACGAGTCGGCGGGTACCGGCGGCACCATCGCGCGGCTGGTCGCGGAGGGCGTCCGCGTTGACCTCGTCACCTGCACCGACGGCGCGGAGGGCGAGATCCACGATCCCACGCTCGACCCCGACGAGGCGCGGCCACGCCTTGCCGAGATCCGGGCGCAGGAGCTCGCGTGCTCGGTGGAGGCGCTCGGAGGCGGGGCGATTCGTCACCACCTGCTCCGCTACCGCGACTCCGGGATGATGGGAACCGACGCGAACGAGCACCCCCATTCGTTCTGGCAGGCCGATATCGCCGAGGCTACGCGCCGGCTGCTGGCCATCGTCCGCGAGGCGCGACCTTCGGCCATCGTCAGCTACGACGAGAACGGCAACTACGGCCATCCGGACCACATCAACGCCGCGCGCATCGCGCGCGACGCGTACGCCGCCGCGGCGGACGCATCGGTCCAACCGGAGGCTGGTCCTCCGTGGCGGGTGAGCCGCTTCCACGAGCTCGCGTTCAGCCGGGAAGGGTGGCTCGAGCTCGTCACCGAGATGCAGGCGCGCGGCATTCCCCTGCCGTGGGATCTCGGCGATTCGCTCCCCGAGACGCGCTCCGAGGACCTGAATCCGCAGAACGCGGGGTCCGTCACGGCGGTCGGCGAGGCGCTCGAGGACGGCGCGTCGGCGGAGGACGTCGCGTGGGGCAGGCCGGACGCGGAGGTCACCACGCGCGTGGACGTCCGCGACCACCTTGACGCGAAGCGCCGGAGCATGGACTGCCATCGCACCCAGCGCCAGGACCTGGGCTGGATGCTGGAGCTTCCCGACGACCTCGCCGATCGCATCCTCGGTACCGAGCACTACGTCCTGCGCTGGCTCGACGGCCGCGATGTCGATCCCACCTACCGGGAGACCGCGCTGCTGCCCGAGTAGGCCGCATGCATCGGATGGCAGACCAGCGGCTGATGCGGGACTTCATGCGTAGCGCGCATGAGTGGCCGCAGCTACCATCGGGCCGATGAGCAACCGAACCATCAACCTGACCGACGAGGTCATCGACTACGTCCGCCGGGTGGGCGTCCGCGAGCATCCCGTCCTGGCGCGGCTGCGCGAGGAGACGGCCAAGCTCCCCATGTCCCAGATGCAGATCGCGCCAGAACAGGGTGCGTTCATGGCGTTGCTCGTCCAGCTCATCGAGGCGCGGCAAATCCTCGAGATCGGCACCTTCACCGGCTACTCGTCGACGGCGATGGCTCTCGCCATGCCCGCGGACGGTCGAATCGTGTGCTGCGACGTCAGCGAGGAGTGGACGGACGTCGCGCGGCGTGCCTGGGCCGACGCGGGCGTCGCCGACCGGGTGGACCTGCGCCTGGCGCCCGCCACCGAGACGCTCGCGACGCTCGACGACGGCAGCTTCGACCTCGCGTTCATCGACGCCGACAAGACCGGGTACGACGCGTACTACACCGGGTGCCTGCGAGTCGTCCGTCCCGGCGGGCTGATCCTCATCGACAACACGCTCCAGGACGGCCGCGTGGCGGATGACACAGCCGACGACGAGAACGCACGCGCCGTCCGCACGCTCAATGCCAGGATCGCGGCCGACGAGCAGGTGGACGCCGTGCTCCTGCCGCTCGCCGACGGTCTCACTTTGGTCCGTGTGCGCTGAACCGGCGGGTTGACACGGGTGCTTCAATGGTCCGCGTATGCCGACCAATAAGCCGAAACAGACCAGTGAGCCGACGGAGACGGAGTCCCACCTGACCGTCAACCGTCCCGACCAGCTCCACGCCCTGGGCGATCCGACGCGCTGGCGGATTCTCGGCCGCCTGCTCGATGGGCCGGCCAGCATCCAGGAGCTTTCGAACGCGCTCAAGGTCGCCAAGGGCACGATCGGCCATCACGTACGCGTTCTCGACGCGGCCGGGCTCATTCGCCTCGTCGAGTCCCGCCGGGTTCGTGGCGTGCTGGAGAAGCGGTATGCGCGCGTCGCGAGGCAGTTTCGGCTGAGCGAGGGGGAGCGACCGCCGCTGACCGAGGCCGATGCGCGCTTCAGCCACCTGCCGCTGCGCCAGGCGCTCGCGGAGGCGAGACCCGAGCAGGGTGACGGCGATCCATCGTCGTCGGTGGTGGTGCGCGCTCGGATGTCCGCGGCTCGCGCGCGCCGGTTCGGCCAGATGGTGGAGGGCCTCGCCCAGGAGTTTGCCGATGGCGCGCCGGGCGAGGGAGAGGCCTTCGGCTTCGTGGCGGCGATCTACGTTCCGGATTGGGCGGCCGACGAGGCCGACGGGCCGGCCGGGGGCGAGTCGTGAGCATCGAGCGCGAGCCGGGCACGCGGTCGCAGGCGGAGCTATCGGCGGCCGCACCGAAGCGGAGGGGCCTGTGGCGTCACCGCGACTTCATGAAGCTGTGGACGGGCCAGACCATCAGCCAGCTGGGCGACGAGGTCACGCAGCTGGCCATCCCGCTCGTGGCAGCGCTGACCCTCGAGGTGACGCCGTTCGAGTTCGGCCTGCTCGGCGTCCTCCAGTTCCTGCCCTTCATCCTCCTCACCATCCCCGCCGGAGTGTGGGTCGACCGGATGCGGCGCCGGCCGATCATGATCGGCGCGAACGTCGGGCGGGCGGTGCTGCTGACCTCGATCCCGGTTTCGTTCCTGACCGGCTGGCTCACCCTCTGGCAGCTCTACGTCGTGGCCTTCGCCATCGGCTGCCTCGAGGTGTTCTTCGACGTGGCCTACCAGTCGTACCTGCCGAGCGTCGTCGAGCGCGATCGGCTCGTGGAGGGAAACGCGAAGCTCGAGATCTCGGTGTCCGCGACGAGCTTCATCGGGCCCAGCATCGCGGGCTTCCTGGCGGAGCTCCTTCGCCCGGCGATCGCGATCTTCTTCGACGTCGTGAGCTACCTCGGGTCGATCGTCTTCCTCATTCTCATCCGCCGGCCGGAAGTTCCGCCCCAGCCGCACGACCCGGCGACCGGGCCGCGCCCGTCCATGCGCCAGGACGCGACCGAGGGGCTGCGCTACGTCCTGGGTCACCGATATCTGCGCTACATCGCCGCTTGTACCGGCACGCTCAACCTCTTCGGCAACCTCGGCGGCGCGATCCTGATCCTGTATATCGTCCAGCAGCTGGGGCTCACGGCCGGCACCATCGGCATCGTCCTCTCCATCGGCAACCTCGGAGTTCTCGTTGGCGCGCTCCTCTCGGAGCGAGTCGGTCGCTGGATCGGCATCGGTCCCACCATCGTGTGGTCCGCGCTCTTCTCCTCGTTCTCGCTCATCGCCGTGGCGCTCGCGCCACGCGAGGCGCCGGTGCCGTTCCTCATCGCCGGCGGATTCATCGGCACCGTTACGGCGGTCATCTACAACGTCAACCAGGTGAGCCTGCGGCAGGCGATCACCCCGGACCGCATGCTGGGCCGCATGAACGCCACCATGCGCTTCATCGTGTGGGGCACCATCCCCATCGGCGCACTGGCAGGTGCCGTGCTCGGCGGCGTCATCGGCCTCCAGGCCACCATCTGGGTCGGTGCGATCGGCTCGTTCCTTGGCTTCCTTCCCGTACTCTTGTCACCCGTCAGATCGCTCAAGGAGATCCCGTCGTCCGAACCGGCATGACCCTATCGGCGCCGATGCGCTGCTCCGCGCTGGCCGAGGAGCTCGGTGAGCCGATGATCGGCACCGTCGAGCAGCGCGGCCGCTGGCTGCTGGTCGAGGATCGCAGCGCGTGGGGCGAGGATGCGACGGCCGACGTGCTGGGGAAGGCGTTCGTGGCCGCGCTCAAGGGCGAGGGGATCCGCCCGCTCCTCGTCCGCCGCCGCGAGGCGGACCCGGCTGCCGACGCCGTCCGGCGCGTCATCCTGGTGGACACGCGCTCTCGTCAGATGGCGGTCCGCGCGATGGGCTCGCTGGACGGGCTCGACGCCTCCTGGCTGGCGTCCGTGCCGATCGAGGAGTACGGCACGCGCCTGGAGGAGCCGATCTTCCTCGTGTGCAGCAACGGCAAGCGCGACGCCTGCTGCGCCGTGCGCGGGCGCGCGCTCCTCAACGCGCTGGGCCCGGACCACGCCGAGCGGACGTGGGAGTGCACCCATCTCGGCGGGCATCGCTTCGCGGCCAACCTCGTGTGCCTGCCGGACGGGATCGTCTACGGCCGCGCGGAGGCCGATGGTCCGCGCCTCGCCGACGCGTATCTCGCGGGCCGCCTCGATCCGGCATCACTCCGCGGCCGCTCCGCGTGGCCGGCGCCCGCCCAGGTGGCGGAGCAGCACGTGCGACTTGCCGAACGCATTGACGGGGTGGGCGACGTCGAGCTGGTCTCCTCGGCCATCGACGGAGATCGTGCGCTGGTCACCCTCGCGGTCGCAGGATCGTCGCGTGAGATCGCGCTCCACGCGGAGCCGATGACGCCGCCGCGGCCCACCTCCTGTCGCGCGGCGGCCGAGCTGGACGAGCCGCTGCACTGGCGCGTGGTCTGACGATGGTGGACAACGCCCAGCTCGTCGAGGCCGCCGACCGCTGGGGCACGCCGCTGTACGTGACCGATCTCGACGTGGCGCTCGTGAACGCCCGTGCCTGGCGGACCGCGCTGCCCGAGGCGCTGGTCGCCTACGCGGTGAAGGCCAACCCCGATCCGCTGCTCCTGCGCCGCCTCGCCGCGGACGGCTTCGGCTGCGAGGTGGTGGGACCGGTGGAGCTGGCCCTCGCGCTGCGCAGCGGCTGCCCGCCGGAGCGGATCGTGGTGAACGGCGTGGGCCAGACCAACCCCGACCTGGTCGCGGCACTCGGCGCGGGTGCGCTCGTCAACGCCGAATCGGTCGGCGCCCTCAATGCGCTCATGCGTTCGGGCGTCGCCGGACGCATCGGCATCCGGGTCAATCCCGGGCTTCAGACGGACACACACCCGCACCTCGCCACCGGCGCCGCGGATGCGAAGTTCGGCATCGGCCTGGACGAGCTGCCGACGGTTCTGGATCGCATGCATCGTTCCGGGGTTCGACTCGCGGCAATCGGAGCCCACATCGGCTCGGGGATCAGCGATGCCGCGGCGTACGCGTGGCTTGCCCAGCTGATGCTGTCACTGGCGGAGGACTCGGCGGTGACGCGCATCGATCTGGGCGGCGGTTTCGCCGGATCGCCGGCCGCGCACGCCGCGGCGATTCGTCCGCACGTCCCGGACACGAGCCGCCTGATCGTGGAGCCCGGTCGCAGCATCGTGGCTGCCGCCGGCTGGCTGCTGACGCGCGTGGTCCAGGTTCAGCCGCGGGGGCACCTCATCTCCGACGCCGGGATGACCGAGCTGCTGCGGCCCATGCTGTACGGCGCCCGCCACCCCGTCTCGCTGCTATCGCCCGGCGAAACCCTTCCTCCGCGGGAAGGCCCGTGGACGCTGTCCGGGCCCATCTGCGAGGCCGGCGACGTGCTCGCCAGCGACATCGACCTCGGGCCGCAGGCGGGCGCCGGCGCGCTCCTGTCCATCGGCGATGCCGGGGCCTACGGAGCCGCCATGGCGTCCAACTACAACGGGCGGCTGCGCCCCGCGCAGGTCGTCATCAGCGGCGGCGAGCTCCAGCTCAGCCGGCGGCGCGAGACCCTCGAGGACCTGGTCGCCCGCGACGCCTAGCGCGCCGCGTTACCCGCGTCGGCCGAAGTTCAGGATCGAGTAGACGATGGCCGTCGTCAGCCCGAAGACGGCGTGCGACGCTCCGTTGACGATGAGCTGGTCACGCGTGCGTGGCGCCGGTGCCAGGCCGACCATGGGCAGGACGCGGACGGCGACCATTGTCATGAGGCCACCCAGCCACGCCCCGTGGAGGAGTGGGGGCAGCCTGAAGGTGGACTGGAAGACCGCGTAGTAGGCGCCCCATCCGGCGCCATAGGCCCAATGCAGGGCCTCACCAGCGATCTTCGAATGGTCGATGCTGAGGTCTGTGGCGCTTTCCGCGACCTTCTCCGTTGGCGATCGGCGTCGGGACGGAGTGGCGGGCGGCGTCGGGGGCCTGGCCGTCGCGAGGCCAAGGCGATCCATCAGGGCCGGTGCCTCGTTCAGGAACGCGGTCATGGCGGCCGTCGCGGCGGCGCCGGCGAGCGCGCCCTTGACGATCACGGCGAGCGGGGATTGATAGGTTGGCATGCCGCTCCAGAGCGCAAGCGCGGTGCCAGTACGCCCTTATTCGTCTGTGGGCTCGAAGCCGTGGCCGCCCATCACTCGCCAGCGAGCGCCGTCGTGGGTGAGCCGGTAGACGGCCGGGTTCGGCATCGCCATGTGGAAGGCGAAGTCGACGCCGGGCTCGAGTGCCTGGTGGATCAGGCTGATCAGGTTGCCGTGGCTGCCCAGCACGAGCCTGCCACCGTCCGGGTGTCTCGAGCGGAGGAGGTCGAGCGTTGCGACCGCCCGCCGCTGCGCGTCACGTCCGGTCTCCCCGCCGGGCGGCGCGAAGTCAGCATCGGTCCACGCCTGCTCGAGCGTCGAGCGCCAGTCCTCGAGGGGCTCGCGCGACAGGCGACGCTCGCGGAGGTCGCTGAGCAGCTGCACCTTGAGGCCACGGCGCATCGCCAGCGCGTGGACGGTCTGGACGGCGCGCAGGTACGGCGAGGAGTAGATGGCCGTCAGTGCGTAGCCGTCGAACTCGGCCGCCAGCTGATCGGCGGCCGTGCGCCCGGCGTCGGTCAGTGGGCGGTCGTCGTCGGCGACGCCGGGGGTGCCGAAGTCAACGGGTGAAGCGTGGCGGACGAGGATCACGTCGAGTGGCGCGAGGCTCATGTCGGCATCATGGTGCCGTTCTTCAGCCGATGACGTTGCCGATCGCGCGTGCCAGTGCGACGGGTCGCGTAGCCGATCGACGCTACTACCGCGGTTCCCGCTGGAGGGGGCTCAGCGCGCCGCCAGCCCCGGGATCTCGTCGATGGCGACCGGGCGCCGCTCCGAATATGCGCGGGTGGCGGCCACGGCAATGCGCATCGCCTCGAGGCCATCGCGTGCGGACGACGCCGCTGGACGCTCGCCGCGGCAGGCGGCCAGGAAGGCGACGAGCTCGGCTCGATAGGCCGCCTCGAACCGCTCGAGGTATCCCGTCCACGGCGACACCGAGGGGGTCCAGTCGAGGCGCCGAGCCGGCGTGCGCTCGGAGAGGCCCATGGTCAGGTGCGCCGCATCGGCGAGCAGCTCGGCGCGGATGTCGTAGCCGTCCGGGTGCAGCCAGCTCGCCTCGAGCACGGCAATGCCGCCGCCGGCGAGGCGCAAGGTCACCACCGCCGTCTCGATCCCGCGCGGGTCCGCCGGCCGCTCCTCGTCGCGCCGCGAGCCGTCCGCGCTCACCTCGACGACCTCCTCGCCGCTGAGCCAGCGCACGAAGTCGAAGTCGTGGATGGAGGAGTGGAGGAAGAGGGGAGCGACCTCGCTCTCCGGCCACGCCGAGGGCGTGAGCCCCGGGGAGCGCGGGTCGAAGGCTGTCAGGCGCAGGAGGTGGATCCTGCCCGCTGTCCCGTCGGCGACCGCCTGCCGCCCGGCCGCGAACCCGGCGTCGTGCCGCCGCTGGAAGCCCATCTCGACGTGGGCGCCGCTCGCCTCCACCCGTCGCGCGAGCGCCACGGACGAGGCGAGGTCATCGGTGAGCGGCTTCTCGCACAGCACCGGCAGCCCGCGGTCCATCGCCGCTTCGACGGCGTCGGCGTGCGCGAGCGCCGGGGTGGCCACCACGATCGCATCGGCCTCGGACAACGCCGCATTGAGCTCGACGGCGCGTCCGCCCGCCGCCGCGGCGGCCATCGCGGCGCGTTCCCCATCGGCGTCGACCACCAGCACCTCGTCGACGCCATCCATGCCGCCCAGCAGCAATGCGTGCATGCCGCCCATGGATCCCGCGCCGATGACCGCGACCCTCATGAACCCAGCTCGAGCAGGGCGTTGCGGACGGCACGCCCGCCGATCTCGGCCGCCTCCGACGGCGGCAGCCAGGACGAATCCTGCTCCACCATCAGCCAGCCTGAGTAGCCGATGCCCGCGAGCGCGCGGAGCACGCCCGGCAGGTCCAGCACGCCGTTGCCGAGCTCGGTGAAGATGCGCTCGCGGATGGCGGGGGCGAACCCGCCGATCTCCCGAGCTCGAAGGCGCCGCAGCACGTCGCCGTCCACGTCCTTGAGGTGCACGTGGCCGATGAGCTGCTCGTGGCGGCCGATCGCCTCGACCGGGTTCCCGCCGCCGACCGTGAAGTGCCCCACGTCCAGGCACAGCCGCGCCCGGCTGCCGGTCAGGCGAGCGGCGAGCGCATCGGTCTCGTCGGCCGTCTCGATCCAGGTCGCGGCGTGCGGGTGAAAGGCCACCATCACGTCGTCGGCCGCCTCCTCGGCAATCGTGCCGAGCAGCGCCCCGAGCCCGTCGAACGCGGCATCCGGCCAGCGTGGGCCGCCCTCGTCGACGCGTCCCGCCCACTCGTCGCGGCCGCCGCCGCCGTCGAGGGCCAGCACCAGCACCTCTGCCCCGGTGCTCCGAGCGTGCGCCAGCGCCTGCCGAGCACTCCCCTCGGCGTCGCCCACCAGCCCGCCTCCATCGGCCGGCAGCGCCCAGTAGCGCTCCGCGAGCCGAAGGTTGCGGCGCGCCAGCTCGCTGCGGATCGCCTCGCCCTCGGGGAACCCGATCCCGAACTGGCAGCCGGCGAAGTCCAGCCGCACGAGCTCGTCGAGGACGGTCTCGTACGCCACCTCCGGCCCGAGGTCCCTCAGGTCGGCGTTGTTCCAGATGATCGGCACGCAGCCGATGGGCGCCTCGCTCAGCCGCGTCACCGGTGCTGCTCGCGTGCGCGGCCCTCGACCTGTGCGTCGTGCTGCTCGCGGTGGTACTCCGGCACCGGCACGTCCCACCAGCCGGTCTTGTCGGGCCCGGCCACTGCCAGGTCACGGTCAACTCGCACGTGGACGAGCGAGGGGCCGCCGGACGCCAGCGCGCGCTCCACGGCAGGTCGGACATCCGCGGGCGCATCGGCTCGCTCGGCGTGGATGCCGAAGGCGCGGCCGATCTCGAAGAAGTCGGGCGAGTACGGCCTGCCGTCGCGCATGAAGTCGGTCATCGCAGTGCGCCCGAAGTGCGCCTGCTGCCCGCCCTTGATGCTGATCCAGCCCGAGTTGTCGAGGACCACCGTGCACACCGGGGTGCCGAGCATCGCCGCCGCCGCGAGCTCCTGCATGGTCTGGAGGAAGTCGCCGTCGCCGCAGATGGCCAGCACCTGCGCGTCGGGGCGCGCCAGCTGGGCGCCGATGGCGGCGGGGAGCGTGAAGCCCATGGTCGAGAATCCGCCCGAGGTGATGTGCGTGCGCGGCTGGCGGGTCACCCAGCGCTGCTTGACCATCCCCTGCGGCAGCCCGGCGCCCGTGACGACCACGGCATCCAGCTTCGTCGCCGCCTGGACCTCGCGGACGGCGCGCGCCATGGTCATCGGCGTCGCGTCCGAGCCGGACTTGATCTCGACCTGCTTCTCCCAGGCGGCCCGCAGGGTCGCGATCTCCTGGCCGTACGCCGTCGCCGGCTCGCCGCCCCCCAACGCCTCGAGCAGGTCCGCGAGGCCGGCGCGCGCATCGCCCAGCAGCGGCACCTCGACCGGGTAGTTCTTGCCGATCTCGCGTGCCTCGATGTCGAGGTGGATGAGCTTCGCGGGTGGGATGGCGAACGTGATGCCCTCGCGCCACGAGCTCGACGACCAGTCGGTGAAGCGGCAACCGACCGCCAGCACCACGTCCGCCGACGAGCTCAGCGCGTTGCCGATGGTGGAGCCCGTGTCGCCGATGGTCTGCCCGGCCAGCGGATGCGTCTCGTCGATCGCCCCCTTGCCCATCCACGTCGTCACCACCGGGGCCCCGAGGCGCTCCGCGAGGGATCGCAGCTCGTCCGTCGCATTGGCGCTGATCACTCCGCCGCCGGCCACGATCACCGGCCGCTTCGCCCCGGCAAGCAGCCGCGCCGCCCGTTCCACGTCGCCCGCATCGGGCCGCGGGCGTCCCCGCGCCTCGCGCTTCGCCGGCTCCGGGATGACGACCTCGGCCATCTCGGCCTGCACGTCCATCGGCACGTCGAGCAGTACGGGGCCGGGTCGACCGGTGCGCATCTGGCTCCATGCCCGCTGGAGGACGAACGGCAGCTCATCGGCCCGCGAGGGCTGCCACCACTCCTTGACGATCGGCTCGAAGACGCGCGGGTTGTCCGCGGCGTGGCGGCGCTCGAGCTCCTGGAGCAGGCCATGGCCGCGCATATCGGTGTGGGGGGAGCCGGTGAACAGCGCCACGGCGGTCGAGTCGACGTACGCCGTTGCCATGCCGACCACGGCGTTCATGGCGCCGGGGCCGATGGAGGTGAAGGCCAGCATCGGCTCGCCGGTCACGCGGTAGAACCCGTCGGCGAGGTGCACGGCGGACTGCTCGTGCATGACCTGGATGGTGCGGATCTCATCGGGCCGATCGAGAAGCGCGTCGGTCAGCGTCCACGACCCGTGGCCGGGAATGCCCGCCGCGTGGCGCACTCCCTGCCTGACCAGATACTCCACGATGATCTGGGCGCCGGAGAGGCGCTGCGATAGCATGCGATCGATTACATGCTGAGTGACATGGACCTGTCAACGCTGCCCCTGGCCGATACGCCCCTCGGCCGCACCGTATCCGAGACCCCGACCGACATCTGGAACGACAGCTGCGCCATCGACGAGCTGAAGTACGCGGTCGACTTCGGCGCGGTGGGCGCCACGGCCAACCCGACCATCGTCGTCGACAACTGGCGCAGGGACCCGTCCGGATGGTCGGCCCGGGTGCGCGCAGTGGCGACCGAGAACCCGACCTGGACGGAGCGCGACCTCGCCTGGGCCATCGTCGCCGAGATGAGCGTGCGCGCCGCGCCGCTCCTGCTGCCGGCCTTCACCGCCTCCGGCGGCCGCGCCGGGCGCCTGTCGGTGCAGACCGATCCGACCCTGCACCGCGACGCGGACGCGATGGTCGAACAGGCGGTGGGCTTCGCCACGCTGGCGCCGAACGTCATCGTGAAGTTCCCCACCACCGCGGCCGGCGTCGTGGCCATGGAGGAGGCGAGCTACCGCGGCATCTCGATCAACGCCACCGTCTCCTTCTCCGTCTCGCAGGCGGTGGCTGCCGCGGAGGCGGTCGAGCGCGGCCTCGCCCGCCGCAGCGCTGAGGGCCTGGACTCGGACTCCATGGGCCCGGTCATCACGATCATGATGGGCAGGCTCGAGGACTGGCTCCGCGAGGTCGGCGAGCGGGACGGCACCGTCGTCGACCCGGAGGCGCTGCCGTGGTCCGGGGTCGCCGTCTTCAAGCGTGCCTACGCCGAGTGGCAGGCTCGCGGCTTTCGGGCGCGCCTGCTGGGAGCCGCCATCCGCCATCACCTCCACTGGTCGGAGCTCATCGGCGGCGACGTGATCCTCACCTTGCCGGCCGGCTGGCAGCTGCGCTTCAACGCCAGCAACATCGAGCCCGTGCCGCGCATGGACCACCCCGTCGACCCGAAATTCATCGAGGCGCTGCGCCTCTTCGCCGACTTCGAGCGCGCGTACGAGCCGGACGGTCTCGCCGTGGCCGACTTCGACGCGTGGGGCCCCACGGTCAGGACGCTGCGCACGTTCATCGGGTCGTACCACGACCTGCTCCACCTCGTCACCGAGGCCATGCTCGCGCGGTGAGCGACACTGACCTGCGGCTGCCGCCCGGCGAGGCCGTCACCCCGGAGCGAGCCGGCTGGCGCTACCTGTCGTTCGCGGTGCACACCATCACCGAGCCGATGACCGTCGGGCTGCCCGGCCACGAGACCGCGGTCGTCATCCTCGGCGGCGGCGGGGCGTCCCTCGCCGGGTTCGAGCTGCCGGGGCGCGCATCGGTCTGGGAAGGGCTTCCGTCGGCCGCCTACCTGCCCCCCGGCTCTGTCGCGGCCGTCGAGCCCCTCGGCGAATTCGTGACGATCGCGGTCACGAGCTCGCCGGCCTCCGGTCGTCCGACCGCCACGGAGCCCGTTCGCATCGGTCCCGAAGAGGTGAAGGTGGAGGTCCGCGGGGCCGGCAATGCCACCCGCCAGATCAACCACATCATCACGCCCGACTTCCCGGCCGACCGCCTGGAGGTCGTCGAGGTGTACACGCCGTCGGGCAACTGGAGCTCGTGGCCGCCGCACAAGCACGACACCGACGATATGCCGAACGAGGCGGTCCTCGAGGAGGTCTACTCGTATGCCTTCCGCCGCCCCGAGGCGTGGGGCATCCAGCGGCTGTACGGCGGCTCGACCGATGCCCTCTACGCGGTGCGCGGTGGCGAGACCGTGATCGTGACCGATGGCTACCACCCGTTCGTGGCCACCCACGGGGACGATGCCTACTACCTCAATGCGCTGGCCGGTGACGTTCGCACCATGGCCTGCTCGTTCGATCCGGCGTTGACCCACGTGCGCGACGCGTGGCCGTCCATGGAGCCGGATCCGCGGGTGCCCCTGGTCCGCTAGCTCGGGATTCGCGTCCCACGGGCGTAACGGCGCCTCATCGGCCGATCTGCCCGTCCCACGGGAGCTCCGGCCGCCGAGTGGCCACTTCGGGCCTTCCAGCCTGGCCAGACCTGCCGCCCCAGGCGAATTCGGCGCCTGACCGGCCGATACGCCCGCCCCACGGCAAACGCGCCGCGAGGGCCACGAGCGAGCGCCCCGAACCCGCCACGACCGCACCGCACCTACCTGGCCCCGTAGGTTCGCTGGATGCCCACCCCACGGGCGTAACGGCGCCTGACCGGCCGATCTGCCCGCCCCACGGGAGCTCCAGCCGATGAAGCACCCGTGGCGCCCGACTCAGCGGCCAGATGTCCCGCCCCACGGGAGATTCGGCCGCTCACCGGCCGATACGCCCGCCCCACGGTAAGCCGAGGCTCATCGGCCGGTAATGACGCGCAGCTACCGTTGGGGCATGGCCAACCGCTCCCGCGCCGTCGACGCCGCTCGGCGCACCTGGCATCAGCGGCGCGTCGAGATCGGCGCCGACCTCCGCACGTCGCGCATCACCGCGGGTGCCAGCCAGGGGGCGGTCGGCGCCGCGATCGGCGTATCCGCGACGGAGGTTTCGCGGCGCGAGCTCGGTAACGCGCCGAGCCTCTCGGTCCTCTCCCTCTCGGAGCATGCCGCGGCGGTAGGGCTGAAGGTCGTGGTCAGCACGTTCCCGATCGGGGGCGCCGTTCGCGACGGGGCCCAGCTGCGCTACATCCAGCGCTTCCTGAACCGGATTTCGAAGGCCTTCCATCGTCAGCTCGAGGCGCCGATCCCGCTGCCCGGCGACCTTCGCGCCGTCGACATCCTGCTTCGTGCGCTCGGATGCGCGATCGCGGTGGAGGTCATCACTCGCTTTGCCGACGCCCAGGCTCAGACGCGTGCCGCCCAGCTGAAGGCGCGCGACATCGGCGCGACCCGCCTGATCATCGTCATCGCCGACACCCGTGCGAATCGCCGCGCGCTGGATGCCGCACGCGTCGCGCTGTCCGGTGGGGGATGGGATCTGGACTCGCGTCGAGTCATGCGAGCGCTCGGCGCCGGCCTGCCGCCGGAGCGTGACGCGATCATCGTGATCTAGGGCGTGGGTCGCGCCCGATGCGGCCTCCCACCCCACGGTTACAACGGACGGTCAGCCGCCGAAATCTCGCCCCACGGGACGCTCAGCGGCCGAACTCGCGCACCGGCCCCGATTCGGCGGCCGCAGCTCCCGCCCGGCGGCAATTTCAGCTCCTGAGGCGCCGATACGCCCGCCCCACGGCAAGCGCCCCACGGCAAGCCCCCCGAGTGCCGCCCAGCTCAAGGCCAGGCAGATCAAAGGTCAGGCTGGAAGCCCTCCAAAGCTCCAGCCTGACCGCTCGAGACCGGCATCAAGGGCCTGGCCCTCGTCTGGACGGCGGTCGGCGCCCGCTGACCGGGAAGTGGTTGCCGTCCCACGGGCGTAACGGAAGCTCATCGGCCGATCTGCCCGCCCCACGGGAGCTCCAGCCGATGAAGCGCCCGTGGCGCCCGACTCAGCGGCCAGATGTCCCGCCCCACGGGAGATTCGGCCGCTCACCGGCCGATACGCCCGCCCCACGGGAATTCGCCACTCCACACCCCATCCACAGCGCGCGCGGACTTCCCCACAATTCGTCCACACGCGTCGCACACGCACCCAGCAGAACCGCAGCATCTTGTGGTGCGCACCGACCCCACCCCACCACATGTTGTGTTTTTCCCTTGACCCGTCGGTCCCGGCGTATTACAGTGTGCTTCCAGACAACACGGCGCCAGCGACGCGCCGGACCGAGCCGAGGACGACGCAGAAAGCCCGCGAGAACGGGCCGATGACGCACCCTCCCCTCGGCCAATAGCAGCTGAGGGATGCACACGCAAGATGGCCCGATCCGCCGCCCCCACCCGACCCGCCAACGGCACCACCACGAACGGCCACGGGGCCGAGGGCAACGGGAACGGGAACGGGAAGGCGAAGCCGATGGGCCCCGGCACCGGCACCGGCTACCGGCAGCTGGAGGCGGGCGAAAAGCGCACCTGGCCGGGCCTGACGATCGAGCGCCGATTCACCCGCGCCGGCACCCACCCCTACGACACGGTCGAGTGGGAGACGCGCGAGGCGATCATCACCAACGAGCACGGCAAGGCGGTCTTCGAGCAGCGCGACCTCGAGATCCCCAGGGCGTGGTCGCAGCTCGCGACGCAGGTGGTGGCGAGCAAGTACTTCCGCGGCCACATGAACACGCCGGAGCGCGAGTTCAGCGCCAAGCAGATGATCGACCGGGTCGCGGACACCATCGCGGACTGGGGCATCAAGGACGGCTACTTCTCGACCGATGAGGATGCCGATGCGTTCCGCAACGAGCTCAAGGACATCCTCCTCAAGCAGCGCGCGTCGTTCAACTCGCCGGTGTGGTTCAACGTGGGGATCGACGCCCACCCGCAGTGCTCAGCCTGCTTCATCAACAGCGTGGACGACACCATGGAGTCGATCCTGACCCTCGCCAAGACCGAGGGCATGCTCTTCAAGTTCGGCTCCGGCGCCGGCAGCAACCTGTCGACGATCCGGAGCAGCAAGGAGACGCTGCGCGGCGGCGGCGAGGCATCGGGTCCGGTGAGCTTCATGAAGGGCTTCGACGCATTCGCCGGCGTGATCAAGTCCGGAGGCAAGACCCGAAGGGCCGCAAAGATGGTGATCCTCAACGTCGGGCATCCGGACGTGGAGGAGTTCATCGACTGCAAGCTCAAGGAGGAGCAGAAGGCCTGGGCGCTCATCGACGCCGGCTACGACGGGAATTTCAATGGCGGCGAGGCGTACGCATCGGTCTTCTTCCAGAACTCGAACAACTCCGTCCGCGTGACCGATGCGTTCATGGAGGCCCTCGAGCGTGACGAGGACTGGAGCACGCTCGCGGTGACGACGGGCGACGTGGTCGAGACCGTCAAGGCGCAGCACCTCATGAGCAAGATGGCGCAGGCCGCGTGGGTGTGCGGCGACCCCGGCATCCAGTACCACGACAACATCAACCGCTGGAACCCGGTGGCCGCGACGCACACCATCAACGCCAGCAATCCGTGTTCAGAATATATGCATATCGATGATTCGGCATGCAACCTCGCCAGCCTGAACCTGATGACGTTCGTCAAGGACGACGGCGAGTTCGACGTCGAGGCGTACAAGCACGCGGTGCGGATCGTCTTCACCGCGCAGGAGATCATCGTCGACAACGCGAGCTACCCGACACCGCGCATCGGCGAGAACTCGCGTGACTTCCGGCCGATTGGGATCGGCTACGCCAACCTGGGCGCACTGCTCATGAACCGCGGCCTGGCCTACGACTCCGACGCCGGACGGGCCTACTCCGCGGCGGTCACCGCGCTCATGCAGTCGGAGGCGGCTCTCCAGAGCGCGCGCATCGCCCGCGACCAGGGTG
>Ga0208612_1000425_pt1 | contig 18614 bp, 15 predicted proteins | sample AntDryMetagUQ889_FD_188089 | JGI IMG/M metagenome (GOLD analysis project Ga0208612, IMG submission 188089) | Polar desert microbial communities from Antarctic Dry Valleys - UQ889 (SPAdes) | ecosystem: Environmental > Terrestrial > Soil > Desert | place: Antarctic Dry Valleys | collected 2008-12-31 | reverse complement strand
GTGGGGGAGGGTTGGCGCTTCGGGCGGAAGGCGGCCGGGGACACCGTGATGTTGGCCCAGATCGGTCGCAACGAAGGCTTCGAGGTCGATCCGGTGTCTCTCGAGCAACTGGGTGGGTCGAAGATATCCAGCACCCGGATCCGTCAGGCGGTCGCCGACGGGGACCTGGGCTTGACGCGCGATCTGTTGGGCCGACCGTTCGACCTCGAGGGCGTTGTGGAGCATGGTGACCACCGGGGCAAAGGTCTTGGCGTTCCCACCGCGAACGTCATGCCGGACGAAGCGCTGGTACGGCCCCCCCGCGGGGTCTACGCGGGCCGCGCTCGTGTCGGGAACCTCTGGTACGCCGCCGCCATCAACGTCGGTGTCAATCCAACGTTCGGGGGAGACGAGTCGAATACGCCGATCCGGGTCGAGACCTATCTCTTGGACTTCGATTCGGATCTCTACGGGGAGTCGATCCGGGTCGAGTTCTGGGAGCGTCTGCGCGACGAGCTCCGTTTCGACTCGAAGGAAGCCCTGATCGAACAGATGCATCGCGACATCGACCAGACGCGTTCTCTCACCGAGCGGTAGGCCTCGGACCCCAATCCGGGTGGTAGTCGCCGCTCAACCGAGGTGGCCGGGTCACGCGGTATAGATGGGTCCCGTTCGCTCGCATCGTGAAGATCCCGAAGTCCGTCGACGCCTGGCGCGAGAAGGCGATCCGCTTTCCGTTGGGTGACCACGAGGGATACATCCCCTCCGTGAGCCGATCCCTTTTCCTTCCGTCCCGCCGGATCGTATAGATGTACGAGGTCCCGTCGCCCCGGTTCGCAGCGAAAACGAGGCGTCTTCCACCGGGGGCCCAGTCGAGGCCGCTGAACCCGCCGTAGCGATCCCCGCACGATCGGCACTCGGTTCCATCGACCGTGACGCGCTGTCTGTCGCCCCCCGAGGTGTCCATAGTCCAGATGTCGCCGTTGCTCACGAACGCGATCCTGTCGCCGGAGGGCGACCACGAGACCGTGTTCTCCTCGGCCGGAGTCGAGCTGATCGCGCGGAGGTCGCTGCCGTCAGAGTCGACGATAAAGATGTCGCCCGGGTGTCTGCGACGCTCGAGGGTAAAGACGATCTGCTTTCCGCTTGGGGACCACGACGCGTCTTGCACCCCTCCGTTGACTTCGACCACTTTCCGTTTCTTGTTCCCGTTCCGCCTCATGACCATCAGCTCGCTGCCGTAGGTGTCGCCACCGCGGATGTAGAGGAGGCGGCGTCCACTCGGCGCCCAGACGGGGCTTGAGTTGAAGGTGCCGGCCGCGGCGAGCTCCATCTGACCCTTGCCGCTGGGCTTGACCGTCAACACATCGGTCCCGTTGTTGCCACGAGCGAATGCGATGCGACCGTTGGCCCCTGGGTAGGCCGCGACTGCGGCGGTCGAGTGGAGCAGCGTAAGGAGCCACGCCAAGAGGACGATTTCGCCGCGCCGTAGCTTGTGCCCGCTCACACGCTCACTGTAGGTGATTCCAGACGGGGGGGCCGGCCTGCGGCATCTCGAGCGCCTATGATCAGGAGATCGCAAGTCAAGCAGCCGGATGCCCCCTGGGGCTCTGACCTGCTAGGCTGCTCGACGGCCCGGCTGCAGTTCCCGCCGGTGGCCGCTCTCCAAGGAGAAAGGTTCTGCTCAGCGCGTATGGCATTGCTTAAAGAAGAGAAGGCTCAGATCATCTCGGACAACGCTCGTGGCGACAACGACACGGGCTCTCCCGAGGTGCAGGTCGCCGTTCTCACGCGCCGCATCACGGAGCTGACCGAGCACCTCAAGACGCATCCCAAGGACCACCATTCTCGTCGCGGCCTGCTCCGTATGGTCGGCCGCCGCCGACGCCTGCTGGAGTACCTCCGGCGCGAGGACGTCGAGCGCTACCGGGCGGTCATCGCCAAACTCGGTCTCCGCAGGTAAGGCGCATCAGCACAGCGATCTCCAGAAGGGAGGGACCGCCGGGCACGAACCTTTAGCTAAGCAGCAAAGGAGAGGCCGCCCCGGGTCGGTTGTCAGTCGCAAGGCCATCCAGCACTTCGATCGGATGCCCTTACAACTGAAAACTGGCCTTCGTCGGCGCCTCTCCTCCGTACGAGCGAACGTGCATCGAAGCGCGTTCTGACAACAGGAGGAAACACACATGACGCCAGAGATCCATACAGTAGAGAGAAAGATCGGCAACGAGGTCTTTCGTTTCGAGACCGGCCGCCTTGCGGCCCAAGCCGGTGGAGCGGTCCTCGCTTCGATCGGCGAGACCACCGTCATCGCCACGGGAACTTCATCGGACCCGCGCGGCGGCGACTTCTTCCCGCTGACGGTGGACGTAGAAGAGCGGATGTATGCGGCAGGCAAGATCCCCGGCGGGTTCTTCCGTCGTGAGGGCCGCGCTTCAGAGAAGGGCATCCTGAACGCTCGTCTCATCGACCGCCCGCTGCGTCCCTCGTTCCCCGACGGTTTCCGTCACGAGGTCCACGTCGTGGTCACCGCCCTCGCGGTCGACAACATGAACCCCATGGACATCTTGTCGGTTAACGCCGCGTCCTGCGCGCTCGCGATCTCCGATATGCCCTTCGAGGGTCCCGTCGGTTGCGTCCGCCTGTCGCACATCGACGGCCAGTGGGTCGCCAACCCGACGTACCAGCTCCAGGAGGAGCAGACGATCGAGCTCGTGGTTGCAGGCCGCGTCAACGAGGCCGGCGAGGTCGACATCATGATGATCGAGGCCGGTGCCTCGGCCGAGGTCTTCGACCTGGTCGAGGGCGGAGCCCGCAAGCCGGACGAGGAGCTTTTGGCCGAGGGCATCGAGGAGTCCAAGCCGTACATCGCAGAGGTCATCGCTCTACAGCGAGAGCTGGTTTCGCTCGCCGGCAAGCCGAAGGCAACCTTCGGCGGCGCCGACACCACCTACCCGGTGTTCGTCGACTACTCGCCCGAGATCTACAGCCGCATCGAGCAGGATGCGGGTGACCGCCTCCGCGACGCGACTGCGATCACGGCCAAGGCCGAGCGTCGTGCGGCCCTGTCGCAGGTCAACAAGGACGTTATCGCCTCGCTGTCTGCCGAGTTTCCCGAGCAGGACGACGCGATCAAGGCCGCGCTTCGTTCGCTCACGAAGAAGATCGTCCGCAAGCGCGTCGTCGACGAGAACGTCCGTCTCGACGGCCGTAGCACCGACCAGGTCCGTCCCATCTGGGCCCAGATCGGCGTGATCCCCCGTGTGCACGGCTCCGGAATCTTCACGCGTGGCGAGACCCAGGGACTTTCGATCCTGACGCTCGGCATGCAGCGGATGGAGCAGATGGTCGACGACCTCTCGCTGGACGAGACCAAGCGCTACATGCACCACTACAACTTCCCGCCTTACTCCACGGGAGAGGCGGGGTTCATGCGTGGCCCGAAGCGCCGCGAGATCGGCCACGGAGCGCTTTCGGAGAAAGCCATCCTTCCCGTGATCCCGACGCGCGACGACTTCCCCTACGCGCTTCGCATGGTGTCCGAGATCATGTCGTCCAACGGCTCGACCTCGATGGCCAGCGTGTGTGGTTCCTCGCTGGCGTTGATGGACGCAGGCGTTCCGATCCGTGGCGGCACACACGTCGGTGGGGTCGCGATGGGTCTGATCGCGGAAGAGGGCAAGTTCGTTCCTCTGACCGACATCCTCGGTGACGAGGACGCATTCGGTGACATGGACTTCAAGGTGGCCGGGACGGCCGACGTCGTCACCGCACTTCAGCTCGACACCAAGATCTCCGGCGTGCCCGCCGAGGTTCTGCGTGAGGCGCTCATGGCAGCCAAGCGCGCACGGCTGCACATCATCGGAGAGATGAACAAGACCATCGAGCACCCGCGCGAGGAGCTCGCTCCGGCCGCGCCGCGGGTCCTGGCCCTCAAGATCCCGGTCGACAAGATCGGCGAGCTGATCGGTCCGAAGGGCAAGAACATCAACATGATCACCGCGACCACCGGAGTCGAGATCGACATCGATGACGACGGCACCATCCGGATCGGGTCGGCGGACCAGGAGTCGGCAGAGGCCGCAGCCGAGCTCGTCGAGCAGATCGCCAACCCGAAGATGCCCGAGGTCGGCGAGCGCATCAACGGCACCGTTGTGAAGTGCATGCCGTTCGGTGCCTTCGTCAACATCGCACCGGGACGCGACGGTCTGGTCCACATCTCGAAGCTCGGCGAAGGCCGCATCGAAAGGGTCGAGGACGCCGTCAACGAAGGTGACCAGCTCGAGGTCGAGGTCATCGAGGTAGACCGTCAAGGTCGCATCAACCTGACGCCGGTCGCGTGGTTGGAGCGTCAGGTCGCACAAGGCAAGACGATCGAAGAGGCCCGTGCGGCTGCAGCCGGTAGCGGTGGAAGCCGTGGCGGTGGCGGCGGCGATCGCGGAGGTCGCGACCGTGGGCCGCGCCGTGAAGGCGGAGGCGGTGGTCGGGACCGCGACCGTGGACCGCGCCGTGAAGGCGGAGGCCCTCGCCGCGAGCAAGCACCTCCTCGCAGCGAGTAACGACGACTAGATGACCCGTTTCTCGCGTACGACCCTGGACTCGGGAGCCACCATCGTCACCGAGCGGATGGAAGAGGTCCGCTCCGTGACGGTTGGCTTCTGGTTCGACGTCGGCGCTCGGGACGAGCCCGACAACCTGGCGGGCACGTCGCACTTCCTCGAACACCTCTTGTTCAAGGGAACACCGACGCGCACCGCGAAGCAGATCGCAGATGCCTTCGACCACGTCGGTGGCGATGTGAACGCCTTCACGGGCAAGGAGTACACCTGTTACTACTCCCGTGTCCTGGACGACGACTTGCCGATGGCACTGGACGTCTTGTCCGACATGATCCGCAACTCGACCATCGACCCAACTGAGTTGGAATCCGAGCGCAAGGTCATCCTGGAAGAGATCGCGATGCACGAGGACGCGCCGGACGAGCTCGTCCACGATCTTTTCTATCGATGTATGTGGGACCGACATCCTTTGGGGCGGCCCGTGCTGGGCTTCAACGACACCGTGGGCAAGGTCACCCGCGACGAGGTTGCGGGCTACTGGCAGGAGCGCTACGCCCCCAACAACCTGGTCGTAGCCGCGGCCGGCCACATCGACCACGACCATCTCGTCGGGGAGGTGCAACGACTGTTCGGTGAGGGCTCTGGTCGCCGCACACTTCGGTCCGGATCGGTACCGAACCCCTCAGGCGGGGTCCGCGTCTTCAAGAGGCCGACCGAGCAAGCGCACATCGTGACGGGAACCGTCGGCATCCACCGCAGTCACGAGGATCGGCATGCCCTTACGGTGCTGGACACGATCGTCGGCGGCGGGATGTCCTCGCGATTGTTCCAAGAGGTGCGCGAGAAGCGCGGCCTCGCCTATTCGGTGTACTCATACCGGTCGCTGTTCGCCGACACGGGCTCCTTCGCTATCTACGCGGGCACCACGCCGCAGAACGCAGACACGGTGCTGGACATCTTCCGGGCCGAGGTGGACTCGATCGTCAGCGACGGCATCACCGAGGCCGAGTTGGCTCGGGCCAAGGGACACGTGAAGGGTTCGCTCGTACTTTCTGGCGAGGATCCGGGCAGCAGGATGAACAGGTTGGGGCGTCAGCAGCTCACGAACGGCGAGATCCTCTCGATAGACGAGCTCATCGAGAAGTTCGAGCGCCTGGACATGGACGACATCCAACGCGTGATCGCCGAAGTTCTTGGAGCGGGGGAATGGCAGACCACGGTTGTCGGTCCCTTTGACGAGGACGCTTTCGACAAGCACGCGGCCTAGCGCTGTGAAGGTCGCGGTGATCGGCGCCGCGGGGCGGATGGGCTCCGAGGTGTGCAGGGCCGTCGAGGCGGATCCAGATCTCCAACTGGTTGCCAGGGTCGTTCACGACGACGACCTGCGAGTGGTCACCAAAGCGGGTGCCGACGTCGCCGTGGAGTTCACGACCCCGGCCTCTGTCAAAGACAATGTTCGATTCTGCCTTGAGCACGATGTGCACGTCGTCGTGGGAGCTACCGGGCTCGGTCCGCCAGAGCTCCAAGAGGTCGAACGTTGGGCCGAAGCGTCGAAGGCGAACGCGATCGTCGCCCCGAACTTCGCGATCGGTGCCGTTCTCATGATGCGGTTCGCAGCGGCCGCCGCGCCCCACTTCGATTCCGCCGAGGTCGTAGAGCGCCACCACGAAAAGAAGATCGATGCCCCTTCGGGCACGGCGCTTCGGACCGCGCACCTGATGAACGAGGCTCGGCAGAGAAGCTGGGAATCCCCGCCCGACGAGAGCGAGACGGTGTCGGGCAGCCGGGGCGGCGACGTTGATGGCATCCACATCCACTCGTTGCGCCTACCCGGTTCGGTAGCCCATCAGGAGGTCGTGTTGGGGACCGCGGGCGAGACCTTGACGATCCGTCACGACTCCTTGGATCGGACCTCGTTCATGCCCGGCGTCATCCTCGCGGTCAAGAAGGTTCCAAGTCTCGGCCCTCTCACGGTGGGACTCGAGCACCTCCTCGAGCTGTGAGCTTGCGAGGGAGCCTCGCCGCGGCCCTGGCGTTCGTAGCGCTGACGGCCTGCACGGGAGGACCGGATCCGAACGTCACGGAGAGCGGGGCCGGCAAGCCGCAGTTGAGCGCCGAGTTCCCCGAGGCAGCGGGCCCCGGTGACGTTGTCACGGCCGTACTCCAGATCTCGAACCCTGGCCCTCAAGACATGGATTCGATCGTCGTGTCCTTCGTGCGGGTGGGCGACCCAAGTCTTCCCGCTCCGATCGTGGAGCCGCGGAAAGGTCGCAAGCAATCGGGTATCGAAGACATCCGGCCGGAGCCACGGGGCGAGTCTCCGTCGGACGCCACCTACGCGTTCCAGGGCATCCCAGAGGGAGAGTCGGTCACGATCGAGTTCGATCTCCGCTTGCCCGAAGAGCCCGGCACGGTCGGGAACTCGGTACAGGTCTACGACGGGTCTGAGGTTGATCGCGCGGCCGGCGTCAGGCTCGAGATCGACGTCCAGGCGACCTAGAAGGAGCGCGCCGCCTCCGGGACTCCGGTCCGGGATGAAATAGTGGGGGTTCGATGGGTGCCTCGGAGGTGAAGTAGATGACGCAGGGTGCGCGGTTCGGTGAGGTCATCACGGCCATGGTGTCGCCGTTCGACAAAGACGGTTCGGTGAACGTGACGCGGGCCCGGGAGCTGGCGAGATACCTCGTCGAGCACGGTTCCGACGGCCTGGTGGTCTGCGGCACGACCGGCGAATCGCCGACCCTGACCCACGACGAGAAGATCGCCCTGTTCGAGGCGGTCCTGGATGAGGTAGGCGACCGCGCCAGCGTCATCGCGGGAACGGGCTCGTACGACACCCGCGAGACGATCGAGCTAACCAAGGAGGCCGGCTCTCTCGGTGTGCACGCGTGTTTGATCGTGACGCCCTACTACTCGAAGCCCCCCCAGAACGGACTCCTGGCGCACTTCCAAGCGGTGGCGGATGCATCCAGCGTCCCGATCATGGTCTACGACATCCCGGGTCGGACCGGAAAGAGGATCGAAAGGCCCACGATGGTCGAGCTTGCGCGCCACGACAACATCGTGGCCGACAAGGAAGCCGTGGGGGACGCGGGAGAGACCGCCAAGTTGCGCGCTGATCTCGATGCCGCGGGGTTGCAGGACTTCGAGATCTACTCCGGCGACGACCCCTTGTTGATGCCGCATCTCGCCGCCGGGGCCGTCGGCATCGTGTCGGTCTGCGCGCACCTGATCGGCCCCCAGATCAAGCAGATCGTGTCCGCCTTCAATGACGGCAAGGTCGATGAGGCGAAACGTATCTACCTCGAGATGCTCCCGTTGATGCAGACGATCATGGGACTGACCTCCAGTCCGATCCCGGTGAAAGCTGCGGTGAACATGATCGGACTCGATGTCGGCGAGCCTCGCCTGCCCTTGGTTCCTCCCACCGGCGAGGAGAGCGACGCGATCCGTGCCGCCTTGGAGGGCGCCGGCCTCCTGTGAGCAATGACGGTCACACTTCTACGAGGGTGATCTTCCTCGGGGGACTCGGCGAGATCGGTCGCAACATGATCGCGATCGAGAGTCGCGACGAGATCCTCGTCATCGACGCGGGCCTCTCTTTCCCGAACGAAGAGATGCTGGGGGTCGACCTCGTGCTCCCGGACTGGGGTTACGTCGCGGAGCGGGCGGAACGTTGCGTGGGAGTCGTTCTGACCCACGGCCACGAAGACCATGTCGGGGCCCTGTCGTGGTTCCTGCGTGACGTCGAGGTTCCCGTCTACGGCACCCCGCTCACTTTGGGGATGGCGCGCAAGCGGCTGCTGGAGGCCGGCCAGGAAGCGAAGATGATCGAGATCTCGGCCCCCGGACAGATGGAGATCGGCTCTTTCCGCTGTCGCTTCCTTGCCGTCTCCCACTCGATCCCCGACGCGGTCTCCGTCGCGGTCGACACCGTCGACGGTCGCATCCTCTACACCGGGGACTTCAAGCTCGACGACGCGCCGATCGATGGCAGGCTCACCGACATCGAAGGCTTCCGGGAGTTGGGGGCCGAGGGCGTGGATCTGATGCTGTCGGACTCGACCAACGCCGAGACCGCAGGGCGCACCCCGTCCGAGTCGATCGTGGGCACGGGGCTGCGCGACATCTTTGCCGCGGCCGGCGGACGCATCATCGTGGCTTGCTTCGCCTCTAACCTTCATCGCATCCAACAGGTCTGCGAGGCAGCCGAGGCCACAGGCAGACACGTCGCCTTCGTCGGGCGGTCGATGGTCAATAACGTCGAGGTCGGGCGCGAGCTCGGCCATATCCGCGTTGCGGACTCGACGGTGGTGGGGGCCGAAGACATAGACCAACTGCCGGACTCCAAGACGGTCGTGGTGAGCACGGGTTCCCAGGGGGAGCCGTTCTCAGCCTTGTCGCTGATCGCGCAGGGCGAGCACAAGTTCATCGACCTCGGCCCCGGCGACACGGTGATCTTGTCGGCCAGTCCGATCCCCGGCAACGAATCCGCGATCCATCGTGTGATCAACGGCCTCTACAAGGCCGGAGCGGACGTCTATCACTCCGGCACGAGCCCGGTGCACGTCTCGGGACACGCGGCGTCCGAGGAGCTGGCCGAGCTCCTCACCGTCGTCCGCCCCCGCCACCTGACCCCGGTGCACGGCGAGTTCCGCCAGCTGGCACTGCACAAGAAGATCGCTCTGGGTGTCGGCATCGACGAGAGCGCGATCAACATCGTCGAAGACGGAGACGTCTTGGAGCTCAGAGACGGCAAGGTGACGCGCTGCGACAAAGTCCGTGCGGGGATGATCCTGGTGGACGGCCTTGGGGTCGGCGACGTGGGCCCCGTCGTGCTGCGCGACCGCCGCGTGCTCGCGGGCGACGGCATCCTCGTCTGCGTTGTCACGATCGACTCTCATACCGGCGAGGTGCTTGCGGGTCCCGACCTCATCAGTCGCGGGTTCGTCTTCGAAGAGCGATCGCGCGATCTGTTGGACGACGCAGCCGACCTCGTAGCGGACGCGTTGGAGACCCTCGAGGGCGAGCAGATGACCGACTGGGCCGTGATCAAGAAGACCTGCCGCCGCGCTCTCGGGGAGTTCGTGTGGCAGTCGACCCGTCGCCGACCCATGTTGCTGCCGATCGTGATCGAGGTCTAGAGGTTCCGCCACGGGGGCTCCGGCTCCCTCTACCCTGAGTCGATGTCGGGGGAGGGCGGAAGACGGCGTATGGGGCGCGCTGCTATGGCCGCACTCCTTTGCCTGGTGCTGGTTGGTGCCGCGGTCACGTCGCTGCCCTCTATCGAGGCACTCACGTCCGAGGCGCGCGACCCCGTGGACTACCGGGCCGAGCCCGTCCCGGTAGTCCTTCTCGCCTTCGATGAGCTGCCGGTCGTGTCCCTGATGGACCGGGCCGGCGGGATCGACGAGCACCTCTTCCCGAACTTCGCAGCGCTTCAACGGACCTCGAGCTGGTACCGCAACGCAACCACGGTGGCCGAGCTCACGCGAGCCGCCCTGCCCGCGATCCTCACGGGCCTCGCGCCCAAAGAGCTGTCTCTGTCCCTCGGGGGACGCATCCCGCGCAGCGTCTTCACGATCTTCGACCAGACCCACGAGGTGCGGACCTCGCGCGCCTTCCCGACACTGTGTGACCTCGATGTCTGCCGACCCACGCCCGAGGTGGAGAAGTCGATTCGCCTTCCCCTGCAGGTCTTCGGGGACGAGGGTCGCGGGCGCGCGTTCGTCTCTTTCCTCGAGATGCTCCAACCCGCGGAGCGTCCTTGCATCTGCGTGCTGCACCTCGTGATGCCGCACAGCCCGTGGCGCTACCTTCCCAGTGGCCAGCAGTACCCGGGCACCGATCCCATGCCCGGGCAGGCCGAAAGCCCCGGGCCCGGGCGGAAGTGGATCCAGAAGCCCTGGTTGGTAGAGCTCGCCCGCGCCCGCCACCTGCTCCAGCTGGGTTTCGTCGATCGCTTGCTGGGCCTCGTTATCGAAGAGCTGCGCGAGAACGAGCTGTTCGATCAAGCTCTAGTGGTGGTCGTCGCCGATCACGGCATCGCGTTCCGTCCCGGCGAACACAAGCGCGCGGCCACCCCGGCCACCCTGGGTGAAGTGGCCTACGTCCCTCTGCTCGTGAAGGCGCCCGCCCAGGTCATCGGGGCGGTCGTCGATGACCTGGTCGAGACCATCGACTTGGTGCCCACGATCGCGCAGCACCTGAACCTGGGGGACGACGTCGCCTTCGACGGCGTCTCTCTGGAGGAGACCCAGCCGACCAGGACGAGGCGCGTCGGCGGTGAATACATCGACGACCAGGCCGCCGAGCGGGACCGGGCCCTGGCCCGCAAGTTCGAGGAGTTCCCGCACCTCCGTTCGTGGGCGGACATCTTCCGGCTGGCCCCCGACGAAGCCGAAGGGTGGCTGGGGCGACCCATAGGCGGATACGACGCGGCCACCGACGCCTCCGCGGCCGTGACGCGGGTCGACGAGATCGAGCGCGGTGCCCCCCTGGACCCCTTGATCCCGGCCCTGATCGAGGGGCGGCTCGAGGGGAGTGATCCGAACCAGTCCAACATCGTGCTGCTCGCTCTGGACGGCTACATCGTGGCTGCCACGGAGACCTATCAGTCCTCCGGCGAAGAACGCTTCTACGCCCTGGTCCCTCCCGCGGCCTACGTCGACCCGCCCCACGACCTGCAGCTCTTCCGCCTAGGCGCCGCCGACCGGCTCGTCGAGCTACCGATCTCCCCCTAACCGCACCACTGAGGTTCTGAGCGCGTGCCCCGTCGTCTATCGACCCTCCCGGGCGCTCCGAACCCGAGATTCTCAGAATTGCTGTTATTTCTGTGGTCTATTGTTAGAGTTGTCGCCTGATGGCTACCCGCGCGCGCCGCAAGCCGGCCCCCAAGAAGAAGCGGCGTCCTGCGTCGTCGGCACGGCCCCGCACCACGTCGAGCGCGAAGAGGCCACCGGCCAAGCGGCCCCGGCCCAGGAAGAAGCAGCCGTCGAAGATCCTGACCGCCGCCAGATGGGGTGCCGTGCACGTGCGCAGTGCGCCGCCCGAGGCCTGGGGGGGCCTGGTTGCGTTCGGGGCACTGATCGCCGCCCTGGGGGTCTACGCCGAGGGGGCGGGACCCGTGGGCTGGGCGATCGAATACGTGTCGCGCCTGATGGTGGGCCGGCTGGTCTTCTTCGTGCCGCTGTTCATGCTCGGACTCGCGGCCTTCATGGTCGTCCAGCGTCTCCGCGACCATGCCGCCCGGGTAGCGATAGGTATGGGCCTCTCGTTGCTGGCTCTGTCGGCGATGGTGCACCTCGCGAAGAACAACCGCAGCTTGTCGGCGCCGATCGAGCGTTTGCAGAACATCGGCGGCATCTTCGGCGCGCTGATCGCCCGGCCTCTCGCCGACGTGGTCGGCATCTGGGCCGCCTGGTTGTTCATGGTGCTGCTGTTCGGGGTCGGCGTGATGGTGATGACGAAGACGCCTGCCCGCCGCGTCGCGGGTTGGGTGGGCATGGGAGCGACGATCGGCTGGGGCTTCGTCAAGGGACTCGCAGCCCGGATCGACCTCGAGCACGACGACGAGGAGGAGTATGACGACGAGCTCGACGACGCCCCCGTCTACGAAGACGATGACTTCGCCGACGCGGAAGAGGACGAAGACGACGTTGCGAGCGAGGTGCAGCCGGTCGCGCGCGCCAAGCCCGAGAAGACCGAACAGCTCGCGATGCCCGTGGGCAGCTCCAAGGCCTACAAGCTTCCGCCGCTGGAGCTACTGAGCAAGGGCGGCGCCAAGGAGATCTCGGCCCGCTCGATCGAAGAGACGATCAAGACGCTCGAGGCGACCTTGGAGGAGTTCTCGGTCGATGCCTCGGTGACCGGTTACACCGCAGGCCCGACCGTGACCCGTTTCGAGATCGAGCTGGGGGCCGGCGTAAAGGTCAACCGGGTCCTTTCGTTGTCGAACGAGATCAAGTACGCCCTGGCCTCGGGCGAGCTGCGCTTCCTGGCCCCCATCCCCGGTCGCAGTGCGATCGGGATCGAGGTGCCTAACAGGACTCGGAACCTCGTCACGCTGGGCGATGTGCTTTCGTCCAAAGAGGCCAAGAACGAATCTCACCCGCTGGCCGTCGCCCTTGGTCAGGACATCTCAGGCGAAACCGTGTTGGCCAAGGTCACCGAGATGCCTCACGTTCTGATCGCCGGCGCGACGAACTCCGGCAAGTCGTCGTGCATGAACTCGATGATCACATCGGTGCTGATGCGGGCCCGGCCGGATCAGGTGCGTCTCATCCTCATCGATCCCAAACGGGTGGAGCTGACTCACTTCTCGGGCGTGCCGCATCTGTTGACCCCAGTCGTCACCGTGCCCAAGAAGGCGGCCGCTGCGCTCAATTGGGTCGTGAAAGAGATGGAGATGCGTTACGAGTCGCTTGCTCACTCCGGCATGCGCAACCTGGAGTTTTACAACGAGGCCGTCGCGCAAGGAACGATCGTCAAGCGATCTGACGAGGACCCCGAGCCGGCACAACTGCCCTACATCCTGGTGGTCGTCGACGAGCTCTCGGACCTGATGATGGTTGCTCCGCGCGACGTCGAGAACGCGATCTGCCGCATCGCGCAGATGGCGCGCGCCGTCGGCATCCACCTGATCATCGCCACGCAGCGACCCTCGGTCGACGTCGTTACGGGTGTGATCAAAGCCAACATCCCCTCTCGCATGGCCTTCTCCGTCGCCTCCCAGCAGGACTCGCGCGTGATCCTGGACCAGGGGGGCGCGGACAAGCTCATCGGGCACGGCGACATGCTCTACCTGCATGCCAACTCCTCGAAGCCGCGGCGGATCCAGGGCTCGTGGGTGAACGAGAAAGAAGTCGCTGCGGTCGTCGGCTACGCCCGCCGCCAGGGAGACCCAGCCTACATAGAGGGCATCACCGCGGACGAGCCCGGCATCGGTGGCGGAGTCTCGGGTGGCAATGGGGGAGGCGATGACGAGCTGCTGCAGGAGGCTCTGGAGCTCGTGGTCCGCTCCGGTCTCGGCTCCACCTCGATGCTCCAGCGGAAGTTGCAGGTCGGATTCGCCCGCGCAGGACGTCTCATGGATCTGCTCGAGCAGCGTGGTGTCGTGGGTCCGGGACAGGGCTCGAAGCCGCGTGATGTGCTCATGACCGCGGAAGAGCTAGTAGCGCGCGTCGACTGACGCTTTGCAATAACTCCCGCCTTCCTATAATGGTTGGTCCGCATGCCGGGACGCAGGTCCGGACGTGCGCGAGAGCCGCTCTGTCGAGCATCGGAGTGCCGTGACCGAATCACCGCCGACCATGGGGGCCTACCTCCACGCCGCGCGACGGAAGCGTCGCATCGGCATGGAGAGGGCCGCCGAAGAGACCCGGATCCGCCAGGACTACCTGATGCGGATGGAGTCCGACGAATTCGATTTCCTCGCGCCCGCATACGTCCGGGGCTTCCTCAAGACCTACGCGCGCTTCTTGCGCGTGGACCCGGATCCGCTTCTGGAGGAGTTCGATCGTCGCTTCGGGGGCCGGATCGATACTTCCCAGATCGTGGCCTTGGAGCGACACGGCAAGCGGAACAGCCCGCGCGAGAGACGACCGGCCAGCAGCTGGACGGTCGCAGCCGTCATCGCCGCTGCGTTCCTCCTGATCCTGGGCGTGGTCGGTTTGGTGAGCGGCGACGACACGCCGGAGCGCGAGCCCCGTCTCACCGAGGCCGAAGAGAGCCCGTCGCCCAGTCCCGAGCCGTCTCTCTCACCCGAGCCCACCGCATCGGCGCCGCCCGTGATCGCGGTCGAAGACGGCATCGAGTTGGAGATCGTCGCTACGCAGGATTGCTGGACGATGGTGTCGACCGATGGAGGCGAGCCGACGACGCAGACGATCCTCGCCGGCGACTCGATGACGTTCAGCGCGGAGGAGGAGATCTTCGTCCGGCTCGGTTTCCCCGAGGGCGTCGAGCTGCTCTTGAACGGCGAAAGCATCGGGAGTCCCGGCGGCGTCGACCCGATCAACCTCACCTTCCCCGACGACGTCGACCAGCTTCTCTAGTGGCGGCGTTGTAGATGTCGCGCATCGGTGTGGTGACGCTGGGCTGCGCGAAGAATGCGATCGATTCCGAAGGGCTCGGTGGCATGCTCGCTGCGGCCGGGCACGAGGTCTCTGAAGACGTCGAGCATGCGGATGTCGTGCTGGTCAACACCTGTGGATTCATCGACCCGGCTCGTCGGGAGACGATCGAAGAAGTGCTCGAGCTGTCAGAGATGAAGGATTCGGGGAACCTCAAGGGGCTGGTGATGACGGGTTGTCTCGTTGCCCGTTCCGCGGGCGAGCTGGAAGAGGCCCTGCCCGAGGTCGACGCTCTCGTGGACTTCGCCGCTTACCCGCGCATCGTGGAGATCGTTGAGGGGGCCGCGGCGGGAAGCCTGCCGCAGCGGGTCTACGGGGACCCCGGCACGCGCTTCGATCCGGCCTGGTGGGACGCGACGCTCGAGGCCAATCCCCGCATCCGGTTCGGGCGCGCTCCGTGGGCCTATCTGAAGATCGCAGAGGGGTGTGACCGCGGCTGTGCCTTCTGCGCGATCCCGCTGATGCGCGGCAAGTTCCGCTCGCGCACGCCAGAGGTTATCGAGACCGAGGCGCGACACCTGGTCGCTCAGGGCATCACGGAACTGTCTCTGGTCAGTCAGGACTCGGTGATGTGGGGACGCGACATCGGTGCGGGCAACCTGGCGTCACTACTAGACCGGCTCGAGCGCGTCGACGGTATCGAGCGCATCCGTCTGATGTACCTGCACCCGCAAGGAGTGACCGACGAGCTCGTGGACGCGATGATCGCTTCCCAGCGCGTCGTGAACTATTTCGACCTCTCGCTTCAACACGTCGCGCCGAACGTTCTACGTGGGATGGGGCGTTGGGGGGGCCGCGAACGCTTCGAGAAGATCATCGGACGCATCCGGCACCACGATCCGCTCGCCGCGGTGCGGTCCACCTTCATCTTGGGCTTCCCCGGAGAGACCGAAGAGGACGCGACGCAGGTCGAAGCTTTCGTCGAAGACGCCGAGCTCGACTGGGTCGGCACCTTCACGTATTCGCCCGAGGTCGGCACACGGGGTATGGGCCTGCCCGACCCGGTGGACGAGGTCGTCGCGCGCGAGCGCACCGAACGGGTGGCCGGCGCAGGGGACCGCGCTATGGAACGACGCGCCGCGTCTTTTGCCGGTCGCACCTTGAGGGTGCTGGCCGAGCGCCTCGACGTAGCGACGGGAGAGTGGACCGGCCGATCTCATCGCGAAGCCCCTGAAGTTGACGGAGAGATCCGTTTCGCTTCCGATGTGCCATTGTCGGTAGGCGACTACGTCGACGTCAGGATCACCCAGAACGAGGGGGCCGACCTCCTCGGGAAGCACGAGGCTTAGCCGCTGCGCGACGCCTTCACGCAGGCCGTAATCTCGCCTGCGTGAACGTACCCAACGCGATCACGGTCGCCCGGATCGCGCTGGTCCCGATCTTCCTCATCTTCGCCTATCAGGACTCCGAAACAGCGGCGTACATCGCGTTCGTGCTGTTCCTTGTTGCGTCGCTGTCGGACCTGGTGGACGGTTACCTCGCGCGGAAAGCCGGATCCATCACCAAGGTGGGGGAGTTCCTCGACCCCCTCGCCGACAAGCTCCTGGTCGGCGCGGCCTTGTTCGTGCTCGTCGATCAACGAAGCTTCCCTTTGTGGGCTGCGGTGGTGATCGCAGTTCGCGAGGTGGTGATTCAGGTATGGCGTATCAAGGTGGTGAACGCAGGAGGCAGGCTTCCGGCCAGCCGCTTCGCGAAGCTGAAGACCGCTCTGCAGATAACCATGGTGTCCTGGTGGCTGTTGCCCTGGGGGTCGCTCACCGTTGTCCACCACGGCCTCATGATCGCTGCGGTGGTTGCCACGGTGTTGTCTGGCGTCGAATACCTGCAGGGTCACGAGAACGAAGAGGCCGTCGCTTGAACGCCGAGATCGTTGGGATCGGAACAGAGCTTCTCCTGGGCCAGATCGCGAATACGAACGCGCAGGCGATCTCGAGCTCCCTGGCTGGGATCGGCGTGGACGTCTATTTCCACGTCGTGGTGGGAGACAACCATCAGCGCATCGTGTCCACCCTTCGACGGGCCTTGGAGCGCTCCGACGTAGTCGTGATCACCGGGGGTCTGGGCCCCACGCCGGACGACATCACCCGCGAGGCGGTCGCCGAGGTGACGGGGGCGACCTTGAAGAGGGATGAGACCCTGGTCGCCGCAGTCGAAGGGATCTTCCGCAAGCTCGGCCGGGATATGCCCCTCGAGAACCTCAGGCAAGCGGACCTTCCGACGGGGGCCACCGCGATCGCGCCCGAGGGAACAGCTCCTGGTTTCTGGCTGGAACACGAAGGCTCGCTGATGTTCGCGGTCCCTGGGGTCCCGTGGGAGATGAAGGCCATGCTGAACAAAACGATCCTGCCGGTGTTGACGGAGCGGACGGGCGGCGGGACGACGATGAGCAAAGAGGTACTGGTGGTGGGCCTGGGCGAGTCGCGGACGCACGAGCTCATCCGTGACCTCGTCGATGCACAGACCAACCCGACGATCGCGTATCGGGCGGGGGCCGGGATCGTGCGCGTACGGGTCACGGCCAAGGCGGCGAACGAGACGACCGCGGTGGGACTCATCAGGCCCGTGGAATCGGCGATACGCGAACGTCTAGGTCACCACGCGGTTCCGGGCGATGCACCCTCCGTCGCCGACGCGCTCGGCAACATGTTGCGCGACCGGGGGGCGACGGTGGCGGTGGCGGAGTCTCTTACCGGTGGTCTCATCGGCGCGGCTCTTACGGGCACGACCGGAGCCGGCGACTACTTTGCGGGTGCCATCGCGTGCTACTCGTCGGAATCCAAACGCGATGTCCTCGGCATCGACGAAGCGATCCTCACGGGACCGGGGGCGGTGAGTGAGGAAGCAGCTGCAGCGATGGCCGAAGGGGCGGCTCAGCGCTTCGGGGCGGATCTGGGGCTGTCGGTCACGGGGGTCGCGGGGCCATCCGAGCAAGAGGGCAAACCGGTGGGAACCATCTTCGTGGGGGCCTCTTTCGGCGGACGCACCGAGGTCCGTCACGTCCAGGCGTACGGAGACCGGGACAACATCAGGGCGATGGCAGCGACGGCGACCCTCGACCTAGGCCGTCGCCTCCTCCAGGAGCAGTGAGCGGTCGGCCTTCTCTGCGGCTGTTCCTGGCGGCCTCTCTCCCCGAGCACGTCACCTGGGTGGGCGGCCGTGTTGCCGAGCTTCGCGAGCGCTGGCCGGAGGCCCGCTGGATCCCCCCTGAGAACCAGCACGTGACGCTGAAGTTCCTTGGTCCGACTCCCGAGAGCGACCTGCCCGGGGTGGTATCCGTCTGTGAGCGGGTAGCGGCAGTCCACGGGCCTGAGCCCATCGGTCTGGGCCAGCTCGGTGTGTTCCCGTCACCCAGGAGGGCCCGGGTCCTGTGGATCGGCCTCGACGATCCGGCGCAACTGCTCGCTTCGCTGGCTCAGGCCCTGGATGCGGAACTGGCCCCCCTGGGCTTCGCGCGCGAGAGCCGCCCCTACTCCCCCCATCTCACGGTGGCGCGGTTCAGGGCACCGACGGTGGTGCGGGACCCGCCGGTGTTCCGGGAACAGCCGGACCCCTCCGACTTGCGGTCCTTCGACCTGTGGAGGAGTCACCTGTCGCCCAAGGGAGCCCGTTACGAACGCTTGGTGTCCTTCTCGCTGGGGTAAACAACTGCGTTTTGTGACCGGGCGAACGCATAGCGCAAAAAAAAGTAGAACTTTTTTCCTTTTTGGGAAGGGATTGGCCCGATTCCGAGGAACTGTAGTCATACGACCACACAGAGTGACTACAGAGGAGGAAGCACATGAGCAAGAAACTCTCGTTCTTCACCAGTTTGATCGCCGTCTTCGCACTCGCGCTGATGGCTTTTGCCCCTGCCGCCTTCGCCCACCACAGCGACGACCACGCCAAGGGCGCAGAGAACACCAAGGGCAACGACCGCAAGGAGGGCTACGAGGACAACTCCTCCACT
>Ga0208612_1000424_pt1 | contig 18631 bp, 12 predicted proteins | sample AntDryMetagUQ889_FD_188089 | JGI IMG/M metagenome (GOLD analysis project Ga0208612, IMG submission 188089) | Polar desert microbial communities from Antarctic Dry Valleys - UQ889 (SPAdes) | ecosystem: Environmental > Terrestrial > Soil > Desert | place: Antarctic Dry Valleys | collected 2008-12-31 | reverse complement strand
CCCAACGGCCGCGGCGTCTTCGGATGCACGATCCGCCGACCGCAGTCTCGAAGCGCTCCCGGGCGGGAGTCGCATGCGGAGCATCGCGGCGAGGCGGGATAGCATCAGCCGGCGAGGATCCCCTGGCGCTCCTCGAGCAGCGCCGCCGTTATGTCACGGATCGAGAGGACGCCGAGCACCGCGCCCGACTTGTCCACGACGACGAGGTGGCGGAAGTGCCGCTCGATCATCATTCGCGCGGCGTCGACGACGTGCCGCGACGGCGCCACCGTGACCGCGTTGGGCGTTCTGTACTCGGCGACCCGTGCCACTTGCATATCGGCGCCGTCCGCCACCGCGCGCAGCAGATCCCGCTCCGTGATGATGCCCGGAGGCTCGCCGGCGGCGACCACGGTCGCGGAGCCGTGGCCGTACCGGCGCATCAGCGCGGCCGCGTGGGCGAGCGTGTCGTCCGGGCTGACCGTGTAAACCGGACGATCGACCAGGAACCTACCGACTTGCATCGCAGAACCTTCCTTCTTGACTGCTCCCGGGTGGCATGGGCCGGGGAGGGCTTTGGCGTCACAGGGCATTCGAGCGCGAACGAGCGTCCGCGCTCCTGACGAGACATCATCGCGCCACCAGCCCGGCCAGGTGGAGCAGGAACGCGGGGTAGAGGCCGAAGGCGAGCGAGAGCGCCGCGGCGATGACGAGCGGCACCTGCATCGAGAGCGGTAGCTTGCCGGGCTCGGCCACCAACGGCCCATGCTCCGCCGGAGGCGGCTTCTCTCCGGAGGGAGCGCTGAAGAACGCGGCCCGGACGATCCGCAGGTAGTAGAACGCGGTGAGCAGCGTGCTCAGCAGCAGCACGCCGAAGACCGCGAGCTGTCCCGCCTGGATCGAGCCGACGACGAGATACCACTTCGTGATGAACCCGCCGGTAGGCGGAATGCCGACGATACCCAGCGCCCCGATGGCGAAGGGTCCCATGATCCACGGCCACCGCGGACCGAGACCACCGAGCTCCGAGACGCGGGTCCGGCCGCTCACGACAAGGAGCGCGCCGACCGCGAAGAACAGCGTGATCTTGGCGAAGGAGTGGATTGCCAAGTGCACGATCCCCCCGATCGTGCCGGACGGCACCAGCAAAGCCACGCCCAGGATCATGTACGAGAGCTGCGCGATGGTCGAGTAGGCGAGGACCGCCTTGAGCTGGTCCATCCGCAGGGCGTAGAAGGACGCCAGCAGGATCGTGAGCGAGGCGACCACCGCGGTCCCGACGCCGAGGTGGAGCTCCGCCAGCCGCGCCTGCCCGTATACGTCGAGCATCACCCGGAGCACGCAGAACACCCCCGCGTTCACGACCGCGACCGCGTGGAGCAGCGCGCTCACCGGCGTCGGCGCGACCATCGCGGAGGGCAGCCAGGAGTGGAAGGGGACCATGGCCGCCTTCGCGATCCCGGCCAGGAAGAGCACGTAGGCGACCACCTGCGGCAGGGCGGCCGCGCCGGCCGGGAACACGCCGCCAGGCATGAAGTCGAACGTGCCGGCCAGCAGGTAGGTGAGAATGATGGCGGGCAGGAAGAACGCAATCGACGTCCCGAAGTGGTACGCGAGGTAGCGCCGACCGGCCGTGGCGGCCGCCGCGTCACCATGGTGCGTGACGAGGGGATAGGTCGCGAGCGTGAGGGCCTCGTAGAAGAGGTACATGGTGACGAGGTTCGCCGAGAAGGCGACGGCGGTGGTGCTGGCGAGCGCGAGCGCCACGAAGACGTGGAAGCGCGCGAGGTGGTTCTCCCCCATCGCGCGCATGTAGCCGAGCGCGTAGGTCGCGGTCAGCAGCCAGAGGAACGAAGCGGTCGTGGCGAACAGGTACCCGAGGGCGTCGACGCGGAAGGCAATGGCGACCTGCGGAAGGAACGGTAGGAGCGTCACCTCGAGCGTCCCTCCGGCGAAGATCGCGGGGGCCAACGTGAGGAGCACGAGCAGCTGGAGACCGGCGGTGCCAACCGAGAGCGCGTCTCGGAGCCGCGGCGCGCCGCGGGCGAGCGTGATCGCGGCGGCCCCGGCCAGGGGCACCGCCACCGCGACGAGCGGGACGGCGGTCTCCATCAGCGCGCCCCCGCCGTGCCGTCCGCGACCCGCTGCACGAGCGCTCGCATGGATGTATCGGTCATGTCGACGAGCGGTCCTGGGAAGGCGCCGATCGCAAGGATGGCGATGGCCAGGACCGCCGCGGCGGCCGCCTCGCGCGGCTGCAGGTCGCGGACCGCGCGCACGGCATCACTCGACGCGGGGCCGAGGAAGGCGCGCATGAAGTACGCGAGGAAGTACGCGGCGCCGAGGACCGTGCCGAGCAGCGCTATGACAGCGAGCCAGGGCAGCGAGCGGAACGCGCCGATGAAGACGAGCAGCTCCGCCGGGAATCCGCTCGTCCCGGGCAGGCCGATGCCGGCGAGCCCGAAGACCAGGAAGGCCGCGGTCAGCCGCGGCGCGTAGCGCGCAAGCCCGCCGAAGGCGGTGAGCTCGGTGGTCCCGAAGCGCGCGTGCAGGGCGCCCGCCAACAGCGCGAGTCCGGTCGCGCTGATCGCGACGTTCACCATGAGCAGGAGCGCGCCCTGCATGCCGCGCTGATCGAGCGAAAACACGCCGAGCGTCGCGAGGCCGACGTGAGCGAGCGCCGCGAAGGCCAGCAGCCGCCGAAGGTTTGGCTGCGTGAGCGCGACGAGGCCGCCGTAGAGGAGCGAGACGACCCCGAGCGCAGCGATGATCCAGCCCCACTCGCGTGCAGCGTCGGGGGCGAGCGGGATGGCAAAGCGCAGGAAGCCGTAGATGCCGAGCTTGAGGCCGACCAGGAAGATCGCGACGCCGGCCGGACCCTCGAGCAGCGCGCCGGGGAGCCAACTGTGGAACGGGAAGAGCGGCGACTTCACGGCGAAGGAGAACGCGAAGGCGAAGAACACGATCGCCTGGAGCGCGAGCGGGACCGGCGTGCTGAGCAGTGTCGGGAGGTCAAACGTGTAGCCCCCCATCGCGGCGTTCCCGGCGTTGATGCCCAGCAGCGCGATCGCCACGAGCATGGGCGCTGAGCCGACCAGCATGTACATCGCGTACTTCCCGGCCGCGACCTGCCGCTCCGGTCCAACGCCCCAGATCCGGATGAGCGCATAGGTCGGGACGAGCATCGCCTCCCAGAAGAGGAAGAAGAGCAGCAGGTCGAGCGAGACGAAGATGCCCACCGCGGTGGCCTCGAGCAGCAGCAGCGAGGCGAGGAAGCCACGCGGGTGAAAGCGCACAGCGCGCCAGGACGAGACCAGGGCGAGAATGGCCACGAGCGCGGTGAGCGGCACGAAGAGCACGCTCAGCCCGTCAACGCCGACATGGTAGACAGCCCCGACCGTGGGGATCCACTCCACTCGTTCCGCGAACTGCGTCTGCGCAAGCTCCGGACGGAAGCCCAGCAGCACTCCAATGGCGATGATCAGCTCCGCGACCATCGCGCCGAGCGCGAGGCGCGACGCCCAACGGTCGGTGGGGGCGAGCTGGAGCGCGAGCGCGGCCGCGACCGGCAGGAGCACGAGTGCGGTGAGGACCGGGAATCCGGCGGACGACTCGATCGCGCTCACGGCCGGACCTCGTAGCGGAGGAGCTCGAGCGGGTCCGCGGCGCCCGTGCCCCCGAAGGAGCCCCGCTCGACGCGCTGCTCGATTGCCCGCAGCGAGCCGTTCATGGTCTGGAGGAAGGGCGTCGTGTAGAGACCGACCCAGAAGATGAAGCCGCCAAGCGTGACCGCGATGAGGATCTCGCGTGGCCGCAGATCCGCCATCGTCTTTGCCGCAGGGGCGAGCCTGTCACCCAGGAAGGCCCGCTGGAAGTAGCGGATGAGGTACGCCGCGGTCAGGAACGTACCGACGCCCGCCATGACCGCCATCGTCCAGTGCGCCTGGTAGGCGCCCAGCACGATGAGATGCTCGCCGTTGAAACCGCTCGTTCCCGGCAGGCCGATGCCTGCGAGGGCGATGACCAGAAAGGTTGCAGTGAGCAGCGGCACATAGGGCGCGAGCCCGCCGAGCGCCGGCAGTTCGGGCGCGCCGACCCGCGTGGCGATGAAGCCCGCCACGAAGAAGAGCCCGGCGCCGGTGACGCCGAGGTTGATCATCTGCAGGAGACCGCCCTGCAGGCCGTAGAAGTTCAGCGAGAAGATGCCGATGATCACCGCCCCCATGTGGCTGAGGCTCCCGAACGCGAGCACCCGGCGCAGGTTCGACTGCACGAGCGCGATGAGCGACCCGTAGACGATTCCCGCGGCACCGAAGGCGGCCACGAGCCAGAACCAATCGAGCGACGCCTCCGGCAGGAGCGGGATGATGAACCGGATGAAGCCGTAGGTGCCGAGCTTCACGCCGATCAGGAAGACGCTCATGCCGACGATGGGCCCCTGCTCGAGCACCTTCGGGAGCCAGGTGTGGAACGGGAAGACCGGCGCCTTGATGGCGAAGCCGAGGAACAGGAGGAAGAAGATGAAGCTCTGGAGCTCGGCCGGGACGGGAGTCCGCAGCAGCTCCACGAAGTCGAACGACCATGCGCCGCCCTGCCCGAAGTCGGCGTGATTGCGCGCGAGCAGCACCATTCCGACCAGCATGAGCGCCGAGCCGACGAGCATGGCGCGCACGTATTCGCGTGCGGCCCCCTGCCGGGCGGGGCCAGTCCCCCAGCGCGTGATCAGGATATAGCTCGGCACCAGCTCGACCACGAAGAAGACCCAGAAGAGGAGCAGATCCAGCGAGACGAAGGCGCCGATGAGCGTCGCTTCCAGGATCAGCGTCGCCATCAGGTACTCGCGCGCGCGTGCGCGCACGGAGTATTCGGCGTAGATGACGACCAGGAACGTGAGCAGCGCCGTGACCGGGACGAACAGCACGCTGACGCCATCGACGCCGAGGTGATAGCTCGCTCCAAGGAGCGGCAGCGACGGGCCGCGCTCGACGAACTGCACGTCCGCCACGTCGGGGATGAAGCGCACCGCCAAGAGGATGCTGAGCGCGAGCTCGAGCCCGGTTCCAGCGAGCGCGATGCCGAGCGCCAGGCGCTCATCCCGCAGCAGCCGCAGGGCGGCGGCCGCCAGGAGCGGCAGCAGGATGAGCAGGCTCAGGATTGGGAAGCCGATCTGCTCCGCCGCGCCGATCTCGTGCAGCGTCATGCGCCGCCACCCATGCCGCTCACCGGGACGATAGGACGAGCGCGCCGACGGCGGCGAGGACGAGCGACCCGAGGATGAGGCCGGCGAACACCAGCGGGCGGCCGAGCACCTCTTCCGTGGTGACGAGCACCCGCGCGGCGGCTGCGCTCGCGCGCGGCGCCCCGAGGTGTACCCCGCGGTGGAAGACGGCCTCCTCCACGGCGGCGGAGAGCCGCGCGAGGCGATCGGCGAGCAATGGAATGAGCCCGCTGACGCGGTCGATGATCTCGCGCTCGGACCACAGCGAAAGCCCCGCGCTGCGATCGGCCGAGCGCGTAATGCCCGCGATCACGCGCCCGACGACCTTGACCTCGATCCATTGCGCGGCGCCGGCGGCCAGCCGCGTAAGCCAGTATGGCGCGCCCGCGGCGCCGCGCGCGCTCCTGAGCTCGAGTGAGCTCGATGCGTTCGCACCGACGCGGGTGAGCACGCCCAGGATGCCCGGCTGCTCATGCGCCAGCGCCGGCACCTCAACCCCGGGGACCGGGACGCCGCGGCGCGGCGGGGCCACCTCTGGGATGCCCGTCGCGCGGTCCAGCCAGGCGTCGAGGCGGTCGAGCCGGAGCGCAAGGCGCCGGACCGGACGAATGACGAACCTGGCAATGAGCTCGTCGAGCCAGAAGCGCTCGAGGGCCGCGGCGTAGAGCGCCCCCGCAGCGGGGAGCGGCGCCGGCCGGTCGGGCCGGAAGCGGTCGAACAGGAGGGGGGTCAGCCAGCCCGCGACGAGCAGGAGCGCCAGCGCGCCGAGGAAGATCACTCCGAACACGGGATGGGCGGCAGGCAGCTCGCTCGAGGCCGGGACGGCCGGCCCGAGGATCGCCCGCCACCAGCTCCCGTCGAGCCCTCCGGGCAGCAGGCCAAGCGCTACGCCGGCGAGCGCGATGAGCGAGACGGCGATGAGCGACACCGCGACGGGCGGCCGCGTGCCGTGTCCGTGCGCCTCCCCCGCGTGCCCGCCGAAGGTGACCGCGACCATTCGACGCGAGGCGAAGGCTGCGGCGAACAGCGCGATTCCCCCGCCCGCCAGGAGGATTGGCGCCCCGCTCCGCGCAACGGCCCCGGCCTGCGCCCACGCCGCGACGAACGGCACCGCCGCGACCGCGACCGCGGCGCCAACGAAGAGCCGGTGCGGCAGCCCGATGCGCCACCGGCCGCCCTCCGCCTGCGGATCGGCGCCGCCGTGGAGGTGATGGAGGATCGACGGCGCGGTGAGGAAGAGGAGCGTTTTGAAGAACGCGTGCGCGACCAGGTGGAAGATCGCCACGGCGTACGCGCCGAGACCGCAGGCGAGGAACATGAGCCCCAGCTGAGAGGTCGTCGAGAAGGCGAGCACGCTCTTGATGTCCGTCTGTACGAGCCCCACGACCCCGCCGTACAGCGCGGTCGCGGCACCCACCAGGCCGACGACGAGCAGCGCATCGGGCGCACGCTCGTACAGCGGATGGCTGCGGGCGACCAGGTACACGCCGGCGGTGACCATGGTCGCGGCGTGGATGAGCGCGCTCGACGGCGTGGGGCCCTCCATCGCGCGCGGCAGCCAGGAGGCGAGCGGCAGCTGAGCTGACTTGCCGATCGCGCCGAGCAGGAGCGCCAGGCCGATCGCGCTCGCGAGCCCACGGTCGAGGTCCGGCGCGCCGGCGAACACGACCGCGTAGTCCGCGCTGCCGAAGGTCGTGACGATGAGAAGGATGCCGACCAGGAAGCCGACGTCCCCGACGCGGTTCATGACGAAGGCCTGGGTCGCTGCCCCGGCGGCGCTGCGCCGGTCCTGGTAGAAGCCGATGAGCAGGTAGGAGCAGATGCCGACGCCCTCCCAGCCGAGGAAGAGCAGCACGTAGCTCGAGCCCATCACCAGCACGAGCATCGCGAAGACGAACAGCGAAAGCACCGCGAAGAACCGCGCGAAGCCGCGTTCGTTGTGCATGTAGTTGATCGAGAAGACGGCCACCACGAAGCTGATGCCGGTGACCATCGCGACCATCACCGCCGACAGCGGGTCTATGAGGAAGGCGATGTCGACGCCGAAGTCGCCGCTGGCGAGCCAGCGGTAGACGGTCACCTCGCGCGGGCGCGGATCGCCGACGACCTGCGCCAGCACCCAGAGCGCGGCGACGAACGACGCGAGGATCGCGCCGGCGGTGGACCGCTCGATCAGCCGGCGCGGGTAGCGGTCGGAGAGGAGAGCCCCGCAGCCCGTGGCGAGCGCCGCGGCGAGCGGCAGCCCCGGGATGAGCAGGACGACGAGGTCGAACGCGGTCACATCAGGCCCGCGCGGGCCTCCGGCACGATGTGCGCCGGGGGCAGGAAGTCGGTCTTCCCGCGATACCATTCGAACGACGACGGGACAACCGGAAGCGGCGAGAGCGGCCGGTCCCAGAGCACGAACTCGCCGCGCGGCAGGAAGGTCCGCAGTTCGCCGGTGTCGGGATCCATCGCGATCAGGTGCACCCACGCGTTCCCGAGCAGCTCCTGGATCGACGTCTGGCGCCCGTAGATGGCGCCGAGCACCTCGACCTTGGCCTCGACGACGAGCTGGAGCCGCATCGGCTCGTGGACTTCGACCATCTGCTTCGGGAGTCCGGTGCGCAGATCGCTCAGCGCGCCCTCCATCACCCCGACCATCCCGCAGACGTTGTGGGGCACCTTCGTATCGGCCCCCCAGTGCTGGTTGTCGACCGTCGAGAAGTAGTACTCGAGGTTGATACCCGCTCCGACCGGTCCCACCGCGAGCAGCACCCGCTCGAGGACCGTGCCCTCGGGGTCGATCGTCGGGTCGTACGAGATGAGGAAGGGGCGGCGGTCGAAGAACACGCCCTGGGTGATCGAGCGACGGCCGACGACGGCGAAGGCATTCGTGGCGTGGCCCCACTCGGGGCGCACCTGGCTCAGATCCAGCGACCGGCCCTCGATATGCCGCAGAGAGCGCGCCGGGGACGCGTCCTTGGGTGCCGACGCGAACCGCCGGCAACGCTCCTGAGCCGAGCGCGCGCGCGCCTCGTCGAGGTCCCGCACCAGGGCGGCCCACTCCTCCACATGGGTCGCCGGCACGTCCTCCACATCGAAGAACGTGTAGCGCTCGGAGCAGGTATTGTGCTGCGCGCCCACGAAATGGGTGTCCTCGGGTATGTCAACGCCACGCTCGCGAAGGAGCGCTCGGACCTCGGGGCGATTCGCCATCGCGGCGAATGCGCGACCGTTCGGCCCGCCGTGCTTGCCACCGCAGGCGCCGCAGTCGTGGGCCGACTCGTGCGGGTTGTTGACGCTGGACGAGCCGTGGCCGGTGAAGACGATCAGGCGCGCGAACCCGGCCGTGAGGCCGATGTTGCGCAGCATCGCCTCGATGCGCTCTGCCTGCTCGGCCGTCGCGAATCCCTCGAGGAGGGCGCCCGGTGGCCCCTCCGCGCCGTCAGCACGGGTCACGGCGAGCTCGGTCCGCACGTCGGGGAGCAGGCCGCGACCGACTCTCGCTCGCACGGCCGCGGTCCGATGCGGCGCGAGCACAGTCGCGAACAGCGGGACCGACTGGAAGAGACCGACCAGATCGACCAGGAAGTACGCGGATAGGAAGTTCCGCTTGGTCTCCCAATACGCGTTCTGGAACACCTCCCACCACTTGGAGCGCTGCTCGCGCACGTGCAGGGGCTCAGCCTCGGTCGGGCGGGCCACCTCGGCGACGAGATGGATCGGCGTGATGACCGGCGGGCACAGCGGGGTCGTGGCATGCTCCTCCAGGCCGCGGTAGCGCATCGCGATCCCGAAGAAGCCTGCCGCCCCGAGCGTCTCGTGTTCGGGCCCGATCTCCTCGAAATGCCGCCGGATCGCCTCCTCGCGCTCGTCGATGCAGAAGACGACCTGCGAGCGTGGCCGCGTGCCACGCGTGCGCCACCGGCCACGGCCCCTGTTCTGCGCCAGCGCGTTCAGGACCTGCTCGCGGTAGTGGCGCTCGTAGGCGGTCTGCCACACGGCGTCCTGCGCCGCCCGCGGGAAGGCGTCGAGCTCGGCGACGAGTCGGTCGCGCTCTTCGGGCCGCAGCGACCGGACCTCGCCGGCGCCGAGGCCGAGAAGCTGCGCGAGCTGGAACAGCCGCCAGGCACCTCGGGCCAGCGGCTCGTCGGACGAGCGCGCCTGACGCAGCAGCCACACCATGTCGCCCAGCACATCCCACCCGAGCTCGGCGCCACCGGTCGCCGAGCGGAGGCGAGACCGCACTCGCTCGGCCAGGCCATCCGGCAGCTCGCCAGCATGGAACGCCCGCCGCACGAGGAGCTCGGAGACCCGTCCACGGAAGTGCTCCCGCAGCGCGTCCGTGCCCGGCTCGATGCCCCAGGTCCGGCGGCTGAGGCCGCGGAGGAGCACCGTTTCGTAAAAGAGGCGCACCGCGAGGAAGTCGACGAGACTGATCGGCTGGACCTGCTGTCGGGGGTACGCGGGACGGGTCTCGCGCCAGCTGATGAGCCCGGCCCAGCCCGACAGCCGCATGAGCAGCCGGCCACAGTACTCGCCCCAATTCTTCTCGGGCACGCCGAGCACCTCGAGAAGGTCGATGACCGCGTCGTCGGAGCGCTCCGGCAGGCGTGCCAGCGCTTCGCGCCAGCCGGGCGCGTCCTCGAGATCCAGCGAGCGGTCCGACGCGCCCAGCGCGCGCCAGGATCGGTAAAAGCCAAGCTCGCGGTGCGGCAGGCGCCACGCCGCCTGACCCTCGTCCAGGAACACGGCGCAGCGCTTGATCATGATCTCGTCGACCCTTGCCGCGACGTCGTCTCCGGTCAGGTCGCGGAGCAGCTCGGCATGGGTCCCGTCGCGCGTGGCGTGGTCGATGGCCAGCGCCAGCCCGCGCTCCGCCGCCTCGGTCATCGCCCGGCTGGGCGGCCGGTCCGAGCGCTCGACTTCATGCATCGCGGCGTGGATGGCCTCCGCGTCCGCGCGCGGGTCATGTGCCGTGAGGTGAACGGGGTCGCTCGGCGAGAGCGGGTCAGGCAGGCCGTACGCCGCCAGGCAGGCCTGCCACAGGCTGGACACCGCGAACCCTTCGACGTCCGCGCCGAGCCGGCGCGACAGCGCCGGGAAGGTCCCGCCGGCGCCGAAGTGGCGCGGGGCCAGCGTCTCGAGCGCGCCGGCCTCGGCCCGTAACCAGAGCGACCGTGCCATGGGAACGGCGAGGCCTTCGCCGGCGAGGCGCTGGTCGATGAGTGCGCGGTAGCTCCCCCAGCGGTCGGATGGGATGCCGAGCTTGGTAAGCCAGCCGTCGGACTCGTCGTCGGCCGCGGGCCCGGAGCGCCGCACCTCCGCCTGGACCCAGCCCGGCACGTCGACACCGGTGTGGATGAGCAGCCAGTCCGCGATGGTGCTGACCCGGCCGACCTGATCGAGGCTCGCCTCGAGCGCGTCCGTATCCACGATCGCCGCGCGCGCGGCGGCCGGGAGGTCGCGCCGCAGGCGACGGAGGATGGCGCTTTCGTCGTGGAGGAACCTGAGCGCCGACACGTCGAGCGGCTCGACGCCGTGCACGAGGTGCGCGCGCCGCACGTCGCGCGCGGTGACGTCGCGCCCGTCGGCGCGCGGGACGAGCACGGCGTTCGCGTCGGCCACCTGCTCATCGAGGGCGGCGTCGAGGTCCTCGTCGCTGATCCGCCCGCTCGCGTGGTGGCGCCGGAACGTCTCCGCGGGCAGGTAGCCGCGCCCGCCGATCAGCCGTTGCCCTTCGGCGAGCGCCTCATGGAAGGGGAGGTGTTGCAGTCCGTGCAGCGTGTTGTGGTGGATGAAGGTCCCGATCGGCCCCTGGCTCGGCAGCAGGTGACTGAAATGCGCGATCTCATGCGCCAGGTGCTCGCGCGCCGCCTCCGTGGCCGTCACCGCGCGACGAAGAGCGTGCCGAGCTCGGCGAGCGTGGCGGTCATGAGCTCTAAGACGGCGCTGGGAAAGAGGCCGATGGCGATCGTGGCGGCGGCGAGCGGAAGCGCCGCGACGAGCTCGCGCGCGCTCAGGTCGGAGAGGCCCGCCCAGCGCGGATCGAGCGGCCCCATGAGCGCCCGGCCGATGACGCGCAGCGAGTACGCGGCGGTGATGAGGATGCCGATGAGGGCGACGATGACGAAGAGGCCCCAGCTCTGGAACCCGCCGACCAGCACATGGAACTCACTGACGAACTGCGCCAGGCCGGGCAGGCCCATGGAGGCGAGCATCGCGAGCGTCAGCAGGATCGAGAACAGCGGCATGCGCGACATGAGCCCGCCGTAGTCGCCGAGCTCACGCGTGTGCGTGCGGTCGTACAGCGCGCCGACGAGCAGGAAGAGGGTGCCGGTGATGATGCCGTGCGTGACCATCATGAGCAGGGCGCCGGTGAAGCCGATGACGTTGAGCGCGGCGATGCCAACGAGCACGAACCCCATGTGGTCGATCGACGAGAAAGCGACCATCGCCTTGAGATCGGTCTGCCGCCATGCGAGCAGGGCGCCATAGATGATGTTCACCAGCCCGAGAGCCAGCAGGACGGGGGCGAACCACTCGAGCGCTCCGGGCAGGAGGTCCGCCACACGCAGGAGCCCGTAGGCGCCCATCTTCAGGAGCACCCCCGAGAGCACGATGCTCACCGGCGTCGGCGCCTCCACGTGCGCGAGGGGCAGCCAGCCATGCAGCGGGAAGACCGGTATCTTCACGGCGAAGCCGACGAAAAACGCGAGGAATGGACCGATCTGGAACGCGACCGTCCAGTCTCTTCCCCGCTCTGCAAGCTCGCGCATGTCGAACGTGTGCGGGTCCGCATTCAGGTAGACCGCGATGATGCCCAACAGCATGAAGATGGAGCCGCCGAGCGTGTAGAGGAAGAAGCTCATGGTGGCGAGGTCGCGCCGCGCACCCCCCCACAGCCCGATGAGGAAGAACATCGGGACCAGGCTGACCTCCCAGAAGACGTAGAACAGGAACCAGTCCTGGGCCAGGAACACGCCAAGCATGGCGAATTCGAGCAGCAGGAAGAACGCGAAGTACGCCTTCACGCGCTCGACGATGCCGGTCGACACGATCAACGCCACGAGCGTGACGAGGGTGCACAGCAGGAGGAGCGGCAGCGACAGCCCGTCGACCCCGATGGCGTAGGTCATTCCCAGCTCCGGGATCCAGGGATAGCGCTCCTCGAACTGGAGGCTGGCGGTCGTGCGGTCGAAGCCGAAGAGCAGGGTCAGCGACAGGCCGAACGAGATCGCTGCGGCGCCGATCGCGACACCACGAATGGCCGTGACCGCCCGCCCCGGCAACAGCAGCACCACCAGGAGTGCCGCCAGCGGCGTCCACAAGATCGCGCTGAGGATCGGCATTCGAGCTGCTCAGCGCGCCGTCGAAACGCGGCGCGATGCGGGACGGACGGTGAGCAGGGTCACGTTGCCGGTGTCCTGACCAGTGCCGAGACGGGGCTGTGGCCGGAGGGCCGCAACCCCTCCGTGCCGATGCGTTCAACATGGCCACCGTCGCGCTCGTACTCGGCCTCCCAGTCCTCGAGCCGCTCCACGACCGTGTGGTCGATGAAGCGCGCTTCGCTGAAGTCGAGCACGACCGTCTTTCCGGCGGGAAGCGCGTCCAGCCGGCTGCGGACGCCGACGAAGTTGCCGAAGCCGAGCGCTCCGCGTGGGCGCAGCGTGATCCTGCCGGAGGCTTCATCCTCCGTCTGCTCGATCCGCGGCTTGAACAGGTTCCCGAGCGAGGTGCCGCGGACGAGCGCCGTGATCAGCCCCACGAGCACGCCGGCGAGCACGCCGAACAGCAGATCCTCGGCGACCACGATGACCAGGGCGACGACCATGAAGAGCAGCTCTTCCTTGCCGATATGCAGCGCGTGCACGAACTGCCGGGGATGCGCGAGCCTGAAGCCGACCACGACCAGGATCCCGGCCAGGGCCGCCAGCGGGATCATCTCCAGGGCGAAAGGCGCGGCTACGACCGCCAGCAGGATGAAGGCGCCGTGGAAGAAGTTGGACCAGCGAGTCCTCCCGCCGTTGTAGACGTTCGCCGAGCTACGCACGACCTCGGCGATCATGGGCAGGCCGCCGATGAGGCTCGAGAGCATGTTCCCCGCGCCCTTGCCGATGAACTCGCGGTTCATGTTCGAGCGCCGCTTGTAGGGGTCCATCTTGTCGATCGCGGCGGTCGTCAGCAGTGACTCCAGGCTCGCCACGAAGACGTACGCGACGATCCAGCGGATCGAGTCGCCGCTCGCGATCTTGGAGAAGTCGGGTGACGTGAGGCCGCCCAAGAGCCCGCCCTCGGGAAGGTCGAGCATGAACTGGGGCTGGTTCGCGACCCCGAGGGCGATGGCGAGCCCCACGCCGGCGGCCGCGGCGACGAGCGGCGCGGGCACGAACCTCGCGACCTGCTTAAGCATCGGCCAGAAGATCATGATTCCAATGCTGACCGCGCCGATGAGCGCGACGCTGGGCGTCAGATTCATGATGCTCTGCGGGATTGCGAGCAGCGGGTTGAGCCCGTGGAGGACCGGCCATTCGCTTGGGATGACCCCGTGCGCCGTGTCGACGGTCGCGCCGAGCGCCACGTGGATCTGGCGCGACATGATGATCACGCCGATCCCGGCGAGCATCCCGTGCACGACGGACAGCGGGAAGAAGTTCGTCATCTTGCCCGCCTTGATCAGGCCGAGCACGATCTGGATCGCTCCGCAGACGACACCGACTGCGAGCGCGTAGCGGAATCCGGCGGCGAGGTCACCCTCGCCGAGCGCCTCGATCGCGCCGAGCACGATCACGATGAGGCCTGCCGCCGGGCCATTGATCGTCAGGTGGGAGCCGCTCAGCAGCGAGACGAGGATGCCGCCGATGATCGCCGTAATGATCCCTGCGATCGGTGGCGCTCCGGACGCGAGCGCGATGCCGAGCGAGAGCGGCAGCGCGATGAGGAAGATGATGAAGCCGCTCATGAGGTCGGTCTTCCAGTTTTGCGCGAGGCCCGGGAGCCAATCCCTAGGTACCTCGATGCGCTCGGGCTTCCCCGTTGCGTCTGCGTGATCCGCGCTCATGCGTCCCTGCTCCTCTCCGCGTCGCTCGCCAATCCCTCAGTGGGTGGTCCGCTGATCATGGTTCAGCAGCTCCTCGAGCCAGTCCTCGCCGTCGTCAGCGCGCCATCGCTACTTTCGTCGTCGGCGAGGGATGCGGACTGCCTGTCGCTGATAGTACGCACCCCTGCAAGCGAGGAGACCAAGAAAGGGCCCGCCTGGGACCCGCGCTTCAGCGTCCTTCAGCCTGAGCGCGTGCTCCGCATTCCGATCGCCGCGCGACCAGTGGGGGTGTGCAACTCGGCAGTCGGCGTCAGCTGTGGCGGGCTCGCCCGGGGAAGGACCCGCCTTGATCAGGGACCGGTCACCTGGCCATCCGGATTCGTGACGTTGGTGAAGCCATCCTCGTTGCCGTTCGGATTGACCGTCTGGCAGTGACCGGCCACGCTGCTGGCTCGGAGCATCCTGATGGACGCGCTCGTAGGAAGCCGACTGCAGGTCGTGGGCGAGGCCGAAACGCTCGCCGCGGCGGTCGAAGCCGCGCGCGATCTTTCTCCACGACTGGTCCTTCTCGCGGCGCATTTCCCGACTTGACCACCACCCAAGAGGCGATCCGTGAGATGCACCAATGGGCGCCGGGGTGCGCCGTCGTTATCACCATCACCGAGTTGCCAGGCGCGAACCTGGATCCGGTCACCGCGTTTCATGCTGGCGCGGCTGGTTACGGTCAAAGATGGAGACATGGGACGCTGGCTCGCTCCCATGCTTCGCCGCTACGCAAGGGAGGGGTCGCACCGCTCACGCCTGGTGTCTCGGACGAGGGGACAAGGGACCGCAGGAAGCCCGAACGATGGTTGGCTCCGATGTCACCGCGCCCTCCGATCGAGAGATCGAGGTGCTAGACCTGATCGGCCAAGGCCTGACCAACCGCGAGATCGCGCAGGCTCTCCGTGTCAGTTCGTCGACGGCGAAGACTCACGTCCACAACCTCCTCCGCAAGCTGCAGCTGTCGAGCCGCGTGCAGTTGGCGCTCTACGCACGCGCCCAGAATCGTTTGCTGGCGGGCCCGACCGGATTCGAACCGGCGATCTCCAGCGTGACAGGCTGGCATGTTTGGCCACTACACCACGGGCCCGCGGGAGTGACGGTGGCCGAGGATAGCACAGGGTCCGGGCACCTTCAGATGCCGGGTCGGGCCCTCAGCTCCCCCACCAGGCGGGCCCCGGCGATGCCGTAGCAGGCGGCCACGAGGAGTGCGGCGACCCCTGAGCCGATGAGGGCCGGCGCGGCTTCCGGCTGCGTGACAGCGGAGACGATGGCGGCCGCGGCGAGCGTCAGCAACGCGGTCGCGAGGAACGCGGCGAGTAGGATGGCGGCGCTGTGGCCCCAGCTCGCCGTCCGCAGCCCGGCGAGCACCGCGACATGCGCAACGCCGACCATGAGCACCGCCGCCGAGATGGCGCCGACGGCGCGGGCGAGCGCATCGGCTCCGATGGCAAGCGGGGGAAGGACGCCAATCAGCCACTGCGGCCCGATCACGGCGATGCCCAGCCCGACGGCTCCGGCGAGCAGCCACGCAGCGGTCCCCAGGCGAAGGATGGACCGCGCCATCCGTGGCAGCGCGACGCCTAGCGGCGCGGGCGAAGGAGGAGGATCGCGGCCACGCCGAAGACGAGCATGGCCACCGTGAGCGCGACCGCGAGCACGACGTCCGCGGGCGGCCGGGCCATGACGACCACGACGCCGATTGCCGACAGCGCCGCACTGATCGCGGCGAGGACTCCGGTGGCGAGGCGTGACCTGCGGGCCGCGGCCAGCACGCCGACCCCGCCCGCGGTGAGCAGCCCGCCGAGCGCGATCAGCCCGATTCCACCCAGCGCCGGCAGGAGCGAGAGCGTCCCCACGTCCGGTGGCGGGTCTCCCGCGTAACGCGCCGACAATGTCAGCGCCATGGCGGTCATGCCGACGCCGGTGATGACCAGGGCCACGCCGCCCACGATGACGGCCACGGTCGCCGCGGCGGTGGCTTCGCTGAGATGCGACGGGGCCAGCGAATGGTGCGTGCGGCCACGCGCTCCTGCGGCGGATGCGGCGCGTACGGGTCGGCGGCTCGTCATGAGCGACGGATTGTACCGGTGCGGCCCGAGCACCGGCGCAGTGCTAGGCTTCGCGCCCCAAGGACTCCCAGGCGCCAGCCCGATGTCGTCGCGTCCGGCGCCGCGTGAACGAGGTACCCCGATGACCCAGGCCCCGTCGGATGCCGACGCCCGATTCGACCGGACCGCGGACCGCTGGTTCCGTGAGCAGCTCGCCCTGCGCCCCGAGACCGCGACCTTCCTCGGCCTTCACGACCGGGATGCGCAGCTATCGTCGGGCGGACGCGACGCCGTCGAGGATGAGGTCGCCTTCTACCGCCGCGCGATCGACGAGATGTCGGCCCTCGAGCCCGTCGAGCTTACGAGTGAGCGCGCGCTGGATCGTGACCTCGCCATCCACCAGGCCCGCCTGGGGATCTTCTGGCTCACTGAGTACCGCAGCTGGACGGGCTCATCAGGCGCCGCCGAGCACATCGGCGGGGCGCTCTTCCCGCTCTTCACCCGCGATTTCGCCCCTCTGGGGGATCGGCTCGAGAGCATCGCCGGCAGGCTGGAGGCGGCACCGCGCTTCGTGCTCGAGACGCGCGAGCGGGTCAGCGACCCGGTCCGGCTGTGGACGGAGATCGACATCGAGTCGACCCAGGAGCTGCCCGGGTTCCTGGACACGATCGTGACCGCGTCCCAGGCCGAGGCGGGCGATGCGGCGCTCACCGCGCGACTCGAGGCCGCGGTCGCGGCGACGAAGGCTGCACTCGAGGAGCACGAGCGATGGCTGCGCGATGACGTGATGCCGCGCGCCGAGGCCGACTGGAAGACGGGACCGGAGCGCTTCGAGGAGATGGTCCGGCTCCGCGAGCTGGAGGCCGATGGAGACGAGATCCTGGCCGTCGGCGAGGACCTGCTCGCCAGCGAGAAGTCGGCCCGCGACGCGCTGTGCCGGGAGATCGACCCCTCCGCGACGCCGGAGGAAGTGGCGGATCTCGTCAAGAATGATCACGCCGCGACCTTCGCCGACTCGCTCATCGAGTACCGCGAAGCCATGGATCGCTCGCGCGCCTTCGTCGTCGAGCACGGCCTGGCGACGCCGCCGAAGGAGGATCACCTCAACGTCATCGAGACGCCGTCCTTCATCCGGCACCTGATCCCGTTCGCCGCGTACTACGAGCCGGCGAAGTTCGACCCGACCCCGGTCGGGACGTACATCGTCACCCCACCGAGCTCCCCGGAGATGATGCGCGAGCACAACCGGGCCTCGATCAGCAACACATCGGTCCACGAGGCCTACCCCGGCCATCACCTTCAGCTGTCAGCGGCGGTCACCAACCCGAGCCTCGTGCGCCTCTTCTCTGGCGCCCCGGAGTTCGCCGAGGGCTGGGCGTTCTATTGCGAGCGGATGATGAAGGAGGCCGGCTTCGACGACAGCCCCAATGGCTGGTACATCGTCCACACCGACGCCATCTGGCGCGCCACGCGAATCATCCTCGACATCCAGCTCCATCGCGGGCTCATCGGCTTCGACGATGCCGTCGATCGGCTCGTCGCCGAGACCGGCTTCGAGCGTCCCGCCGCGCTGGCCGAGATCAAGCGCTACACGTCCACGCCCACGTATCAGCTCTCGTACCTGTTCGGGCGGCACATGATCGAACGGCTCAAGAGCGACGTTCAGCGTCATTCGGGAGCCGATTTCGACCTGCGACGCTTCCACGACACGCTGCTCTACGGGGGAACCATGCCGGTCAGCTACGCTCGCCGGCTCTTTGACCTCAACGGCCGATAGGACCACGCCACGAGGGCCGTTTCAGGACCATTTGACGCTCCGATAAAGGAATCTAAACCTCCGAAACCCTTGTCTAAAGAGAACACGCGGTCTATCCTCTAGTGGCTGTTCGCACAGCGATTCACCACTGATCGCAAGGCCATGGGTAGGTTTGGGTAAGGGTAGTGCGGGAAACCGTGCGTGAAAGATGCCCTTGTGATTAGCGAATCCGGCAGCAATGAAGGCCCCCGCTTCGGCGGGGGCCTTCGTCTTTGCGCGGAGCTTGACCTGGTGCGGTGGTGACGGTTCCGAGATGCGCGTGTACCATGCCCACCGGGCCCGATGGGATCAGCCGAAACCCCGGTCGCGCGCCGGTAGCTCAGTGGATAGAGCGTCGGCCTCCGGAGCCGAAGGTCGCAGGTTCGAATCCTGTCCGGCGCGCCAAACACAGTCTGGGTACACACCGCCGTGAGTCCCGAGCGCGGCACCTTGGGAGGAGAAACCGTTGAAGCACCTGAGACTTTTTGCTGTGCTCATCGCGATGATGCTCATCGCGGCGGCCT
>Ga0208612_1000423_pt1 | contig 18655 bp, 17 predicted proteins | sample AntDryMetagUQ889_FD_188089 | JGI IMG/M metagenome (GOLD analysis project Ga0208612, IMG submission 188089) | Polar desert microbial communities from Antarctic Dry Valleys - UQ889 (SPAdes) | ecosystem: Environmental > Terrestrial > Soil > Desert | place: Antarctic Dry Valleys | collected 2008-12-31 | reverse complement strand
CGTTGAACTCCCCCCAGTCGATCGCCGCTCGAATGGCGCCTCCCGACGCGGCGTCGAGCTCGCCGAGATCCCCGGTCAGGTCGGCGTCGTCCTTGTAGATCGGCACGGCGAGGACATCGGCCTGGATCTCGGCGGGCAGGGTGGACTCGGCGCGGAAGCGCATGTGATCGGCTCCTTACGTCAGCGGTCGGAACGGCGGTCGAGTATAGGTTGCGTCAGGGGCAGTCGGCGATCCGGGCGGAGTACATCGAGAACGCCGAGCCGCGGCCGACCTCGCTGCCCGCCCGCGGCTCCTGGTCGATGATTCCCTCGGGCTGAGACTCGTCGTGATTGCAGTAGACGGTCCAGTTGAGGCCCGCCGCCTGCGCAGCCCTGATCGCGTCCTGCGTGGGCATGTTCACCGTGTCGGGCACGATCACCAGCCCCGAGTTCGGGGTGGCTGCGGCTGACTCCGAGGCGCCGGCGCTCGGCGCCGCTCCCCCCTGGGCGTCGCGGATGAGCATGACGGCGAGGACCACCACCGCGCCCGCGGCGGCGAGGATTGCGAGGGTGCCGATGAGGCTCCAGATGCTGCCGCGCCCGGTGCGCGCGGCGCTCGGTGAAGGCTGCGGCGAGCGTGGCGCGGCTGGCCGTCGCGGCACGGGCTGCGCGGGCGGCGGAACGTAGCCACCTCGCGGCGGCGCGGGCGGGGTCGCAACCGGATGGATGACGGTGGTGTCGTCCCGGCGCGTCGGCGTCGGCGCCGGCTCCTCGACGACCGATGCGAGCGCCCGGCTCATGGCATCGGCGCTGTGGAAGCGGTTGGCCGGATCCAGACGCAGGCCCTGGAGGATCGCCTCGTCGAGCCTGCCGGGCACATCGGCGACGATGGTCGAGGGGGGCCGCACCCCGCCGAGCTGCGCCGCGCTCACCTGGTCCGGCGTCTCGCCCGCGAATGGCACCCGGCCCGAGAGCGCTTCGTAGAGCACGACGGCCAGGCTGAACAGGTCGCTCGCCGGCCCGAGCGCTCGGCCGTGGAGGTGCTCGGGCGACATGAAATGAAGCGACCCGATGCTCGTTTCCCCCTCGATCGCCTCGTGCGGCGAGCGGGCGATGCCGAAGTCGATGAGCTTGGCGGGTCCCGGTCCGAGCATGATGTTCGCGGGCTTCACGTCGCAATGCACCAGGCCGCGCTCGTGGACCAGGCGCAGGCCCGCGAGGAGCTCCTGGCCCATGCGCAGCACCTCCTCGCGCGCCAGCCGCCCGCCCCGTGCCGCAAGCTCCTGCCGGAGCGAGCGGTGGTTGTCCAGGAGCTCCATGACGATGAAGTGCGCGGTGCCGTCGCTCCCCGAGTCGTACACGTGGACGAGGCTGGGGTGCGACAGCGAGGCGGCCGCCCGAGCCTCGGCCAGAAAGCGGGCGGTGAATTCGGGATCGTCGGCGTACGGCGGAGCGAGGATCTTCACGGCCACGTCGCGCTCGAGCCGATCGTCGCTGGCGCGGTAGACGCGGGCCATGCCGCCGCGCGCCAGCAGCCCGTCGATGCGGTACCGGTCGGCGAGGACGCGACCGATCATCGGGTCCGGCTCGGCGGGAGCGTCGCCCGGCAGCGGCCGAGGAAGGTCGCTCACCGGCGCGGCTCCTGCGAGGCGATGGTGGCCCGCAGCTGCTCCAGGCCCGCGCTGGCCTCCCCGATGCGCGACATGGCCGCGCCGGTCGCGGCCGTGGCCCGTTCGGCGATGGCGATGCGTAACGCGCGGTCCGCGGTGGGCGCGTCCTCCGCGACGGCCGCGAAGTCCGCGGCGGCGGAGGCCATCGCCGTGGAGTCGCCGGCTGCGGAAGCGTCGATGAGGCTCGTCACGGCGGTGATCATCGCATCCGTCGTTCCAAGCCAGACGATGAACGCGTCCCCACCTCCTGCGGGCACCGTGACGGCGTCGAAGCTCGTGCGCGCCGCGTCGACCTCTCGTCGCGCCTCGGCGTGCCGCTCGGCGACGAGCGCCGCCAGCGCCCGGTCGGTCCGATCGAGCACCTCCGCCACGCGGTGCCGCAGCTCGGCCACCGCCTCGGCCTGCGGCGCGGCCGCTCGCAGCGTGTCCGCGATCTCCTCCAGCTCGGCCGGACCGACCACGGGCGGAAAGGCGAGCGCGTCGGGGTCGCGGGCCCGGCGCGCCCCGTCGAGCGCGGCCAGCGCCCGATCAGCAGATTCGGCCTCACCCGTCGCCCACTCCAGCATCTCCGCGGCGGCCTCGAGGCGGGCGCCGGGCGACTCGTCGCCCTGGACGACGAGCGCGGAGCCGTTCCGCGCCGCCTCGAGCGCCGGCGAGAACGCGGAGATCAGGGCATCCAGCGCGTCGAGCGCCGCGATCGATCGCTCCCCGACAAGCTCGTCCGCGCGCAGCGACTCCTCCGGATCGGCTGCGCCACCCCCGAGGAGCGCAGCCACGAGGATCGCGGAAGCGAGGCCGGAGGCGAGCGGGCCGCTGCCTATCATGCGCCAATGACTCTCGCCGATGAGCTCCGGGCGCTGCCCAAGGCGGAGCTCCACCAGCACCTCGACGGCGCGCTGCGCCCCGAGACGGCGGTCGAGCTGGCAGCGTCGGTCGGGATGCCGCTGACCCTCGACGAGGCGCGGCGCCGCATGGTCGGGCCGAAACGCTGCCGCAACCAGGCGGAGCTTCTCGCGTACTTCGACCTGCCGCTGGCGCTCCTCCAGACCGCCGAGTCGCTGGAGCGCGCCGCGGCGGAGCTCGTGGAGGACATGGCGCGGGACGGCGTGCGGTACGCCGAGGTTCGCTGGGCCCCGCGCCTCCATCTCGAGCGTGGGCTGTCGGTCACCGCGGTGATTTCGGCGGTGGCGTCGGGGATCGCGAGGGCCTCGACGAAACCGGCACGGCAGCTCCCGGTTGTCGGGCTAATCGTGACGGCCATCCGCTCGCACCCGCCGGCCGCCAACGTCGAGCTCGCGCACACCGCCGTCGAGTTCGGCTGGCCGGTGATCGGCTTCGATCTCGCAGGCCCCGAAGCCGATTGGCCGGCGCCACCCCACGCTGCGGCGTTCAACGCGGCGCGCGGGGGAGGGCTGGGTCTCACGGCGCATGCCGGGGAGGTCCCCGGACTCGGGCGGATCCGAGAGGTGCTGGCATTCGGGCTCACGCGCATCGCGCACGGGGTGACCGCCGCCGGCGACCCGGCGATCATGGCGCTCCTGCGCCAGCGGGGCGTGACGCTCGATATGTGCCCGACCTCGAATGTCCAGGCAGGCATCGTCCGGTCCCTGGGCAGGCACCCGCTGGCGGCACTCCATCGGGCAGGGGTGAGCGTGACGATCTCGACCGATGATCGAACGGTTTCGGCAACGACGCTCTCCGCGGAGCTTGCACGGACGGCCGAGGCGCTCCACCTCAGCGACGACGAGCTGGCCACCATCGCGCTCAACTCGTTCAAGCGCACCTTCGCCCCCGCGGCCATCATCCGGCCGCTGTCCGCCGCCGCCACCCGGAGCTGGAAGGCCTGGCAGGCGGCACGCCTCACGGGCTGACCCGTGCTTCCAGCAGGCCGCGCACGGCAGGCGGATCCGCGGCGATGGCCTCGGGCCGCTCGTCACCATCGAGGCGCTGCGCGACGGCCTCGGTGGTCACGCCGGTGAGCACGAGGATCGCGGCGATGCCCGCCCGGTGGGCGCCCACCACGTCCGCCTCCGGGTTGTCGCCCACGACCACCGCGTTCGCCGCGGAGACGCCGCTCGCGTCCAGGATCGCCTGAAACATCGCCGGGGCAGGCTTTCCGATCACCTCGGGCGTCACGCCGGTCGCGATTGCGAGCGCGGCCACGATGGAACCGGCGCCGGGCAGGAAGCCGGCCGCGGTCGGATAGCGCGTATCCGCGTTCGTAGCGATGAGCCTGGCACCGCCTGCCACGGCCGTCATGGCCACCGCGAGGCGCGCGTAGTCGAGCTGCGGATCGAGGCCGACGACGACCGCGTCGTACGCGCGGTCGAGCGCGCCGCCCAGGTAGCCGTCGGGCGCGGCGGAGCCGGCCATGACGACGTGGAGCCCGGCCGCGGCGAGCTCGAGCTCCATTCCCGCACCACCCACCACCAGCACCGACCGGACGTTGGGAGCGTGGAGCGCGAGGTGCGCCACGGTGGCGGTCGTGGAGGTGACGATCTCATCGGCGTCCGCCCGAATGCCCATCGCGGCCAGGCGCTCCACGTACGCGGCGCGCGCCACCATCGAGTTGTTCGTCGCGAAGCGCACGAGCACCCGCTCGGCGTGGAGCCACTCGACGAGGTCGGCAGCTCCCGCAATCGGCTCGGATCCGCGGTAGACGACGCCGTCCAGATCGAAGATGACGAGGCGAACCTCGTTCGGCAAGCCGGCCATTGCGGCCGATCATAGGTCGCTCGCCGTCGCGGCTCGTGGCACGCCCGCATCGGCTTCACCCTATTGGCCCGCGCGCGGCGACGAAGTATGATGCCGCAGATTCTGCGCAGGTGCCCATGGCCCGAGCGCATCCGAGGCGCCGCGTTTCTCGCGGCCGAGAGCGCACCCCGAGTGGTGTGGAGGAAACGAATGCGGAAGCACCACAGCTCGTTGATGGCCGTTGGGGCCATCCTGCTGCTGATCCTCGTGGCGTGTACCGGTGGCGGAGCGAGCCCTTCGGGCGCGGCCAGCGAGGCGCCGTCGGAGGCGGCCAGCGAAGCACCATCGGCTGCCTCTGAGAGCGAGGCGCCAATGGTCGACTTCCTCGCCTGCCAGGTGAGCGACACCGGCGGCATCGACGACAAGGGCTTCAACCAGAACGCGTATGCGGGCCTCGAGATGGCGCAGGAAGAGCTCGGCGTCGAGATCAACTTCCTCGAGTCGACCGCCGCGACCGACTACGAGCGCAACATCAACACCTTCATCGACGAAGGCTGCGACCTCATCATCACCGTGGGCTTCCTCCTCGGCGATGCGACAGCCGCCGCGGCTGAGGCGAACCCGGACCAGCTGTTCTCGATCGTCGACTTCGCCTACGACCCGCCGTACGACAACGTCCAGGGCCTCGTGTTCGACACGAAGTCGGCCTCCATGCTCGCAGGCTATCTCGCCGCCGGCATGAGCACGACCGGGGTGGTGGGCACCTTCGGCGGCATCCAGATCGGCCCGGTGACGGACTTCATGATCGGCTTCGAGGCCGGCGTGAACTACTACAACGACGAGAACGGGACCGCGGTGGATGTCATCGGCTGGGATTCCGCCTCCGGCGAGGGCACCTTCACCGGTGACTTCGAGAACCAGGACAACGGCCGCCAGACCGCCGAGGCGCTGATCCAGGAAGGTGCCGACATCATCTTCCCGGTCGCCGGACCGGTGGGCCTCGGCGCGATGGCCGCGGTCCAGGACAGCGGCGGCGACGCCCTCTACATCGGCGTCGACGTCGACCAGGCGATCGGCGTCCCGGAGTACGAGGACATCATGCTGTCGAGCGTGCTGAAGCGCATCGACAACGCGGTGTTCGCATCGGTCGAGCAGGCGATGAGCGGCTCCTTCGACGCGCCGGTGTACGTCGGAACGCTCGAGAACGAGGGCGTCGGCCTGGCGCCGTACCACGCCTTCGAGGGTGAGGTTCCGCAGGAGCTCACCGACGGCATCGCCGCATTGCAGGAGGCCCTGATCTCCGGCGACGTGGCGGCCGACGACTGGGCGACCCCGTAGGGCCAGCGGCCCGATCCTGACCTGACCTGGGGGCGGCGCGCGCCACGATGGACGCGCCGCCCCTTTCCGCACCCACCAGCGCGCGCCGCCGCGCGCACCACGCCAGGCCATAGCCACTCCAGCGCGAGGACGGCAGTGAAGCTCGAACTGCGGGGGATCTCCAAGGCCTTCCCCGGCGTCGTCGCGAACGACGGCATCGATCTGGTCGTCGAGCCGGGTGAGATCCACGCGCTGCTCGGGGAGAACGGCGCCGGCAAAAGCACGCTCATGAACGTGCTCTACGGCCTGTACCAGCCCGACGCGGGCGAGATCCTCATCGACGACGCCCCGGTCGCCTTCGCCGATCCGGGCGACGCCATCGCGGCCGGCATCGGCATGGTGCACCAGCACTTCATGCTCATCCCGGTCTTCACCGTCACCGAGAACGTCATGCTCGGTGCCGAGTCGGTGAAGGGCCCCATCGGCCTCCTCGACACGCAGGACGCCCGCGGCAGGATCGTGGCGCTGTCGGAGCGGCATGGCCTGCGGGTGGACCCCGACGCGACAATCGAGGATCTCCCCGTCGGAGTCCGGCAGCGCGTCGAGATCATCAAGACCCTGTACCGCCAGTCGAGCACCCTCGTCCTCGACGAGCCGACGGCGGTGCTCACCCCGCAGGAGATCGAGGACCTCTTCGAGGTGATGCGGTCTCTCAAGGCGGGCGGCACGAGCATCATCTTCATCACCCACAAGCTCAACGAGGTGCTGGCGGTCGCGGACCGGATCACGGTCCTCCGTCGCGGTCGGGTGGTCGGCACCGCCATTCCATCGGAGACCGATGAGGCCGACCTGGCCCGAATGATGGTCGGGCGCCCGGTGCAGCTCGAGGTGACCAAGGCGTCCGCGAAGCCCGGTGAGCCGATCCTGGAGATCGGCGCCCTCAGCGTGCTCGACGACCGCGGCCAGATGGCCGTCCGGGACCTCGACCTCACGGTTCGGGCCGGCGAGATTCTCGCGGTCGCCGGCGTCCAGGGCAACGGGCAGACGGAGCTCGTCGAGGCGGTCACGGGCCTGCGGCCGATCGGGGCGGGCGAGATCCGCATCGCCAGTGAGCCGATCCGGCAGGACCCACGCCGCATCTTCGAGGCGGGGGTCGCGCACGTGCCGGAGGATCGGCTCGAGGAGGGCCTGGTGCCGGGCTTCACCATCGCCGACAACATGGTCCTCAACACGTACTACCTGAAGCCGTTCGCCAACGGGATCAGCCTCCAGCGCGACGCCATCCTCGCCACCGCCCGGCAGCTCAAGGAGGAGTACGACGTCCGCACGCCGTCGGTGGAGAACGAGGCGTCGACCCTCTCCGGCGGCAACCAGCAGAAGGTGATCGTCGCCCGCGAGTTCAGCCGGCCGATCAAGCTCCTCGTGGCCGCGCAGCCGACCCGCGGGCTCGACGTCGGCAGCATCGAGTACATCCATCGCCGCATCGTGGAGAAGCGGGACGAGGGCGCGGCGGTCCTCCTCGTGAGCACCGAGCTCGAGGAGGTCCTCTCGCTCGGCGACCGCATCGCGGTGATGTTCCAGGGCACGATCGTCGACATCCTCGAGCCCGACGAGGCGACGCCCGAGCGCCTGGGGCTTCTCATGGGCGGCGCGCACCCCGAGGAGGCCGCCGCTGACGAGGTCTCGGCAGTCGCGGCGGAGATCCGGCGCTCATGAGCGAACGAGCCGCGGATCAGGCACCGGCGCCCGAGACGATGGGCGTCGGGCCGCCCGAGCGGCCGTCGACACCGACGCGCGGGCAACCTGCCCTCGTCTCGTGGCTTCTCGGCGTGCCTCGTGCGCTCGTCGTTCCGTCGCTCGCGCTGCTGACGGCCCTCGCCATAGGCGCGGTCATCATCATCCTCTCGGACCGTGACTTCGTGACCCAGTTCGGCTCGAACCCCGGAGCGGCGCTCGGCGCGGGCCTCACGTCGGTCCGCGACGCGTACGTCGGCCTCATCGGCGGCTCCGTCGGGAGCCCCCGCGCCATCAGCGAGACGCTGCTGCAGGCGACCCCGCTCATCCTCACCGGCCTCGCGGTCGCGGTCGGCTTCCGCGCCGGCCTGTTCAACATCGGCGCCGAGGGCCAGCTCTACGCGGGCGCGGCGTCGAGCATCTTCGTCGGGTTCGCGCTGGTGGGCCTGCCGGCCTTCATCCACCTTCCGCTGGCGATCATCGCGGGCATCGCCGGTGGCGCGTTGTGGGGGTTCATCCCTGGCTTCCTCAAGGCGCGCACCGGGGCGCACGAGGTGATCGTCACGATCATGCTCAACTACGTCGCCTTCCGCTTCATCGACTGGCTGCTGAACCAGCCGTTCTTCCAGCGCGAGGGGCGGACCGACCAGATCAGCAGGTTCGTCGAGCCGTCGGCCGAGCTGCCGAGGCTCATCGAGGGCTTCCGGACGCACTGGGGCATCTTCCTGGCGCTCGCCGCAGCCGTCTTCGTGAGCTGGCTCCTCTTCCGCTCCACGAAGGGCTTCGAGTTCCGGGCTGTCGGGCTCAACCCGTCGGCCGCGCGCTACGCCGGGATGAGCATCGGCGGCACGCTCATCCTGGCGATGATGGTGTCCGGCGGCCTGGCGGGCCTGGCCGGCGCCTCCGAGATGCTCGGCTCGAACAAGACACTCACGCCCGGGTTCTCCCCGGGGTGGGGCTTCGACGCCATCGCGCTCGCCCTGCTCGGCGGCGCGAGGCCGCTCGGCGTCGTGTTCGCCGCGCTCCTCTTCGGCGCGCTCCGCGCCGGCGCCACGCCGATGCAGGTCTCGACGGGCATCCCGATCGACCTCGTCGTGGTGATCCAGGCCCTGGTGATCATGTTCATCGCGGCGCCGGCCCTCGTTCGCGGCATCTACCGCATCCGGGTCGAGCGGCGCATCGGCTCCGAGGTCTTCACGAAGGGGTGGGGCGCATGACGGCGACGGCCGGCGCCCTGAGCCCCGCGCGGCGCGGGGCCCTGACCCGGGAGCGAGTCCTCGGCGTCGTGTACCTCGCGCTGGCCGCGGTCATCGTCTTCGTCTTCGCCCGGGTCGAGGGGGCCGACACGAGCGCGTTCGGGCTGAACCTGGGGCGCGGTGGAGTCCAGCTGCCCGACGTCGTGGTGCCGTCCGCGGCGACCGCCTACCTCCTCGCGCTCATCGCCGCGTCGCTCGGCGCCATGCAGCTCATCCGCGGCTTCGGGACGCGCTGGGCGGTGGTGCTGGGCGTCGTGGTCGTCGCGTTCGTCCTGGCGTTCCTCACCTGGGCCAGCGCGGGTGGCTCCATCAACTTCGCGGGGCTCATGCAGAGCACCCTCCAGCGCAGCGTGCCGATCACCTTCGGCGCGCTGTCGGGCATCCTCTGCGAGCGGGCCGGCGTCGTGAACGTGGCGATCGAGGGCATGCTGCTCACCGGCGCCTTCGTGTCGGCCGTGGTGGCCAGTGCGACCGACAACAGCTGGATCGGGGTCGTCGCCGCGGTCGGTGCCGGCGGGCTCCTCGCCGCGCTCCTCGCCGTGCTGGCGATCCGCTACCTCGTCGACCAGATCATCGCCGGCGTGGTGCTGAACATCCTCGCCATCGGTCTCACCAGCTTCCTCGCCACGCGCGTCCTGACGCCCAACCCCGACCTCAACAGCCCCGAACGGTTCGGTGAGGTCCAGATCCCGGTGCTCACCGACATCCCGCTGCTGGGGGCGGTCGTGCTCGAGAACAACGCCTTCGTGTACATGATGTTCGCCGCCATCGCGATCCTGAGCGTGATGCTCTTTCGCACCCGGTGGGGGCTCCGCGTCCGTGCCGTCGGCGAGCATCCGAAGGCCGCGGACACCGTCGGCATCGACGTCTACTTCGTCCGATACCGCAACGTGATCCTCGGGGGGATGATGGCCGGGCTCGGCGGGGCGTATTTCACGCTCGGCTCGACCGGCAGCTTCGAGCAGGAGATGACCGCGGGCCGCGGGTTCATCGGCCTCGCGGCCATGATCTTCGGCGGCTGGGCACCGGTCGGCAGCTTCCTCGCGGCGCTCGTGTTCGGATTCGCCGATGCGCTCCAGAGCCGACTGTCGATCCTGAATATCCCGGTCGCCAGCCAGTTCCTCCAGATGGCCCCGTACATCGTGACGATCATCGTGGTGGCAGGCCTGGTGGGCCGGGTGAGGGCCCCGGCGGCCGACGGCCGCCCGTACATCAAGGGGTGACGGCGCGGCGGCGCGTGCTGCTGGACTGCGACCCGGGTCACGACGACGCCATCGCGATCCTGCTGGCCGCGGCCTCGCCGGCGCTCGAGCTCGTCGGGATCACCACGGTGGCCGGCAATCAGACGCTGGAGAAGACCACGCTCAACGCGCGACGCGTGTGCAGCGTCGCGGGCATCGTCGACGTGCCGATCGCCGCCGGCTGCGATCGGCCGCTCGCCCGCGAGCCCGTGGTGGCCGCGGACATCCACGGGGCCTCCGGCCTCGACGGCGTGGACTGGCCCGAGCCGACGGTGTCGCTCGACCCGCGCCACGGAGTGGACCTCATCGTCGAGGCGGCGCGGAGCGGCGACGGACCGTTGACCCTCATCGCGGTCGGCCCGCTCACGAACGTCGCGACCGCGCTGCGGCGCTCGCCGGAGATCGCGGGCCGGATCGAGCGGCTCTCGATCATGGGCGGGGCGATCGGGCTCGGCAACACGACGCCCTCCGCGGAGTTCAACATCCACTTCGACCCCGAGGCGGCGGAGGAGGTGTTCCGCGCCGGCATCCCCATCACGCTGGTGCCGCTGGAGGTCACGCACCTGGCCCTGGCGACCGAGTCGGTGCTGGCCCGCATCGCCGCACTCGATACGCCGGTCGCCCGCATGTCGGTGGCGCTCATGCGCTTCTTCGCGCAGACGTACCTGCGCGTCTTCGGCTTCGAGGCGCCCGCGGTCCACGACCCCTGCGCGGTCGCCGCCGTCATCGACCCGGCGATCGTGCCGGCGCGGCGGATGAACGTCGCGATCGACACGGAGTCGTCGCTGAGCCTCGGGCGAACGGTCTGCGACGTTCATGCGAAGACCGGCCGGAAGCCGAACGCGGACGTTGGCGTCGACCTCGACGTCGACCGCCTGTGGGACGAGATGATCGTGGCGCTCGAGACCTACGGACGCAGCTGATCTGCTACGCGGCTTCGCCTGGCGCTAGGTCGACTGCATACGCGTCCGTCCCCTCCTTCAGTCCGAAGTAGACGTGGCGGTAGGACGCGCGTACCGCAGGCACAGTCTCTGACCACCGACGCTGATGCGCACGCCATTCAGCACGCAGTCTTGCGTTCTCCTCGGCCGGACCGGTCTCAAGATCGCGAGCGACGATCCAAACGGTTTCCGCAGTCGGGAGGACGGCATGACCCACGAGCGCGGCGGCTTCGTGCCTCTGTCCGGGCCAATCCTCATTGAGTGGAAGCTCAGGCGAGGTCAACAGGACGGCAAACTCGGTCATCGCGTTGTCGCCGATGGGTGCATCGTGCCAATGCATGCTCCGCAGGCGATCGTGGCTTTTGCCCTGTGCCGCCCGGAGTTCGCTGGCGGGCACGAGAATTCGATATGCCACGACAAGACCCGGCGCAAGTGGCGCTGGCCGTGTCCACTTCATGAACGCTCGGTCGCGGCCGCGTTGGACGTCGTGCAGCGATTGAGCGTACCGGTCGGTCCACGCGACTCGCCAGCCGCGTTCGTGAAGACTGATCTTGACCTTGTCGCCAAGTCCTCGGATCGCGAGATACATGTCCGCCCTATTTCGGTTGGTCCATGCTTGCCAGACTGCCGACACCGCGCCGTGGGAATCGAGCACGCCGAATCGCACGTTTAGTCGGTCCGGGCATTCGCACACCTGAGCAGCCATCCAGCCAAGTGTAGGAATACATGCCGACGGGCGTGGCTAGCTCTTGACGCGAAGCTCCCTTACCCCGCGCATGATGTAGCCGGGCTTCCACTCCGGCTCCGCCTCGAGCTCGAGGCCCGGCAGCCGCTCCAGGATGGTGGCGAACGAGATCGCCAGCTCCATTCGCGCGAGGGGCGCCCCGAGGCAGTAGTGGATGCCCGCGCCGAAGCTCAGGTGCGGGTTCGGGTCTCGGGCAAGGTCGAGGCAGTCCGGATCGGCGAAGGCCGCCGGATCGCGGTTCGCCGAGCCGAACAGCAGCGCAAGCTCCTGTCCACGACCGATGCGAACGTCGCCCACCTCGATCTCCTCGAGCACCCAGCGCTCGAACATCTGGAGCGGCGTGTCGTAGCGCAGGAGCTCGTCGACGGCCGTCGGGATGAGGCCGCGATCGCCGCGCAGGCGAGCCAGCTCGTCGGGGTTCCTGAAGAGCGCCCACCACGCGTTTCCCGCGCCGTTGACCGAGGCCTCGTGTCCCGCGTTCAGGAGAAGCACGCAGGTGCCGATGAGCTCGTCCTCGGTGAGCCGGTCGCCCTCGTCGACGACGGCGACGAGCTCGCCGATGAGGTCGGGCGTTGGGCGCTCGCGACGGGCACGCACGAGCCCGCGCAGGTACTCCGAGAACTCGACGGCCGCCGCGACGGCGCGCCGGGCGGTCGCCTCGTCGGGATCGAGCTCGTACATGCCGCAGATGTCGGCCGACCACGGCCGCAGGAGGCGCCGATCCGCTTCCGGGATCCCGAGCAGCTCGGCGATCACGGTCACCGGCAGCGGCTCGGCGAGCTCGGCGATGAGGTCGAAGCTGCCCCCGCCGGCCACGCGGTCGACGAGGCCATCCATGATGCGCTGGACCTCGGTCCTGAGGCTCTCCACGTACCGCGGCGTGAACGCCCGCGCGACCAGCCGCCGCAGGCGCGTGTGGTCGGGCGGCTCACGGTCGAGCATCCCGTTCCGGATGACGTGCCAGAACGGCTCCAGCAACGCGGGCTCATCCGGGCGCTCCATCTCGGCATGCGTGGCCACGTGGAGGTAGCTGCGCCCCAGGCGCCGGTCGCGCAGGAGGGCGTTCACGTCGGCGTGGCGAGGGACCAGCCACTGGTTCGTCTCGTCGTGATAGGTAGCTCGCGGGCCGGCGCGCAGGACCTCGTAGGCCGGATACGGGTCGGCGACGAAGCCCGGATCGTGCGGTGCGTACCGCGGCTCGGCGCGCTGGCTCACGCTCACGCGCGCAGGATACGCGCGGCGCGCCTAGGCGGACAGCGACGCGTGGAGCGGGAGCGCGTGCCTCGGAGGCGGCACCAGGAGCAGGTCGTGGGGCAGGTCCAGTGCCGTCATGTCGCGCAGGACCGAGGCGAGGTCGTACTCGACCGAGCGAAACGCGACTGCGATGTTCCCCTCACCGATGGAGATGAGGGCGTACGTTGCCGCGGCCGTGCCCGGGTCGGGACAACCGACGGACCCGCACGCGACGAGGTGGGCCTGCCCGACCACCCGGTGGTGCGCCTCGTGCGTGTGGCCGAAGCAGAAGACGTCGTCCCCCTCCTCGCTCGCGATTCGCGAGAAGAATCGAGAGGGGCGATCCGACCACAGGTACTCGGTCTGCCGGACGAGCGAGCCGTGGAAGAACGAAACGGACCTCCCGTCGACCACGGTGCGCCCGTGGACCGGGACCTGGCGCAGCCAGGCCTTGTGCTCGTCGGTCAGGGTGTCCGCGGTCCAGCGCATCGAGAGCTCGCCGGCCTGCTCGCCCTCGAGGCTCTCCCAGGCGGTGCCGGTCGAGTCGCGATCCATTGCCACCGCCTCGTCCCAGTTGCCCTGGACGCTGGGGATGTCGAGCCGGCGAACCAGCTCCACGACCTCGTTCGGGTGGGGACCGCGGCCGACGATGTCACCCACGCAGAACGTGGCGTCCGCTCCGACGCGCGAGACATCGTCGAGGACCGCGGTGAGCGCGGGCAGGTTGGCGTGGACGTCACCGATGACGGCGATCCGCATCTGCCAATTGGAGCGTCTGCCCGCTCAGCAGGCAATCACCCGAGGATGGGACTTCCGGCTACTGCGCGGTTGCCGCCGGAGATGCCACGGATCCCGCGGCCACGGCGGCGAGCGGTGCGGCCAGCACGCTGACGCGCCCGGCCACGATGCGGGCCACCTCGCGCAACGCGGCCGCGGCCGCCGACGTCTCGCCACCGGGGTACTGGGCGGACGTTATCGGCACGCCGGCGTCGCCGCCGGCCCGAACGCCGGGCTCCAGCGGGATCCTACCGAGCACCTCGAGGTCGAGCTCGCGGGCGATCTTCGCGCCGCCGCCCGACCCGAAGATGTCGTGCTCGCTCCTGCAGTCGGGGCAGATGAAGCCGCTCATGTTCTCGATCACGCCGAGCGTACGGACGTTCACCTTGGTGAACATCCCGATCGCCTTCCGAGCGTCGAGCAGGCTCACCTCCTGCGGCGTGGTGACGATCACCGCACCGGTGAGCGGGATGAGCTGGGAGAGGCTGAGCGCGGCATCGCCGGTCCCCGGCGGCAGGTCGATGACGAGGTAGTCGAGGTCGCCCCACTCCACGTCGCGCAGGAACTGGGCGATCGCGGAGTGGATGAGCGGGCCGCGCCAGATGACGGGCGCATCGGCCTGGAGGAAGTACTGGATGCTCATCATCTTCACGCCGTGGCTGACCACGGGGTTCGGACGGCCGCCGTTGCCGGTCACGTGGGCGCTCTGCGTGCCCATCATCATCGGCACGTTGGGGCCGGTGATGTCCGCATCGAGCAGGCCGACCCTCGCGCCGTCGCGCGCCAGGCTGACGGCGAGGTTGACCGCCACCGTGGACTTGCCGACGCCGCCCTTGCCGGACGCCACCGCGATCGTGTTCCGCACGCCCGGGATGAGGTCAGCCGCGGGGCCCCCGAAGGTGCGCTTCACGTTGCTCGCCCACTCGACGCGCACGACGCTGGCGCCGAGTGGCGTGAGCGCCTCGACGATGTCGTTCTCGATGGTCGCCTTGAGCGGGCAGGCGGGGGTGGTGAGCTCGACGGTGAGGTCGATCACACTGCCATCGATGGTGACGTTCTTCACCATGCCGAGCGAGACGAGGTCGCGGCCGATCTCGGGATCCTTGACCCCGCCGAGCGCGGTGAGGATGTTGTCGTTTGTCAGCTGGTCGGACATGCGGGTGGGACCTCGGGAACGTGCGAATGGGCTGCACTGAGCGTAGCAGAGCGTGGTTCGGGCCACTGGGCACGACCTTTTCGAGCCGATGTGCTCGTATCAGAGCTGCCACGTGGCATCGTGGTCCACGATCCCACGCCGGATGACTGACAGCGGCGTCGCCCTCCCGAATCGGCCAGTCAGGGGAGTCCGTCGAAGAGGCTCGACTCCTGGAGCTCGCCCGCCGGCGCGGTGATGGGCAGGGCCGATGCCGCCAATCGGTAGTGCTCCGTGGAGAGCCAGGCATCGCGCGTCGCCGTTCCCCAATCGTGGAAGGCGCCCACCGACCCGGTCTGCGTGACATGGCGGCTGATGGCGGCGAGCTTGAGCTGAGCGAGGTCCCCGAGCTCGAGCTCGACGGTGGAGCTTGCGCTCGAGCCGTATCCGTCATCGGGAAGCCGGTCGCCGAGGAGCTCCGACGCGCTGGCGGCGGGTGCGACGAGGTGGTAGAGCTTGGCGGCGCGCCATGCCACCTGGTCCTCCTCGAGGTCGTCCTCGTAGGCGAGTGGCTGCGCCGCACGCTCGTAGGCGGCGCCGACGGCTCGCGACAGGACGGCGTGATCCGAATCACCGGTGACGCCGTCGGGGCCGAAGGTAAGGATGACCTCCGGCCGATGCATGCGTATCGGCTCGACGATGCGACCCACCAGGTGATCGAAGTCCGCGCGATCGAGCTCGCCCTCGGCGTAGTCGAGCATCCGCACCACCCGAACGCCCAGCAGGGCCACGGACCGCCGCAGCTCGTCCTCGCGCACGGTGTCGCGGTTGCGCCAGGTGATGGCTCCGAGCTTCACGTCGCGGTTCTTGCCGCCGGGTGCCGGCGCCGAGTCGGTGACCCGAGTGTCGAACCAGCCGCGGGTGACGCACACGACCACGACGTACGCGCCCGCGGCAGCAGCGGAGGCGAGAGCACCGGCGAAGCCGAAGGCCTCGTCGCCGGGATGCGCGACGATGGCCATGAGGCTGCGGACGGGCTCGCGCTCACGGATCGGCCGCCACAGGGAGGACACGGCCGGCAGTATACGGGCCTAGCCGGCGGCCTCGACGGCTACCGGCGCGCCTCCTTTTCGCGCCGCGAAACCGGTGAGGAAGCTCGCCTCCTCCCCCACCTCGATGGCCCTGTGCACCTCGTCGAGGCTGAGGATGTCGTGGCGCATGAGCATGTTGAGCTCGTCCCGCAGGTAGGAGCGCAGCATCTCCGGGCCGTCGGTGCTGATCGTGAAGCGAACGCGCTCGTCCACGAGCGTGCGCACCACGCGTCGCAGGTCGCCGTGGCCGCGCAGGACGCCGGTCTGGAGGTTCGAGCTGGGACACACCTCGAGCACCGTGCCGCGCTCGCGGAGCATCGCCACCACCGACGGATCCTCGACGCTGCGCACGCCGTGGCCGATGCGATCCGGCTCGAGCACCTCGAGCGCCTCCCGCACCTCCTCGGCACCGCCGGTCTCGCCGGCGTGCACGGTCAGCCCAAGGCCCGCGCGGCGGCAGACCGCGTAGATCTCCGCGTAGTCGGCGAACCGGAACCCTGCGACGACGGGCCCGGCGATATCGATGGCGACCACGCCGCGGCTTCGCCAGCTGATGGCCTTGGTGGCGATGATCTCGTTCAGCTCGCGGCTGAAGCCACGATCGAGGCACAGGATCAGCCCGGCGCGTGCGTTCGGGTACTCGAGCACCGCGCGGTCCATGCCACGGGCCGCCGCGGCGATGATGTGGTCGAGGTCCTGCTCGCCACCGCGGTTGCGCTTCATCGGGTTGAAGCGCAGCTCGAGACGGGTGACGTTGTTCTTGCGGTACGCGCCGCCGATGACCTCGTAGACGCTGCGCTCCACGGCGATCGGGCTGGACTGGATGAGCTCCGTCCAGTGGAACAGCTGGAGGTAGGAGTCGAACGTCTTGCGCCGGCGGCCGACGGTGATGAGGTCGCGGAACGCCCAGTAGTCCTTAGTCGGCAGCCGGATGCCCTGCGCGTGCGCGATTCCCCACATGATGGCGGGGGTGACGGCCGCCCCGAGATGGACGTGGAGCTCGCTCAGCGCCTGGCGAGGGTCAAGGCGCGGCCTCGGCATCGGCCTCCGTTCGGTGCGTTCGTCGGCGGAGTGTAGCGCACGCCGAACGCGCTCAGGCCGATGCTAGAATCGGCGGCAATGGAGCTCATCCGCAACCTCCTCGAGTGGGTCGCCAACGACTCGGGCTCAGCCATCGCCACCCTCATGCCATTCATGCTCCTCGGGCTGCTGGGGCTCTACATCCTCTGGCTGGTGGTCGGATACCTGAGGGTGAGCCAGGTCGGCCTCGGAGAGGGCCGAGGCGTCCAGAGCGCGATCCAGCTCCCGTCGGCCCCCGACGGCACGGCCGAGCGTCCCCGCGGGGTGCCGTACTGCACGTTCGATGGTCTGGCCTACCCGGGTGGCGCGCAGTTCTGCACGAGCTGCGAGCGCGACCTGTTCATTGACTGCGCCACCTGCGGCGCAACCGGGCCCGCTGCCGCTGCGTCCTGCTACCGCTGCGGCAACCCGACCGGTGCCGGTGGCGACGCAGCCAACCACGGCTGACGCTGGTTTGCCGGTCGAGGACACCTGACCGGATGAACCGATGACGACCATCCTCTCGCTCCTCCTCGTCGCGGGCCTCGCCACGCTCCTCGCGGCCGCCGCGGCCGGGCTCGGGTCCCTCCTGCTCGGCTCCGGGCTCGTGGCCGCCCAGGACACCGGCGTGCGCGATGTCACCGCCGGCTCTCCCGGCTCGCGGGCGATGAGCCGCGTCGCGGGATACGGCGTCGCAGGAGCGTTCGCCCTCCTGGCGGTGGCCCTGCTGGCGCGCGGCGTCATCGCCGGACGAGCGCCGTGGTCCAACCTCCACGAGTTCAGCCTCGCGTTCGCCGTCGCGCTCCTCGGAAGCCACCTGCTGCTCGCACGTCGAGAGCCGATCGCCGCGCTGGCTCCCCTCACCGCGCTGCTCGCCGCCGGTCTCGTCGGGCTGGCGCTCGGCTTCGACTCGAGCATCGATCCGCTCGTCCCCGCTCTCCAGCAGCCGATCCTGCTCACCGTCCACGTCGGCTCGGCCGTGCTGGCCTACGCGTTGAGCGGCCTCGCCTTCCTCGCCGCCTGCGCCGAGATCGGCCAGCGCTCGGCGGGCGACCGGATCGCCGGCATGCCGTCCGCCGCGGCCCTCCGGGCGGTGGGGCATCGCGTCGTCCTCCTCGCCTTTCCGATCCTGACGATCGCGATCGTGCTCGGGTCGGTATGGGCGAACCTCGCCTGGCGCTCGTACTGGAGCAACGACCCCAAGGAGCTCGCCGCGGCAGCCACCTGGGCGGTGTTCGGCGCCTACCTCCACGTCGCCGGCCGGCGCGACCGATGGGAGCGCCTCGCCCCGTGGCTCATCGTCCTCGGCTTTGCTGGCGTCCTGTTCACGTACATCGGCGCGGGGCTCTTCTTCATCGGCGAGCACAGCTACGCGGCGCCCTAGGTGGACCGCCGCCAGCTCACGGTCGAGACGGGCAGCCGGCCCGCGCTGCACGACCTCAGCCGCGAGTGTGCAGCCTTCGTGGCCGATGTTGCCGCCGATGCGGACGGCCTCCTGATCGTCTTCGTTCCGCACGCCACGGCGGGGGTGGTGGTCATGGAGCTCGGCGCCGGGTCGGATGACGATCTGCTCGCGGCGCTCGAACGCCTCCTGCCGCGCGACGACCGCTGGCGGCACCGCCACGGCGCCGAGGGCCATGGCGCCGATCACGTCCTGCCGCTGCTCGTGAGCGCCTCGGTCAGCATTCCGGTCGTCGCCGGGAACATGACGCTCGGGACCTGGCAGTCCGTGGCGCTGCTCGATACCAACGTCGACAACCCGCGGCGAACGGTGGAGCTCGCCTTC
>Ga0208612_1000422_pt1 | contig 18658 bp, 20 predicted proteins | sample AntDryMetagUQ889_FD_188089 | JGI IMG/M metagenome (GOLD analysis project Ga0208612, IMG submission 188089) | Polar desert microbial communities from Antarctic Dry Valleys - UQ889 (SPAdes) | ecosystem: Environmental > Terrestrial > Soil > Desert | place: Antarctic Dry Valleys | collected 2008-12-31 | reverse complement strand
TCCAACCCATCGCCTAGCCTCCTTCCTCGAACACCAAGAGAAAGCTGGCCAGGACAGGGCTGTGTCGGGCAAAGGACGCAAGCTTCTATCAGGTCACAGGGCCAGCCGACGAAGCGGTGGCGGAAGACAGGTCCAGAGCAAGGCACCAAGGGCCAGCTTCAGCGAGGGTCATTCCGCCACCGCCTCGACTTTCGAGCGTCGACCGGACAACAGCCGATCCGACGAAGCTACACAGCTTCAGCCTGACCTCCCCCTTGGGTGCTGCAACACCCGGACAGCGAACGTCCAAGACCGGGGTCAGGCTGAAGCCTGACCCCTCCGCCAGTGGGAGCCCTACGGCAACCGGGGCGCGACGAAGACCCCGAGCACGCCGGCGGCGACGAGGAGGCCGGCTGCCAGGGCGACGAACAGGAAGGTGATCTCCGTCTCACCGGGCTCTCGTCCCAGGCGCGAGCCGAGGTTGTTATACGCCTTCTCGAGCGCATCGGCGGTCCGTGCCTCGGAGAACTCGCCCCCGGTCGTCTCGGCGATCTGGCGCAAGGTCTCGGGGTCGGGCGGAACGGGAATCCGCTGAGAGTCGCTCCCGCCGGGGTTGAATCCCCCTCCGAACGCGCCGCGCGGGATGGTGCCGTTCGGCGTCCCGAGGGCGACCGTGAAGACAGGGAAGCACGCTTCCCGAGCCAACGCAGCGCCTTCGAGCGGCTGGAGGATCCCCCGCGTCTGGGCGCCGTCCGAGAGGAACAAGATCGACACCGGCCCCGGCTCGTCACAGCTGGTCGCCTGCGCGAACGACCTTCTGGCTCGCGTCTCAGGCGCAAGACTGGAATCCGCTGGCGCGGATTCCAGTCGCGCAAAGATCGCTGAAGGCACCCGCGTCGCGGGCGCTCCGAGATCGGCGAGGGCGATCTCCTCGCCCTCCGGCAGCTCATCTTCGGTGACCCGCTTGCCCACGTCGACGGCCGTCTCCAGCGCATCGCCGATCGCGGTGCCGCCGAAGACAAGGAACGTGTCGATCTCGTCTACGGCGGTGCGTACGAGATCGTGATCCCGAGTTGGAGGCGTCGCGACCTGTGTCTCCCCTGCGAAGACGACGAGCCCCACGCGCAGGCGATCGGGCGCCTGGTCGAGGAACGTGCGCACTGCCTCCTGCGCGGCGCCCAACCTCGTCGGCTCGACGTCTTCGGCCTGCATCGAACGCGAGGTGTCGATGACGAGGATCACCGTGGCACGCTCCCTCAAGACCATCCGCTCGACCTGAGGACGCGCCAGCCCGACCAGAAGCACGCCGAGCGCGAGAGCAAACAGCACGGGCGGCAGGAGCCTCGGCCAGGATCGCCCCGAGACCACCGAGGCGAGCACGTCCATGTTCGTGAACCGGACCGCGTAGCGCGCCCGCCGCCGCTCGGCGTAGAGCCAGGCGCCGATAGCCGCCGCGAGAACGACGAGCGCGAGCAGGAGCCACGGGCTCTGGAAGCTCATCGCGACCTCGAGCAGAGGGCCTGCAACTGGATCACGGCCCGGACTCCTCCGACTTCGGCGTCGCCGCGCACGTTGACCACGACCTTTCCACCGCGGACGGCCTGAGTGCCGCTGACGCTCGAGGCGAGGCTTGCGCTGGGAGGTGTACGGGTGAAGAAACCGAACGCATGCGACGCCCCGACGAGGCGCTCACCGGAACGACACCCGAGGGTGACCGTCGCGGCTCCCGGGCGCACCCTCACGGTGTTCGAACGACGAGTGGCCGGCTGCCCGGGCGGAAACACGGAGACGGAGGTCGGAACGCGAGAGCCACCGCCCCGCGCCGGCATGCAGCCGATGTACGGCTTGAAGCTCAGGGAGCCAGACGAGCTCCCCACGTGCTTCGCGACGAAGGTCACCGATCGCGAGGTGGTGATACCGGGGTTGACGGGGCTCCCGAGCATCCCGAGGAAGCTCACATCGATCGCCCGCTGGGTGAGCTCCGCGTCCAGCCCGCCCACGATGAAGCTCCGCGGGCAGATGAGCTGCCACGCGACCTCCGGACGGGACGCTCCACCGGCTGCCGGAACGGAGACCCACGGCCCGACGATCGGCACGCACACCTGCAGCCCCTCGCATTCGTTCGCGCTCCCGGCAGGTGTCGCCGCCGCGAGCGCCGCGGCGAACGTGACTACAAGCACGGCGATGCGAAGAACGCGCGTCACGGAATCCTCTGGAAGAGGAAAGCAGAAAGCGCTCCGCCGACGAGCAGGAGCGCCGCGGCGCCCGCCGCGAAGAAGTCCGTGACTTCCCTGGACTCCTCGCGCTCGCCCAGCCGGGAGCCCAGCTCCTCGTACACCTCGCGCAGGCGCTCGTCGTCGGTCGCGGTGAAGAACTCGCCGCCGGTTGCCTCGGAGAGCGCCTGCAGCGTCTCCGGACTCGGCGGCACCTGGGTGATGCGTCGGAATCCGCCCGTCAAAGTCTCCTCCACGACGCCCTCGGCCGTTCCCACGAGAACAGTGTGCACAGGAATCGCCTGCTCCCTGGCCTGCTTCGCCGCCTCGGCAGGATCGACCCGTCCGCCGTCCCGCGCGCCGTCCGAGATGAGCAGAATCGCGCGGGGCGGGACGACCTCGTCGCTCCCACGCCGCCGCTCCCCTAGCCGGACCGAGAGCGCCACCGCGTCGCCGATAGCCGTCCCCTCACCGGGCCGGAGCGAGTCGAGAGCCTCTTCGACGAGAGCGCGATCGTGCGTGGGCGGCACCCCGACCGCCGCTCGGCTGGCGAAGGACACGACTCCCACGCGGAACTTCTCCGGAACCTCGGCGAGAAACGCCTCGGCAGCGGCACGCGCAGCGTCGAGCCGCGTGGGCTCGACGTCTTCCGCCTTCATCGACCGGGAGACGTCCATGGCGAGAATCACCGTCGCCTCCTCGCGCGGGACGCTGACGATCGCGTGCGGGCGCGCGACGCCGACGATCATCGCAGCAAGGCCGAGCAGGAGGATGGCCACCGGCAGGTAGCGCAGGCGCCCGGGCTCGCGGTCGATCACGTTCGGAAGCAGGGCCGGGTTGCCGAACGCCGCCTGCGAGGAAGTTCGCCGCCGCTCCGACCAGAGGTACGCGAGGACGAGCACCGGGAGAAGGACGAGACCGGCGAGCGCAATCGGCCAGGAGAACGTCACGAGCGGCTCCGGCGCAGGAAGACGACGAGCGGACGAAGCCAGTCTCCCGAGGTCGTGAGCACAACGTGCCGGACACCGACCGAGGAGAAGGCGCGCGCGACTAGTGCCCGCTCCGCGCTCGCGGCGACGGCGAAGCGCTCGCGGAGACGGCGGCTGCGGGTGTCGACACGGAGCTGCCGTCCCGTCTCCGGGTCGACGAGCCGCAAGAACCCGACGTTCGCGAGCTCCTGCTCGCGCGGGTCTCGGATCTCGACCGCGACGACGTCGTGGCGGCTGGCGAGTTCGAGCAGAGGTCGCCGCCAGTCCTGCGGCCCTCGGAAGTCGGAGACGACGACGACCAGGGATCGCTGTCGTGTCATAGCCCCTGCCTGGCCGATCCCTTCGCCGAGTGACGTCGCCACCGCCGCGCTCTTCGGCTCTTCGGGCTCCCGGCGGAGGGCGGCCAGCAGGCCGACAAGCCCGACTCGCCCCTGCTTTGGCGGAATCGTCTTCATCTGAGCGTCTCCGAACGTCACGATCCCGAGGCGATTGCCGCGACGGGTCGCGAGATGGCCGATCGCGATCGCGACGCCCTCGGCGACGTCTGCTTTCCGGCGATCGGCGGTGCCGAACTGCATCGACAGCGAGGTGTCGAGCACGAGCCAGGTGACGAGCACCCGCTCGGCGAGGTCGACGCGAACATGCGGCTCATTCGTCCTCGCGGTCACGTTCCAGTCGATCCGCCGCACGTCGTCACCGGGCGTGTACGGACGAACCATCGCGAGCTCCGAGCCGGTTCCGAGCAGGTTCGAGCGGAAGTCGCCCGCGAGCAGCCCCTCCATCCGCCGCGCGATCGAGACGTCGAGCGCCTTTAGCAGCCCTTCCGGCATCGAGCCCGGGCCTGGGCGGGCGGGGTTCGTGGATGCGAGCGCGCTGGCGGAGGGAGAGGTCACGCTGGTTATGCGGCGTGCATGCGAGCCAGGTCGAGCTGCGGCGCCGGAACGGCGGCGAGGACCTGGTCGAGGATCACGTCGGGACTCACCTCCTCGGCGAGAGCCTGGTAGCTCAGCACGAGCCGGTGCCGGAGCGCGTCGCGCGCCAGAGCCTGCAGATCCTCCACGAGCGCGTACTCTCGGCCGCGGATCAGCGCGAGCGCCCTTGATCCCTGCACGAGTGAGATCGGCCCTCGCGGGCTCGCTCCGTAGGAGATGTAGGGAGCGATGCCCGACAATCCATGTGCCTCCGGCTCGCGTGTCGCAGTCGCGATGTCCACGGCGTAGCTGACGAGCGAGGGATCGACGTAGATGTCGAACACCGCCCGCTGCAGCGCCTTCAGGTCGCCGAGCGAGACGGCCTCACGGAGCTCTGGCGCCTTGATGAGCTGGCGCTGAACGACGGTCAGCTCCTCGTCGTGCGCCGGGTAGCCGATGACGACCTTGAGCATGAACCGGTCGATCTGAGCCTCCGGCAGCGGGTAGGTGCCTTCGGACTCGATCGGGTTCTGGGTCGCCATCACGAGGAACGGCTCGGGCACGGGATACGTCGTATGCGCGATCGTCACCTGACGCTCCTGCATGACCTCCAGCAGCGCGGACTGAACCTTTGCGGGCGCCCGGTTGATCTCGTCGGCGAGGAGGAAGTTGCAGAAGACCGGCCCGAGCTCGGTGTCGAACTCGCCGTCGCCGACGCGATAGATGCGCGTTCCGACGAGGTCGGAGGGTACGAGGTCAGGAGTGAACTGCACGCGCGCGAACGTCCCGCCCAGGACTCCCGCGGTCGTCTTGATCGTCAGCGTCTTGGCGAGACCGGGGACACCTTCGATCAAGAGATGCCCCTGCGCGAGCAGACAGACGAGCACCCGTTCGAGCATCGCGTCCTGCCCCGCGATCACGCGCCTGATCTCGAACAGCGCCTGCTCGAGCTGCTCCTTCGCCTGCGGCGGAGACGGGACGGCGGCTTCGTCCGACTGCTCGGTCACGTAAAGCTCCTCTCTCGCGGCTTCCTCTCGGACCTATACGAAAGCAGACGAAGCTGAGTTTGGGGTAAGACCTCGCCAGCTGCGCCTGGTCGGCGCGTTCGCGAAGCGCGGCGGGTGCGAGACATCCGGCCGATGATGAGAAAACTCTCATGGAGCGCTCACCGTCCACTGCTTGCGGTGGGTGTGTTGGCGACGGCACAGGGTGAGCTGGACCGCCCTGGATGGCTCCGTTCGCGTTTCGCCGGCACCCGAACACGAATTCTCGCCGCGTTCGCGGTGCTCGCCGCCGCCTCCACGGGAACATCGTCCAGGGGAGCAAGGAAGATCAGTGCGCGCGGTTGTAACAGCGACGAACGCCGGCCCTTCGTCTGAACGCGGGCCTTCGAGCAAGATCGGCGCCCATGCACCGGGCGCCGATCTCGCGTTCCGCGGCTGACTCGATCGGTGCGAGATTCGCTGCGAGTGATCGGGCGCCAGGACCGATCAAAGTTGATGGCCGAGCTTCGCGCGCTGCGGCAGTCGCGGGCTCGTCCCCCCAACGAGCGGCGTCAAGAATTCCCGCTGCTGAGCCGGAGGTGTCGCTGGTAGGAATCTTCGCTCAGTGACAAGAGCCGGCGCCCGTGTCCTTGAACGGCCCGTATGCCAGCGCATAGCGCGCGACCGCCGGCATGTAACGCCAGGCGTACTCATCTGTCCCGAGAGTGAGCTCCAGGATGCCCAGACTCGAGACGTCGCGCACCTCGCTGTTTGGCCGCACGTCGGGGAACGCGCCTACCTCCTTGCCGCCTGAGCCGACGACGAACTCGCGGATCCCGCGGGTCGTGTCGAGCGCGCCGCTCGGCGTCTGCGGGGCGAAGCGCTCGTAGTCGTGGTCGTGCCCGACGAGAACGAGATCGGCATTCGCGTCGTAGAGCGCTTGCCAGAAGGCCTGGTAGGTCGAGTCGCTCCCATGGGCTCCGGACGAGAAGCGCGGGTGATGCCAGTAGGCCAGGGTGCAAGACGCGGACGCATTGGCGTTGAGATCCGCGCGAAGCCACTGCTCTTGCGCTGAGCCCGCGCCGCAGCCGCCGACTGCCGAGCAGTTGGAGTTGAGCGCGATCAGATGCCAGCCGCCGAGGTCGAAGCTGTAGTAGCCCTTCGTGGGATCGCCCGCGGCCGCGCCAAAGTACTGGTAGTAGCCCGCCGCGCCCCCGGTTTGGTACTCGTGGTTCCCAGGCGCCGGATGCGTGATGGCCTTCACACGCCCCCAAGACGGGTCGTAGGAGGCGCCGAACTTCGAGAGCGTCCCGTCCTCGTATTGGAGGTCACCGAGGACGAGGACAGCCTCGTAACCCGCTCCGACCAGAAGATCGGAGGTCGCTCGCTGACGACATTCGAGGTCTTCGCCGAGTCCACCGTTGAAGGAGCTGCTCGCCGGATCGCAGGCGATGTCGCCGGCCGCGGCGATTTTCGTCCCTGCCAGTGCCGAACCGTTGTCGCCCACGACTGTGCCGAGCCCCGAGCCGTCCGCGATCGTCGCCCCCGAGGGATTCGAGAGCTGCACGGCGAGCGTCTCGTCCTGCTCGTCGAGCGTGTCGCCGACGACCTGGACGGCGATTGTTCGTGTCCGATTGCGCCGGTCGAGCGAGAGGCTGCCCGACGCCGCAACGTAGTCGCCAGGAGCGGTCGCGGTTCCGTTCGACGTGGCGAAGAAGACGGTCGCAGCGGCCTTCGAGGGCCCGGAGAGCTGAACCGTGAAGACGAGCGACACGGAACCGCTCGAGCCCTCGACCGCGGTGGCGTCAGAGATCGTGAGCGAACCGCTCCCGCCTCCGGGACGTGCGGCGAGCGCACCGCCGACGACGGTCACGATGAGCACCGCCGCGAGGACGACTACGGCAGTGCGTTTCCAGGCTGAACGCATGGTTCTATCTAACCCTCATTCGCGAACAAGTCAATTTGCTGGGAACGCGTCAACCATCTCAATCGATGCGACAGCTCTCGCGACACCGCCTACGCAGAAGGCGAGAGCGAGTCGCCCAGCTTCGACGACCTCAGCGAGGTCAACCTTGTCATCGAGGTCGACTGCGTGACGATGGTCCATCCTCGCACGCAGCGGTAGGCGCGGGTTCGGGCCCCCATCGAGCAGCTGCTGCTCGATGGCCTGCCAGTACGCGGCGTTGTTCACGTGACCGAGGACGTCGATGTCGGTCGCGCGCAGCGGCCAGGTGGTCCGCGTCGCTTCGGTTTCCGGAACAGGCAGCTCGAGTCGCGTCGAGACGACGCGGCCTCCTGCCGCTTCCGCGTACTGCTCGAAGTCCTTGATTCGGGCCGGCCGCGTGTCGGGTCCGAGGTGGACCCACGCGCTGTCGAGCTCGATCCTGCCGCCGTTGTCGCCCACGAGAGACATGCGCCTACCGGCGGCGACGCTCGCGGTTCCGCTGCACCAGGTCGCGAGCTCCACGTAGTCGTCCTCGATCGGCGCCGTTACGACCTCGATCCGTATGTGGCGCATGACCCAGAGATGGTCGGGAGCGCCCCAGCCGGTCTCGTCGACGTCGTCCATCGCGACGTCCTGGAGGTAGCGAGCGACCGAGTCCAACCGGAGCCGACCGTCTTCCGCCCTATCGGAGAGCCGGATGCGGCGGGTCGCGCGAAAGATCCTGCCCACCGTGGGGATCGGAACGAGGTCAGAGCCCATACGAGAGTGTCGTCGTCAACCAGTCGGCCGCTGCAGCGGCGTGGGCGGGATCGATCTGGTGCGCGACATCGGACTCGTGGTACTCGACATCGAGGCTGCCCGCCTCGAGCAGCTCCCGCGCACGCCTCGCGAAATCCACCTCCATGATCGGATCGGCTCGCCCGTGCGCGACGAACACGCGCGTGTCTCGTCCCGAGAATGCCGGCTCCCAGTCCGGGACGACGGGCACGAACCCCGAGAAGGCGAGGATCCCGGCCGGCGCAGGGCGGTCCTCCCCCAGACCGAGCGCGTAGCTCATCACCGAGCCCATCGAGAATCCACCCAGCACCGTGCGCGAGGGCATGAAACCCGTACGCGCCCAGAGCTCGTCGTGGAAGGTCGCAAGCCGGTAGTACGCGCGGCGGAACGTGTTGGGATCCGGGTAGCCGACCCGCGGCACGACATACCAGTGGAACCCCGGCCAGCCTGGAAGCTGGAGCGGCGCTCGGGGCGTGACGACGTGGAGCCGGCGTTCGGGATCGAGCACATCGGCGAGCGAGAGCAGGTCGTTCTCGTCGGAGCCGCGCCCATGGTGCAGCACAAGCAGACCTGCCGGCTCTCCCTCCGCCGGCCGCTCGCGAAACGTGGGAACTCTTTTCACGATGACGCTTCGTCGCCGGGGTGTGCTCAGCCCCAGAAAGTGCTGCGCACTTTCTGGGGTCCCCGAAAACCTGGGTGATGCGAGGCAAGGACGCAGGGAGCGCCCATATGAGTCATATGGGCGCGACTCCCGGGGCCCCCAGAAAGTGCGCCAGCACTTTTTGGGGTAGGGCTGAGGACGCTGCATCGCGCCGCCCAGCACACCCCGGGGGCACAAGGCTTCATTGTGAAACGAGTTCTTAGCGCCAGTCGACCGAGACCACGTCGACGGGATGCTCGAGGCCCTTCAGCAACTCGGCCCGCGGCTCCGACACGCGGAACGCGCCGCCGACACCGTCGAGCGTCTCCACGCTGACCAGGATCTCGGCGGCGCTCGCGGCACCACCGATCCGCGAAGCGACGTGAACGTCTTGCCCGCCGTAGTCGCTCGACCCACCCGCCTGGAAGGCGCCGCCCGTGTGGACGCCGATCCGGACGTCGGGCGCGAACACCTCTCCGTCCAGCGCACGCTGGATCCCGACAGCTGCCTCGATGGCCGCCTTCGGGTTCCCGAACGAGGCGAAGAAGCCGTCGCCCGTGTTCTTGATCACCTCGCCGCCGGTCTCCGCGATCCGCTCGCGAACGAGCTCGTCGTGGCGCACGAGCAGCTTCCTCCACTTGTCGTCGCCGAAGGTCGAGAGCAGCCGCGTCGAATCCACGATGTCGGTGAAAAGAAATGTGCGGCGGGCTTCGAGTCGGCCCAGGAGCTCGTTCGCGCGCTCCTCGTCGAGCCTGGCGCCGAGCCGCGCGAAAGCGGCCAGCGCTCCCTCGAGCTCGACGGCCGACCCCTGCTCGTCACCGCGGCGCCGCAGCGCGACCCCGAGCAGCATCCGCGCCTGCGCGGTCTCGTAGGGCGCGCCGACCCGCTGCCACTCTTCCCGTGCCAGCCTGAATCCTTTCGCCGCTCCGTCCCAGTCCTTCTCGGAGAGCTTGATCCGGCCGGTCGCGAGATGGACCATCGCATCGAACGCAGGAGCGCGCCGCTGTCCGATTTTGTACGAGTCGACGACGTGCTCGAGCTCCTGCGCAGCGGCACGTGCAGTCTTCAAATCGCCGGCTGCGATCGCGATCTCCACGTGAGCAGGAAGCGCGCGCAGCCGCATCAACGGCGCCTCGACGTCCCGCAAAAAGTGCGTAATTCCGGCGACCGCGCTGTCGACCTTCCCTTCGGAGAGACGGAGAAGCGCGATCCCCGGCTGGGGGTTGCGTCCCCACTCATTCGCGGTCGCATACGCCTCCTCGGCGCCCGCGAAGTCTCCACGGCGACGCCGGATCTCGCCGATCTCGTAATGCCCGCCGGCGGTGATACCGCGGTCGAAGTCGCTGAGCTCCTCGCATGCCGCCACCGCCTGCAGCTCGGCCGCCGGCCAGTCACCGCGCAGACGCATGATCTCCGCACGGTGCAGTCGGCAGGTGCCTGGAAATCCGCTGACATCCGCCTCGTCGCACCACCGGTTCGCGGCCTCGGTCCATTCCGCAGCCCGTCGGAAGTCGCCCACGTCCTGGCACGAGCTGATCGCCATGCAGTAGACGATTCCGGTCGCGAACGGCCGTAGCTCGCCGCAGACAGCCGCGGCGCTCGCCTCGTCGTGGAGAGCGAGCCCCTTTTCGACCTCCCCGCTCATCACGAGCGCGCGGGCTTTGCCGGCCATGGCGAGGACCTGCGTGTCCCGGTCGCCAATGCGCTGACCGAGCTCGTAGGTCTCCTCGAAGCGCTGGAGCGCCTCTGGGAGATTGCCCCCGAACAAGGCGGTCAACGACATCGTGAGCAGCAGGCGACCGTGCTCGACCGACTCCGGCAGGGCTTCGAGAAGTCGCTCGGCGGTGGCGAACCAGCCCTGCGAGACGGCGTACGATGCGCGACCCTCGTAATCCCAGGACAGCGCCAAGGCGAGCCGCGCGGCGCTGCTCTTGTCGCCGGCTGCAGAGAAGCCCGCGTACGACCGCTCGCGCTGCTTGATCGCGTCGTCGAGCTTTCCGCTCCACCAAGCCGCGTCGCCGAAGCTCTCGAGATCCTCGGGCGTCAAGTCCTTGCGGTCGACGCTCGAGTACGCCGCGTATGCCTGGCGCCAGGCGAAGCGTGCTACGGCCTCGCGAGCGGCATCGAGCGATTCGACGACCTGCGACATGTTTTTCATTGTCACACCAGACGCCTCGAACCGCCAACCGACAGAATTACCTTGGGTGGTCATTCGCCGTCGCCGAATCGTCGCCGCTGCCGCAACGGTGGCTGTACTCGCGGCGATCGCGTTCGTGGCGGTTCGGGTCTTCGACAGCGATGACTCAACGGGCGTCCTCGTACCGCGGGTCGAGGGTACGACGTCCGACGCGCTCGCGTACGACGACTCGCAGGCCGAGGATCTGGAGCGCGCCGCGGCTTTCGGGCTCAGTCATGCGCTCTATGCGAAGAGCCCGGGCGGCGTCTTCGCGACGGCGGAGCGCACCGAGTCCTTTCGCCAGCTCATCGAGGACGCGGTGGACGACAGCGGATTCGAGGCAGATCTCGTCGAGGCGATCGTGTTTCTCGAGAGCGGCGGACGGCCGGACGTCATCGCCGGAGACGATCCCGTGGCCGCGTCGGGCCTCACGCAGATCCTGGCGGAGACCGCGCAGAACTTTCTCGACATGACGGTGGATCTGGAGGCGAGCCGCAGGCTGACGATGCGAATCGCCGGTGCCGTACGGCGGGGTGACGTTGTCCAGGCTGAGCGCCTCCGCGAGCAACGACGCACGATCGACGAGCGGTTCGATCCCGAGCAAGCCCTCGCGGGCACGATTCGCTACCTCACCACCGCACGAGAGCGGCTGGGGCGGGACGACCTCGCCGTCGTCTCCTACCACATGGGGATCGGCAACCTCACGAGCGTCCTGCGCGCGTACGCACCCGGCTTCGACCTCCCCGTGCCCGATCTGGTCGAGGAGGAGGATCTCTCGTGGGCGCGGGTCTTCTTCGACACAGCGCCCGACCGAAACGGCGAAGCCCACGCACTGCTCACGCGGCTGGGGGACGACTCGCCGACCTACTACTGGCGCGTCCTCGCAGCGCAGGAGATCATGCGGCTATACCGCGAGGACCGCGATCGCCTACAGGAGCTCGATCTCCTGCACGCAGCGAAGGGAAGCGCCGAGGAAGCGCTACACCCACCGTTCGAGACCCAGCGCTTCGCGGACGCAACCGACCTCCAACGGGCGTGGGACGAGCACGTGCTGCAGGCGCTTCCGGACGATCCCGCGCGACTCGGCTTCGCCGTCGACCGTACGATGGGCGAGCTGGCGCCGCGGCTCAGCCAGCCGAAAGAGCTCTATCGCGGCCTGCGCGCCGAAGCACTGGCGGTTCTCGTGTTCATCGGAACACGCGCACAAGCGCTGAGCGCCGCCACCCAACCGCTCGAGGTGACGAGCTCCGTGCGCGACGACGCTTACCAGGAGCTGCTTCGTTCGGGGAACCCCGAAGCGGCTCAGGGCTACTCGCTGCACACGACCGGATTCGCGTTCGACATCCTCCGCCGGTACGAGTCGGGCGCCCACGCGCAGGCATTCCAATTCCTGTTGGACGACCTAACCGCGCGCAACCTCATCGCGTGGGTCCGCGAGCCCGCGGCGATCCACGTCACAGTCTCGTCGGAAGCCGAGAACCTCGTCCCGCTCATGCTCGCGGAGTCGTAGCGCCGGACTCACGGGAAGCGCGAACTGCCCGCATCGAGGTCGAGCCGGCCGCCATCGCGGCATTCAGGCGGCACGCGGTACTCGACGCTGCCTCCCGCGCGAAGGGCGTTCTCTGCCAGCTGCTGCCGCATCAGCTGGCGCGCTCGGTTCTCCGAGAGCCCTAGCCGCCGACCGATATCGACGCCCGACTGCACCGCGTAGCACTCGGTCGTCCCCTCGTCCCTGATGCCGTGGAGATGCCACGCCTCGTGCGCGAGAACCGCGATCGCGCGCGCGGTCTGGCTTCCTCGTAGCTCGTCCTCGAACGCGAGCCGGTACAGGTCATGACAGATCTCCGGTGTCAGGTACGCGCGTTCGCCGCCCACCTCGGCGACGCCGTCGGCGTGCTGTACTGCTCCGACGAAATCGCGGGATTCGTCGCAGTAGATCGACACGGGCTTCTCTGCGATGCGCGAGGCCTCGACGGAGAAGCGCTCAACCGCCGCGAGACGCGTGCTCCCGGCGAGCGAGTCCCAACCGGTGCGGCTCTCGACGAACCAGACTGTCAGTCCGAGGGCGCCGATGATGCCGACGCCGGACAGGAACTGACGGACCGGCGCGAACGCACTCCGGCGCTCAGGCTCGAACGCCGGCTGGTCGACTTCCTCGGGCTCGATCTCAGCCTCGGCGATGAGCTCCTCGATCTCGTCGGCGCTCTCGCCCGAGTACGGGATCCAGACTTCCTCACCATTGCGGTGGACGAGCACGAGATCGTCGGTCTCCGCGTCGTAGCCGTAGCGCTCACGATCGATCTTCTGCGGCTTCCGATCCGGCCGCTGCGAGCGCACGCCTCGTAGCGCGCCGATGAGAAAGTTCAGCTCGAGCCCGAGCGCGATCAGGAACACGATCAGGACCGGAACTGCCGAGCGCAGCTCGTACGGCCCGAAGATCCACGCGAGCACGAAGACGACAAGCGCGACGCGCACGATGGTCGCGTGGCTCACTGGCCAGTTCCGGCACTCATCCACGCTTCGAAGGTACCGTCGGGCTACGAGCCGCTATCGTCGAGCCGCAGATGAGCGCCTTCCGCGACATCGCGGCGTCCGGCCCGATACGGATCTGGGATGGAGTCCTCGCCCGCACAGTCGAGGGCGAGCAGCTGTCGCTGGCTGTAGTCGAGCTCGACCCCGGAAGCGTCGTCCGCGAGCACAGCCACGAGAACGAGCAGCTCGGTTTCGTCGTCTCCGGATCGGTGACGTTTCGGATCGGATCGGAGACCCGGGAGCTTGGTCCCGGCGGAACGTGGGAGATCTCCCCGAACATCCCGCATGAGGTGCACGCAGGCTCGGAAGGCGCAGTCGTGATCGACGTGTTCGCACCCGCACGCGACGACTGGCAGGCGCTCGAGCGCCTGCCAGTGCAATCGCCGCGCTGGCCTCAGGAGTAGGCAAGACCGGAATCCGCTCGCGCGGATTCCGGTCGCGCAAGATCCCTGAGGCGGGCGCTTTCGCGCCCATAGGGCTTGGTTGATTCACATCGGCCGCTACGCGCTGGCCTCCTGCATCTTCTCCAGGAGCTCGGCGAGCCGGTCATAGGTCTCGGCGGCGCCGGTCTCCATCCCCGACTCGAGCATTCCGTCGCGCTGCTCGACCGTGTCGAAGAGGGACGTGCTGGTGATCGTCGTCTTACCGTCCTCTTCCGTGAGGGTCATGGTGTCGACGCTGACCATGCCGGGCATCCCCTCGAATTCGAAGGTCCAGACGATCTTCTCAGGCGGCACGATCTCGCGATACTCGCCCCTGAACGCGTACTCATTTCCGTCAGCATCGGCGCTGACGAAGCGGTACGCGCCGCCGGGCCGGAAGTCGATCTCGCAGACGGGCAACGTGAACCCTCTCGGGCCCCACCACTCCCTCATGTGCTCGGCCTTGCTCATCGCCTCGAACACGAGCTCGCGCGGCGCATCGAACGTGCGAGTCATGACGATCTCGCGATCCGACGGGGTCGTCACCGACAAGGTGTGACTACTTGCGACCATCTTTCTCCTCCTTCTCTTGTAGGACTTGCAGGTACGTGTCCAGGCGGTCGAAGCTCTGCTCCCAGAACTCTCGGTAGTCGCCCAGCCACTCCGCAGCGTCGCCGAGTGGAGCCGCCCGCAGACGACACGGCCGCCGCTGGGCATCGCGACCGCGGAGAATCAGCCCCGCACGCTCGAGCACCTTCAGGTGCTTGGAGATCGCCGGCAGACTGACCGTGAACGGTGCGGCGAGCTCGGTGACCGTCGCCTCCCCGGTCGCGAGCCGGGCAAGGATCGCCCGCCTGGTCGGATCGGCGAGGGCTGCGAAGGTCGTGTTGAGTTGTCGAGTCGTCATATATTGAACCACTTGGTTATTTAACTGATTGGTTAACAATAACAGAGGCGCGCGTCCTGTCAAGCGCTGACAAGAAATGAGTAGCTCCTACGGCGTTAGGAGCCGCGGGATCGGACCCGCGCGAGGTTGTCAACCCGCACTGGCGATGTCGCGGGCAACGCCAGCCAGCCTGTAGATGTAGGCGTCTCGCACAAGCTGGCCGTTGATCGTGTTGTTCGTGAACCGAATGCCGGCTACGGCCTCCGGAGGAGTCTGGATCGCAGGGCTCGAGTTCGCGCGGAGCTCGTCGGCCGCAGACCAGAGGCGAGATTCGAGATCGGCGAGATTTGTCGTCGTCATGGGCAGAAAGTGACCTGGTCGAATTTCATCAGCAAAGGTCGGTCAACTTACGCCGAGGACGCTCGCTGCTCAATGGGTTGGACTCGGCGTGCGTTCGAGGAACCGAGGTCACGTTCGAACTGGTCGAGAAGATCGAACAGGCCGACACTCTCCCACGCACGATTGCGTTTGCCAGCGGTCGTCTTGCGTAGGACGTCGGCTTGCTCCAGACGATTGACCGCCAGGCGGGCTTGCTCCTCACTTCCGCCCAACAGCCCGCTTGCGATCTTCACGTTGAGAATGGGCTGCGCGGGCAGCAGCTCGATCAGACGCCTTGCGCCCGAGCCCGCACGAGGCGTGCCAGCAGCTCCGACCCACCCTTGCTGACGATCGGCGACCTGCTGTGCGAAAGCGCGGGCACCGGTAGCCGCGTTATACACAGCGTCTACGAAGACGCGGTACCAGCCCTCTGCATCGCCATATCGAAAGCTCCCTAACCCGGCCATGTACCGATCTGCATCACCGGCCAACGCGAGGCTTACGGGAGGCAGGTACTTCGGAGCGAGGCCCCTGCGCCGTAGAACACTCAGAATGATCGCTCTGCCCACCCCGCCGTTTCCATCGTGGAACGGGTGAATGGTCTATCGACTCCTCCGACCTGCCCGCCTACGCGAACGGCCAGCGATACCTGTCCAAGAATGGCGCCGAGCGCGAACGGTTCTCCGACCCAGACGCCGCCTGGGGTCACCGTTCCGCCGTCTCGACTCGCAAAGGCGGCGGGTTTTACGGATACAAGCTGCACGCCGCTGTCTGCGCCGCGACCGGGCTTCCGCTTGCGTGGCGGATCGAGAGCGCGAACCACGGAGACGCCCTGTTCGCGCTGCCGCTTCTGGACGCTGCCCGCGAGCGCGACTTCACGCCTGGCACGTGCGCGATGGACAAGGGCTATGACTCCCGCGCGATCCACGACGGTTGCGAAGCCCTTGGCTGCCGCCCCATCGTCGCGCAGATCAAGCAGGCGAAGGCAAGCACGCTTGACGACGTGCCGACGTGCGAGCACGGCCGCTGGGTGTTCGCCGGAGCCGACTTCAAGCGAAAGGCGACCAAGTGGCGCTACCCCTCCGCGAAGTGCGCGCCGAAGTCGGTTTGGCTGAAGGCCGACCGCCGCAACCCTCTCGTCCCGCGCTCTACCAAGCGGTTCGGCGACCTCTACCGAGGCCGCTCCGCTGTCGAGCGCGAGTTCGGTCGCTTGAAGCATGAGTACGGGTTGGCTCCGATCCGGGTGCGCGGATTGGCGAAGGTTCAGCTTCACGCCGACTTGACGATGCTGGCTCGGCTGTCGGGGGCTCTCGCCCGCGCTCGGGCCGTTTCTCTTGCCGCTTAGTGATCCGGTATCTCGTCGCCGGGTCTGAGTAAGGGCATTCCATGCGCCCAGCGTTTGAGGTCCTCTAGAAACGCTTCCTCGCTCTCGTGCCAGTAGTCCGTCACCCACAAAGGCAGTCCGTTGGCGTCAACATCAACTCCGAACAGCTGCGTTGGTGGACGACCGTCGATCATGTCCCGCTTAGCGTTGTAGGTCCCTCGTTCCATGGGGCACTCGACAAGCGCGTGGCCGTGTGACATAGGTTCATCCGGGCCGTTGGATTCAGGTTCCGGGTAGGGGAGCCAGTAGAGCACCTGGCAGTCATCGAGTTCCCGGGGGACCTTCATGAATCGAGCGTATCCGCGTTTCGCCAATCGTTTCGTCAAGCCCTCCTAGTGCCCGGTGGTGGAGAAGTGCATGTAGTCCTTCGTGTCACCGCTCCAGTCGCCGCCCCAGCCCCAGCCAATCGAGCGGAAGGCTCGGACGACCGCAGGCGTCACCATCCCCTTGCGCAGCCGGGAGCGATCGAGATACTGCGCGCGCGTCGGGTCACGGGTGCGACCGCAGCCGACGTAGGGGTTCTCGACGGGGTTGAGATCGATCGCGTGGCCGTAGGCGTGGTTCGACCAGTTGCCGCTCGCCGTCCCGCCCGTGCACGGCGAGGGAACGGCCTGGCGGCACTCGAACGAGCCGCTCACGTCGCCGTCGGCCGGAAATGCGCGCCTGGGGCCGTACGCGTGGCCGAGCCGCATGTGCCGAATCGGGAACTTCAACTCGTAGAGCCGCCGGAATACCTTCGCGAGCGGAGCGGCGACGTCTCGGTTCACGACGAGCTGACCCTCGTGCACACGGCCGTCGAAGCCAAAATGGGAGACAGTGAGCAGGCGGAGCCCCGAGAGAGGCACAGGGCAGCCCGGTTGCCAGAAGCGACCCTCGAGGCTCGCACGAACGGGCGCGGGCAGCGGTTGGACGGACGAGTCGAACGGCTGCAGCGCGACGACCACGAGCGGAAGAGCGAGAACGCGGAGCACAGCCTCAAGCGTGACGCCTCGACTCACCGCTCGTCAAGCCAAGGCGGTTGCGCGAGTGCTGGGAAGATGCAGACGTGGACGCGACGCGCCCGCGAGCAGTAGTGCTCGTCGAGGGGGTCAGTGACCAATACGCCCTCGAAACGCTCGCTGAACGCCGTGGCCGGAACCTCGACGCTGAGGGCATCGCCGTCGTGCCGATCGGGGGTGCGCAGTCCATAGGAAGATTCCTCGAGCTGTTCGGCCCCGGTGGGCTCGACGTCAGGCTGGCGGGTCTCTGCGACGCGGGAGAGGAGGGCGACTTCCGGCGTGGTCTCGAGCGAGCCGGCCTCGGCGTCGACCTCACGCGCGCCGAGATGGAACGGCTGGGTTTCTACGTGTGCGTCGCCGATCTGGAAGACGAGCTGATCCGCGCCCTCGGCGCCTGGTCCGTGGAACAGGTCGCCGAGACTCAGGGAGACCTTGGATCGTTCCGCACCCTGCAGAAGCAGCCCGCCTGGCAAGGACGGACGACTGAGGCGCAGCTTCGGCGGTGGCTGGGCAGCGGCGGACGCCGAAAGATCCGCTACGCGCGCTTGCTCGTCGAGGCGCTCGAACTCTCGCAAGTGCCGCGGCCGCTTGACCTGGTTCTGGCTCATGTCTGATCCCGAGGCCTTGAGCGCGCGACTGGAGGCACTCTCTCGTGCCCGCCTGAGGAAACGGCTTCGCTGAGCCGAAAGCGAAATTGGTCGGGAGCGAACCATGCGTGGGCCCGCCCGCCACAGAACTTGGCCGCCGGCGCTCTAGCGCCTGATCGTCACCGAAAAGCTCGCGCGCGCCGTGCTCGCGCTCGTGTCGGTCGCTGAGCAGCGAACGACGGTGCGGCGGCTGACCTTGAAGAGGCTCCCCGAGCGCGGCTTGCACACCACGGGCACCATTCTGTCGGCGTTATCGGTCGCCGCAAGCTGGTAGCGCACGCGCACCTGGGTCGCGTTTCGCGGGGCGTTGACGACCTTCGCGACTGCGCCTGCAATCGTCGGCGGCGTCCGGTCGAATTCGAGGTTGGGGACGACGAGTGTGCCCTCCCAAATGTCGGTTCCCGCGCCGTGCCCGGCGCTCGTTCTGTGGACCTGCGTTCGCCTCACCACGCCGCTACCCGAGGCGCCCGCGTACACGCCTGAACCCCCTGTGACCGTGAAGACGTGTCTTGGACTGAGCACCGTATTGGAGGGCGGGCCCTGCAGACAGCTCTTTGCAGCATCGAGATCTAACCGGATCTCACCTTTTCCCTTGACGATCAACCGAGCGGAGTACGGCAAGACGTAGAAGCCGCCTAGGCACGCAGACCCTGGTTGCGTCTCAACGGGGTAGACGTAGGACTGAGAGACGACGCCGAGTCCCGGCACAGCGACGGTCCCGCCTGGGTGGTCATAACACTGGACCGTCGGCGGGTGGTTTCCGACACACGCCGTAGGAACTCCTTGCCACGCGATCCC